>Ga0073928_10004104_pt1 | contig 22045 bp, 14 predicted proteins | sample PaiPotPPA55metaG_FD_76969 | JGI IMG/M metagenome (GOLD analysis project Ga0073928, IMG submission 76969) | Iron sulfur acid spring bacterial and archeal communities from Banff, Canada, to study Microbial Dark Matter (Phase II) - Paint Pots PPA... ...
CAAGCGGCGCCAAAGAATACTGCTCGGCGGGAACATGAAGAACACAGAAACTGCGCCAAGCGTTAGCAGCATCCACCAAAGATCCGGGAAATCGCGTCGTGCGCGCGCGGCGAACACGGCTGCGATTCCGGTCAGTAAAATCACGCCGAGCGCGATGGCCGACACTTTCCAATTGAACAGCACGAACTCCGGGTCGTTCGAATGGGTGAAAAGGAAGTTCTGATCGAAATGCAGATTTTCCGAGAGCACTTGAGAGATATGCACCCATCGTTGTTCCCAAGCAGCAGGTAAAATATAAAATGCGGCCAGGCCGAATCCCGCCGCCATTGCCGCGCCGCCGCGAATAAGCGTCCTAACGCTGCGACGAAGGCAGGCACCCACGAAAAGCATCAGCGCCAGCGAATATGTGGTGATTACCGCTGCCGGGGCGTTGGAAAGCCAGATCGCAGCGAACGTGGTGGCCAGGATTGGAACAGGCGTCCAGGATTCTTCTCGATTCACCCGGAGCGCCGCCCATATCACCAGAGGGAACATTGCGCTGGCGAGCAGCTCGGCGAAATCGCTGCGGTAATAGACGATTACGAGATGATAGGGATTCACGGCGAAGAACACTGCGGCTGCCGCCGCCTGACTATCCGGGAGCCATTCGCGCGCGAGCCGCCACATGGAAGCGCCGGCCAGAATGAGTGCAAGCCAAATGAAGGCCCCAGGCGCCATTCGCCAGGGCAGCACGGAGCCAAGCGCGGCGCCCGCCATCCACGACGCGGGAGGATAGAACACAAACCGCGGCTCGCCGAATCCCCAGTTCGCCCACTCGGCCCAGCGCGGAAAGAGTATGCCTTCGTGCCATTGCCCGGCGGCGTCGAGCCAAGATGCGAGGTGAAACTCGAAATCGTGACCCGAGGCGTTGCCAAGAAAAAACATAGGGGTTACGACGGCCGTCGCGACGATCGCCAGGAGCAATAGGGAGGTGCGGAACGAGCGCGCGGTGTGATTCATGCGCGGAGCGGCGCCGGGCGCTGCGAATTTCGTTGTAGTCGGTTCCCGAATCGATGCCGTCCCCGGACTGCCCGAGCCGGTCGAGCATACCTTCGGTTCGTTCCGCGCGCCACTGATGCATTGGCACTGTCGCCCAGTGCCAAATTTCGGTAGTAGGTCAGTTTCCGGTTATCCGACTTATCGGGAGTTAGCTGCCTCTGCTGGGGCCAATTGCTGGTGATAACGGGATTTGTCGCCAACTACGGTGAATCCGTTCGCTGGTACGTGTCAGTCCAAGGGTTATTTGGCAGCGCGGCAGCCATCACAGCAGGTGGGAAGTCTGGGGAGTCGACTTCAGACTTGATAGTGAGAGTGCGCTTATCAGGAGATAACTTCCACAGCTCTTTGGTGTGCCAACGAATAGGCTTACCATCTGGGCCTGACGTTGTAGCGTGCCACTCAACGAGCAGGTCGTCTCCCTGGAATTGAACTCGCCCCTTTCCGTGTTTGTCAGTGGGACTGCTGTAATCGGCTTCTGACCCGTCCAACGGCAGGCGATTCGTCACAGACTTTTCGCCTTCGGTACGGCTGATTTCGATGGTTGTGTTGGTCTGCGTAACGTGGATGACTACAGGATTTGGGCCGCCTGACTTCCCACCTTTCTGTTTGGCGGTATAGGTCCCGGAGTAATCCACCTTCGTTGCCGCTAAAGGGATTGCAGCGAACCCAAGCACAAAGCCAAACACTACCTGGGCGATTCGGGTCATCGTGCCCTCACGTGAAATCAGCACTTTATTCCGAATTGCGGGCAAGTTCCACATTGTTGTTAACGGGTGTTATCTCCAGCTAATCGGCAAGTACCTGATTAGCGCGCCACCCGGAAACTGACCACCACCCAAATTTCCCGCGGCTTGCCAACTTGCGGCCGCGGCGGTTAGAGTGTTGCGCGAACAGAGGCACACCGTCGCGAGGGAGATGGCTTGCCGACACCCACGAGTTCAGCGAAAAATGAACCGGATCCGAAGATGACGGCCGAGGAGCAGCGGCTTTACCAAAGCTCCGACCGGACTCATCACTGGAAGCGTTGGGGGCCTTATCTTTCGGAACGGCAATGGGGCACGGTGCGCGAGGACTACAGCGCCGGAGGCGATGCGTGGAATTACTTCCCCCATGACCATGCTCGTTCGCGCGCGTATCGCTGGGGTGAAGACGGCCTAGCGGGCATCTGCGATCGTCATCAGCATATTTGCTTCGCGCTGGCGCTGTGGAATGAAAAGGACGCGATACTGAAAGAGCGGTTGTTCGGCCTCACGAATCAGGAAGGCAATCACGGCGAGGATGTGAAGGAGTATTACTACTACCTCGACGCTCTTCCCACGAGCTGCTATCTGAAATACCTCTACAAGTATCCGCAGGCTGCGTATCCCTACGCGCAACTTGTGACTGAAAGTGGAAAGCGTTCGCGAGAGGAGCCGGAGTACGAACTGATTGATACTGGAATTTTCAACGAGAATCGCTATTTCGATGTGTTCGTGGAATACGCCAAGGCGGATGTGGAAGACGTCCTGGTGCGCATCACTGCGTGGAATCGGGGGCCTGAACCCGCGCGGCTTCATTTGGTCCCCACGCTGTGGTTCCGGAATCGATGGGGCTGGGGCGAAGGGTACGAACCCCCGGAGGCCAAGTGCGTCAAGGGGCCGGCGGGGACGGCGTTGATCGAATCGAATGAATTTCACTACGGCAAGCGATGGCTGCTTGCCGAGGGTGCGCCCGAGCTTCTGTTTACGAACAACGAGACAAATACCGAACGGTTATTCGGGACGAAGAACCAGTCGCCGTACGTAAAGTGCGGGTTTCATACTTACATTGTGGATGGCCGTCGCGAGACTGTTAATCCCGCGATGACGGGCACGAAGGCTGCCGCGCATTATGCTGCGGAAATCGCGCCGGGAAGAAGTTGGACGGTGCAGCTGCGTTTGCTGGACAGCAATCCATCCGACGCCTCGGCTGCGGGCAAGAAATACTTCGGCGCCGCTTTTGACGCTGTTTTCACGCAGCGGGTGAAGGAAGCGGATGATTTTTACGCGTGTCGCATCGGGCCGGAAATAAGCGACGACATGCGGCTGGTTCAACGGCAGGCATTCGCGGGCCTTCTGTGGGGCAAGCAGAGCTATCACTACGACGTGAGGCGCTGGCTCGCAGGCGATCCCACGCAGCCTGCACCCGATCCGCAGCGATACCGTGGGCGAAATCATTCGTGGGTGTACCTGCACAACTCGGACGTAATTTCGATGCCGGACAAGTGGGAGTATCCGTGGTATGCGGCTTGGGATCTGGCGTTTCACTGCGTGGCGATGGCTTTGATCGACCCGGAATTCGCGAAGGATCAGCTGATACTTTTTCTGCGCGAATGGTACATGCACCCGAACGGGCATTTGCCGGCGTATGAATGGAATTTTTCGGACGTAAATCCGCCGGTGCACGCATGGGCTGCGTGGCGGGTTTACAAAATCGCGGGGCGGGTGCGCGGCAAGAAAGACCGCGAGTTTCTCGTCCGCGTGTTTCACAAGCTGATGATCAATTTCACCTGGTGGGTGAACAGAAAAGACCCGGAAGGGAAGAACGTTTTTGAAGGTGGGTTTCTGGGTCTCGACAATATCGGCGTTTTCGACCGCTCCGCTGCTCTTGCTCCGGGCAGCTTCGTCGAGCAATCCGACGGAACGAGCTGGATGGCGATGTTCTGCCTCGACATGCTTTCGATTGCCATGGAGCTTGCTCAGGACGATCCTGCTTACGAAGACGTGGCCAGCAAATTTTTCGAGCATTTTGTTTACATCGCACAGGCGATGAACGACATGGGCGGGGAGGGAATCGGGCTTTGGGACGACAAGGACGGGTTCTACTACGACGTGCTGCATCTTGGGAAGACGGACCTCATTCCCATGAAAGTCCGGTCGCTGGTGGGTTTGGTACCGCTCTTCGCGATCCAGACTTTCGAGCCGGAGGACCTCGAGCGTTTTCCTGGTTTCCGGCGGCGTATGGACTGGTTCCTCAAGCACCACTCGGACGTGTCCGAACACGTGGACATGAGCAGCCGCTCGGAACGCGGGCAGCGGCTGCTTCTCACGATCGCCAACCGCAAAAAACTGGAACGCATCTGCACTTACCTTTTTAACGAGGGCGAATTTTTGTCGCCATACGGGTTCCGCGCGTTGTCCAAATATCACAGCAAGAATCCGTTCGTATTGACGATCGATGGGCAGTCGCAGGAAGTTGATTACGAGCCTGCCGAATCGACCACTGGATTGTTCGGCGGCAATTCGAACTGGCGAGGTCCAATTTGGTTTCCTATGAATTTCCTTTTGATCGAAGCGCTGCAGCGCATTCATTACTACTACGGCGATGAGTTCAAAATCGAGGTTCCAGCGGGATCGGGTGTGAAAATGACTTTGTGGGAAGCTGCGCGCGAAGTGTCGCAGAGGCTGACGCGAATTTTCCTTCGACAAAATGGCCGTCGCGCCGTCAATGGAGGCGTGGCGCTTTTTCAGGAAGACCCGCACTGGCGCGATCTGGTTTTATTTTATGAATATTTCAACGGGGATAACGGGGCGGGACTTGGCGCCAGCCACCAGACAGGTTGGACAGCACTCGTTGCCAAACTGATTCAGCAAAGCGGAAGCCGAAAGGCTTCCGATGACTACTAGAATTCCGCGACGAGTCCGAGGCCGAGCGAAACACGGTTCACGAAATTGAAGTAGGCCACAGTAAGCACCGTCTCGCGCACGGCTGCGTCGTCCCATCCGGCGCTTTTCAGAGTCTCGATGTCGGCTTCTTCAATGTCGTCCGGATGGCGCGTCAGCTTATCCGCGAAACGGAGCAGCGTTTTCACATTGGATTCAACCGGGGCACTTTCGTAGTCGGAAGTCAGCTTTCGCGCGAGCGTTTTCTCCACTCCGAAACGGCGCAGCAGTTCCATGTGAAACGTCACGCAGTACAGCGAGGAATTGATTGCGCTTACGACGATCCCAATCTGTTCCTTCAGCATTTTTGAAAGTGCGCCGTCCGCTACGATTGCCTCGTTGAGAAGCAATTGGGCTTCGATCACCTTCGGCATCGCGCCGAGCGTCTTGAAGTAATGCGGTAGAAATCCGAGGCCATTTTCGATTTTCCCGTAAAGCTCACGCAGAGGCGCGTTCGCCTGCGTTTCTTCGATTTCATTTACGTACGGCATGGAATCCCCCGGAAGAGCATGTGGTGAGAGCAAAACTGCACAAACTCTACGCGAACTCACCGTGCGCCCGCAAGAGACGGAACGGTGTCGCCCGTCCAATGGTCTTAGACGCTGAAAGTCAAGATTCGGCTTCGGATTTCGTCTCGACCAGCTCGATGAGGACTTTCTTCGCCTGGAGCACCGGCACGAGAAAGAAATTCACGCGCGTGCCGTCCGCCCCGGGACGCGTCGCCGGGTAGATTGGCGCGAGCCCGAACTTAGTTCGCAACATCTCCGTGGCACGATCCACATCGTGGGCACCTATTTCAATTTGCTGAATTCCCTCGCCGTGCTTCTCAAGATAACGCGCAATAGCTCCAGTACCGCCCGGCTCCCGCGTCGTCAGAATATCCAGCCGCACTCCTGCCGAAAGATGCAATTCGAATTCCATCGCATCCTGATCGGGTGGAACTTTCGCCAGTCGAGGCGAGCCAAAAGCACCTCGTATGCGCTCAAACTTTGCAGGATGAACCGCTAAGCCGACCGTCAATTCAGTAGAACGCGAATCGCCGGAAACGATCGAGCGTCTTAGTTCCTCGTTGGAAAGCCAATTTGCCAGGATGGGCTGCACAGCTTCGCAGCCACGACGATACAGTTCCGTAGCCGCGGATTCGCGCAGAAAATTGTCCGCGTTTCCCAAGGTGCCCATCAGCGATGCCACGTCGTTCTGGTTTGCCACGCGCGGGTCTCGTTCGGACTTCTGTTACTGAGAACTATGAGGAGGTTTAAGAGCGTTGGAGTTCGTCAGCGCCACGGACGCGGTTGCACCGGCCCGCACGGCCACCGGCACATCCCATTGTAATCGTGCATCGCCAACGCTGGCGGAAACCGCAAGAGTAGTAAGCCAGTAAGTGCCCGGCGCAAGCCCCCGCAGGAAGCCTTGTCCTTCCAGATCAGTCTGCGCGCGCGCCACCAAATACCGTGATTGAGCGAGATCGAGCGTTTGCCGTTGAATTTCAGGCGTCCGTTTCTTGCTGAGCTCCTCCCATTTCTGGCTCGGATCCACTTTCACGAGATTCAAATCCATCCCGTCCATGCTCTGCGGGTTGTCCGTCATAAATTTCCGGACGGCTTCGTTGTATTCCTTCGAGAGTTTTTCGTACTTGGCCGGATCCTTTGTTTTGTCCGTAACTTTGAATTTTGGCTTCGGGAAGTTAAAGGCTTCGTCGCCCGCGTTCCTTCGCATATAAGCGTCATAAAATTCGGGAATATCCATCACGTCCGGCACTTTCAGCTTATTGATTAGGTCCTCGCCGGAAAGAGTTACCGTGTGATTTTTCTTCATCCAGGCTTTTAATTCTTTGGATACGCCCAGTTTGTCGATGAATGCATCCATGTCCGGCTTGGGATAATTGGCGTCAGCTTCCTTGCCAATATCCTGAAAGCTCCGGCTGAGAAGATAGAAGGGCATTCCGCGGACGGGTTCTTCTACTCCGCTGGCGGGTGTAATGCGCGCTACAAATTCAACGGTTCCGGTTGCCGTTTGCGCGAAGACGCATGGCGCGATGGCGATCAAAGCGAGAAGGGAGGGAAATGCGAGAATCAAATGACGTTTCATGCTGTTCATCGTAGCAGATGCGCAAGCAGGCCGGTACGATCTGGTCGTTAAGGTAAACGGGTGACCTTGGCGAAAATTAATATAGACGGAAGGTAACTTCGATTTCCACCGCAACCGCCGCAAACTTGCCATCCGGGCCTTTTGAAGGGGTGAAATGCCATGAACTGACGGCCTTGATGGCTTCTTCATCCAATCCCAGGCCCAGCCCTTTCGCTACTCGAATATTGGTGGTGCGACCGTCTGCCGTAACCACTAGGCTGAGCAGCACGACGCCTTGATACTTCGCTTTTACGGCTTCGTCCGTAAACCTCGCGTCCGGGCAGTAGAGGCACTTAGGCATGCCGTATCCGCCGAGCCCACCAGTCGGATATCCGCCGCCAGCGCCATATTCGTGTCCGGGGCCGACACCGCGCCCATCACCGCTTCCGACGCCGCCGCAGCAACCGCTTCCGATTCCGCCGCCGCTGCCCGTTCCGCTCGAGTCGTTCGTGAGCTTTGCCATGGGATCGCCCCAGTTCGGCATATTGGGGCTGGGCAATTTCAGGTCTGGGGGCCCGAGCACCGTGGGCGTCGCCGCCAGCTTGGGATTCACGGGAGGCTTAACGGATGGCGGAGTTATCTGCGTCCAATCGAATTTCGGGACCTTGCCCTTGCTTGCCGCAAGAACGTTGTGCTCGCCGCCTCCGCCACCGCCGCCCGCCTTCTTGGCGCCTGGGGGCAACTTGGGCACGTAATCCGAGATATTGACCGGAATTACGTTTGTTTTCGCTTGGGTGGTGGCCGGCGTCATCAATTCCGGAAGGAGCGGCACGATAATCAGCACGAGGACCAGAACGTGAAATGCCAGCGATAGCGCCTGAACGCGCGTGAACTGCGTATTTTTCGTCCAGATTTCCGGAACAGCAACCGCGGCGCTGGTAACTTTGAGCGGTGGCAGCTTGGGCGGCGCGATAAGGTCGCGGACATTCTTCCACAGGCTGCCGCCCTCGTTCCAATTCACCAGGAGGTCGGAACGAACTTTGCCACGCGGGCCGGTACGCAAGAACTCCCGGAAATTTGCGCCGAGGCTATCGCCGAAATCCGGCATTTGGAAAGCTTGCTGTTGTCCGCCACGGATTTTTCTGGGCCGTTCGAACAGAAAATCCCGAAGGTTTGAGAAAAAGCTCTTTACGCCGGATTCGCGGAGAGGCGCATTCAATTGCCCCAGGCGGGCCATCGGGTCTGCAACGGTTTTGCCAGAGTTTTCCAGTCTTGCGCTCGAATCTGCCATGTCAAGGTACCCGCCCCAGCTGCTTCATTTAGTTAGACGCCCTGCCGCGGAAAAGGATGTCTGAGCCGGGCGCGGCTGACACGCTATCAGATTCATTGTAACATACGATGTGCGACGAGGCTGGCGCGTTTCCTCGTCGTAATATTCAACAATTGCAATCATTTGGATGCAATCGCAAGCGACCTAATGCGCCTGCGAGATTTTTCGGGGCTCGTGCGGCCCCATTTATTGTGGGGTATCACCCGGTATCTATCTTAAAGATTCGAGCCTGAGGGCTTTCGAAAACCCACTAGATGGCCGACTTCAAAAGTACCCTAAACTTGCCCAAAACTGACTTTCCCATGAAGGCGAAATTGCCCGAGCGGGAACCGGAGCAATTGGCGGCGTGGGAGCAAATGGGCCTATATCGCCGCATTCTCGAATCCCGCGCGAGTGCGCCGCTCTACGTCCTCCATGATGGTCCTCCGTATCCCACCGACGAAATTCATCTCGGGACGGGCCTGAACAAAATCCTAAAAGACATGATCGTGAAATCCAAGAGCATGGCCGGTTTCCGGGCACCCTACATTCCGGGTTGGGACTGCCACGGTCTGCCAATTGAGCTAAAAGTCGAAAAGGAACTGGGCGGGAAAACAGGCAAAGTCACCGTCGCGGAGTTTCGCCGCATGTGCCGCGAATATGCATCGCGCTACATCGAGAATCACAAACGCGATTTCAAGCGCCTCGGTGTGTTCGGCCAATGGGACAAGCCTTACCTCACGATGGATTCGGGTTACGAAGCCTGCGTGGCCGGCGCTTTCATCACATTCTGCGAGAAGGGGTACGTCTATCGCGGCCTCAAGCCCGTTTATTGGTGCATACACGACAGAACAGCACTTGCCGAAGCGGAAGTGGAATACGAAAACCACACGAGCCCTTCCATCTGGGTGAAATTTCCCGTCGTCGCGGATGCCAAGTCGGCCGTGCTGGGTGACGACGTCAATGCGCTCATCTGGACGACAACTCCCTGGACTCTTCCAGCAAACCGCGCTCTCGCGTTTCATCCGGAATTTGAGTACTCGATCGCCGAGACCCCGGCCGGAAAATTGCTCCTAGCGAAAGACCGCGTGCAAGCCGCCGCGACTGAACTGAAGCTCGAATTTAGCAACGTGCATGGCTTGTGGAAGGGAAAGGAACTCGAAGGCCTACAATTCCGGCATCCATTTCTCGACATGCGCGTTCCGGCGGTGCTAGCCGATTACGTCACGCTCGACCAGGGCAGCGGGATCGTCCACACCGCCCCTGGCCACGGCGCCGAAGACTTTCGCACGGGCCAAAAGTACGGCCTCGAAGTCTACGCACCGCAGGACGACGACGGGCGCTTCGTCGAAGGCTTGCCGGAATATAAGGGCAAAACCGTTTTCGAAGCGAATCCGATTGTCATCGAGATCCTGAAACAGCGAGGCGCGCTGGTCGGCGAAGGGAAGCTCTCGCACAGTTATCCTCATTGCTGGCGCTGTCACAATCCGGTGATCTTCCGTGCCACCGAGCAGTGGTTCATCGAACTTGATCACAACGACATGCGCCAGCGCGCGCTTGCCGAAATCACGAAAGTAAAATGGACGCCCGCGTGGGGTGAACAACGCATCCACGACATGGTGGCCGAGCGCCCGGATTGGTGCATCTCGCGGCAGCGCTTCTGGGGCGTGCCACTGATTATTTTTTATTGCGACGCCTGCGGAACGCAGCTCAAAGATTGCGCCGCGCTTCGACACGTTTTGCCGTTTTTCGAGCGCGAGGGCGCCGACGCGTGGTTCACACGCTCCTCCGAAGAATTGCTCCCGCCGGGAACGAAGTGCGAGTGCGGCGCATCAAAATGGCGTAAGGAGACCGATACCATCGAAGTCTGGTTTGATTCCGGTTCCTCGCATCTTGCCGTGCTGGAAAAGCGTCCTGGCAAGCCGCGCGCCGATGTTTATTTGGAAGGTCCCGATCAGTACCGCGGCTGGTTCCATAGTTCGCTGCTCGTCGGCATGGGCGTGGATGACGCGCGCCCCTACAATCAGGTGGTGACGCACGGATGGACGCTCGACGAAAAAGGCGCTCCCATGTCGAAGTCCCTCGGCAACGGCATTTACCCGAGCGACGTCTGCGACAAATGGGGCGCCGATTTGCTGCGCGTATGGGTGTCGTCCCAGGATTACACCGCGGACATGCGCATGTCCGACGCGGTGATGACTCAGCTCGCGGAAGCCTATCGCAAGATCCGCAACACGTTTCGCTTCGCGCTCTCGAATCTTTTCGATTTCGACCCCGTGCGTCACTCCGTCGCGGACGCCGATCTTTGGGAGATGGACGCGTGGATGCTTCGCCGCACCGGCGCTCTCGCGAAGCAGTGCCGCGAGTGGTATGAGAATTTCGAATTTCACCGCGTCTACCACGCGCTTCACGATTTCTGCACGGTGGATTTGAGCGCGTTTTATTTCGACGTACTGAAGGACCGGCTGTACACGTCGGCGGCGAATTCGCGCGGCCGGCGCTCGGCCCAGACAGCCGTCTACAGGATTGCGGGTTCGCTTCTGCGCTTGATCGCGCCTACGCTCGTGTTCACCTCCGAAGAGGTTTGGAAGCATCTGCCGCACGGCGCTTCCGATCCTAGTAGCGTGCACATGGCTTCGTTTCCTGAAGCGGAGGTACTAGAACGCGCGTTCGATGAGCCACGCGCCAAGAATTGGGAACGCTTGCTGGGCGTCCGCGAAGAAGTGCTGAAGGCGCTTGAACCGGCCCGCGCGGCGAAAACGATTTCGAGCGGACTTGAAGCGCGCGTTATTTTGACGGCGGAGGGCAGTCTCGCCGAGCTGCTGCAAAAATACGCCGCGAACCTTCCAGCACTGTTCATCGTATCTCAAGTTGAAATCGCTACGGCGAAAGCCGGCAGCGCGCAATCGGAAGGCGAGACGAAGGCTCTCAATATTCGTGTGGAACGTGCGCAGGGCTCGAAGTGCGAACGCTGCTGGAACTATTCCACGCACGTCGGCGAGAGCGCCGAGCATCCAACTTTGTGCGAGCGCTGCCTGGCGGCACTTGCCGAAATCAAACGCGATCCGGAACGAGGCGGCCAGTGAGGAGCGTGATGTCTTGACTTCTTCGTACACGACGCGTTCGGGATGGTACGGACTGGCGTTCCTCGCGCTCGCAGTGCTGGCGGCGGATCAGCTCACCAAGTACACCGTTGAAAAACTCAGCGTTGCTGGTTCCCTTCGCGTCATGATTCCCGGCGTACTCAATCTTGTTCACACGAACAATCCGGGGGTGGCGTTTGGTTTGGGCGCCGATTCACAAACTCCTTGGATGGCGCCGATGCTCATCGCGTTTTCGGTTGGCGTCATCGCGCTGCTGTTATGGCTGCTGGCGACAGGTCGCGCCGGAGGGCACTTGGGTCAATTGGGTCTGGCGTTGATCCTTGGCGGCGCGGGGGGAAATGTTCTCGATCGCGTTCTGCGGGGCAGCGTCACCGATTTCATCGATTTCCATCTGGGCAATCATCACTGGTACACGTTTAATCTGGCGGACTCGGCAATTGTTGTCGGCGCGGGTCTCGTGGTTCTGGAGCTCTTCCGCGATTGGAAGCATCATCCCAGCCAGGAGCGCGCGTGAGCTGATGCATCCGATACTCTTCCAGGTCGGTTCGTTCCCGATTTACACCTACGGCGTACTGGTAGCGAGCGGAGTGCTGCTTGCAATTTGGTACGCACGCCGGCAAGCGCCACGCGCTGGTCTCGATCCGGATCGTGTGTGGAACTTGGGCATCTATGGAATCCTCTCGGCGCTTGTGGGCGCGAAGATTTGGCTAGTCCTAACGGCATGGGATTTCTATGCGGCGAACCCGCGCCAGATTTTCAGCATTGAGACATTTCAATCGGGCGGCACCTTCTATGGCGGAGTTCTTGGCGGGGTGTTGACGATCGGTCTGTACACTTACTTTCAAAAAATGCCGATTCTGCCGGTTCTTGACACGTTTACCGCGGTAGTTCCTCTTGGGCACGCGATTGGACGCCTCGGTTGCTTCGCGGCCGGGTGCTGCTACGGCAAGCCAACTTCGATGCCTTGGAGCGTCACGTTTACCAGCCCTGACGCCGAGCGACTCGCTGGAACGCCGCTGGGAGTTCATCTGCATCCCACGCAGCTTTATGAAGCCGGCGTCGAAACGATCAACCTTTTTGTATTGATTTGGATTGGCTCGCGCCAGAAATTTCGCGGGCAAATCCTCGGGACGTATATGCTGCTGTATGGATTCGAGCGCGGCATAATCGAATTCTTCCGCGGCGATCCCGGCAGAACGATGCTGTTTCACGATAGCGTTTCTCTGATGCAAATCGTGAGCGTCGGAATGGTATTCACCGGCCTATTTCTCTGGTGGCGCGGCTTGCGCGGCGCCGCACCCCTGGCGCCGAGAACGCCCGTTCGGACGATGTCTTGAACACAACGAAGCGCATGGGCGCTTGCTGCCATCTTCGAATCGGCGTCTAACGAATTCGCCCGTGAAAACTTCGATCGACAATCCCGTCTTCATCGTAAGCGCCCAACAAGCGGGCCAGCGCCTCGACCGTTTTCTTGCATCGCAACTCCCGGACATGAGCCGGACGCACATTCAATTGTTGATGGAGGAAGGGCGCGTTCTCGTGGACGGCAGCGCGATGAAGCCCTCGCATCGCATCGAGCAGGGCGCCACTGTCACTCTTGAAATCCCGCCGCTACCGCTTCCCGGCGTCGACCCTGAGGAAATTCCCCTTGAGATTCTCTACGAAGACCGCGACCTGGCAGTCTTGAACAAACCCGCCGGCATGATCGTTCATCCCGGCGCGGGCGCTGATTCTGGCACGCTCGTCGCGGCTCTGCTGCATCGCTTCGGTGGAATGGAAGGGCTCTCCACCGTCGGCGGCCCGTTGCGTCCCGGCATTGTGCATCGGCTCGACAAAGGAACGTCCGGTGTGATTGTGGTCGCGCTAACGAATGAGGCTCACCTGAAACTGATCGAAGAGTTTCGTGAACGGCGCGTGCGGAAAACGTACCTCGCACTGCTCCACGGCAAGCTAAAGGGCGAGGTAGGCAGCGTCGATCTTCCCGTCGCACGCGACCTGAAACGCCGGTCGCGCATGACGGCCCGCCGTCGCGACGGCCGTGAAGCGCGCACCGACTGGCGCGTCCTGCTCCGCCTCGAAAATTTCACGCTGATCGAGGCCGATCTCCACACCGGCCGGACGCATCAGATTCGCGTACATTTTTCCGCTCTCGGCTCGCCGGTAGTGGGCGACACACTGTACGGCGCGCCGCGCCAGGAACGCGTTGGTGCGGAGCTTCTCCCGCCCCTAGGCCGCAATTTCTTACATGCTGCGCGCATCGCGTTTGTGCATCCAATGACGGGGAAGCGCGTGGACGTACGTGCTCCGCTTCCGATTGATCTTGTGAGCTACCTGAAAAATCTGGGCGACTCTGCGAAGAGCGCGCCCCAGCCGATTGACGCTGCCTTGAAGGAGTTTCTATAATCTCTCTCGTGACTTGCCCGCGTTGCTTTCTCGTTCTCATAATCCTGCTCGCCTGGTCTGCTAGTGCTGCGCGTGCGCAACGACCCACGCCTCCTCCCAACCCGGCCCCAGCAGCCTCGCAATCTCAGGCTCAGCCTTCACCGCCGCCGGCGCAGCAGCAGGTACCGACCATCCGTTCGACGGTCTCACTCGTGCACCTCGTCGCCACCGCGACAGACCGCCGCCACAATTTCGTAACGGATCTCGAAAAGGGTGATTTCAAGGTTCTCGAAGACGGTGTGCCCCAGGAAATCAAGCTCTTCGGGCGCGAAACAGATCTCCCTCTCCGCATCGGCTTGCTGCTAGACACCTCCAATAGCATCCGGCCGCGCCTCGAGTTCGAACAGGACGCCGCTATCGACTTCCTGACCAGCGTGATCCGCCGCAACAAGGATATGGCGTTTCTGATGACCTTCGACAACGAGCCCGAGGTAATCCAGGACTACACGGGCGACCTGTCACTTCTAACCGGCGCAATTCGCAAGCAGCGCGCGGGCGGTGGAACGGCGTTACACGACGCGATCTTCAGAGCCGCCGAAAAACTGACCAATCCGCCAGCGGCCAAGGGTCCGAACCAGGAAGTCCGCCGCGTGATGGTGGTGATCAGCGATGGCGACGACAATTTGAGCGATCATGCGCTAAGCGACGCGGTGGAGTTGGCTATTCGCGCCGAAGCCTCGATTTACTCCGTCAGCACAAATACCGATTGGCTCGCGACCAGCGGAGACATGCCGCGAAAGATGCATCTCGCTCCCGGAGATAAGGTTCTTCAGAAGTTTGCGGAGGAAAGTGGCGGGCGCGTCTTTTACCCGTACAAGGTCGAAGATCTCGCTGAATCTTTCGTGGATATTGGCACCGAGTTGCGCAGCCAGTATTTCATCGCTTACTCGCCAACCGATGCCCAGGTGAACGGAAAATACCGGAGAATCCAGGTCGACACCACCCGCAAAGGCCTAACCGTGCGCACACGCAAGGGCTATTACGCCACGGCGGCGGCCCTCACGCCATCTCCAGCTAACTGATCAATTGCTACGACACGCGAAGCCTACTCCCTGGGCGCGTAGTACCCCTTGCGCGCAAGGATCTTCATATCCGGCCGGTCAATCTGAACTTGGATCTTTCGAAATGCGCCGTCCCTTTTGTTGTTGATGGGGTAGTAGCCAAGAACGTATTGCGACCGCAGCTCTTCTGAAATTTCCTGGAACGCTTTTTCCAGACTCCGTTCGTTATGGACGGGAATAACGCGGCCGCCCGTCTCTTCCGCCATCTTCCGGGCTATTCCGCCGCCGTATCCCATCGTGGCCCCGGGATCCTGAATGAGCACAACGTGAATTACGGCGTCTGAACGCTGCGCAGCCTCGATTGCATCTTTCACGCCCAGCTTGCTCCCGGTATCTTCCGCATCGGTAAGCAGAATCACGGCTTTGCGTCCCGCTTCGCTCGTCAGTTGGTCGTGAGCCGCCAGGTAAACCGCGTCGTAAAGGTTCGTTCCCGCGCTTCCCACGCCCTGAGGAACTGTGCCGGGGTTGATCATTCCGACGTTATTGACGGCATTCACTCGCGTTCGGCGAATGGCGCGCTCCAGCACCGCGGTATCCTGAGTGAAATCCGCAAGCAGATCGACGTCGAAGTCAAAGCTCATAATCATCGCCAAGTCTCTCGGGCGTAGCACTTCCTTGAGAAATCGCGACGCGGCGTCCTGCTCCGCTCCAATGATCGCTCCCATGCTGCCGCTCGTGTCCATCAGGATTCCCAGCGTGATCGGCATGTCGGTCTCTCTCGAGAAAAATGCGATTTGCTGCTCTTGCCCTTCCTCGAGAATCTTGAAGTCATCCTTGGTAAGGTCGCCGATCACCCCGTGGCGCTTGTCCCTCACCGTTACGAACACATTGACAAGCAGCACCTGGGACTTAATCGTCCCCTCGACTTGCGGCGGTTTCTGTTGCTGCTGTTGTTGTTGCGGATTTTGTTGAGCGACCCCGCGCCATCGAGGCGTGGCGCCGGTCGCGGGCAAGCCCGTGCTCGCCGCCACATAGGCCGCGAGACCCATCATCAGAATGCCCGCCGCAATGCTCGTCAGTCGCATTGTATAATCCCCCAGTGAGTTGATTCAGAATGGTACGATGCATTGCGCGCGCCGCCGGATGTTCGGCTGAATTCCCAGCCTTTCGGAAACGGACGGTAACGCCGGGCTAGTAGCATCATGCGAGAGGTTTCGAAGCGAGATATCTCAATGAGCCGAAAAATAATGTTCGGAATACGAACGGTCCGAAAAATCCTTTTAGTCGCAATTGCCATCATCCCAATTCTATTCGCTGGTCTCGTTCGGCTCGCCGTTGCTGCACCTCAGCAGCAAGGCACGCAACAACAGGCCCAGCAACCGCCCCCGCCGGGTGCACCATCGCAGCAACCCGCTACGCCCGATTCTACGCTTCCGCCAGGCGCCACGCCTCAAGGTCCGCGCCAGGACACGCGCGCTCGCATCAGCGCCCGTACCGATCTGGTGATTGTCCCCGTTACTGTCAAAGACCATCAGGGCCAGCTAGTCGGCGACCTTCAACGCGAGGAATTCCGCGTGTTCGAGGACAACGTCGAACAAAAAATTGTTCTCTTTACCGCCGACCCCTTTCCGCTCTCTGCTGTTGTGCTGATTGACGACGATCTCTCGCAAAAATCCGCCGAGGCGGTCCAAAAAAGCCTGACGGCAATTGCCGCGGGCTTCGGTCCCAACGACGAAGTCGCAGTGGTAACCTACGATCAATTTCAGCAGACAGTGGCCGATTTTTCATTCAACAACGATCAGCTCTTTACTCAACTGAAACGGCTCGATCTCGGTTCGCATTTTCCCGGCGACGCCGGCGGCGGCCCAATGACCGCCGGCCCGGTGATAAACGGACGAGATGCCGGGGGCGCGCCTGTCGCGGCTGGCGCGACGCAGGTCAGCGCCCAAACCAAGGATTTGGACGACGCGCTCTTTGCCGCCGGCACGATGCTGAAAGGCCGGGGACGTCTTCGACGCAAGATTATCTTTCTGATCTCGGACGGAAACAATTCTCGGCACAACGCGCACACTTTCGATCAGACCATGCAGCTTCTCCTTGCCGCCGATGTGTCCGTCTACTCCATTTCCGTCGGCCACGCTCTCTTGCAGCATCAAACGAACAGGCTCGAACATTACGCCAATGGAACGGGCGGCGACGCTTTTTTCGCGGGGAAGCAGCGCGACCTCGAACGCCTCTATTCCGCGGTCACCGAACAGGCCCGCAATGAATACACGATCACCTTCAGTCCCGAAGACATCGATCGCAGCAAGAGCTATCACACGATCGAAGTTCGCGTCCGCCGTCCGGAATTGTCGGTGTCCGCGCGCCAGGGCTATTACGAAGCGGCTCAGCGTCTCGCGCACTAAAAAACGAATAACTGTTTCAAGAATCGAATTCGCGCGCGCCTTTTATGCTTGAGATCATTCGCGCACGCTCCTATAGATACATGCAGCGAGTTGAACGCCGTCGGAATTAAATGTGCGATCGCTCGCCGGGGGAAAGTTCCGAAGTCATTCATGCGCGGAACCGGCCCGGGCTTGAGAGTCTGTTTGAGAACCGGTGTTCTACGTCAGGGCACGGCTTCAGCCGTGCCGTAACCGGCGCAAAATCGGTGCGGCTTCAGCCGCTGAGGGCGGGAATTCCGAGTTCTCACGTAGACTCTTCAGCTCTATGGGAAGCTTGAACGAAATAAGGCGGAGCGTGGAAAACGCGTTCCGCCTTTTTGTTTTACTGTTGATTCTTGCCGCTTGGTTTTTTTGAAGGCTGGATCGAAACCAGTTGCTCGTGCGCCGGGCACAGCGGTTTGTAATCGCAATAGCGGCAAACGAACCCCGGCCTTGCTCCAAAATCCCCCGCGCGAATCTGATCGGCCACTTCGTAAATCGTTTGCTTCGTCTGCGCGAGAGCTTTTGCGTCGCGCGTCGTTGCCACTGCTTCATTGGTCGTGAGGTTGTAGAACACGAGCCGTTGCGGATCGAGTTCGAGCACCTCTTGAGCCGCCAGCGCGTAGACGCCTAATTGCAGGCTCTCGTCCGCCTTCTTCGCATCTTTCGGCCTGCCCGTTTTGTAGTCGACGATTTCCACCGCAGCCTCGCCGATGCGGTTGATCTGGTCCATGCGGCCCGTCACCACCAAGTTGTGCTCGAGCGGCAACTCGAACCCTCGCTCCTGATGCAGCACGTCGGGCGGCGCGGCGGTATGGCTGCGATGGAAATTTTCCAGTTGTCCGCGCCCGGCTTTGCGGTACTCCGCTTCGAGATAATCGTCGGGAAAGCCTGCCGACAACCACTGCCGGTCGTAAATCATCGCTACATCTTCGAACGAAATTTTCCGCCGTTTCCGTGTTTCTCCCACGAACTCCTTGATCGTCGTATGCATCACGCTTCCAAACGTCATCGTGGCATGCGGCCCGCCGCGGATGCTCCAAACATTCTGGAATAAATATTTCATCGGGCAGTTTGTGTACGCCTCGATTGCCGACGCGCTCAATTGAAGCGGTTCGGCGAGCGGCGGATGGTACGCCTTCGCCCAAAGCGCGATGCGCGAGTACGCGCGCGTGCTTTCTTCCACCGCGCCGAACAGGCTCATCGGGTCCGCCGAATCGGGCGTGGGACCGGCGGTCTCCTCGGCCGGCGGCAGCGTAACGGCGGGCGTGATCTGCATCGCATCCAGCTGCTGAATTTTCGCGTTCATCAGAAAGTCGTCCAGAAACGGCGAATGCTTCTTATACTTATTTTCTACCGTCGTAAGCGTTAGGTGTTGCCGCGCGCGCGTTAGCGCTACGTAGAACAAACGCCGTTCCTCCTGCACCTGGAAATCCCCCGCAGGTTTTTCTTCCTTCATCATCTCGGGCGGAAATTCGAACACCAGCGGTCGCGGCCGGGCAGGGAAGTCGCCCTTATTGAGTTGCAGGATAAATACGTGCGGGAATTCCAGGCCCTTCGCCGTATGCACGGTCATCAACTGCACCGCGTCGCCGCTAGGGTCCTCCTCGAGGCACACGTCGCCGTCCGCTTCGTTGAAATAGTAAAGGTACTCGATGAAGTGGCGCAGGTTCTTGCCGTCGTTCTTCTTCTCCCATTCTTTAACGAACTTCACGAAGCGATCGAGGTAATGGCGGTCCGCATCGGAAGGGAGCGGCGCCAGTTCCAGCGCTGCAATCAGTTCGTCAAGCAAATCGCTCGCCGTTTTCTTTCGAGCGTTCTGGCGAAGGCGCGCAAGCAGCGCCACCAGTTCCGGCAACCGGTTACCCGGGGCCGCGAACGGCAGCTCGCGCTGCGCCGTTTCGATCTCGTCGGAAATCGGCCGCCGGTGATTTTTCTGCGCGCGCTCGGCGAGCCGCACCAAGTCGCGCGGTTCCAGGCCCCAGTAGGGCGCTGCAAGCACGCGCGCTGCCGCAACGTTATCCGCCGGCGCCGCAATCATCCGCAGATACGCCAGAAGGTCGCGGACGATCGTGCTCGAAAGAATCGAGAATTTCTTGATCACGAAGGGAATTTGCCGCCGCTGCAATGCAGCCAGCAGCCGCTCCCGGTGCGTGTGCTTCCGGTAAAGCACCGCGAAATTCCGCCAAGCGCTTCCCGCCGCGTGAAGCCGGTCGATCTCTGAAGCCACCCAGTGCGCTTCCTCCTCCGGCCTGCCAAACTCCGCCACGCGGATTTTTTCTCCGGCGGAATTCTCGGTGGTCAGGTTTTTCGCTGGTAAAAGCGGCGATTTCTCGTTGTGCGAAATCACTTCCCCCGCCACGCGCAGGATTTTCTGCGTTGATCGGTAGTTTTGCGAAAGCGGCACGAGAAACTTTTTCACGCCGGCGCCCAGCCGCGCATCTGTAACTCCGCAAAATCGCTTCAGAAAAATCGTGAAGCTCCCGAATGACGCGCCGCGAAACCGGTAAATCGCCTGGTCGTCGTCGCCCACCGCGACGATATTTCGCCGCGTCCCCGCCAGCAGCCACAGCAATTCAAGCTGTGCGATGTTCGTGTCCTGAAACTCGTCGACGAGAATGTAGCGATATTGCTCCCGCATTCGTTCGAGCAGCGCCGCGTCCGCGCGCAGCAGCTCCACGGCTCGTAAAAGCTGCGCGCCGAACGTCAACAGGTTGCGCTCGCGCAGCAAACGCTCGCTCACCAGGTACGCGCGCGCCAGTTCCTCCTGCCGCGCCACGTTTTCTTCCTCGATTTCGCGCGCATCGGTATCGAGAAAACCTCGGCGCGATTCATAATCGCGTCGCTGCCCGGCGACGAAACGCTGATAGTCATCCGGCGTCACCAGTTCGTCCTGGCAGCGCGAGAAAAACTTCACAAAATCCGCGATGAATTCCCCGGGATTCTGCAGCCGCCAGAAATGCTTCAGGTCCAGCTCCCCGATTTGCCGCCGCAACAGAATCTTGTGATCGATGTCTTCGAGCACTTGAAGCTCGGGATTCGCCGCCTGCAAAATCTTCTCGAGGCAGAATTTGTGAAACGTGCTCAGCCACACGCCGTCCGCGCGCTCGCCGATCGCTTTCACCACGCGATACTTCATTTCCCCGGCAGCTTTGTCGGTAAACGTCAGCCCCAGAATATTTTCGCCCGCCAGCGCAGCGTCCGATTCGAGTAGATGACGAATCCGCTCGGTAATCACGCGCGTCTTGCCCGTCCCAGCCCCCGCGACCACAAGCAGCGGCCCTTCGCCGTGCTCCACGGCCGCGCGTTGCTCCGCATTCAGCGGAAACACGCCCTTCATGGAAGTTTGAGGTGCCATCGGTAGAACTTCATCATAGCGGAAATCCGCGCCTCTCGCTTACGCTTTTCTTTCGCCCTGCCGACCCGACGCTACGGTATAATCCAGACCGCTTAACGACAAGGTTCGGAATGCGTACGTTCGGTCCTCGCAATCGTAACGAGGAAATGTCTGCCATCGCCTTCGGGCTCGCTTTGTGCTGTCTCCCTGTTTGTTTTTTTATTTCTTTCGCAGCTCTCAGTTTTTGGGGGCCGGGCAGCCATCATTTCTTTGATCGCTCGCGTCAATGGGAACTCTTAGATTTTGGAGCGAGTTGTCTCCTTTCAATTTCTGTTTCGGTTCTTACATACCGAGTTTCCAAAAAACTCCTTTTGAAGCCGCACGGACGCTGAGTACCCTCGCGCGAATCTAGCGTCTATCCAGCGATCCTAGCGGGCGCCGATTCATTTTTCCCTTGCAATTCGCCGTTACCTTGGGTATACTTACCTTGGGTGTAGTAAGGTAGTGGATGCAGTATCAGCGTCCCGGCGGTTGTCTCGCCGAGGGCGCTTTCGTATTTTTAGGGGCGAAATGAACATTCTAATAGCGAATGCGCCGATTAGAACGCAACGCAAGTTGCTGAAAACAAAGCTCGGGACAAATCCTAATAGCGAATTTTCACGCGTTTTTCTGGATTGCCGTTTCCCTGAACGTTTTCCTGAAATTGACCCCGCCAAAATGCCCGCCTATACTTGCCTTTCAAGCTCAACCCCCAAGGAGCAGCCGTCATGGAACAACCAGTCATCCTAAGTGCCGTTCGCACCCCCATCGGAAAATTCATGGGCGGCCTAGCCTCTCTTCAAGCGACGGAACTTGGCGCGAAGGTCATCGCCGAAGCCGTCCGCCGCGCTGGTATTGAGCCGAAGCAAGTCGACGAAGCCATCATGGGCAATGTCGTGCAAGCCGGCCTGGGACAAAACCCCGCGCGCCAGGCGGCGCTGCGCGGCGGCCTCGATCCTCGCGTCGCTGCCATGACCATCAACAAAGTTTGCGGCTCCGGCCTCAAAGCAGTGGGCCTCGCCGCGCAAGGCGTTCAGCTCGGCGACCAGGAAATCGTCGTCGCCGGCGGCATGGAGTCCATGTCGAATTGCCCGTACCTCATTAAAGGCGCGCGCACAGGCTTTCGCCTCGGCAATCAGGAAATTTTGGACTCGATGATCACCGACGGCCTTTGGGACGCCTACGAAAACTTCCACATGGGCATGACCGGCGAGCTGGTCGCGGAAAAATACAACATCTCGCGACAGGAGCAGGATCAGTTCGCCGTCGACAGCCACAAAAAAGCCGTGCACGCGATCAAGTCCTGCTTCTTCGGCGAACAAATTCTCCCGATCGAGATTCCGCAGAAAAAGGGCGATCCCATCGTCGTGAAAAAAGATGAATCGCCCCGCGAAGACACCACGCTCGAAGCGCTCGCGAAACTCAAGCCCGCCTTCAAGAAAGACGGCACCGTCACCGCAGGTAACGCCCCCGGCACCAACGATGGCGCCGCGGCCCTCGTCGTCACCAGCGAGCGCAACGCGCAGCGCCTGGGCAAAACTCCGATGGCGCGCATTGTCGCGCAAGCCGTAAGCGGCGTTGAGCCCAAGTGGGTGATGATGG
>Ga0073928_10004105_pt1 | contig 22043 bp, 30 predicted proteins | sample PaiPotPPA55metaG_FD_76969 | JGI IMG/M metagenome (GOLD analysis project Ga0073928, IMG submission 76969) | Iron sulfur acid spring bacterial and archeal communities from Banff, Canada, to study Microbial Dark Matter (Phase II) - Paint Pots PPA... ...
GCGATTCAGATCTTCAGATCTGGCGTCTGGCCTCGTCCGCTTCTTCTGCCAGACCCATCAGCGCTTGCACAAGCCCGGTATTTTTGTTTGTTTTCGGGTCGATGAACAGTCCGTCGTTCGCAAAGCTCACCACCGAGGCCACCGCGCCACCGTTTTTCGTAGAGGTCGGCCGAATGATGGCGACGGGTGGGAATTTAGGGTCAAGGAAGTGGGTTGGCTCGGGCATGATCAGGTTGGCTTGCAAGGTGTCGCCGTTGAGGGATTCCGGATTGGTCTCCCCCTGAGCAGCAGCCAGGTCGGTGAACGTCACCGACGCCCCAGTGGAACCCCGGAAGCCCTTGTCTACGTCGGTCAGCGGCAGCGCATTGCCGGCCTTATCCTGCCAGGTCTGGAAGTGCATGGTTTCGCTGGGGCCGATGCTCAGCAGGACTCGCAGGACTTCCAGATTGGTGACCTTCTGCGCCAAAGCCGGATAGAGGCTGGTTCCGCCTTGCTCGATGAAGGCGAAATGGAAACCCGCCGTGAAGGCGATCGCTTGCAAGTGGGGTGTGATCGTTTGGGGGTTGTTGGCGCTAACGACGCTACCCGCCGTGTCGTCGTCGGTTCTGGGAATCGCGGTGTGCTGCCCCACATTCAAACTGGGGACCGCCTGAACGAACGGCGCACTGGGGTCGAAATCGGGGTTGGTTATGCTTCGGTAGCGGGACCAGTAGCTCGTGTCAACGGTGAGTTGCGTGAGGTTGGTCAGCCGCCCGAGTGTTTTGTTCGCTCCTGCGGCCTGGCTGCTCGGCAATACTTTGAATTTCGAGAGGTCCACTGGCTCGGCTCCCTTCGATTCCAAGTACGCCGCCAGGAAGGCCGCGTGACTGAGTTCGTCGTCGGTGTTGTCGTGGATGTACTGAGCCATGTCGCCGTCAAGAATCTGAAGCGCAGCCGTGTACAATGCATTCCCGCCATTCACTCCAGAGACTTCGTTGTCCTGCGTTCCACCGAGTTCGGAGTATTGCAGCCACAGGTCGGCCTCGACCTGCTCCAAGGCGTTCAGGAACCTCAGGATCGCGATGTCTCCTTTCGTAATTGGCGCGCTGTCATCATCATCGTGATCGTGGCCGAAAGCAGCCACACCCCCGGACAGCAGCCCGGCCCCCATCGTTGCGGCGCCCGCAGCCACCATTCCATTCTTGAAAAACGATCGCCGATTCGTAGCTTTCTTAAGCACATTTCCATTTTCTTTCATCATTCTTCTCCTGTTTTCTTGTAGTTAGGCTGGAACCCTTTGAATCTTGCCGTGCTTCGCGGACACCTCGAACGCGAGCAGCGCCGTCTCCCGCGCCTGGACACACTCCAGACACACGTCGCGCGCAACCCTCATTCTTCAGTGAACGCTTTATTGCCTTCGAGAACGATGCGATCGTCAGAACTACGGATGACCGCTATTGTGGTTGTAAAATCCCCGCGATTCCCCGGCTGGGCCTCAGGAATGGCTAGCTTAAGGTTCTGGCCGTAGTGCTTCGCGAATGGTTACGACCGATTGGCAGGATTTCTCTCTCTCCGTGACCCCGAAAGAAGCATCCCCGATCCACGTGCTTGTTTTTGCTCCGTGAGTTTGGCTATTGGTGAAATCGCTCGGCAGATTTGCTCGTGCTTGCTTTTCGCGGGCGAATCCGGCACGCCAAGCATCACGGGGTCGAAACGAATTGCCGTCGCTGCGGCTTTGAATCTTTCATCTTTAGCTTGATTCGAAGCCTTTCTCGGGCGTCGTTCCGTTGCCGTACATCACTCTAGAAGCGCTCTTCCTGCCTTTTGTCACCGTGAAGTCAAATCGCGGTTAACCTAACGCATTATTTCTGTCTTTAGTGAAAAAGCGGTCCGGCCGTTCCAAAGTAAATCTGCGTTATATTTGAACTGTGTGATCCTGACGATAATCTTCGGTCTATTGGCGTTGTCGGCGGGATATGCGGCATTTGGAGACTTCTATACGCGTCCTGCCTCAGCTGGAAATGGAGAAAGCGCTCTTCCGTTAAGATAACCGAGCAAACTTGTTGAGAAGCAAAAAAAACACTAAGGGTTACGTAGACCATTACAATGACACCCGTCTGAACAGCACGATCGGCTACATCACACCGAAGAACATACTCGCCGGACATCAGCAGAAGATTCAAGCCGCCTGCGATCTGAAATTGGAAGCGGCGACGGAACAGCGGAAGAATCGCCACCAGCAGGACGCGCGACCGATGACGGATTAGTTCCGTTTGCCGACTACTCGGGAGTTTATGTGACTCGCCTTCGTCCAGGCTCGGCAGCTTCCTCAGGCGTGTTAGGGCTAGTCGATGGCCGCCTACGTTGCGTACGGTTACACGTGTGCCGGTCGGTTAGAATTGAACCTTGACAACTAATGCTCACATCGCGAAGAGCATGGAGATAAGGGAATGGACAACTTATATGCCATCAATGCGGCCAAGAGCGAATTTCGGGAGGGTTTCAACCTTGCGGATACGTCTCGAGTACTGGCCATTGCGGATCCCAACCTTGTTAACTTCTCCAACGGCCAGCCGAGCGAGTTTGGCGAGAGCGGACTGAATGCCCTGAAGACTCGACTCGCGAATCTATTCGAACGCTTTACAGCCAAGCTGGTGGTGATCGTGATCGAGATTCGTCTCGAAGGAGACATCGCCTACGATTACGGGTGGCATGACTTAACGCTAACGCCTAAGGACGGCGGCGAACCGATTCGTCGCAGAGATCGCTACGTGGATATCTGGCGGAGAAACCAAGAGGGGAATTGGAAGTTGTGGATGTACATGGATAACCAGGACGTGGCTGATCCATTCCGGCCGGAGCAGACTTAATCGTCCGGCACAAGCGATCAAGGAAGCTTTCGAATCTTTTTATACAGCCGCTTGCTGAACCCCTCGGGCATCTGAAACAACCTGCCGTCTCCGACCAATCCTACGACGTTTCGCGTCCCATCCAGCACGGCAGTGCAGTGGGCACAAGCACTGAAGTGCGCTTCCATTCTTTCGCGCATCCCGGGAGAGATCTCTTCGTCAAGGTAATTGGAGATTTCCCGCCACACTTCGACGCAACTGATTTCAATGGTCGCCATTGCGCCTTTCTTTTTTCACCACGGTCTAACTTTCCGATACGGTTGTCCTTTAACCCAAGAACCGTCGATTCCAGGAGCGAGATTGTCTCTCAACAGCAACCTCGCTCGATGAAGCCGAGTCTTCACACTTGCTTCCGAAATTGCAAGAATTGTCGTCGTCTCTTTGATGCTCAAGCGCTGAACGTCCCTAAGGATTAGCACCTCGCGGTAACAGGGACTCAGCGAATTGATTGCATCCTGCACCGCTTGCCGAATCTCGTTTTCTTCAAGCAGTTCGGAAGGAATAGGCCTCCAGTCGGCATAGTCTCTTGGCCAAAACTCTCCCTCTTCGTTTTGCTGTTGGTCGTCAATCGATTCGTAGAGGTGCGGACGGGCCTTCCTCAATTTCATTCTTGCTTCGTTGTAGGTGATTTGTACCAGCCAGGTGCTGAACTTTGATTCCGCGCGGAAGCCTGCGAGATTCGAAAAGGCTTTTAGTACTGCCTCCTGTGCAACTTCCTCTGCATCAGCTGGGTTTTTCAAAATTGAAATCGCGGTTGCGTAAATCAAACGCTCATACGGACGTACCAACTCATAGAAAGCCTCTCGCTCTCCGTCGCAGACTCTCTTTATGAGGTGAGCCTCGTTAGTTCGCAATTGCGATTGCGTTACGCTCATTTTCACCAACAGATCTGAAGCTCCGTCCCGGCTGTGAGCAGTATACGCCCCCGAACATGCGGCACCGGGCGATCTCACGCCGGTCCTTCCCTGAGAGTGCGATTCGCAGGGAGTCGAAAAGTTTCAGGATGTGGCTCCCAAGCATTGCCCTGGGTTACCCACGCGACGCTCTCCCATCTCCATGTATATTTACCTTGTTTTCTTTGACATACCATCCGTTCTGGTGTCTTAGCGGATTTGTTTTTCCACCCACGCCCAGAATGACGTGCTTCAAGCGGCCTAACCGAGAAGAGATTTACTTCAAACTGTTCTTGTTGACATACGAGCTAGGAGGACTTGGGCGCCACAAGTTCGACCGAAGACGTGAGTTGGATCGCCCTGTGTAACGTGCGATAGAGCGGGCAGTGCATGGCATAAACACCGTGCACCCGCTCCACCGTCTCCTTGACCTCTTGAGGCGCCAGAAGGCGCATCGCCACGTGAATCCGGCGGATGACCAACACACCGTCCTCCGCTTCGACCTCCCCCGTCACGTCCGCGGTCAACTTTCCGTTGCTGGCATCGATTTGGCGCGCTTCCAGCGCACCTCCGAAGGTACCCATCATTCAACCAGCGGTTGCGGAAATGACATAGTCAATGGTCGAGGAGTGCGACTCTTTCAACTTTGCCGGGTCGACTTTGTAGTGCTCAGCAATGGCTCCGTGGACGCTGAAAGTCACTGGCTGCGACTCGCCGGGCAGGTGCGCGATGCGGAGAGGTCCCTGCTTCCGTTCGATCCGCGACTTTGAGACATAAACGACATCACTCATGGCTTTGTCCTTTCCATACTTGAGAATTGGGCTTAGTTCCGCAATCCGATCGACTACCTGTGCTGAATGGCCCCCGGAGATCGTTTAAGGTCAAGGGGAAGGACTTGCAATTGCCATCCTACTGGCACGGACGATGGCGGATAGCAAATCGACTTGTCGCAAGCCTGATACTTGAGCTCACCGTCGATGGAAATCGTCTTTTGCGCGGAGACTAAGGAGCGGACTGCATCCCGAGTCTTGGAGGGAGTTACAGTGACATCCTGTGTGATACGAAACTTTCCCTCGAAGACCGGGACATGTTCCTGGATGGCCTCCAAGTAGAGTACTTTCGAGCTTGGGTAAATGACAGGCTGGAGTTCGATTCCTGGAAGCGCCTGTAACGTGAGCTGGATCGGCTTATAACCTTGCACTCCCGGAGAATAGACGTGTACATCTGGAGGAAGCTCGATATCGGCAATCAGGCTGACCCTGCCCCCAGGTATGACGCTGCGATCCGATTGTGCGAGGGTCAGCTGGAGATGAGGCGCTTCGATATTCTGGCTCACTTCCGCACTCAACTCCGGGAACAGCTTTGCAATTACATTATTCGCCGTCAATCGGTCCGTGTATTTCGCCGTGAAATACGTTTCGCGAATGATCCCGCTTGAGTCGATGTAGAAGAATCCCGGGTAGGCCATCCCTTTGGTCATTCCTTTGGCTTCCGTGTTGAGCACACAGAAGCTGCGAATGAGTTCAGAATTGGGGTCAGCCAAAAGGGGAAACTCGATTTTGTGCCGCTTGGCGAAGTCCTTCAGAATACCCTGACTATCGTAGCTAATCGCGGCCAGCTTAAGTCCTTGCACCTCAAATCTTTGTTTTGCGTTTTGCAGCTGCACGAGCTGCGCTTTGCAGAAGGGTCACCAGTCGGCAGAACGGAAGAAAAGGAGGACAGTGCCGTTCGGCCCTTTGAGCGTCTCGTTGGACTGTTGACGACCGAACTGATCGGACAGAACAAAGGCCGGGGCCTGCTGGCCGCTCTCCAAGCCAACAGACGGTGCAACGGCCTGATTAGTGGATGGTTTTTCTTGCCCACTCGGAAGACCGAACAATCCGACAACGAATAGGATAGCAAACCCAATTTTCATCTTTGCACCAGTTTCGATTTCGTGCTTTACCGCTGCGCTAGTAAACCGGCGATAAGGCAGATAAAGGACAGCTAGTACGAGCGATGCTAATTCGAAAGCCGAGCCGAGACTGCTCCCCAGACTCTTCCCGTAGCCGGTTCCTGGAGGATCGCCACGAGCCTCAGGTTCCCTCGGTTCCCGTTACCGAGCTTGACCGTTGTGTCGCGGGAGAACTTGTCGATTCGACCTACTGTTCCGACTGGGACAAGATCGCGCAAGACCGCAACGTGCTTCAAAGTTCTTCCATCGTTCTCGCCGCCGTTCACGTGCGATTCATCGCTATCGTCGGCTATCGCCAGGAAAAGGTTCGCCGATTTCGCAGGGATATAGGGAGGCAAAGGGCCCGTCTCGACATGCAAGCTAATCTTATTGTTGCTTTCGAAATGAATCGCAGAAAGGCTTAACGGTGTCTTTTGAACTTTCGTTTCATTTTCGACAGCCTGGATCGCTCGGCGTTCGTCGCTGCCGACGAGCTCAATGTGCCCGTCAACGACCATTTGCGGCGTATAGATGCTCGAGAGACCAAAGTGTTCTGCGTACGCGCTTTGCCGCTCACTGTATTCGCGTGAAGAATAGGGATCCTTCCATCCGATATGGTTCCAATAATCCACGTGTTCACTTAGAACGATCAGCTCCGCGCCGGTGATTGGCTGAGATCTGTCGAGCCTTTCCAATAAAGCGTCAGCAGGAGGGCAACTGGAACAGCCCTCAGACGTAAACAATTCTATCAGGACGGGAGTGCGCCGGGTGTCATCACTGCTCGCCCCCGCAGCTGGGCTCGCCGCATGGATGTATCGAAGTGAAGCGCCTACTAGGATAGAAAACGCAACCAATATGGCAATTGTAAAACTGGAGCGCACCGTTCTTCTCCTTAACCGATTCAGATCCTGCACCGGAGTCCTAACCTTGCTCAGCGGCGAGCTGGACAGGAAGACTAACTGCCTGCTGTTTGGGTGAACGTGAAAGTCTCTTCCTCGGCGACCAAGAAGATTGGCGGCCCTCCTGAAGAGATCTTCACGGCGTGTGCCAGGGCTTCTTTGCCGCCGTCCGACGAAGCGCACTCCTCGAGGATTTGCATCGACGGAAAGTAAACTTCTGCAATGCGGTAGAAAGAAGGAATACCTTGGGGCGAACCCAGGACCTTTGTTGCCACCATTTTGGTCTTACCACCCAGTCTTGCCACTGCTAGCGGCACATGCTCGGTCTGATAGATTTTCTCGAAAGCATCGACATCTTTGGGACGTGGGTATATGACTACAAGCTTTACGGTTCCCATTCAAAGCTCCAATCGGCCGAGGTGAAGAGCGCATTGCGCGTTCGGCCATCGACGCCGAAGACTCGTCGGTTCAATGAGACTCTCGCTCGGACCAAAAGTTTCACACTGATTTCTAAATCACGGATTTCGCTCCATCTCGCTTTCGGCATGGCATTTCCACGACTCCTAACCGGACCGGCGACCAGGAAGCTCATTGCGCCGAATTCTTGAAACTTTGCAGCGACAAGCTCATCTCACTGCCTGTACACGTTTTGAGGATGATTGTTGAAACAAGTGCTAACACTCGCTCCTGTCAAGAAGAGCCGGGGCTACGCACGGATCAGCAACGAGAACCGAAAACGTTGAAAAGGAGAAAAAATGAAGAAGTATGCGAGTATTCTGCTCACGATTGTGTTCGTGCTTGGCTTGGGTGTGGCCGCCAAGGCGCAAGCGCAAACTCGAGGCGAAATCGTTGTAAAACTACCCTTCGCGTTTGTGGTCAGTGGCAAGACGCTCCCTGCAGGCACGTACCAAGTCAGTCGCTTTTCGGATGATAAATCCACTGGACTGTTCTTCAGCAGTCGCGAAAATCATACGGGTGTGTTTGTGCATCCCGTTGAGATCGAAAGCGCTCGCGTCGACGATCCTAGCGTAAGTTTCGAGCAGGTTGCGGGACAACACTTCCTAACCAGGATTCAGACACCGTACGACGTCTACAACATCCCTGTGCCCCAATCGGCGGTCTTGGAAGTCGCGGCAAAAACACACGACAACGGATCCGCTTCAGCAAGTTCCGGAAGCAACTAGATTCTCACTCCTGAGGGCTATCCAGAGGGAGTCAGGCAGCAAGTCCGGCGTCGCTCCGTGCCCGAACTCCCTCACCACCCACTGCGTTTCGAATTGGGTGAAGCCAGATCTCGCGCAATTACTATTCATTAGCCAATCGAGAAACGCTTTGAGGGGGATATTTCAAGTGAATTCCATCCGGTTTGGACCGCCTATTAGGCAAGTGCCGAAGCTCTCCGTTACTCCGTCGACGGGTGCCGTTTCACCGGAGAAAGCACAGAAGAACAAGTTCAAGTGGTTGATCGGACTCTTTATGACAGTGGCTTTCTTGGCGGTCCCAGCCCTGGCACAGGAAAAGAATGAAGTGGGGCTTGTGATTGGGGGGATTGTAACGCCGAGTCAGCCTCTTTCCCCAGGAGCGAGCCTCATAGGACCTAGCGGAACAGTCCTCCCCAACCGGGATCTATCAGTGGATTCAAGCTTGACGTTGGGCGCTGAATACGATCACGCCTTTGTCCTTAAGCAGAAATTTGCAATTGGCGGCGGCGTTGATTTTCTGGCATCTCCGTTTGATGTGAAGCTCAGTCCGCAGTCCCAGAACTCGATCGATCAATATGCTGTTATTTTTCTCACTCCCCACGTTCGAGTGAAATTTCATCCGAACGGTGTTTTTTCTCCCTGGTTGTCATTTGGTGGCGGATATGCGCGCTTCCTTGAGAAGGCACCTGCTACCGCGCCATCATTTAAGCCGGGCACAAATACCGGAACCTTTGTGTTTGGTGGTGGGATTGACACTCGCACGGTTGTTCGCATTCTCAAAATACCTATCGGCTTCCGGATCGAAGTGCGTGACTTCTATTCAGGCGTGCCCAACTACAATCAAGAAGTCACCGGCAATCTTCAGAATAATCTGGCGTTCACGGGCGGATTATTGATCAGGTTCTGAGGCCCTAATTGGAGCCCTCAGCATTTGTTGACTTCCAATCCAGTCCCTAAGCGCCGATGAATTCGATCTCTCCTCGGAAACTTTTCCGCCAGACGAGAATCTCATTTCCTGGCGTCTCTTCAGCGGAGAACTAGAGAAAAGGCCGCGTCTCACAACGCGTCCCGTTTGTTGCGTTACAGCGCTCTGCTGTCGTCAGGGTTTTGATGAAGTGTCTAAACACGCAGAGTGAGGACGCCAAGGCTTTGTCCTGCAAGCGAGAGTTTGTCTGACTTGTGAGCACGAAACTACAAGGCCCGACGGCGTTGGCAGTTCTCGACATCGGCCGGGGTAGCCTAGTGGAGAGGTGCATGCCGGCTGGCGCAGCAACAAACAGCGTAGAAGATAGTACGCGAAACGACCAGATCAGAGCGACTGAGGAGGCCCTGATCAGCAGAATTCTGGAGGGCGAGAGGGACCTATTCCTTACGCTTATCCAGCCTTATCAACGCACGGTCTACGCGACACTAGTCTCCATGCTCAGGAATAAAGAGGATGCCGAAGATGTCGCACAGGACGTACTGCTGAAAGCGCTGGCACGTCTTCACCAGTTTCGGCGGGAGTCGGCGCTCGGAACCTGGCTGATTCAGATTGCCATCAATGAAGCAAGAATGCGCAGACGGAAGCTGAGGCATGGAAGAATGTTTTCGCTAACCAACGGAACCGATGACGACGGGGTATATATCCCGCAAGATTTTGCGGATTGGCGCGAGATTCCTTCGGAAGCTTTGGAGCGTTCAGAGATTCGGGAGACCCTGGCCAAGGCGTTGACCTTACTCGAAGAACACTACCGGTTGGCTTTTATTCTCCGCGACGTGAACGAACTGAGCATCACGGAAACTGCGAACATTTTGGGAATTACGCGCGGAGCTGTAAAAACACGACTTCGACGCGCCCGTTTGATCTTGAGGGACATTCTGTCCCCCGGATTTCAACAGGGCGGCCAGGTGGCGTTGGCATTCAAAGAGGCGAGGAATCCATGGGAATAACTTGTCAAGAGGTTTGGCGGGACATCTCCAACTACGTCGATGATGAGCTAGACCCCAAACAGAGAACCGCCCTCGAAGAGCATTTCGCACTATGCCGGCAATGCGCCGCAGTTCTTGAAGGAACCTGCAACGTTATTCGTCTATATCGCGATGAGCGAGTTTTGGCACCGCCCGAGGGGTTCCACGATCGATTGCTCGACAGACTGAGCCAGAGACCAGAAGAAAGAGTTCGCCCCTCGCGTCGCGCGGTTCTTGCTTGGGCCTTGACAGCCGCCGCGGCAGTGCCATTTGGCTTCGCGTTATTCTCAGCGAAACGAATTATCTTGCCCCGGCTCGAACACCAGAGTCCATCGGGCTCTCCTGATTCGCCTGCAGTTTCGGGACTTGTAGCCGTATCCCAGGATGGACATAACAAAGTCTTTCACATCCCCAGCTGTCCCTATCTACATGGCAAACTGAAATTTCTCTCACTCGAGGAAGCCGTTCGCGAAGGCTATAAGCCCTGTCCCATTTGCATCGGAAAGCGCCAGCCAGAAAAAAAAGGGTAGCTTCCGTGGGTAGCTGGCTCTTCGATCTCCGTGACTGAAACTTTCTGAATGGTATGGAATCTCATTCATTGAAATGCGCACACTGTTTCGCAAAGCCTCCCCCCTCCTGTGCGCCTTCATCGCTGTTGGCGCGGCGGGTCAGATTGCCGCGCCGGGAGCCGCAAGGTCAAACCATTTGAAGGGGAGCAGGTCTCCGTATCTTCAGCGCGCAAGCCAGCAGCCGGTGGATTGGTATCCGTGGGGAGAAGAAGCATTTAGAAGAGCCAAAGATCTCGACCGGCCAATCCTTCTCGATCTGGGAGCGGAGTGGTGTCCCTATTGCGCGCAGATGGATCGGGAGAGCTATAGCCAGCCAGAGCTGGCCAGATTTATCAACGATCAGTTTGTGGCCGTCAAAATTGATTACGATTTGCAGCCGGAAATTGCAGCTCGCCTGCAGCGAGCACAAGCATTCATGAATTTGCCGGTCGGCCTGCCACTGACGGCATTCCTTAGTCCATCCGGAAAACTCTATTTTGGCGGGGGCTATCTTCCTGCAAAGGCCCGCTTGGGAAAACCATCATTGCAAGAGATGTTGAAAGGTGCCCTGCAGATGTTTCGCGAGCAGCGTGAAGTACTCGAGCAAGGCGGCATCGATGTTAGGAAGCCGGAAGGAAACTCAATTCCATGAGTAGAGTCACGAGACTAGCACTGTGTATCGTTGTTTTCGTGGGAACCGGCCTTTCACTCGGCGCGAGCGAGAACCTCCGCCTGAATCCGAGACTCGATTATTCGAGCGACAGCCTGGATGGGCCGCTGATTAGCGGAGACCACATGGATGAGGCCGCGGTAGCGGGGAAACCGAATTACATCATTTTCTATGGCGAGGGGTGCTTTAATTCCAAACGTCAGGCGCGCCGCACGGTGGACCTCTATCAGAAGTACAAGGGTCGCGTGCAGTTCGTCGTCATCGATCTGGATATCAAACGGACAGAGCAACAGCAGGAATTGGTGAAATCGTATTATCGGGGATACATCCCGCACGTGACAGTTCTCGATGTAGCGGGGAAAGCAGTCTACAACTCAGCGGGTGAGGTCGAGGAATCTGCAATCTCCTCTATTCTGGATGCGTCGTTGAAGGACCCGAAATAGTCCCGTATCATGGTTGCGGATACTTGATAGCTGAAGTCAAAGGCAGAGACGAAGACCGAGAGATGCAGTCAGGTCCTCTTTCCCTGTCCGGCCTGCAACTTCACGATAAGAAAGCCAACGCGTTCTATGCGTTTACGGCGACTCGGGTCGTATTCTCCGTCTTCACCTAGGGCACAATGCTGGTGATCTGCTAGGAGTTCAAGGAGTTCTTCCAGTAGTTTTTCTCTGAGTTTGGCGCGGTTCATGGCTGTTGTTCACCTGGTAGACTGCGACTGAATGCGTCACCCCTCTGACACCGGGCCGTGGGAGTGAAGCAAGTCGACCCCGTCCGGCCCGTCAGCCTGCGATGGCTCAACGCGCGCAGTCGAGGAATCTGCTTTTCGATTTCAACATACGGCCGGACAGTTGATTCCATACGGCATCTTCAGCGGAGTAACACATCAAAGCCAGAGACTCGCAATTCTTCTTCGGGGAGCATCGCAAATTCCTGAGCCATTCTTCGCCGCGGGGTCGGTAACTTCTGCCAGCGCGCCACGCATCGCAGTTTCGGATCAAAACCAGCCACTCGGAAGAGTCGCAAGAGTTCCCCGTATCGAAGGCGATTGGTGTAGAAGCCCGAGTTGGCCATCAACGACGATTCCCAGATTCGGCGGCTGAACCGCAGGTCATTCAGCTTCCCGCCCAAGATGTCGGAGATGGAGACACAGTGCGAGCCGACACCTTCGGAACACTGGATGCGTCGCAGTTCCAGCAGCGTAGGCAGAAATTCGCTTCGCCGCACGTGTTGCAGAACCGCATGAGACCAAACGAAATCCACCGACCCGGAAGGCAGCTTGCGGAGCGAGCCTAGTCCCTCTGTCAAGTATTCTGCCGAGCAAGTCGAGATAACGTCATTGAGAGTGGAGCAATTTGCAAGACTGGGAGGTTGCAGGCCCATCTCGCGCAGATGGAATTCCATGTGGCGGTAGAAAGTGACGTCTGGACACATAAACGGCCCTATATCCACAAGGTAGGTCCGAGACGCACCAAAGGTGCGGGCTATCAACGCCGAGAACAGTGAATCGCCGGGGCCAAGCTCCAGCCCTACAAAGTTTCCTCGTTTCCGCGCGAAATTCGCCGCGTCAAAGTGTCTGCGAAATACGCTCAAGGCGTACTCAGGCCGCTCCATCCCACCGAGATTGAACAACCCAGCTTTCTTCCAGAATCGGTAGCTGAGCGGTATACGAGCCAGTACGAGCTTGGCCGCGATCTTCAACTGCCAAGGAACGCTCTGAGAGACGTGCATAACGCGAGATTCGATGCTCGTGGTTTCACGAAGTTTCAAGCCCGTAGCGACTTGAACCCAATTCCGAACTTGAGACTCGATGGCTCTAAGTTTGTTGGCTTCATCCGCCTTGGGAATTCCGAAACCTTTATGCGATTCGCGACTCTCATGTGATGCAGGCATCAGTCTTGTCTGTGAGCTTGAGGTCCGCTCGAAGTCGCGTTAGCCGCATGATCGCGGGCTTCAACGACGTCTCAAGCGTTGTGGGAGTGAACGAGCTGGCGCGTCGTGTGACGGCCTAAGCGTGGAACCGCAAGAAAGGCCAGGCCGAGTGAAGACAGCAGTTAGTTTTCAGCGCATAAGTGGTGCGTTGGGTCACAAGGCGCTTAGCCTGACAGGCCACGCAAGACCGAAGGCGCAGCGTTTGGTGAGCACGAGAAGACTTACCTCGATCCACGAGCACAGCTTGGCAGAACTAAAGGCGCACAAACCTGACGGCGCCTCCCTGAGCGAAACCATCAGGTTGGCTCAGCAAGGAGACGCCGCGGCATTCGAGCTCATCTACCGACTCCACTGTGGGCGCGTCTACGCCCTTTGCCTGCGCATGGTGAGAGTGCCCGTCGAGGCCGAGGATCTGGCCCAAGACGTATTCCTGCAGCTCTTCCGCAAGATTCACACCTTTCGCGGCGAATCGGCCTTTTCATCCTGGTTGCACCGTCTAACAGCGAACCTGGTTCTCATGCGCTTGCGCAGGAAGAGGCCCATGTCGACTTCGCTCGACGAGGTCAAGAGCGATGAGGAAGACAGCTGGCGCCGGGACGAAATCGGCGGGCCTGACCTCCACCTGAGTGGCCTGTTCGACCGCCTCAACCTTCAGGCGGCAATCGATCAGTTACCCATGGGCTTCAAAGTGATGTTCATTCTTCACGATGTCCACGGCTACGAACACGGCGAGATTGCGAAAATCCTCGGATGCTCGGTCGGGAATTCGAAATCTCAATTGCACAAGGCTCGCAAGCGATTGCGCAAACTGCTTCAGAAAGTGCAGTACGGCGGTGAGCAGAACCCAAAACCACCCACCACGCTCTCGGGTTCCCCACCAGCTACTAGCATCGGAGGGGTTGGTTGGATCTACGCGAGACAAGAACCGGACGCAGCATGAAAAGGACCGCGATCACGCGCCGCGTTTTATCGGCTCCCCTTATCTTCCTGTTGCCCTTTGGCGTCGCCATCTTGAACCTCCCCACGCGCGCCATCGCCCAGTCCCTCGTTTCTGACGACGTGAAGCATGACACACCGGGCCAAGTCATTAAGCCGGGCCAATCCCTTCATGTCGACGTGGATCTAGCGCTCGTTCACGTCACCGTCACCGACCCCTATAACCGCCTGGTGACCGGCCTCGAGCCCGATAACTTCCGCATCTTCGAAGACAACATCGAGCAGGAAGTCGTGAACTTCTCCTCCGAAGACGTTCCTATTTCTATCGGCGTCATCCTCGATCACAGCGGCAGCATGACCAACAAACTAGGCAAGGCCAAGGAAGCCGCAATTCAGTTTTTCAAGACCGCCAATCCAGAGGATGAGTTCTTTCTCGTAGGTTTCAACGAGCACTCAGAACTCCTCAGTCCGTTCACTGAGAGCGTCGAAGATCTGCAGAGCCGCATGCTGTTGGCCTCCGCGAAGGGCCGCACGGCGCTCCTCGATGCCATTTACCAGGGCCTTAGTGAGATGAGGAGAGCACGCAACGGCAAGCGCGCTCTGCTCATCATTTCCGACGGAGGCGATAACAGCAGCCGGTACAACGAGAAAGACATCAAGCGGTTGGTGCGGGAAGCGGATACCCAGCTTTATTCTGTCGGCATCTTTGATCCGTTGGATCGCCTCGGAACGCCGGAGGAACGCTACGGGCCATCGCTGCTCAACGAAATAACGGAATTGACCGGTGGGCGCGCCTTTACCGTAGAGAATCTAAACGACCTTCCCGATATCGCCGCAAAGATCGGCATGGAGTTGCGCAACCAATATATTCTGGGGTACCACCCGAGCAATAAGGCCCACGATGCCCGCTGGCGCAAGATCAAGATCAAACTACGCTCCCCCAAAGGACTCCCGCCTTTGAGCGTCTATGCAAAGACAGGCTACTACGCGCCGGGTCTATAACTTTGGCTCGGTTCTCCTTCCACCCGCCAGCTTATCCGTACCTTGAATCCGATCCATTTGAAGAAATTTCGGAAACTTTTAGGCTGCCCGCGACTCTCATTCCATGAACGGAACACCTTGTCTGCACATTCGAGGGCGTCTGGAAATCGCAGCAAGAAGCCAGTTTGACCAAACCAGGCGGCGAGATTCGCGATTCATACGTCGTAGCGAGTGTCTAGATGGTGTTCCGCACCTCATCTTAATCGAACGGGAGAGTTGAAATGACAAAAACGACAAGAGCCCTGCTCGCAGGCGCTGCGTTTGCGGGATTATTCGCCGGAACCAGCGCGGCAGTTAGGGCTTCGACCCTGCTTCCTTCGCTGAAGACTTCCTTCAGCGCACAGGACCAGGACCAGAAGAGCGACCAGCAGGTCAAGGAAAAGCATGCCTGCAAGGGCCAGAACTCTTGCAAAGGCAAGGGCGGCTGCAAAGCCAGCGACAATGGCTGCAAAGGCAAGAACACCTGCAAGGGCAAGGGTGGTTGCGCGACCGATGGCTCCAAGCCGCCTCAGGAGTAGTTTCTAATCAGGCGCAGTCCGATGTGGAGGGTTGGGAGAATTCTCCTGGCCCTCTTTCCTTCGCCAAAGGAGTGGAAAAAAAGATGCCTGGGAATCGCTTTAATGGGTTTACAGATTACGGGATTGGAATTGGGCTCCGCGCTCCACATTACGAGCATATTCTTTCTCGCAAACCCGTTGTCGACTGGTTTGAGATCATCTCCGAAAATTTCATGATCGAGGGTGGACGGCCGCTGCACATCCTCGATCAGATTCTTGAACAGTACAAAGTTGTGCAGCATGGGGTTTCCATGTATTTCGGCTCGGCGGAAAAGTCCAACCGTGAACACCTCCGCCGGTTGAAAGAACTGGTGAAGCGCACGAAGACTCCGTGGCTTTCCGACCACCTCTGCTGGGGCAGCGTCGATGGACGCTACACGCATGACCTCCTTCCCATGCCTTATACGTTCGAAGCAGCTCGCCTTACCGCGCAAAAAGTGAGAGAGGTGCGGGACTTTCTCGAAGTTCCCATCGCTGTGGAAAATGTAAGCAGCTATGCCGAATATCATGTTTCGGAAATGACCGAATGGGAGTTCTTAAATGAGGTAGTTGAGCAGGCTGACTGCGGCATCCTCCTTGATGTGAACAACATCTACGTCTCATCGCAAAATCACAACTTTAATCCTTTGACTTATGTGAACAGTGTTCCTGCGGAGCGCGTGGCGCAAATCCATATTGCTGGTCATTCGAAATTCAAAAAATACATCCTCGATACGCACGACCATCCGGTGCTCGATCCCGTGTGGAGACTCTACGAGCGTGCCATTCAACTCGCTGGCCATACTGCCACACTGCTCGAGTGGGACGACAGCATCCCTTCCTTCGAGGAAGTTCACAGAGAAGCCATGAAAGCCAATCGGTTCCTCGCGGACACGACGCTGGAGGTGGCAGTATGAAGCTCGCCCTGCTTCAGCGGGCTGTTGCCCGCGCCGTCATGCAACCTCTGACGCGGTCTGAGCGCATGCGGCGCACAGCGCCTAGCGGAGGGCGCATGAGCGCCTATGCGGCCCGGTTCATCAAGCCGAATGATCGGCTCACCTCATTTGAACGTTTAGAAATTTACAATCGGCAATACTGGTTTCGCCTCTTGTCAAGCATGATCGAAGATTTTCCCGGGCTGCAGGCCATACTTGGCAGCCAACGGTTTGAATCCATGTGCAAGGTCTATCTCACGGAATGTCCCTCACGCTCCTTCACAATTCGAAATCTGGGGGCGCATTTGGAGACGTGGCTGTGCCAAAATCCGAGCTGGGCACGCGATAGGCGCGTGCTTGCCCTCGATATGGTTCGTCTCGAATGGGCAGAGATTGAAGCCTTCGACGGTCAGGCAAAGCCCACCCTTCGCGCCAAAGACTTCAGTGAGATCGACGTACCAAATCTCCAACTAAGCATTCAGCCGTATGTGCAGCTCCTCGAATTGCATTATCCGGTGGACGACCTGCTCGTGAAAGTGAAACACGGGGACGACACGCCTGATCTTGCAAGCAATGCTGTTAATGAACGGGGAAAACGGAGTAAGGTCCGTCCGGTGGCAAGACTTGAACCTGCGCAAATCTTTCTGGCAGTTCATCGTTTGGATTTCTCCGTCTATTTTCGCCGCATCAAGCCAGAAGAATTTGCGCTCCTCAGCGCGCTGCGGAGTGGAAAGACGGTCGAGCGCGCCATCGAGTTGGCTTTCAGGAAGAGTTCAGTCCCTGAAGCAGAACGCGGGGCATTTGTTCAGCACTCGTTTCAGACTTGGGCAACTCTGGGCTGGTTTTGGCGGGTAGATGAAGACGGCTGCAGCCGGAAAAGCCATGAGAAAAGAGCGTAGATAGAAATCATGAGTAAAGTAATCGCGAACATCAAGCAGTGGCATGAACAGTTCTTCGGTTTGGTTTCTTACCTGCAGTCGCCGTTCCTCCTATTTGTGCGGCTCTATTGGGGATGTCAACTTGCTCAGAGCGGGTGGGGCAAGCTCCATCATCTCTCCAATGTGGGGGACTATTTCGCCACGCTTGGCTTGCCGATGCCCGCGCAAATGGCCGTCTTCATTGCCTGCGTCGAGTTTTTCGGTGGCATTTTCCTCGGTCTGGGCCTGGCCTCGAGAATCACAGGTCTCGTACTCACCGTGAACCTGACCATGGCTTACGTGATCGGTGACCGTGAGGCGCTGCTCTCCTTCTTTTCAGATCCGGATAAGTTCATTGCCGCCGCCCCGTTCGCGTTTCTGATCGTCTCTCTGATTGTGCTGATTTTTGGCGCGGGCAAGATTTCTGCGGACACGGCGATCACGCTTTTCTCCGGTTCCGAGCGCAGGAAGCAGGCGAATTCAGTTCTGGTCTGATCGCTCGCATCTCCAGTAAGAAAGTTGTTCACGGCGACGCCATTTGCTATTTGCGGGATCTGAACGCCTCTGCACCTTATCGAATTTACCGGCGATGGCTACCGACGCCTTCACCGAACAATCGACCATGCTTCCTGCTGAAGCCCCTCATCCGGCTGAAAGACATCTCGGCTTTCGATCTGGACGACTCTAGGCCTAAGCGATCCGGAGAGCAGTTGAAGTGTCGAGCAAAATCCTCGACTGTGCGGATGTACGAACGTGTGGTATGTTCAGCGTAATTACGGCGCTGGAGTTCTTCCAGCATTATTCTGCGAAGATGGGTCACAGGAACACCTCCTGTGACCCACACTTACATCCAAGCCATCAAGCAACCAACGCTCCACTACCTCACGCGAAGCGTCCGCCGCCGGGCGGCTACGTCCAAACGCGGTTACCGGAAATGGAGTCCTGGTAACGGCAATTGTCGGGTAACCGACGGATCAGGAGTTAGCTGGAGTACCGCGCCGATAACAGTGAATGAGGATCATTCAGTGCCGCGGCCTTCCAGGCGTGATTTGGTGGCCCATAGACCGGCCGAGGGAGTGCTGATGAAGAAGACCCTTTCGCTGTCCCTCATGGTATTCCAACCTTCTTTCATTTGCTGAGGCGGATAGAGCTGAAGTGCCGTATCAAGAGGCACAAACTGATAGCCCACGCCCTCGATTTCCTCTCTTGATAGATGCCCGGGTGCGTAGGAAATATCGAAGCGCCCCTCGCTTGACCCGTGTATCAAATGAGCCGCTGCATGAGCTAGTTCTCGAAGGTCAGAATTTTCCCTGTAGCTATTGAGCGTTTTCGGCGTGCCGCGGTATCCATATTTTCGAATCAGTGTGTCAACGGATTTCTGTTCGCCAAAGCGTTCAAGCCCCGGTGCAATAATAAGCAGTTCTCCCCGGTCCGCAAGGGCCGTCCGCGTCCGGTACACCGCTTTATTCGCCACCCAGGTACTGCGGAATTCATCGGCTTGCATGACGGCAACGATTTTTCTGATCGGCTCGTCGATAACAGTAATATTCTCCTTTCCGCTGGCTTTAGCGGCCAACAAATAAGTCTCGAGGTCATCCCCAACATAGACACCACACGTCACTAGGCGATTGTTCGGATCGCGCTTCATGACGACCTGGAAATAGACGTCCGGTAAGTGCCTTAAGAACCGGTCTTCGGCCTAGTTGTAGCAGCTCCGTAGAGGCGTAATCAGCTTTCCCAGGTTGTTCTCAATCCCGTAGGTCGCCGCGGCCATGTGTGAAGCGCAAATCGTCTCTTTACCACCAAGTCCGATGAAATAGTTCTTGTTGTGATTGGCGAATCCGAGGACTTCATGCGGTACGACGTGTCCAATATTAACGATCAGATCCCACGGCTCGTTCATAAGACTCGTATTCAGATCGACCGGTATTTCCCAATTGGCAAGACCGTCGGTGCTGGCTCTGACGCGTTCAGCCGGAATGGTACCCACGCGCTCGACTCCGCCAATCCAGTCGTGCGCGTGTATGCGGTCGTTCGGAATAGCCCCGAACATCCACCGATTGTCTGCCGGTGTGTGCGGAACGTGTTGACCCAAAGTGGGGATGACGTGAACATCGCAATGATTCGCCAGCGCCTTGTACAAGGTCTCTGTTATTTTTCCGGCACCGCTGTGCGCGCGGGTCAAATCGGGCGGCAGCAGCAGGACCTTTCGCAGATCCTTCTTTATGCGACTGTGCGACTCTTCCAGCAATCGGAGAGCTAAGGCATCCACTTCGTCGCCCGACAATTCTTCTGCTTCCCGCCAGAACCAGGGCATCTACACTCCTTCACCAGTGAATCGGCAACGATGCACCACTTCCACGAAGTTTCTCACGACGGGTAGATACCACAAAAGGTAAGGCGCGCATCCCGCCGATCAGATTCCTAAGCGTAGCCTCCGTCAACGTTCTGCAAGCCTTGCCTTTCTTGCATTATGGATCACAGTGGACGTATAACGCCGTTACAGCAGAAGTGGAAATCGGGCCAAAAACCACATACGATTATGCGACTTACGAGCACTGGTATCCGGGCAGGGTGGAAGGAAGAAAGACAGCTAGGAATACGAATAAGAAATTCTGGGCAGAGCAGTGGGTTAACAAACCGATAGAGCGCGCTATCGTTGTCTGGAAAAGATGGAAAGAGCGTACCCGGGATGATGATATAAGAGTCCCAAAAGGCCCCGGGCAAATGAGTTTGGATTGAGGGGCTTCTACTCTCTAAGGTTTCGCAGTGTCGTTTGATCGACTGGGAGGAGCAGATTTGAAGCACATACTTCAAGTGGGGGTAGGCATCAGCGTTTTATTGGTTTCGACGCTCGCATCGGCGCAAACGCCGGCGGCGCCCCCAACTGACCTAACCGAACGTGTCGACAAAGTCTTTGAGAAATGGAATCGCACGGATTCGCCGGGCTGCGCCCTCTCCGTAATGAAGGACGGTCGGATCATCTACCAACATGGCTACGGGATGGCGGATCTCGACCACAACGTGACTATTACTCCTTCGACCGTGTTCCACGTTGCGAGTATGTCGAAACAATTTACTGCCGCGTCGATCCTGCTGCTCGCGCAACAAGGAAAGCTTTCGTTGGACGACGATGTCCGCAAGTACATTCCCGAACTGCCTGATTTCGGCTCACTCATCACCATCCGCCACCTCATCTATCACACCAGCGGCCTTCGCGATCAGTGGGATCTTCTGGATCTCGCCGGATGGCGCTACTCTCTCGACCTGATCACGGATGATGACGTCATGTCGGTCCTCACGACCCAGAAGGATTTGAATTTCAAGCCCGGTGAGAAACACGTCTACTGCAACACGGGCTACACGCTGATGGCCATCATCGTCAAACGCGTCAGCGGCATGTCCTTTCGTGAGTTCACCACCAAGAGTATTTTTGAGCCGCTCGGCATGACCCACACATTTTTCCGCGACGACCACGCCGAGATTGTCAAAAACAATGCGTATGGATACGAATCGAAAAAGGGAAGGCCTTTCCGCCTGGGTCTCACAAACTTTGACACCGCCGGGGCGACCAGTTTGCACACCACGGTCGAAGATCTCGCGCCGTGGGACGAAAACTTCTATCACCCACGTGTCGGTGGACCCTCGTTCCTTGAGCAAATGCTCCAGCGCGGAAAACTCAACAATGGCGAAACTCTCGACTACACCTTCGGACTCGTTGTCGGCAAATACAAAGGGCTACCGACCGTGGATCACGGCGGGGCTGACGCCGGTTACCGCTCGGACATGACGCGCTTCCCGGAGCAGCACTTTTCCGTTGCCGTTCTCTGCAATAACGCGGAAACTAGTCCATCGAGCCTAGCCCGCTCAGTGGCTGACATCTATCTGGCGCAGGACTTGAAGGCTTCCGAACCATCGGCCGTCGCTTCCGCCGCCCCGGGTGCTGGCATTACCCTCACCGAGCAACAGCTCGCTGGCCTCCAAGGACTCTACTGGAACCGCGACGATGACCAGTTCCTGAAGACTTACCTGAAAGACGGCAAGATGCGGGTTTCCTTTGCCATTGAAGATGAATACGCCCTCAAGCCCGTAAGCGAGACACTTTTTCATATCGCCGATACCCCTTGGGGCGATCAGGCAAGTTTCCACTTCGAGCCTGCTGCGGAAGACAAACCTCGCCGTCTCTTGCAAGGCTTTGGCGACGGAAAACCCGACGTTTTTGAGTCCGTCCCTCCCTCTACCCCGACTGCCGCAGAGCTCGCCGGTTATGCGGGAAGCTATGTGAGCCAGGAAATCGAGCCGGTCTATCGCATGGTCGTTCAGGACGGAAAGCTCATGCTCACACGCCTAAAGCACAAACCTGCCCCACTTGAGCCTAGAACTCTTGATGCCTTCACGGCGGAGATCGGCACGATCCGTTTTACGCGCGATTCCAACCATCGCATATCCGGCTTCGTGCTTAACTCGGGACGCATCCGCAATTTCCGTTTCATGCGGCGCGCAAACTGAACCCTAACCACGAGCATTACAGTTGGATTTCCGAATACCGTGATCGCCCCTCAACTCGAGGCTTCGTTGTGAACAAGCGATGAAAACCGCTGGTAGAGAAAACCCAAACCGCTGGGCCAAAGTAGCCGGCAACCGAGCATCTGGTGCGGACGGTCAGAACAGATCCAGCTCAATCAAGTGGGCTGCGAAGCAAGAAACACTCCGGCCGATGCGGAAGTGTTTTTTCTTGACTTCCCTTTTTATAGAACAAATCAGGA
>Ga0073928_10004108_pt1 | contig 22039 bp, 14 predicted proteins | sample PaiPotPPA55metaG_FD_76969 | JGI IMG/M metagenome (GOLD analysis project Ga0073928, IMG submission 76969) | Iron sulfur acid spring bacterial and archeal communities from Banff, Canada, to study Microbial Dark Matter (Phase II) - Paint Pots PPA... ...
ACAGTCGCCAGCATCCGCATCGGGCTTCCCACGCGCAGTCCGAAATCGGTTAGCGCCCAGTCATGGCTGCGGATCACCCATAGGCAGGCGGCTACCAGCGACCATTCCGCCGCGATATTCCATACATAGACCTGCATCGTCGTTCGCAAGCGAGAGTAGAGCAGGTAATCCATGATGGGAAACACCACCACCAGGATGGATGTCAGTACCCAGACACCGCAGTTGTGAAGATCCATCGCACCTTCCAATCGTCGTCGCGCTCACAATATGGCCGCCTTTGCCGCCACAGCAATTCCACGAATTTCCAGTATATGGTAGGATCGTAGCTGAACCTGCCTATGACTGTCCGCTAACTCCATCCCGGATGGAATGCCCGCACCGTGAGGTGTGGTGCGTTCGTTCGGGCGCGGCATGCGAGTCAACCTTTCAGACTATTGGAGCGGACAGCAATGTTACTCGAATCACTCGGCGCTGATGGAAGTGTGTTCAGCGCATTTGAAACGTACGCGGCGCAGCGCCTGGTGCTCGGCCGGATCGGCGCTGCCATCAGAGATCAATACCGGCTGTACACAGAAGATGGCGAAGTCGCGGCGGAACCCTCGGGCGCGCTGTATTATCGGGCGGCGGATCGCGCCTCCATGCCGGTGACCGGCGATTGGGTCGCCGCGCGCATCGTCGGGCCAGCCCAGGCGATCGTCGAAGCCGTGTTGCCCCGCCGCACATGCTGCTCGCGGCGCGCCGCCGGCCGCCGCAATGACGAGCAAGTGCTGGCGGCGAATATCGATCTGATCTTCGTCGTCAGCGGCCTCGATGGCGATTTCAACCTCCGGCGCATCGAGCGCTACCTCACGCTGGCGGCGGAAAGTGGCGCGGCAGCCGCCATCATCCTGAACAAGGCAGACCTGTGCATGGATGCCGCGGCGCGCGTGCTGGAAACCCAGGACATCGCGGGTGGCGCGTCAGTCGTCGCCGTGAGTGCCCTCGCGGGCGATTGCGCTGCGCTCACGGCTCTACTCGCGCCTGGCAAAACCGTAGCGCTACTCGGCTCGTCCGGCGCAGGCAAATCCACCATCGCCAATCGCCTGCTGGGCGCCGATCGTTTCCAAACCAACGCCGTGCGCGCGTCCGACAGCCGCGGGCGCCACACCACCACCAGCCGCGAACTCGTGCCGCTCGGCCCTTACGGCGTGTTGATCGATACGCCCGGGTTGCGCGAAATTCAGGTTTGGGCCGGCAGCCACAGCGTGGATCGCGCCTTCGACGATATCTCCGCGCTCGCCGCTCAATGCCGCTATCGCGACTGCGCGCATTCCGGCGACGACGGCTGCGCCGTAGCGGCAGCGCTGGCCGCGGGCGAATTAGCTCGCGACCGCTGGGAAAGCTACCGCAAGCTGCTCGCCGAAGCGCGCCATCACGAAGTGATGACCGACCAGCGCGCCGCCCTCGAGCGCAAACGCAAGTGGAAGCAGATCCACAAAGCCCAGCGCGAGTTTTACAAATCGCAGCAGCGATAAAATGAAAGCATGTCCGACTCACTAACAATCGCCGGCCGTGCTTTCTCTTCCCGCCTGATCGTGGGCACCGGGAAGTATCGCAGCTTTCCCGAGATGGCGCGCTGCCACGAAGCCGCCGGCGCCGAGATGGTGACTGTGGCGGTGCGCCGCGTCAACCTGAGCGACCGCTCCAAGGAGTCGTTGCTCGACTACATCGACCGATCGCGCATCTTCATCCTGCCGAACACCGCCGGCTGCTACACCGCCGACGATGCCGTTCGCACCGCCCGCCTGGCGCGCGAAGCCGGCCTTTCCAACTGGATCAAGTTGGAAGTCATCGGCGATGAAAAAACGCTCTTCCCCGATAACGAAGGCTTGCTCGAAGCCACGCGCACGCTGGTGAAGGAAGGCTTCGTGGTGATGCCCTACACCAATGACGACGTGGTGAACGCGCGCAAGCTGGTGGATGCGGGCGCCGCCGCCGTAATGCCGCTGGCCGCGCCCATCGGCTCCGGCATGGGCGTGCAGAACATCGCCAACTTGCGCATCATGCGCGAGATGATTACCGCCGTGCCGCTCATCGTGGACGCTGGCGTGGGCACCGCGTCGGATGCCGCCGTTGCCATGGAATTGGGCGCAGACGGCGTCTTGATGAACACCGCCATCGCCGCGGCCGAGGATTCTGTCAGCATGGCTAAGGCCATGAGGCTCGCAATCGAGGCGGGCCGCCTCGCGTATCTCGCCGGACGCATGCCAAAGAAACTCTACGCCAGCGCCAGCAGCCCGCTCGCCGGTGTGGTCGGGACATAGCGGTTGCCAACCGCCGCTTGCTTCCACCCTGCCGCGGTTGCTACAATCCAGAACCGCGCATGAAATCCCTCGTCCTGCTGCTCTTCGCCACCGCGCTCGCCGCACAAGTGACGCCCGCCCCCGGCTGGTGTTCCATGGCGCATTGCAACAATCAGATGACGGATTTCGTGCCGCTCACTCCGATCGGCCTCACCAGCGGCGTCGCCATCATGAATCGCGATGAGGCCCGCGCCGGCGTCAAATTCGGCCTTGCCTGCGTCACCAATGGAACTAATTTCGCCTGCTCCTACAACGAATCGCCCAACGCGCTGGTGTATTACGATGCCAACGGCAACATCCTCTGGACCTCCGGCGGCCTGCTGGACGCCAACACCTACATCGGCGCGTCGATCATCCAGGCCGACGGCAGCGTGGTGATCGGCGACGATCAGCACATTTTCAAATTCAACAGCAACGGCAGCGTCGCTTGGTCGACCGCCACACCCGGCGGTCAACCCACTTCGCTCGTGACCACACCGAACGGCGCTATAGTCGCGGCCACGGCCCAGGTGTCCACCAACCCGTGCTTCGAAAATAATTGTATCTTGGCGGCTACAGTTAACACTCCGGGCAGCAACTACACTACCGCTAGCGTGTCACTCGAAGGCGGCGATTGTCCCGGCGCCACAGCCACCGCGACCATCGCCGGCGGACAAATTACGGCCATTAACGTCACGTCCCAAGGGAAAGCTTGTATCGTCCCGCCGGACGTGATCATTCAAGGCGATGGCTCCGGTGCGGATGCCGTCGTCCAGCTCTATAGCCCTACTCCGGTCGCTGTCTACAATGGCACAACCGGCGCATTAGTTGGAAGTATCTTTTTATATGAGAGCGGAAACAGCGGACCTTATTACCTGACCACCAATACGCCCTGTGTGAACAATGGCAGTCATCCCAATCGAATTTATATATCGGGTTCTTTATTCACGAATAACATCAACAGCGTAAACCAAGCCGCGTTGTGGGCGATCGATATGGATCCCGCCAACACTACGGCGCCGGCCACCCCTGCCTGGAATATTATTTTCGACGGCCCCCAAGGCGCATCCCCTCTCTGCGCCGGCGACCATATCTACTTCGATGGCGCTGGTTTCATGCCCGGAGACAACGCAGGCACAACTATCTTCGGCGCCCAGGACAGCGGCACTTCCGCCTCGCTATTATTCCATGTCTCGCTCGGGTCCGGCACTGGCGCGGTGACTACCAACTTCGCCCTCGATCCCCGCTCCACCGGCGGATTCTGGCATCAGATTCAGGGCGATCCGAATATTTATCACCGCGATGCCACTACCGGCGCTCTCATCGAACAGATCGATACCAGTTCGCCGCTGCTGGCTCTCGGCGCCCCCGCCGGAACTTATTGGGACGCCGGTGTATTCACTACTTACGGCAGCGCCAGCCACCCTTATTTTATTCTTTCCGAGCATGTTCCCTACGTCGCTGCGTATCTGGCAATGTACGATGTCACCGATGGTGCACTGATCTGGGCGCTACCCATTTTCCCAGGCAATAGCCCGTTCCCTTCTGACACCGCCGAAAGCATGGCTGCTATGGCGGTGAATCCTCAAGGCCAGTCAGTCCTCGCCATCACCAGTCGCTATAATGGCGCCTACTTCATTACCAATGGCCCTGCGACTCTATCGCTCTCTACTGCCAGACTCGATTTCGGTAATCAAACCGTCAACATTACCAGCGCCGCCGAAACGATCCTGATCACCAATGTCGCCAGCACTCCGGTCACGATTACCGGCATCACGGCGAGCGGTGATTTCACCCAGTTAAACAATTGCTCCGCTCCGCTGGGTCCTGGCGTCAGTTGCAGCATTGCGGCGGCCTTCGCTCCCAAGGCTACCGGCCCGCTTACTGGTACGATTACCATTACCAGCAATGCCACCGGCAATCCGCAGACCGTATCTTTGTCGGGCGCAGGTATCAGCGGTCAGCCCGCTGCCAGCCTTGCACCCACGACCCTCAGCTTCTCTCCGCAACCGGCGGGAACCACTAGCCGGCCCCAAACCGTGACGCTCACGAATACCGGCACCGCGACCCTGACTATCTCCGGCATCGCGGCTAGCGGCGCCGCCGCGCAGTCCAATACCTGCCCTACTAGCCTCGCACCCGGCGCGAACTGCGCAATCTACGTGATGTTCGCCCCCCACGCGACGGGCGCGCAATCCGGCAAGATCACGATCACCAGCAATGCACCTCCGCAAACTATAGCTGTCTCCGGCAACGGATTGTCCGATCCGGCCCATTCTATCGGTCTGTCTCCTACGCGCTTGGTATACACCGCGCAAATGGTGGGATCATTGAGCGCCCCACAGATCGTGACTGTCACAAACCCAGGCGCCGACCCGGTCAAACTCACGAGTATTTCCTTCACGGGCGACGCTGCTGGGGGCAGCGCTTGCGAAGGGGTCTTGGCGCCGGGCACACATTGCACCATTTCCGTAACGTTTTCGCCCGTCGCGATCGGGCCGGGCAGCGGAACTGTCGTGGTCACCGACAATACTGCGGGTAGTCCGCAGACGATCGTAGTCTCCGGCACGGGCATCGGGCATCCCGTGCCCCTGCTGAACCAGCCTGTCTCTCCGGCCAGTCAGACTCCGGGCGCTCCAGGATTCACCCTAATGGTGCAAGGCGGCCCATTCCTCACCGGCGCGACCGTAAACTGGAACGGTGCCCCCCTCGCTACGACTCTCACGAGCACTACCGGGCTTTCCGCTACCGTCCCGGCATCAGACGTAGCCGCCGAAGGAACCGCCGCGATTACTGTCTCTAACCCCGCTCCGGGTGGAGGGCTCTCCAATACAGGCTGGTTCCCGGTCACCACTCCGAGCGCCTCATTGGACTTCAACCTTCTCAATACCCCCGCCGCAGCCGGTCCCCAAGCTATCGCCGCCGCCGACCTCAACGCTGACGGCAGGCTCGACCTGGTGGTCGCCAACTCCGGCGCGAACAGCGTCTCTATCTATCTTGGTAACGGAGACGGCACCTTCTCCGCCCCCGTAAATTATCCAACCGGCAACCAACCCGTGGCCGTCGCCGTGGGTGACTTCAACGCCGATGGCAAGCTGGATCTGGCAGTCGCCAACCAGACTGACAACACTGTCTCCATTCTGATCGGCAATGGTAATGGTGCCTTTGCTGGCGCTAAAACCTATCCTACCGGTACCAGTCCCGTGGCGCTCGCCCTCGCGGATGTTAATGGCGACGGCACACTGGATATTGCAACCGCCAATTACACCGCTAATTCGATCTCCATTCTATCCGGCGTTGGAGACGGTACCTTCAACCAACATGTGGATTATTCTGCTGGTCAAGCTCCCAGCGCCTTGGCCGCCGGTGACTTCAATGCCGACGGCATTATCGACTTAGCCGTTGCCAATGACTTCCTGGGCGGAACTGTGACGGTGCTGCTGGGCAGCTCCTCGGGCTTCCAGTCCCCCGTTTCCTATACGACCGGTGATTCCGTGGCATTAGTCACTGCCGATCTCAATGGCGATGGCCATCTCGATCTCGCCGCGCTCAACCGCATGGAACAGTCTCTCTCGATTCTGCTTGGCAACGGCGATGGTACGTTCCAGCCAGCCTTGGCAGCCCCTCTAACATGCCCTCCTAATTTAGGAATCAGCGGCCAGAACAACGGCTGTGAGTTAGACCCGGTACCCGCCAGTCTGGCGGTCGCCGATCTGAACGGCGACGGTTCGCTCGAGTTCGCCGTCGCCAATACCAATGCCGGCACGGTCTCCATCCTGCCCGGCGACGGCAACGGCGTATTCCGCAAGAGCAACGACTATGCAACAGCCGCGGGCCCCTTAGCGCTTGTGGCTGGCGACTTCAACGGTGATGGCAGCCTCGATCTGGCCGTCGCCGCGCTCAGTTCTAACACTATCTCCGTGCTGCTCCAGGCCCCTGACGCGCTCGCGTCCGTCAGCAGTATCAACTTTGGCAACGTGACCATAAGTGCCACCGCCAGCCAGACTGTCACGTTGACGAATGGCGGCAGCGCCCCGCTCCACATCACGGCGGTCACCGCCAGCACCGGTTTCTCGCAAACCAATACCTGCCCTGCATCTATTGCCGCCGGCGCTGGCTGCACGATTACTGTCACGTTCGCACCCACCACCGTAGGCCCTGTCACCGGCTCACTCACCATCACTGACAACGCTCCTGGATCACCCCAAACTATTGCCCTCACTGGAACCGGGGTCGCGGTCATTGTCTCACTGACTCTCTCTAAGGCTTCTGTCATCGGCGGCAATTCTGTCACATCCAACACGGTCAGCTTGAGCAGCGCCGCGCCGCCCGGCGGAGCATCCGTCTCTCTTTCGAGTTCCAACCCCTCAGTAGCATCCGTCCCTGCCACCGTGACTATCCCCGCCGGATCTACCATATCACCCGCCTTCAGCATCACCACCTACGGTGTCGCCGTCGCCACCCAGGTCACCATCACGGCCGCCTACAAAGGGAGCACATCTACCGCAACCCTCACCGTCGGCCCCGCGGGACTCTTTACCCTGAATCTCTCTCCTGCCACCGTTACCAGCGGCCTGACCACAACTTCCAATACCGTGATACTGAATGGAGGCGCACCCCCCGCCGGAGCGGTAATTGAGCTTTCGAGCGCCAATGCCGCCGTAGCCTCCGTTCCCACTTCGGTAACCATTCCCGCGAATGCTAAGACGTCGCCTGCATTCACCATTACCGCCGGCTTTGTCACTTCTCCGACGCCGGTTGTCATCACCGCCGGGTATAGCGGATCCACTGTGACCGCCACTCTTACCGTGAACCCTGTAACGGTTGCCTCCGTGAATCTTTCGCCGAGTGCCGTAATAGGCGGCAAACCGCCCTCCCAATCATCGAATACGGTGACTCTGAACGCGCCCGCGCCGCCGGGGGGGGGCACCGTCGCGCTCTCCAGTTCCAATTCCGCTCTCGCTTCCGTCCCCGCCACTGTGGTCGTACCCGCGGGCGGCTCGATTTCCCCGAGCTTCACCATTACGACCACCCCGGTCGCCGCGCCCACGAGCGCCACCATCTCCGCTACGTACAATGGCGTGACGCAGTCCGCCGTCCTGACCATCAACCCCGCCGCGCCCAAATCCGTGATGCTGTCCGCCACCACTGTGGCCGGCGGCAATTCGCTCCCCTCGAACCGCGTTATTTTGAATGGACCGGCTCCCGCCGCCGGCGACGTCATTTCTCTGTCGAGCTCCAACCCAGCCATTGCCGCCGTTCCCTCTACGGTCACGGTTCCCGCCGGCGTCAGCACCTCACATCCCTTCACCATCACCACGAGATCCGTGAGCTCCTCCACGACGGTGACGATCTCCGCATCCTACCTGGGCATCACCGCATCGGCCACTCTAACCGTCACCCCGTAGCCGCCTCCCCGGAATAAACCCCAACACCCTTGACATATGACAAGATAGGAGTGTTGTTTTCCAAACACCCGCGAACCGACGAGTTCGAGAAGGCCGCCTTACCGCACCTGCACGACCTGTATCGCACGGCCGCCAGGCTGCTAGGCGACAGCACCAAAGCCGAGGACATAGTGCAGGACGTGTATTTACAAGCCTGGAAATCGTTCGACCGCTTCGAACCCGGCACCAACTGCCGCGCCTGGCTCTTCAAAATCCTCATCAACACCATGCACCATTTCCGCCGCAAATGGTTCAACGTGCGGACCGTCGCAGACAGCGAGGAAGTGCTGGAACAGACCGTCGCCTCCGCGGCGCCCGTTTCCGAGCACCTCACCGATGAGGAAATTCTGCGCGCGCTCGACGGCCTGCCGCTCGACTATCGCGCCGTCGTTTTGCTCGCCGACGTGGAAGAATTTTCGTACAAAGAAATCGCCGCCACCCTGCACGTGCCCATCGGCACCGTGATGTCGCGCCTCAGCCGCGGCCGCAAGTTGTTGCGGGAGCAATTGAGTGGCGTGGCCCGCGCGTACGGCATCCGGCCCATCCGGCAGGAGGGAGCGTGAACGTCGTCCAGTTTGGTGAATCCGCCTGCGACAAAACCCGCCGCTACCTCGATGCCTATCTGAGCAACGAGCTGCTGGTCGAGACCAGCCAGGAAGTTCAGCGCCACCTGGAGACTTGCCCGCAGTGCTCCGCCGAGCTGGCTGCGCGCGCCCGTTTGCGGGGCGATGTGCGCGCCGCCGTGCGCCGCTCGCCCGTTCCCGCCGGCCTGGAAGCCCGCATCCGGCAAGCCTTGGGCGCGCGGCCCGCCCTACGGTGGTACGGGCGCATCGCCGCCGTGCTGATCCTCGGTGTGGCCGTCTTCCTGATCTGGCGGATGCGCCCCAACTCCGCCGAGGAAACCCTGATGCGCGAAGCTACCAGGCGCCTCAGCGCCGTGCTCAACGTTGGGATGCGCGATCACCTGAACTGCGCCGTCTTCGGCAAGTATCCCAAGCAGCCCGAGCCGGCCTCCGAAATGGCCGCCGATCTCGGTCCGCAATTCGCCGGCCTTCCTCCGATGGTCCAGGCGAAAATGCCCGCCGGCTTCCGCATCATTCAGGGCCACCACTGCGACTATCATGGCCGCCAATACACCCACCTGATCGCCATCCGCAATGGCAAGCTGCTCTCAGTCATCCTTACCCGCAAGCAGCCCGGCGAGTCGGTTAACGGCATTTCCCAAGCCGGCTTCGATCGCTATCAAATTGTGGGTTTCGAATCGAACGATTACCTTGGCTACGTGGTTTCCGATCTCGACGCGCAGCAGAACCTGCAACTGGCCGCCAGCCTGGCCTCAGCCGTCCGCGACTATCTCGCCGCCCACGCTGGATAGGAGTCGTGGCGCAGGCACTCTTGCCTGCTGCGGCGACACTCTTGTCGCCGCCAGCGCTACAATGTAGTGCATGCGCGACCAAGTCTATAGCTGGCGCCTATCCGAAGGTCTCAAATCCGACCCCGAGGAAGACGCCGAACAGCGCAGACTGCACGCCGCCGCCGATAAATGCCCCGGCGCCTTCGCGGGTAATGACCCGCACCGCTCGGAGCGCGCGCGGCAAGCCATCCGGGCGCGCCTGCGCCGCCGTCATGCCCAATAACGCCTCATTGACACCGGCGCGATTCTGGCATTGCCGGATTGCGCGGACTACTGGCATGATACCTGCGCCGAGGCCTTTCACCAGTACAAACTGCCGGCGGGCCGCAATTGCTAGTGTATAATTAGAAACCGTAGGCGAATAGGAAGCGTGAATGCGAATCTCTGCTCTGGTATTTCTTTGCGGCGCTCTGGCGTTGCCAGCCCTGGCCGATGTGCGCGCTGTGCTCCCGCTCTGCTGCACTCCGGCCCAGAATTTCAGCATCATCGATCCGGCGACCGGCGCTATCGAGCGCACGCTGAGCACAGGGTCTGTTGCGGGCACCGGCTATTTGAGTCCGGCCGGTGATAGCCTCGTCCTAATGAAGGGGGGCGAGGATGTAGCCATTCTCAGCAGCACATCTGTGTATGCGCTCACAACCGTCAACCTCAAGACCGGTGTGATTTCGGGTCCTGTGTCGCTTACGCCAAGTTTGGCTTACGGATTCCCTTTGGCAGTAAACCCAGGGTCGGGCGTGCTGTACTACGTCTACGACGACCCGAGCCTCAACATGCACCTCCAGGAGATTGACCCCGCCAATCTGACGGTGCTCAGGGACGTGACGATCGGCCCTTATGCGTTCTCCGGCACGGGCATGGTGGTCTCGCCCGATGGCCAGCGCATTTATATCACGGTCCCAGCGGGCCTCAGCGCACTGGATGCCGGCACTCTGCAGGTGAATGGCACGGTCACGCTGCCACTCCCAGCCTATTACATGGCCCTTTCGCCGGATGGCTCGACGCTGTACGTCTCAGGGGGTCGAACGGGACCTGGAGTAAACGGCACCATCGATTTCGTGGACACTGCAACGTTGGCGGTCACCCAGACGTATAATATGCCGGTCGCACCCGGCCCCCTGGGCGTTTCACCGGATGGATCGCAGCTATACTTTCCCGGCGCCACGGGACTGGACATCCTCCAGGTCAGCACCCTGATGCTATCGAATGTGCCGGCGCCGGTGCTCTTTCCGGCCGAGCTAGTCGTGGCGCCATACGGTTACGTGTATTTAGGAGATACAGCCGTGCCTGGGCTCGGTAGCCCGATTCACCCCGTTATCTACGTGTTCGACCCCGTTTCGCAAATGGTGGTCAGCACACTTGACGTTCTCAACCCTGGCTATTTCGTATTAAGCGCGGACGGCAGCCGGATGATCTATTTGTACCAAAGTTCGAGCAATATGTCTCTTAGCGAGGCCGTTCCGTCCCAAAGCGTCGTCCGAACCGTTCCGTCGGCGCAATATGCTGTGGATGGCGCCTACGATGCAAAAGACAACCTCGTGTTCCTCCAGTACCGCGACACTATCGACACCTTTGACGGCGATACTCTCGCGTTTCGAGGACGCCTGGATATTCGAAGCCTGAACGCGTTCGTTATTGCTGGGGACACGGCATACGCCGCAATATCCGGTTTACAGATCCTCCGCTTCGACCCTCTTTCACTGCAGGTTACGGGGGTGATTGACAGCACCTGTACGTTTGAGCGGTCGCCAAGTGTCATTCAGTTGGTTATGAACGGCGACTACCTTTACGCACCATACGAGGTTCCTCGTTTCGCGGCAGAGTCTGACTCCGTCGGCGAGTCGCCAAACGCGACCACCTGCCCGGACAGTGGCATTGCAGTGTTCAATATTCAAGAAATGAAGATTGTCACTGCCTGGCCTTTGCTGACGGCAGTCCAACTCTTCATTGCGCCCGGCGCGGATGTAGGGTACATAGTTGGCTACGGCGCGGGGGTGGAAGAGGTCGCGAGAATCAGCCTAAAGACAGGCAAGATTCTGAAGCAGCTCGAGTTTCGCGTAGCGGCCAGCGGAGCCGAAGCCTTGATTTCCCCGGATGGCAGCACCATCTATCTTGGCCTGGAGGGCAGTCTCTACGTGATCGACACGGCCAGCCTGGCCATCACCCAGACGGTCCCTGGCTGGAATCTCTTTAACCTGAGCCTTACACCCGACGGCCAGTACATTTACGGCGTGGCATCGCCCTGCACAAATTGCGCGACGATGTACGAGATCGTTTCCACCGCATCGTTCCAGGTTGTGGGCACGATCCAAAACAGCGGCGGGCAGGGCGGACCCGCCATTTTTGTCGGCCACTGAAAGTCCCTGGCCGCGCTCAACCCGCTCCCTTGATCATCCGCTCCGCATGCTTTAGCGCCTCCGGCGTCAGCTCCTGCCCCGATAGCATGCGCCCCACTTCGCGCGTGCGTCCCGCCTGATCTAACTCCTCGATCGCCGCCACCGTGCGCCCCTTCACCTCGCGCTTCTCCACACAATAATGATGATCCGCGAACGACGCGATCTGCGCCAGGTGCGTCACGCACAGCACCTGGTTCGCGCCGCCCAGCTTCTTCAGCCGCCGCCCCACGCCTTCCGCCGCGCTGCCGCCGATACCCGCATCCACTTCGTCGAACACCAGCGTGCGCTGCGGAATAGCGTCCTGCGCCCGTTTCGGCGCAGCCAGGCACGTCTTCAGCGCCAGCGCGATGCGCGAAATCTCGCCGCCCGACGCCACCTTCTCCAGCGCCTTGGGCTCTTCGCCCAAATTCGGCGACACCAGAAACGCCACCGCATCCGCGCCCGCCGCCGACCACGCCGCCGCGCCGATTTCGATCCGAAACGTCGTGCGCTCCATCGCCAGCGACGCCAGCTCTCCCTCGACGCCCTTCTCCAGCTTACGCGCCGCCCGCGTGCGCAGCGCCCGCAACTCGCCTGCCGCTTTTTCGTATTCGCCCGCCAGCCGCTCGCGCTCCTTCCGCAATTCCTCCATGCGTTCGCCGGCATGCTCCACCTGCTCGATCTGCGCGCGCACCTCTTCCAGAAACGCGACCACCTCGGCAATCGAGCGCCCATATTTGCGCTTCAACTTATCCAGCAATGCCAGCCGGTTCTCGATCTCATCGAGCCGCCCCGGATTCGCCTCCAGCCCCGCCAGGTAATCGCGCAAGCTGTACGAAGCCTCCTTCAGCGCAACGTCCGCAGTCTGCAATTGCTCGCCCAGCGAAGCCAGCGACGGATCTATCTTCACCAGTTCATCCAGCCGCTTGGCCGCCAGCCGCACCTGCGCCAGCGCCGATGCCGGCGAATCGTAGAGCGCCCCGTACGCTGTGCCGGCATGCTCCTGCAAGCGGCCCAGGTTCTGCAACACGCGCCGCTCGGCTTCCATGGCGTCGTCCTCGCCGGCCTTCGGCGCCGCGCCTTCGATCTCCTTGCGCTGGAATTCCCAAAGGTCCAACAGCCGCAGCTTCTCCTGCTCGCTGCGCTCCAGATTCTCGAGCGCCGCGCCCGCCGCCTTCCATCGCCCGTGGATCTCCGCCACGCGACCCAGCAGCTCTCCCGATCCGGCGAACGCATCCAGCATCTCGCGCTGCGCATCCGCCGAAAACAAAAGTTGCTGATCGTGTTGTCCGTGGATATCGCCCAGCAGAGGCGCTAACGAGCGCAGCAACGACACTGCCACCGGCCGGCTCCCGACAAACGCGCGCGACTTGCCGCCCGCCAGGATCTCGCGCTCGATCAGCAGCTCGCTGTCCTCGATCGCGAAGCCCGCCGGCTCCAGCAGTGCGCGCACGTCCGCGCGGTCGCGCACGTCGAAGATGCCCGCCACCCGCGCGCGCGCCTCGCCCGAGCGAATCATCTCCGCCGACGCCCGCCCGCCCAGCAGCAGGCCGAACGCATCCACCACGATGGATTTGCCGCTGCCCGTCTCGCCCGTCAGCAGATTCAACCCCGGATGAAAGCGCACCCGGATCCGGTCCACCACGGCGTAATTTTCGACCAGCAACTCCAAAAGCATGCTGAGCCGATTATACCTGCTCCTGGCTTATGCGTGAGTAATGGCCCACGACACCTGATCCACATGGGCGACCTTTTGAATGTGATATGATTAACCGGCTATCGGGAAATGGACCTCCCGACAGACGTTGCAAAGGAGGCGATATGGGGCGCTGGTTCCGATACTGGAAGAACCTGGGTGTGGGCATTCCGTTGTGCGCAGCGACGGCTGTGGCCTCGGCGCAGACCCTCACCACGCTGGTGAATTTTCATGGGTCCAACGGTGCCCATCCCGCGTTCACCTCGCTGACGCAGGGGAGCGACGGATATCTTTACGGGACTACGACGCGCGGCGGTTATAGCGGCACGATCTTCAAGATGACGCCGCAGGGCGCCCTAACCACGCTATACACCTTCGAGAGCACGATTGACGGTGACAATCCCGCAGGAACGCTGGTGGAAGGCACCAACGGGACCTACTATGGGACCACGGAATATGGCGGGACCAACGGCGCGGGCAACATCTTCAGCATCACTTCCGAGGGCGCGTTTTCCACGATATACAATTTCGCTGGTACCGATGGCTCGGGGCCTCTCGGCGGCTTGGTGCAATCGCCCGACGGTTATTTATACGGGACAACCGCATTCGGCGGGACCTTTTCTTGTGGCACGTTCTTCAAAATTACGCTACAAGGAGCCCTAACGAGCCTCCACAGTTTCGACCATACCGTGGACGGCTGCGGTCCCCTGGGCACACTGGTTCAAGCGCCCAACGGAAACTTCTTTGGTGCGACCACGGAAGGTGGGCATAACAATCAAGGAGAAATATTCGAAGTCACTCCGACGGGCATGGTGACGACTCTGTACAGCTTCTCCGTGGTTGTCAGCACGTGCCCGCAGGGGCTCATTCAGACGGCCGCTGGGATTTTCTACGGGGAGACGCGCTGCGATTCAAGTTCCGGCGACGGCACGATTTTCTCCATTACGCCGGCGGGCATGCTCACCACGCTGTTCAGCTTTGGTCCGACTAGCGGCGCGTTACCCGTAGGCGGCTTGGTGCAGGGTACCGACGGAAACTTTTACGGCACGACTGAGGGAATCGACTTTATCACGTTCGGCACATTCGGCACAGTCTTCCGCGTCACCCCAGACGGTGTCCTCACGACGCTGCACGCGTTCAACTCGGTGGACGGCTTATCCCCGGAAGGCGGGCTGGTGCAGGATACTAATGGCAGCTTTTACGGCACAACTCTGAAGGGAGGCACAGACAATCTGGGGGTTGTTTTCAGGCTGTCGGTGGGGCTAGGGCCGTTTGTGAAGACGCTGCCGGTGGCGGGCAAGGCAGGCACAAAGGTCAGGATACTGGGCACGGATCTGACCGGCGCGACGAGCGTCACCTTCAACGGCGCCGCCGCCATTTTCACGGTCGTTTCGCCCTCGCTGATCACCACCACGGTGCCCAGCGGCGCCAGCACCGGCGAGGTCCAGGTGACTACACCCGGCGGTGTCCTGTCAAGTAACCCCATTTTCCTCGTGCTCCGCTAGTTTGAGGCTTGTGACTACAGGTCCGCGCTCAGCCGCGGAGACCCGTCAGGTCACCGAGCTAGTCGCATTTGCCAATGTCGTCGAATTGGAGTAGATTGAACCCTGGGTATCGCAAATCGGGAGGGCATATGCAAACAAAACCATCGATCCCCACAATCAGCACGACGCTTTTCGCCGCCGCGCTTCTGGCATTCACGCCTTGCGCCCCGGCGCAACCTGTCCTGACAACGCTCCACACTTTTCAGGGCGGCACAGCCGACGGCAGCAGTCCTTTCGAGGTCGTCCTTGGCTCGGGGGGCGAACTCTATGGTGTGACTGGTATCGGGGGCGCATCAAATGATGGCGTAGTCTTCTCGCTGACACCGCCGGCCTCGTCGGGCGGCGCCTGGACCGAGGCGGTCTATAGCTTCCCGTACCTCACTGGCCCTGGCGGCCCTACTGTGACATTCGGCGGTTCGGTCCTCTATGGCACCACCAATACCGGCGGGAGAGCCAATCACGGCGCCGTTGTCTCGGCCACGCTGCCGTTGGCCCCCAGCAGTGGAAGGGTGCTCCACAGCTTCACGCATTCTGCCACAGGCATCAATCCTGTAGCCGGTGTCGTCCTCGGTCCCGGCGGCGTGCTGTACGGCCCCACCCTTCACGGCGGAACCTACAATTGTGGAGTAGTTTTCGCCCTCACCCCGCCCGCCGCGCCGGGAGGTGCCTGGACCGAATCCGTTATCTACAGCCTGACCAAGAATGACGGATGCACTCAACTCTATGCCCCCCTCGTCATTGACAGTAATGGAGTGCTCTACGCCGCCACCGAGACTGGAGGCCGCACCGAAAACGGTCGAGTGTTTTCGTTGACCCCTCCATCGTCGCCCGGCGGCGCCTGGACCAAGATCGTGATCTATGACTTCAAAGGTAAACCCGACGGCACTTATCCCGCCGGCTTGATCCTGGGACCAGGCGGCCTGCTTTACGGCGCCGCCAACCGAGGCGGAAGCTATGGTTCCGGTACAGTGTTCTCCTTGACCCCACCTTCAACTCAGGGCGGCGCTTGGACCGAAACCACGCTCTACAACTTCACCGGCGGTTACGACGGCAACGCGCCGCAAGCGGGAGTCGTGATCGGTCCCGGCGGCGTGCTGTATGGCACCACCGGCGACGCGCCTCCCAACGACTCAGGCAACGTCTTCTCGCTTACGCCACCTGCCATTCCGGGCGGCGCCTGGACCGAGATCTCCCTCTATAATTTCACCAACGGCCCAGACGGTGGCAATCCCTCCGGCTTGGTTATCGATAGCAACGGCGTGCTCTACGGCGTTTGTATTACTGGTGGCAGCGCGGGCAAGGGCACGGTGTTTTCCTTGCAGCCTTGACGCTGGGTCCCGATACTGGGACACACCGTCCCGCCAAAGGACAGTGCACCATCCTGCGGTCAACCGCATGGGCCTGGATATCAATCGTTTCGCCGCAACCCGCGATGGCTGACCGCATGCTGGCGTCAGCCACTCGGAGGCCTGACCGATGTCGAAACTGCTGACGTGTGTTCTGATCGCGGCGCGACTCGCCGTCGCCGCTGACGATAACCGTACGGCGGATCGAGCCGCGATCCGCGCCCACATTGAGCGGATCTTCACTGCTTTCATCCATGAGGACGCCGCTGAACTCCGCGCCACCCACGCCCCCAACTGGCTGGGCTACCTTCAAGGCTCGCGCACCATGATCCACGGCGTAGACGGCTACATGGATTACTATGGGCCCATCCGTCCCGGCAGCCCCTATCATCTGACCGGCTACAAAATCCGTGAGTTTGACGTGATCTTCCAGGGCGATGCAGCTTTCGCCGCATTCGTGGCGGATGTCGATGCGAACACTCCCAGCGGGCCCAACCACCGCGTCCTGCGCATTACCGACTTCTATACCAAGCAGAACGGCGCGTGGATTCAGACGGGTTCCGATACCGATCTTCACCCGGAGTCAGTCGATGCCTTCCAATCCCGGCCCCGCCAATTGTCAGACTACGAGCGCAAGAGCCTGCTCAATGCGCGCGAGGCGGTCTGGCGCGCCTACTTCGATGGCGACCGCGCCACGCTTGAAAAGCTGCTCCCCGAGGAAACTGTGACAGTTGAGCCCCACCCTGGACCCTGGGGAGGCAGGCAGTCCGCCCTCGAAGGCTCGGTCGCTTTCCACGCGGCAGGCGGCAAACTAGTCAGCCTCGAATTTCCTAAGACTGAGATTCAGGTGTACGGAAACACGGCCATTGTTTATTCCGACTACACTTACGAGATCGAGCAAGCCGGCAAGCGCTCCCACAACTCCGGCCATGCCACGGAAGTATTCGTGAATCGCGACGGAGCTTGGGTTAATCCCGGCTGGCACTTAGACTGAGCCGCGCGCGTGAGCAAGCGGTCTTCCCCATCCGGCTACGACTCTATCGACTGCAGGCAGAGTTCTTGAAATACCTTTGAGAACTTATCCTGCGTCGCCAGTAAGTGCTCGATTTTCTTCGCGGCTGCCTGGCTCGTGTCCTGAAGCTTGTTTTCTAATTGGGCACATTCATCCTGCAAGCGCGCAATCGTCTGGTTCAACTCCTCGTTCCGTGCGAGGCCGCTGGCCAGTTCCCTCTCGAGCGACGAAGCGTAGCGGTCCTTTCCTTCCGCGGACTGCTTCGCCAGATTCCACGCGTCCGTAAGCCGTATAACTTCCGCGCCCAAGTCTCGAATCTGTTGCTCCTGCGCCTCTACTTGGGCTTCCAGCGTGGCCAGCTCTTGCACGCGCTGCTCCGCCGCGGTCCGCGCTGCGGACTCTTCCCCCGTCCGCCGCACTGCCTCCTCCAGACTATGCTGGAGCTCAGAAATCCGTGCCGCCCCGCTTTCCTCCGCGTGATCGCCGGCTCGCGCGGCCAGCTCTTGCACCCGCTGCTCTGCCGCTATCCGCGCCGCGGACTCTTCCGCCGTCCGCTGCACTGCCTCCTCCAGACTATGCTGGAGTACAGAAATCCGTGCCGCCCCGCCTTCCTGATCTGCAACTCGCGCGGCCAACTCTTGCACCCGCCGCTCCGCCGCTGTCCGCGCCGCGGACTCCTCCGCTGTCCGCTGCACCGCCTGGTCGTATTCCTGCTGCTTCCTGAGCACTTCCTGACGGCTCTGCGCCAGACTCCGCTCCAGCTCCGACACCTGTTTTCGCAGTTCGTCCTCGGTCCCGACGGCCGCCGCCTGCTGGCTCGGCGGCTCCGCCGGTACCTCGCGCGGAGCCGACCCCGTCCTTCGCCACAGCATAAAACCGGCCGCCGCGGCCCCAAATGCCGTACCTACCAACGTGTAGAGCAGAACGGAAACTAATTCCATAATTCTCTGATTCGTTCAGGAAATGGAACAGCCACCTGCGCCCATTTCCATAACTAATGATGCATACTGTCGAAGTACACTATCAATTGGCAAAGAGTTAGGTAACATCTACTATCGGAAGTTAGCTCCCGTCCCCCGCCTCGCGTCTTCCCCTCCATGCCACCGCCGGACTTCGCCCGCCGGCCGCCTGCACTCTGCTGGAAACGATTCGGCGCGAGAGGCCCCCTGAAGAGGTGAGCCCCGTCCGGCGAACGCGCCTGCCCCGCGCTGCTGTATGTAGTACAGTGGGACGAACGCATATGGCTACAACTGCTCCTCCGCATCCGCATCGGCCGCTGAGCCGGGTGGTGCGATACATCAATATCGCGATTGGCTTGGTGCTGGTAGCGTTTTTGTTCGCCGGGTATTGGTATGCTTACCGGCCTTTGCCGCAGACCTCAGGCACGGTGACGGCGCCGGTAGCGGCGGAGATCACGATCACGCGCGACGTGATCGGGGTGCCGCATATCAAAGCCGCGAGCGAGGACGACGCGTTCTTCGCGCAGGGGTATGTGTTGGCGCAGGACCGCCTGTGGCAGATGGACGGGATACGGCGGGCGGCGGGCGGGAACCTGGCGGAGATTGCGGGCGAAGCAGCACTGGAGGCCGATCGCGAGTCGCGGCGGGTGGGGATGCGGCGGATGGCGGAAGCGGCGTATGGCAAGATCCCGGCGCAAGACCGCGCGCCGCTGGTGGCGTATGCGCGCGGCGTGAATTGGTTTATCCAGACGCATCTGCACAACCTGCCGGTGGAGTTCACGGTGCTGGGATATCAGCCGCGACCGTGGAGCGTGGTGGATACGATCCTGGTCGGGCTGTATATGTATCGCGACCTGGCGACCACGTGGAAGGAGAAGCTTCTGAAGCGGGACATGCTGGCGGTGGGGGATCGCGCGAAGGTGGATTACCTGTTTCCGGCGCGCAGCGGTAGCGAGGCGCAGCCGGGATCGAACGCGTGGGTGATCAGCGGAGCGCATACGGCGACGGGGAAGCCGCTTTTGTGTAACGACATGCATCTGCAGTACTCGATTCCGGGGATCTGGTACATGGTGCATTTGCAGGCGCCGGGCCTCGATGTGGCGGGCGTGGCGCTGCCGGGTGTGCCCGGAGTGATTGTGGGGCACAACGAGCGAATCGCGTGGGGCGTGACCAATCTGCATTTCGACGTGCAGGATCTGTACAGCGAGAATCTGGACGAGCGCACGGGGCGGTATTTGTATCGTGGGCAATGGGAGCAGGCGCGGCAGGTGCGGGAGGTGATTCAGGTGAGGGGCGCGCCGGCGGTGGAGATGCCGGTGTGGGTGACGCAGCACGGGCCGGTGATTATAGATGATGCGCGCGAGCATCTGGCGCTGCGGTGGGCGGCGGGCGAGCCGGGCACGTTCCAATTTCCGTTTGTGGAGATCGATAAGGCGCGGAACTGGCAGGAGTTCACGGCGGCGCTGGCGCGGTATCCGGGGCCGGCGCAGAATTTTGTGTACGCGGATGTGGACGGCAACATCGGGTATCATGCGACGGGGCATTTGCCGATTCGGAAGGGGTACACGGGGGACGTGCCGGTGGATGGCGCGTCGGGCGATTACGAGTGGCAGGGATTTATTCCGTTCGAGGAATTGCCGGTGTTTTATAATCCGCCGCGCGGGGTGATTGTGACGGCGAATCAGAATCCGTTTCCGGCGGAGTATCCGTACACGGTGAGCGGGAATTTTTCGGCGCAGTACAGGGCGCAGCAGATACGGGATTTGCTGACGGCGCGGGAGGGGTGGCGCGCGCAGGATATGCTGACGGTGCAGAAGGACGTGTATTCGCCGCTGATGTATTATCTGGCGCGGGCGATGGTGGCGGCGTACGACCGCGGGGGGGGGCAGCGGGCGGCGGCGGCGGGCGCGGTGGCAGTGCTGCGCGGTTGGAACGGGGAGATGGAGAAAGACCAGGCGGCGCCGCTGGTGATGACGCTGGCGTATGCGCGATTGCGGCAGGCGGTGGCGGAGCGGGCGGCGCCGGGCAAGGGCGGAGTGTATCGAAATCAGATGGCGCCGGCTGTGGTGGAGAAGCTGGTGCGGACGCGGCCGGCGGGGTGGTTCGACGATTGGGATGCGCTGCTGTTGCGGTGCCTGGCGGAGGGCGTCGAGGACGGGCGGCGGGAGCAGGGGCGCGATCCGGCGCGGTGGGTGTATGGGAAGTTCACGCAGTTGACGCTGGCGAATCCGGTGGCGGAAGGGATCAAGGCGCGCGTGCCGGTGGTGGGCGCATGGGTGGCATGGCCGTTCGACATTGGGCCGGTCGAGATGAGCGGATCGGGGAGCACGGTGAAGCAGTTGACGGATCGGGTGGGGCCATCGATGCGGCTGGATGCGGATTTAGGGGACTGGGAGCGGTCGCTGCTGGAGGGGACGACGGGGCAGTCGGGGCAGGTGCTGTCGCGGCATTATAAGGATGAGTGGGAGAAGTATTGGGGGGGGGAGAGTTTTCGGATGGAGTTTGGGAAAGTGGAGGGGAAGCAGGTACTCACTATGGTGGCGGGTAGTCGCTGAGGGGGCGAGCGGGCGCGGGGGCGCGGGGGCGAGTCGCTTCGGGGGGTGGCGAGGCTTGCGCATTTGCGGTTGCGCCGGCCGGGGTTGGAGCACGGCTGGTGAGCATTACTCTGATAAAATAAGCGTTAGAAATCCATGTACAGCCGTACCACGGCGCTGGCGGTCGGGTCGCTCGGATTGATCGGCTTCCTGGGCCTCCTGCATGCGCAAAGACCGTTTAAAGAATACCCCGCAATCGAGTACGAAGATTTCCCTCTGCCCCAAGACTGGAAGGACCAGCACGATTGGGTGCGGGCACGCCTGCGCTATCCCGACATTTTCGGCTATCCGGACCAACCGCGCTTCAGCCTGAGAGGCGGGCGCCCGTGGCCGGGCCAGTGGACCATGGATTACCCGCGATCGGACCGTCACCTGTTGCAAGGGGTTCGCCGGCTGACGCGCATCGATACACGTTCCGTGGAGCAGATCGTGGACCTGGACGGCACCAACGACGTGTACAACTGGCCCCTCATGTATGCCGTGGAGGTGGGCCATTGGCTGCTTCCGCAGAACCAGGCCAACCAACTGCGTGAATATCTGCTGCGCGGCGGCTTCCTGATGGTCGACGATTTTCACGGGTCGGAGCCGTGGCCTGATTACGCGACGCGGGAGCCGCTAAACGAGTGGCAGACTTTCGTCAATAGCATGAAGCGGGTCTTTCCCGAGCGAGATATCGAGGACATCCCCGACGACGATCCGATTTTTCACACGATCTATGACTTGCAGGACCGCTTTCAGGTTCCAGGCGCGCAAATTTTCCAGACCGGCATCACGTATGAGAAAGGCCCCACGGGGAAGGTGCCGCACTGGCGTTGCGTTCGCGACGACAAGGGCCGGATCATGGTAGCGATCTGTCACAACATGGATTTGGGCGATGCCTGGGAATGGTCGGACGATGCGAAATATGAGGAGAAGTGGGCTTCGCTCGCCTATCGCATCGCGATGGACTACTTCGTTTACGATTTGACGCATTAGCTCCCTTTGGTCGCGGCCTGGTAGGAAGTGACGTGCAGCGCCTAGATGCCGCTGCCGGTGAGGCTGACTTTTTGCGGGCTGCCGCCGCCATTATCGCTAACCGAAACCGTCGCTTTCCGGGTGCCCTTAGCGGTGGGCTTAAACGTAACCGAGATGCTGCACGACTTCCCGGCGGCGACACTGCTGCATGTGTTCGTCTGGCTATAATCGCCGCTGTTGGCTCCGGCGATCTTCACCGCAGTAACGGAAAGCGCGGACTTACCGGCGTTAGTGAGTTTGACGCTCTTGGGCGCGCTGGATTGGCCGACCGTCACGCTTCCAAAGTTCAGGCTTGCCGGCGCCAGCTTCACTTCGGTGCC
>Ga0073928_10004109_pt1 | contig 22038 bp, 22 predicted proteins | sample PaiPotPPA55metaG_FD_76969 | JGI IMG/M metagenome (GOLD analysis project Ga0073928, IMG submission 76969) | Iron sulfur acid spring bacterial and archeal communities from Banff, Canada, to study Microbial Dark Matter (Phase II) - Paint Pots PPA... ...
CTTGAGGCGGTGCCGCTGCTTTGCCGGTCGATCGAGCTGAAGCCGAATGTGGGCGGCTTCCACTGCAACCTGGCGGCGGTGGCGGGGACTCTGGGCCATCATGGGCAGGCGGCCGAGCATCTGAAGCGAGCCGTTCAGATCGACCCCACCATCCCCGAGGTCCACCATAACCTGGGCGTGGCGCTCGAGCACCTGGGGAAGCTAAAGGAAGCAGAGGCCAGCCACCGGGAGGCGCTGCGGCTGCGGCCTGACTACCCCGAGGCGCACAATCATCTGGGGAACGTGCTACGCAAACTGGGCCGGATCGGAGAAGGGGCGGAGTGCCACAAACGGGCGATCGACCTGCTGCCGACGTATGCGGAAGCATACAACAATCTCGCCGCCGCATTGGGCGAGCAAGGAGATCAGAAGGGGGCGGTGGCATGCCAGCGCAAGGCCGTGGATCTTCAGGCCGCCAGCGCCGCATCGCACAGCGCGCTGCTGTACGCGATGCACTACGACCCGGCGTCGACGCCGCTGATGTTGCTGGAGGAGGCGAAGGAGTGGGACCGGAGGCATGGGTCGGGCGCTGGGGTTCAGGGTCGAAGCGAAGCGGAGATCCCGGCGCGCCGGGGTTCGGGGTTCAGGGCTGCAAGTCCCGATCCGATCGGGGTTCAGGTCGAAAAGCGGGGCTGTGGCACAGTTCTGCGAATCGGGTACCTGTCGCCGGACTTTCGCGACCACACCGTGCCGCGGCTGATCGCGCCGGTGCTACGCCATCACGATCGATCTCAAGTCGAAGTGTTCTGTTATTCAGCCGTCCGCAATCCCGATCGCGTGACCGAGCGGCTCAGGGGGCTGGCGAACCATTGGCGGGACATCGCCAGGCTGAGCGATCACGAGGCCGCGGAGCTGGTTCGAGCCGATCGGATCGACATCCTCGTGGACTTGGCGGGGCACTGGGCGGACAACCGGATGACGCTGATGGCGCGTAAGCCGGCGCCGGTGCAAGTGCAGATCGGGTATCCGGGCACGACGGGACTTGCGGCGATCGACTATCGGATCACCGATGAATGGTCGGACCCGCGGGGTGAGAGCGAGCGGCATTACGTGGAGCGGCTGGTACGATTGCCGCACTGCGCCTGGTGCTACGAGCCGGACGAGGACGGCCCGGCGGTCGGCCCGCTGCCGGCCCTGGTAGCCGGGCACATGACGTTCGGCTGCCTGAACAACCCGGTCAAAGTTACCGATCAGTGCCTCCGGTTGTGGGGCCAAATCCTGGAAAGCGTGCCCGGCTCGCGCTTGTTGCTGCTCTATGTGGCACAGCCGCCCTCGGCTGTGTTCGACCGAAGGTCGAAATCTAACGCAGAGATTTCCGCCTTCGGCGGAACACAGCCGAGGGCGGCTGTGCCACAAGTCAGCCCCATTCAGGATCGGCTCAAGCGAGCCGAGATCGACGCGGCCCGCGTCGAGCCGGTCCGGCGGCAGCCGCGACGCGAGTACCTCGAGTTGTTCAACCGGATCGACATCGCCCTGGACCCGTTTCCTTACAACGGCGAGACGACCACCTGCGACGGCCTGTGGATGGGTGTGCCGCACGTCGCGCTGGCCGGCGACCGCTGCGCTTCGCGTCGCACCATGAGCCACCTGTGCAATCTGGGACTCGGCGAGCTGGTCGCGTCCAGCGCGGACGAGTACGTGCGCATCGCAACAACGCTTGCCGGCGATCTGCCGCGACTGGCCGAGATGCGGGCGTCGATGCGGCAGCGGATGGCTGGGTCGCCGATGATGGACTGCCCGGGTTATACCGCCGACCTGGAATCGGCTTACAGCCAGATGTGGGGGACGTGGTGCGGCAGCGCCGGTTCTCGATAACCCTGCGATCACGCCCCGTCCAGCGGGAGCTTTGATTGGATGTAACGCCGGTGAACGTCGAGGTAGACGTCGCGGATCATCCGGTCGGCGTCGGATGATTTCAGCCATCGCGACGAGAACCCGGGCACGTCCGGATCGATGCAGGAGCGGGCCGCGGCGGTCAGGTGGGCCAGCAGGTCGCGGGCGTCTTCGTCGCCCACGGCGAGGCGGATGGTCGCCGGGCTGATGCCGGCGTCGCGCTGGGATTGTTCGTCAAGCTCCGAATGCGTCGTCAGGCCGGGGCAGCTCACGATCGTGTTGGATTGACCCAGGCTGATCATGTGGGCGAAAGTCGGGTCGAGGCTGTCGAAGAACCGCTGGAATGTCTGCCGCGGCAGCGTCGGCATGTCGATCGTGAAGAGCGGGGCCGGCAGGCCCAGGAACATCAGCTCCCGGCACAAGTCATGATTGGGGTCGTCCGCCAGGGCGGCGCAGTGCACGGTGATGTCCGAGTGTGCGGCGAGGAAGCGGGCGAGGATGATGGTGTTGATGCACTTGGTGAGCATCCGCACGTCCAGCGTGCGAATCCCCTGAAGCACCTCGAACGCGGCGTCGGCGTTTAAGAACGCGCCTTTCACGTAATAGACGTTCCAGAACAAAGTCTGCTCCCACGACCGCCCGGCGGCCGACTGGCCCTTGGGAAGGAACATGTCCTCGTTTCGCCCGATCACCACGCCGGCAATGGCCGACCCGGTGCCGGTGAGGTCCTTGGTGTAGCTGTGGATGACGAAGTCGGGCCGCTCCTGAGGATCGTGGCGCTGAAACGGGCGGGAAAGAAATGGCGTTCCGACGGTCGCGTCGAGCAAAACTTTCAGACCGCGGGCGTGGGCGAACTTACAGATTCCCGGCACGTCCAGCACGTATCCCTGCGGGTTGCAGGGAGATTCGAGGTAGACATACGCCTGCCGGTGCGCGAGCCGCTCGGCGAGCCGTTGTTCGACGCGTCCCCAGCAGGCGGCGAATTCGCGGGCCGTGAACCCGTCGAAATGCTCGACGACGATCCCGAGGTTGGCCGGCTTGGCGTACCAGTCGTAGATCAACTGGTGCGCTCCGCCGTACATGGAGCGTGCGGTTACCAGCACGTCTCCCTGGCCCAGCACGTGCGAGAGGGCCGCGTCGATTGCCGCCATGCCGCTGTTGAAGTTCCAGGCCAGGTACTCGCGGGCGTAGGGGCCGGCTTCCAAGTCCACGATGTAATTGGCCAGCGACAGCGACGTGGGGTTCAGCAGCCGGGAATAGATCTGCTCGAGAAACTCCTTCCCCTGAAAGGCGTCGGCGACCCATTCGGCACAGGCATAGACATAAGTTGCCGTCCGGGCGATCACCGGGGTGGCGGAGAAGATCGCCGAGACATTGTCGAACAGGGCATACGGCCCCTTGGCCGACTGGGTGCTGAGGCTGTAGCCGAGCGACTGATAAGTCCGCCGCAACGGGTTCTGGAGGGTGTCGAGCAGCTTGGCGATCTGGAACGAGAGGAACTTCTTGGCATTGAAATAGGCGACGCGGTCGCTGCGATCGAGGGAGTCGATCGTGTCGATGGTGATGCGCCAGAGCCGGTCGAGATCGACGCTGCACGCGTAGAGCCGGCTGACGACGCGGGCGAGGAGTTGGCCGTAGTCGCTGTGCGGGCCGATCTGATAATGCGCCAGTTGCTCGGCCACCAGCGCGTCGACGTCGGCCGCTTCCGTGCTCTTGCGCTTAGGCGACAGGCTCCGCATGATGCGGAGGTCTTGTTCGCTGGGCACGTTATTCATGTCGCTGTCCATCCGTGGACGCCTCATACGCGGGACGCACTGCCGGCCGAATGGCGATCGCCTACATTTTGCGCCGTCGAGGTGGAATCGTAAAGAGCGGCCCTGTCGCGGGGGGCAAAACGCGGCGTGCAAACCCGCGGGAGGAACCACTCAATTTCGAGAACGGGACGCGAAAATGGGTCTGCACACCGAATCGATCGGCGAGCGGCCCATCATTCGCCCCAACGTCTCATCGCTCACCTCCTTGCCGTACTCCCGCGCCAGCTCCCGTCCAACCGCCCAGTAGATCTTCTCGCTGTCGATCATCAGCCCATCCATGTCGAAAATCACCGCAAGCATGGGCGGGGAAGATACACCGCGACAGCGCAATAGAAAGCCCTCCTCATTGGGAGGGCTCGATCAATTCCGAAGACGGGGTTGCGAAAACTACTTCTCTTCCTTTTCCTCGGCGGCGGCGATGGACTCGACCTTCAGCTCGTCGCCCTCTTTCTCACCTGTGATGGTGACCTTGGTCTTGGCGTCCTTGTTCTTGAGGTAGTCCATGGCGAGTTCCTGTCCGTGCTTGTCGAGCTTGAGCTGGTCCTTGCCGTGGATCAGGAGCAGGTCAGCGCCGCCCTTGGCACACTTGACGGCGCAGGCCGCCTTGTGGTCCGCGGCCGCCTTCTCGGCGTCGTCCTTGTCCTTGAACTTCTCGGCGCAGTGGCTGTCGATCAGGATGCCGGTGATCTTTTCGCCTTTCTCCCCTTCCTTCTTGTCGTTGTCGGCGGCGAGCACCTTGACCGACAGGGCGACGGCCATCACGGCCGCCAGAGGCAATACGAGCTTCCGCATACGAACCTCCTTAGAGATGGAGACCCTCAAATGTAACTTCCCGAGCACGCTGAGCGGGACTATACACGAGCCGCAACCGAAAGGGCAGGGGGAAAATTCCTCTGCCGGGCTTTCAGTGGTTCGAGCGCCGGGGAAGCAACAAAAAGGTCGCCAGGAACAATGCCAGGAGCAGGATGCCCAGCGCGGCCCCCATGGGGGGGTTGCCGGAGGCGCCGAACTGGTCTTCGATCACGTCGCCGATCAGCAGGACTTTGCCCCCGCCCAGGATTCGGGTGACCGCGAACATGGCGATGGAGGGGATGAAGACCAGGGCGATGCCCGCGGCGACGCCGGGCCACGTCAGCGGGAAGATCACGCGCCAAAACGCCCGCATCGGACCCGCGCCCAGGTCCCAGGCCGCCTCGATCAGCGATTGATCCAGTTTCTCGGCACTTGCATAGATCGGGAGGATCATGAAAGGCAGGTAGGTGTAGACCAATCCCACGATCACCGCGGCCGGCGTGTCCAGCAGCCGCAGGTCGTGGGGGAGGATGGCGGGGATGATCCGCAGCGCCTTCAGGACGCCGTTCAGGAGCCCCTGATCGTGCAGGATCACGGCCCAGGCGTAGGCGCGGACCAGAAAACTTGTGAGGAACGGGACCATCACCAGCAGAAGCAGCCGGTTGCGCCATCGCTCGGGCGAGCGGCCGATGAAATATCCGACCGGATAGCCGAGGAGCAGGCACAGGCCAGTAGTAAGGGCGGCATAAGCAATCGAGCGGGCGAAAATCCGCGGATAAGGTTCGCCAAACGCCTGGCGGTAGTTGTCGAGTGTGAACGTGGCGCGCACGTCGTCAGGGCCGACCCCGCGGAGAACGCTGAAGACCAGCAGAATGGCAGTCGGCGCGACGACGAACAGCACCAGCCACAAGAGCAGCGGCGAGAGGAGCAGCCACGCCCTGCCGCCGGGGCGGGCGGACGCATTTGCAACGGGAATTTCGAGGTGGGTGGCAACCGTCGTTCAGCTCCTGCTTCGGATCTGCGTCATCATCTTCCCGATTTCCTGCGCCGCCGGGCCGATGTCGTGAAATATTTCCATCTGCCGGGCATTCGGGTAGCTGGCCGGGTTCTCGAGCTGCTCCCTGCTCAGGAGCTTCCGTGCGGCGGCATTCGGGTTGGTGTAGGGGAACTTGTCCGAGATCAGCTTGCTCACCTCCGGGCGCAGGACATAGTTGATGAACGCCTCGGCCGCCGCTTTGTGCGGGGCGCCTTTGGGGATGCAGAGATTATCGATGAATTCGTGGACGCCCTCGATCGGCAGCACGTACTGGAACTTGTGGCTCGCCTCGTAGAGCTTGGCGGCATCGCCGCTGTAGATGATCCCGAGGTCGCAGTCGCCGGTCACGAGGGACGGCTTGGGATCGTCCGTGGCGAAGTCCCGGACCAGCGGCGCCCATCGCTCCAGCAGCGGCCGCGCCTCGAGAAGCTTCTCGGTTGTCACGTCATTCACTGGAATCCCCAGCACGTCCAGCGCCCACGAGACGATCTCCCGGTTGTCGTCGATCGCGACGATCCGCTTGTTGAACTTCTCCTGAAAGACGTCGCGATACCCGCGGACGGGGTTCTTGACCCTCTCGGCGTTCACGACGATTCCGACGGTGCCGGCCATGTACGGGACCGAATATTTCTGTCCCGGGTCGTACGGCAGGTCGCGGAACGCCGGGTCGAGATTCTTGATGTTGGGGAGCCGCGAGAAGTCGAGCGGCTCCAGCATCCCCCGGCGGATCAGATGCTCCACCATGTATTCGGATGGCTGGATGAGGTCGTAGCGGCTAGAGCCCCGCGCCAGCTTGGTCAGCATTGCTTCGTTCGACCCATAGCTCTCGTAATTGACGTGGATGCCGGTCTCCCTCGTGAACCCGTCAATGACCTCCTGCGGAACGTATTCCGACCACGCGAACAGGTTGAGCGTGCTGGCCGGCTTCTGGCGATGGCAGCCCGCCGCCCACAGCAGTCCCAGGATGACGAGCAGGACCCGGCCCAAATGCTTCATGGCGCGCCCTGAGGACTCTTCGGCAACGCGAGCCGCCTCACCGCGTCGGCGGCGAGGATGAGCACGACGGTCGCGGCAATCAAAAGCGCCGACAGCGCATTGACCGTCGGCCCTACCTGCGTCCTGGCCAGCCCGTAGATCTTCAAGGGCAGCGTCATGGACGCGGCGGAGGCCGTGAAATACGTGACCACGAACTCGTCGATCGACAACGTAAACGCCATCAACGCGCCGGCGACGATCGCCGGCAGCAGGTACGGCAGGATCACCCGCAGGAACGCCTGCACCGGCGTCGCACCCAGGTCCATCGCCGCCTCCTCGAGCGCCGGGTCCAGCCCCTGAAGCCGCGCCTGCACCGCGATCATCACGAACGGGAAACAGAACGTCACGTGCGCGACGATCACGGTCGTGAAGCCCAGCTCGATCCGCAACAGGTCGAACAGCAGCAACAGGCTCACGCCCATGATGATTTCCGGGACGATCATCGGGAAATAAACCAGCGCCTGAATGAGGCGGCCCGCAGGGAATCGGTAGCGATACAGCAGCCACGCGGCCACGGTGCCCAGCACGCTGGAGACGGCGGTCGCCGCGGCCGCGATAATCAGGCTATTGCCCAGTGCCGCCATCAGCGGCCCGTCGCGCCACACCTGAGCGTACCATCGCAGTGTGAACCCTTCCCAGAGAATGTTCAGGCGTGAGTTATTAAAGGAGTAGATCACCACCAGCGCGATCGGCAGGTAGAGAAACAGAAGGACCAGCACCGTCCAGCCCGCAAGCAGCCCGCGGGGGGAGCCGAGGCGATGTCCTCCGGTTGTTCGCGTGAAGCTGGCCAACGACGCGGCGAGTTTAGCGGGCGGGCCCGGTCGTTCAACCAGGAAGCACTGGCGTTGACGTTTGCGCTAGACCCGCACCAAGGTTGGGGCGACAATACGCCTGCTGCAAACGTGCGCAGCCGTCCAGGAGATGTTTGCATGGCGCGCTTAGCGATGATCGCAGCGGTTGGGCTGGTGGCGTGGGGATGGTCGGCGGCCCGGGCGGCGGACACGCCGGCGAGCCCCGCAGGGGCGACGCGGCCGGCAACCGACCCGGCGATGGCCGATCTGATCGTCAAGCTTGGCGATGGCGACGCGCAGGTGCGGGAGAAAGCCAGCAAGGCGCTGTGGGCCCGCGGGCGTGCGGCCGAGCCGGCGTTGCGCGATGCCGCTCGTGGCGATGACCCGGAGGTCGCCCGGCGGGCCAAGGCCATCCTCCGAGACTTCACCTACGGCCTGTACCCCGACGCCCCACGCGAGGTCTTCACGCTGCTCGACCAATACCGCCGAGGCGACTTCGCGCGCAAGCGAATGGCGGTCATGGGTCTGAGCAGCCGCGGCATCCCCGGCATTCGCGTGTTGCTCAAGCTCCGCCAGGAGGAACAGGATGCCAACCTGCGGGCACTGATCTCACAACTGCTGGCGCCCCGCGAGCACGAGGTGGCGGTGCTGATGCTGGCGGGGGGGCAGGCGGCCGATGTCGAGCAGATGCTGGAGAAGTCCGCCTTCGACTCTCCGGGCGCCGCCCAGGATTATGTCGCGCTTTTATCGCTTGATGGAAAGCTCCCCGCGGCATTCGCGCGGATGAAGGCCCAGCCGCTCAGCCCGGGGACGGCGCCGCTGATGATAGCAATGGCGCGGGCGGTCGGGGACCTGAACATGGCTCGGACCGCTGCCGAGAAGAGCGGCAACCCCGATCTGCTCGAGGCGATCCTCGTCGAGCAGGGCGACTGGAAAACCCTTGCCCAGCGACTTCAGGCGAATCCCTCGCGGCTCGAGCCGCCGGAACGGCTCGGGTTCCTGTGCGCCTATTACCGCCTGGCCGGCGACCGGGAGAATGCCGATAAAACCGCCCGGCAGCTTGTCGCCCTGGCCGACCAGACCCCGCAGGATTATTCCTTCTGCGCCGAGAACCTGTTCCTCAACGACCGGCCGGAAGACGGCGTGCTGGTCCTGCTCAAGCACAACGACTACCTTCAGGCGTCGAGCTTCCTGGCCCCGCGGCTGCGGTTGAAAGACGCGATGCAGCTTGCTGCGGATGTTGACGAGCGCCAGCCGGCCGAGGCGCTGAAGGTGAAGGCGAAGACCGTCGGCGCGCTTCACTTCATTGGCGAGCACGACAAAGCCGGCAAGCTGATGGACGAGGTAGCCGCGGACAACAGGGTCCGCAACGACTTCACCACGTGGGTCTATCTGGTGGACGACGCGCGGGAGTTGAACCTTCGGCCCAAGGCCGATGAGTATTGCGCCGCCGCCTTGGAGAAGGCCAATCCACACGACCCGATCGCCTGGCTGCTGGAGAAGGTGCAGTTGGGCGACGGACGCTCGGCGGCGCGATGGTGGCATTTCTTCCGCCACGCCCATGCGGATGAAAGCGCAAGTGAGAAGCTGCGACGGCTGCGGTCGATCTACGAAATGACAATGACGCCGGACCAGGCCGGCAAACTGGCTGACGCCGCGCGGCAGTATGGCCCCGACCTGCCCGCCGTCGAGCGCGAGTCGTGGCAGGAGGTCGTCGCCGGTACGCTGGCCCATCAACTCCGGCGGGCCGACCTGGCCGGTGAGTGGTTCACCCGGTTGGCACAAGAATCATCCGATCCCGCCGTACTGATTCACTGCGGTGACTTCGAGGCATCCCAGAAGCGCTGGTCGGCGGCGGCAGACGATTACGACAAGGCCTTCGAGCGCGACCACACGCAAGCGGCGGCCCTGTTTCTGCACGGCTGGGCCTTGGCCCAGAGCGGGCGAGAGCCGGAGGGCCGGGCGATGATGGAGCTGGCCCACAAGCTGCCGCTCGGCAGCGAGTCGGGCCGGCACGCCCTGCTCGAGTCGCTGTTGGAGCACAAGCTGGCCGACGACGCCCGCCGGGAGATGGAACTGATCCTCACGGTCACGCCCGCGCGATCATGGGAGCGGAACGAGGCGCTGCGCCGATTGGCCGAAGACGCCGGCGCCCGCGGCGACTACCTCGCCGCCGCCGACATGTGGCAGCGCGCCTTCCTCCAGAACCTCAGCAACAACATCTCGTTCATGGAGCCATGGGCGAACGCCGTCGTGCCGGCGTTGATCCACAAGACTCGCGCGCTGGGGCTGGTCAAGGCCGGGCGGATCGACGAAGCGATGACCGAAGCAAGGACCGCAATGGACGAAGTCCCGGCCGATGCCGACGCGCTGATCGAGATCGTCAATGCACTGGACAAGGCCGGCCACAGGAACGAGGCCGACTCGCTCTGCGACCAATACACGTCGGTCTACCGAAAGCTGATTGCCGAGTACCCGCAGAGCGGTCCGGCCCACAACCAACTGGCCTGGACGCAGGTGAAGTGCGGCCGCGAGCTGGACGACGCGCTGAAAAATGCCCGCCGGGCCGTCGAGTTGGAGCCAACCAGCACCGCCAGCATCGACACGCTGGCCGAGGTCTATTTCACGCGCGGCCAGGTTCCCGACGCGATCGAGCAGATGAAGCGGTGTGTCGCTTTGGAGCCGACCGTCGAGCGTCACCGCCAGCAGCTCGATCGGTTTGACGCCGCGTTGCGCCCGACCACTCGGCCGAACTGATACTCTTTGCGGCCCCTATGATTGGCTCAAAGGCCCGCTTGCCCCCATACCTCGAACATCCCGCGCTGAAGGACGATGCCGAAAGCTCCGTCGAGACGGAGGTGGAGAACGACGTCGAGCACTATCGCTTCCGCATCGGCAAGAACCTGACCCGCCGGATCGATCAGTACCTGGTGGATCGGGTTCCATACTTGTCGCGCAACAACGTCCAGCGGCTGATCGACGGGCAGCTCGTCAAGGTCAACGGAAAACCCACCAAGGCCAGCTACCGGCCCAAGGCCGGCGACCAGGTTGAGATGGTCGCGCCGCCTCAGCCGGTCAACGAGATCCTTCCGGAGCCGATTCCCCTCGAAATTGTGTTCGAGGACGAGCACCTGATGGCGATCAACAAGCAGGCGGACCTTCTGGTCCACCCCGCCCGCGGGAAATGGACGGGGACGCTGGTGAACGGCCTGATTCATTACGGGCGGAAATGGAGCACCGTGAATGGCCTCTGGCGGCCGGGCATCCTCCACCGTCTCGACCGCAATACCACCGGCATCATGCTGGTCGCCAAGAGCGATGAGGCCCATTGGCGCATTGCCCGACAATTCGAGGACCGCACCATCCAGAAAACATACGTCGCGGTCGTGCATGGCGTCCCCCAACTCCGTGGCGACGTGATCGACGTGCCGATCGGCAGAGACCGCTACGTCCGGGAAAAACAGGCGGTCCGCAAGGTCGAGAACGGCGGCAAGCCCGCCGTCACGCTCTACGAGGTTCAGGAGACGTTCGAGATGCCTCCAGCGGCATCGCTGGAAGCGAGCAGCTTCCCGGCTGACCGAAACAAGCCCAGGCCGCCGGAGAAGTTCAGCCTGCTGAAGCTGACACCCAAGACCGGCCGCACGCATCAGTTGCGCGTACACCTCGCGGCCCGGGGCCGCCCCATCGTGGGCGACACGATGTACGGCGGGCGCATTTTTGCCCAGGGCGATTTCCGGCTCGAGCGGCAGGCGTTGCACGCCTATCAGATCACTTTCGTGCATCCTGGGACGATGCAGAACGTGACGTTAACGGCGCCGCTGCCGCCGGACCTGTCGAATTTGCTGAATATTTTGCGGACCGCAACAAGTTCACGTTGCACCGCTAGATAGCATATAATATCCAGACGGCCCGTTGGTGATGTCTGTCGGCTGGGCTGACCGATTGAACGCAATATTCTGCGTTACGTGAGAGGAACGTTCCATGTTTCATATGCCTTCAATGGGGATGATGCTGGTGCTCGCGGCATTTGGCCTGATTCTCTTCGGCAAGCGCCTTCCCGAGGTCGGCCGCAGCCTCGGAAAGGGCATTGTCGAGTTCAAAAAGGGCCTCAAGGGCATCGAAGAGGAGGTGGAGCAGGCATCCACTGAGTCCAAGCCCGAGGTCAAGACCCTGCCCGAGCAGAAGTTCGATCCCTACACCGGCAAGGCCCTCACGCCGGGCTACAAGTACGATCCCTATACCGGCAAGCCCGTCGAGCAAAGCGGCCAGCCGCAGGCCGACACGGAGCAGCCGGTCGAGTCACGTTAATCCGCGGCGGGAGATCGCCGATCACGGCCGCTCGCGGACCTGCCGCTCTCTGATGACTGGCAGGTCCGCGAGCGTCTTTTTTTGCGAACCCCGCTCCATATGACCAGGATTCCCGGACCCTTCTCGCTCGATCGGGTGGTGAATGCGGTGGAAAAGGTACGTCAACGACTCTTGCGGGCGGCGGCGGCGCTGGACGCCGCCAGGGTTCCGTATGCCGTGGCCGGGGGGAACGCCGTGGCGCTGTGGGTTTCTCGCGTCGACGAGTCGGCGGTCCGCAACACTCGGGACGTGGACGTGCTGTTGCGCCGCGAAGACCTGGACTGGGCCAAGCAGGCGATGGAGCGGGTTGGGTTCGTCCATCGCCGCGCCGCGGGAGTCGATGTTTTTCTGGACAGTCCGAGGGCGAAGGTCCGCGATTCAGTCCACATCGTGTTCGCCAACGAGAAGGTCCGCCCGGATGAGCTGCTGCCCAATCCAGATGTGGCTGAGTCGGAGCAGGCGGAGCAGTTTCGAGTCCTCTCGCTCGAAGCGCTGGTCCGAATCAAGTTGGTCGGCTTTGATGACGAGAACCGCGTCCATCTGCGCGATCTGATCGACGTTGGACTGGTCGATACGAGTTGGCCGTCTCGTTTTCCGCCCGAACTTGGGTCTCGGCTGCAAACGCTTCTCGACAATCCAGAAGGTTGAATGCCCCGCTCATTTACCGCCGAACTCGATTAGTTTTCGTGCCGCGCTCGGGTGTGCGGCCGAGAGAGCTTGGCCGATCCGCTCGCGGAGCTTCTCGAGCCGCGCCATTGCCTCTTCCTGACCCAGACAGCGCGCAATGATTGCAATGGCCGCGCGGAGCGGCCCCGTTGCGCCGTGTTCGTATACGAGCCGAACCAGACAGAACTTCCTTATGGCCGTTCTGCCATTTATCTCTATCGCCGCATCCCTCCCGCGCCCCATGCAAGGCGGGACAAGAGCCTCCGCCGCCTCGACCGCCACCTTGCGAACCCCGGGGTCATCACAACCGGGGTGAATGTGGACCAGAGGTACGAGCTGGACGTCATCCCTCAACTCATTGACCGCGAAGCCGAGCACCACCCCGGCTGGGTCAAGTTCCGCAACGTCAAGGTTCGCCAGTTGCCGCCGTGGTGCGCTTCGCTCCGACCCCGGCGCACCGGCATCTGCGCTTCGCTCCGGCTTCGCGCCTTTGTGCCTTCGCGGTGATCTGCATTTGACCGTCGGATCACGAGTCCAGCAAACAGAAGAGATAAAACCGCGAAGTTGCGAAGGGCGCGAAACCGAAAACCTCCAAGGCTTCAAGCGATATGCCGACGCGCCTCAAGTAATGATCGAACAGGAAGAGGCATAGTGACTGGTCCATTAGCGCCCAGCCCCGGCTCTTTGCGGCCGATCCGTCGGGACGGTGCCGCACTCCGGACAGCGACCCGTGCTGGCTCGGAGATCATACCCGCATTGTGGGCAACGGCCCGAGGCGGCAAGATGTCGGCGGGTCCGGTGCCGCCGCCAGCGCCAGGCCGCGGGGGCCGGAAGGCCGGCGAACAAAAGAAAGACAGACCAGAAAGGCAGCGTCAGCGCCCGCGCGTCCCCCTGAACATCGGGCGTCTGCTGTCGCCAATGCTCGTAGCGGAAGCCCAGCACCGTCCCGGGGCGAAGGTCTGCCTCGAATTCGGCAGCGTCGCGCCGGAAGGGCCAGAAGCTACCCTCCCATCCTGTCCGCGGCGTGTAGACCGACGCCAGCCAGCCGCACCCGACACCCAGCAGTCCCGCATTCGAGATGGCTTCAACGATCCGGGGTTGGCGATACCAGAGCAGATAGTCGCACACTGAGTAACTCCGCACCCACAGCGCCGCCGTTGCGATGCAAAACAGCAGCGACAGGATCGATGCGAGGGTAAACAGGCGGCGGATCATGCCCTCGCCTCCGTCTTCTGCGGAATGGCCGTGCCGCACTCGGGACATCGGTCTCGGGTGGCTCGGAGATCGCAGCCACACACGGCACAGACGTAGTGAGACACGGCTCGCCGCCGGCCATGGGCCTTCCAGGCGACTCCTATCGGCAGCACGCTGGCTGCCAAGATAACCGTCCAGAGCGGAATAAAAACTTCCCGCCCGTCCAGGTACGGCCCAAAGAATAGGCCGCCAACGGTTCGTCTGTACGCCCACTGCCCGAAGCCCAGGCGGGTAAGCAACGGGGGCCAAGAAAAGGGGACATTCCTATTTGGGCCAAGAAAAGGGGACATTCCTATTTACTGCGAATTACTGCCGGTCTTCCTTGGTCTGCCGCGATCACGCAGGGTGAACTCCAGCCCGAGGCGCTCGGCAGTGCGGCGGGCCTAGGGGTCGGAGCCGAACGGCCGGCCCCGTTTGAGGCTGGTCCGCAGCAGTTCCAGCTCGTCCTTGACGATCGCGGCGTTCACGACCCGCGTCCAGTCGCCCGGCCGCGACACCGGCCAGTCGTCCGGCCGCACCTCCGCGACCTTCGCCCGCTGCGTCGCCCAGAGGCTCCCCCAGCGCCACCGCTCCGCCCGCTCAATCAGCTTGGCCCACAGGGCGTGTGATAATGGGCGTGATGCCGCCGGACGTGGGCCGTGCTTAGGCGGAGCATGAATCGCGACAGCTGTCCGTCGTGGCTTGGCCACAGGACCAGGTGCCAATGATTGGGCGTCAGGCACCAGGCCAAGAGCCGCAACGGCACGACCTGGCGAACCTGCCCCAGCAGGCCGAGGAACGCGTCGTAGTCCGCCTCCTTGTGGAACAGACGGCTGCGGCCGTTACCGCGGTTGAGCACGTGATAGATCACGCCGCCGGCCGCCGCCCGTCCCGTGCGAGGCATGGCCGGAGCTTAGCCGAGCCCCGGCGACAAGCAAATAGGAATGTCCCCTTTTCTTGTGCCTGTCCCCTTTTCTTGTGCCTGGGATCATCCGGCCATGAAGAAGACCTCCAAGAAGAAGCCGACGAAGGACTTCAGTCAGCTCGCCCGGCTAAGTTGAGCGCCAGAATCTCACGGTGCGGATGCAGATTCGGCGGTTCACTGGGCTAACCAACGCCTTTTCAACGAAGATCGAAAACCTCGCCCACAACGTGGCTCTGCACTACGGCGGTGGGTCAATTTCGAGCGGAGGCGGGGTCTGCAACCAGCGGCTTGTCGAAGAGTGCCATCTCCTCGGGCGTCGGTGCCTGGAATATCTCGAACCACCGGGACAGTGCCTCTCGTTCTATGGGCGGCTTCTCCATGCCCCGGCGTTGAATCCTGTCGAAGAGAACATCCGCCGGCGCAGAGACATAATGCAACTCAACGGCAGCGCCAAGGGCTCGAGCTCCGAGCCGCAAGGTATCCCGCTCGGTCCTTCCCCAGGTTCCCCATTCGATGATTACCGTAAGGCCGAGCGCGAGGAGTTTCTGACCAAACTTCCACTGCAGCGCCTCGATCCTGCCGCGACTTTCCTCATCCCAGAGGTTGAGTGAAAGGGCCTCCATCCACTCATCCGGAGAAAAACGAACCGCGCGGAGCCTGCTTTCAAGCACCCTGGCAAGTGTGGTCTTACCCGAACCCGGCAACCCGCACACAATGATTAATCTCGAGCCAGTGCCGGTTCTTTCCATAGGCAGATTATCGGTGCGAGTTTTGACGGCGGAAAGGGCGACTGGATTGCAAACTGAACGCACTACCCCGTTCTGCTTGCTCCCTTCTTCCCCGGCCCGTTGCCCCCGGCCAGACAAATCTGCAAATGCGCACAACAAATATAACTCCTTGTCACGCCGAGGCTCCGTCTCAAAAATGTTCCCATTTGCCCTATATAGTAGAGGGTGATGTTTTTTTCCTCGTGCCGCGCGTGAATGCCGGGAGCTGAGGAGGGTTGCGACAGTCTAAGCAGCCGGTCACTCAAAGCGGCGAAGCGCGTGACGCGCAACTACCGAACCCGCTTGTGCTTCCCGTCTCCGAGTCGTGCGCCGGCAGCGGTGCGACCCCCGAAAAGCGCCGCAAAATGTCGCACGGCACCGCACGGCCGAACCCATGATTTCCGCGGCGGCCCCAACCGCCGTCCCTACCGCGACCGCGGCTTCGTGCGGGGCGCCGGTCTCGAAACGCCAACGGCTAACCCGGACCGCGATGCAAAGAGAAGACCCCCGTGCAGGCACGAGGGTCTTTAGAGCACTGATGCGATGTCTGCGCCGGCTCGCGCGTTATCCCGCCTTGGCGGGGTAATGGTGGGCGGGGGTGGAGGCCGGGTGCGGGATCGTGCCGACGTCGGCGCGCGGGTGGGCGGCGTCGTAGGCCTGCTTCATCCGGGCCGTTGTCAGGTGCGTGTAGATCTGCGTGGTGCTCAAGCTTTGATGCCCAAGCAACTCCTGCACGCTGCGCAGGTCGGCGCCGTTGTTCAGCAGGTGCGTGGCGAAGCTGTGCCGCAGCGTGTGCGGGCTGATGCCGGGGTCGAGGCCGGCGGAGACAAGATACTTGTCGAGCTTGCGGCGGACGGAGCGGGTGCTGAGGGCCTCCCCGTGCTTGTTGAGGAAAACGCGGGCGGCGTGGCGGCTCTGCTGACACCGGCCGTCGGCGTTGCGCAGCTCGAAGTAGCGCTGAACGGCCTTGATCGCCTGGCTGCCGATGGGCGTGAGGCGGTCCTTGCGGCCCTTCCCTTTCACCCGCAGCACGCCCTCTTGCAAGTCCATGTCGGCCAACTCGAGTTCGACCAGCTCGCTGACGCGGATGCCGCTGGAGTAGAGGACCTCGAGCATGGCTTTGTCGCGGGCCGACAGCAGGTCGGCGTCGCCCGGGGCCTCCAGAAGCTTCTGCACCTGCTCCAGGTCCAGGCACTTGGGCAGGCGTTTTTCCTGCTTGGGCGTGCGAATGGTGGAGAGCGGATTGACGCTGACCTGTCCGCGGCGGATGAGGAACTTGTAGAAGCTCCGCAGCGTCGCCAGCTTCCGGGCCGTCGTGCTCTTGGTGTAGTTCTGGCCGTAGAGGTAGGCCAGGAACTCCCGAACGGTGAGGGGCTCGCACTTCAGCGCTCGCTCGTCGATCTGCTGGGGCGTGAGCTTCTCGGGGATCGGCGCACCGATCGGACGGCCGATCCCGCCGGCCAGGTACTGGCCGAACTGGACCAGGTCGGCCCCGTAGCTCTTGACCGTGTAGTCACTGAAGTGACGCTCCAGCTTCAGGTAGTCGAGGAATTGACTGACCAGCGGAGTGAACAGTTTACTCAGGACTGGGCTTGGCGCGGAAGCTGGTTGGGCCAGAGCCGTGGCAGTTGCGGTATTCATACGTACCGGTCGCGATCCGGGGCGAATCCCATGGGAATTCGCAGGCCAGAACCTGTGTTACCTGCCACGCGGCCGGCGCTTCCGGTGGCCCTCTTGTGGGACGATCCTCGTCTCACGATCGGCGAGAAGTGATTTCCGATTGCCGAATTCCGATTGCCGAATTGGAATTCATTCGGCATTCGGCATCTGGCATTCGGCAATCTCTTACGCTGCTTTCTTCGGCAAATAGGTCTTTAATTCTTTGGCCAAATGCTGACCCAACTGATGCGAGAGGACGGCGGCGTCGAACCAGTCGAAGGGGAGGTCTCGGCGATTGACCATCTCCACCATCGCCTCCAGCACCTTCGCCTCCTGACCTACCTGGTAGCGGAAGCAGAAGTGCTGGCGGCCCTTGACGAGACTGAGCACCTTCATATCGTCGGACATGGACCTACCTCCCGCGGCACCCTGCCTCGTCCCATTCTCTTAACTATTCATCGACCGAAGCAGGTCCAGGATCAACTCGTGATAGACGAACCCGCAATAGCGGTCGATGTTCAGAAGGTACTCGCGCGTGCCGAGGGGCCCGACGGGATCGTGGCGACCCTGTGCGTAATTCGTCAGCCGGTCGCGGACCGACCCGTTGGCGGAATCGAACATGCCGACCGACTGTTTAAATCCCGCCTGCTGGGGCGGCGGCAGCGGGACCCCGGGCGGCGGCGTCACGGCGCGCGACAGCGCGTGCACGTCCACATTGGGCGGGAGCTGCGTCGCTCCCTTTCGAAAGATCTGCAAGCTCGCCCCGACCTTCGGCGGATCGTATGGGTCGTAAATCGTCAACGTCGGCACCACCAGCGCGTCGCACCCGAGCTGCTCGCAGACCAGGGTCGCCTGCTCGGGCGACTGGACGCGGGCGATCTGGAGGGCGGCGAACACCTGGGCGACGCGGTTTACCGGGACGACGGTCAGGCCGTGCACCTGCTGCAACTGCTCGAACAGGTCGTCGGCCTGGAGCAGCGGATCGACCTCCTGCCCGCTCAGGTTCACCGCCGGCGCGACCGCCCAAACCTGGCGCTCGTCTCCGGGAAGGTAAACCTGCGCCTCGGCGCCGTACTGCTGCCTGCTCTGGCAACCCACGGCGCTGATCAGCGCCAGCCCCGCACAGATGCTCCACATCGATTTCATCGCTTCGTCCTTGAAGCAAGTGAAAGGGTTCAATGTTCCGGGTCGCGCGTATCGGCGGCCTGGGGTTTGGCGGCGTCCTTTTTGGCATCCGCCGTGAAGATCTTGCCCGGCTGGGCGCGGGAGCTCCAGACGCACTCGGCGCCGCCGCGGTCACTGATGAAGTAGATCCGGTTGTCGGGCCCCCAGAACGGCATCAGATTCGCGCCGGTGCCGTCCGTGACCCGCTGGCGCTCGGTCCCGTCGGCGTTGACGACCCAGACGTCGGTGCGGCCCTTGGCATGCGGGCCGAGATCTTGGCTCGGTTCCATGACGGTCGAGAATGCCAGCCGCCGGCCGTCGGGGCTCCAGGTTGGCGAGAGAATGGCGGCGTTGGAACTCACGGCCACCTCGGTAAGGCGCCGGGCCTCGCCGTTAGCCAGGTCCAATGTCCAGAGGCTGAACCAGCGGCTGCCGCGCTGCCGCGGCCTCTGAAACGCGATCCGATCGGCATCAGGTGTGGGCGACCAGTTCGGGAACAACCCGTAACCGATCATCCGCTTTTCGCTGCTCTGCAAGTCGACGGTCCACAACTCCCACTGGTTGCTCTTGGCGCCCAGACAGCAATAGACCAGTCGAGAGCCGTCCGGCGCCCAGCTCGGGTGAATCGCCTGCATGGGGCCGGTGGTGACCTGCGTAACGTTTTTGCCGTCGCCGTCCATGACGAAGATCTGCCAGTTGCCGGCCCGAGTGGAACAGAAAGCGATCTGCCGGCCGTCCGGGCTGAACGCGGGGTAGGCGTCGTCGGCCGAGTCGCTGGTAAGCTGCACGACCGCGGTGCCATCCACCCGCTGCATGTAAATGTTCGAGCGCTCGCTGTCACGGGTGCTGGCGAAGGCCAGCCACTTGCCCGTCGGGTCAACGGTCACGTCGGCGTCATACCCTTCGTCGACGTAGGTGTGCTGCTGGAAGTTGGCGTCGCTGACGGCGCGGACGGCGCCGGGCTTGATGCCTTTCATTTCGCCAAACACGTTGACCGACCCGGGGCTGCCGGCGTCCGCGGGTTGGCGGCCGAAAAGCACGACCGGATCGCTTTCTTTCTGCTGGGCCGTCTGAGTGGCGGGCGGCTTTTGCTGCGTGGGCTGGCACCACCGGCAACAGCACCCGCCGGCGGCCGCCGCCGCGGCCAGCATGGCCATCGTTACCCGCACGCGCCTTAAAACGCCTGTGCTCGTCATCAGCCGCAACCTCACGCGCGCCCCGCAGCGCACTGTGATGGCTATCGGCCGGACGGTTATCCGCTCTGAGCCGCACCCTTCGCGGGCGGCCCTTTCGATAGGGTTATCGGACGATCCGCCAATGCCACTGGAGATTTCCGAAGCAAGCGGCCTGCGCGCCGCCGCGGCGACCTCTATTTCTTGGGCGGGAAAATGTTCGGTATGTTGTCAATCCGCCATTGGCTATCGGACTTCTGGAACTGCACGAGCATGCGGCTGGGCTCGGCCTGGTCCTGGAATTTGAAAATCCCCATGGCCACGGCCACCGACGTCCCGTCACTCTCGCGGAACTCCACCTGCTCGTTGTTCCACTGGACCGAGCGAAGAGCGCCGGTGCTCGGCAACTCCTTGAAGCCGGCAAAGGCGGTTTCGAATGTGGTGTACGTCACCCGCTCGCGGAAGCGGTCGTCGAAGAGCTTGTAAGCGTCTTCGTAGCGGCCTGTGGCCAAGTCATCGCCCAGCGTCTGTAAGATCGCGGCGATCTGCTGCTCGTCCGCCTTGTGGCGAGTGGTTGTGACAAGGTCGGAGGCGGCCCGCCCGGCCCCAAGGAGGATCGATAGCAGCAACCCCCCCGCCGCCAGCCACGTGCCCGTTTGCGTCTGATTGCTGCGCCGAATCTGGACCAGGGCAATGACGGCACAGCCGGCACCTGCCACGGGAATGATCAACAGCACACCGCTCAGAATTACCAGAACGCTGGCAAACCCCAGAAGCAGAGAAACAATGGCGGTGGGGTTGATGGCGACGTACTCCTGCGTCCCAACGCCGGCGGTGGTCGACATGTGATACAGCTTCGCCAGTGGGTCGGGCTGCGGTAGCGCCCCGGCAGACGATTCGGCGAGGTTGGGCGGGATGCTGCTATTCGACTGCAAATCAGGCATGACGTCCTGCCGCTCAAGCGATTTGCGGCCCCGGTCCGATTGGAGATTATCGGGGATGCAATTCAGCGAAAGTACGCCTGCTATGAGCAAACGTCAACTGATCGACGACATCCGGCGGTATAACACCACCGTGTCACCGCAATTCCTATCGCAGTTCGACGAAGCCGCCTTGAAGCAATACCTGGAACACCTGGAAGGCGCGGTGCGCAAACGGGTGCACATCGCATCCTTCGTCCGCAAGCAGCCAAGGCTGCGGATGGTAAGCTGACGTTTATCGCACGTCCCAAAGGGTCAGACGGCTGGGAGGGCGCAGCAGCAGCACGTAGTCCCAATCATCAGTGGCCTGCCTTAGATCGTAGCTCATGTCGCGAGCGATCAGGTTGTGCCGTTCCGTGGGGCTATATGCAGGGGTAGAGCAGCTGGTGCTGACGAACGTTCCCGCCAGAAGCGCGATGAGCAGGACGATCTTCATGGTCTGGCCTTCCGTTGAAATTCCCAGGTGTCGGTGTGCGGCACATCATTCCGGCCGCAATGCTGGGCATTAGTGTACCGGCTGCCCGACCGATTTGTCAAAGCTGAGTCAGGCGCCCCAACACATCAATTGAGCTACCTCAATGGTGACGGATCCGCCCTTGCACGAACGTGCGGAGGTCGGTGACAATGCCATGGCTGAGGCCGCCCCCGGCACGATCGAAAGACCAGATCGGCGAGGCTTTGTTTTTTCCTTGTCCCGCGATGGCGGCGTCCACGGTAAGGTCAAGGAACTTCGTCCGGGGTGCCCGTCCGGACGGTCGGTCAATGTTACCTTCGGGACCCGGAGAAGGGAGCACGGTATGGCGCAGGATTCAAGTCACCCGGCAGCGGGGACGGCCCTGATCACGGGCGCGTCCAGCGGCATCGGGCATGAGTTCGCCTTGCTGTTCGCCCGAAGTGGCTACGACCTGGTCTTGGTCGCACGAAACCGCTCCGTACTTGACGGGCTGGCCAGCCAGGCGCGCGACGAGTTTGGCGTTCAGGCCTTCGTCTGCCCCAAGGACCTGTCGGTACAGACCGCCCCCGAGGAACTATTCCGCGAGCTTCAGCAACAGGGAATCGCCGTTGACGTGCTGATCAACGACGCCGGGTTCGCAATGCAGGGACCGTTCGTCGAGAACGAACTGACCACGCTGCTTAACATGCTGCAGGTGAACATCGTGACCCTCACGCACCTGACGCGGCTATTTCTGCCGCCGATGATCGAACGCGGACGGGGCAAAGTCCTGAACATGGCATCAATCGGCAGCTACATGCCCGGCCCGCTGATGGCCGCCTACTTTGCCAGCAAGGCGTACGTGCTGTCGTTCTCGGAGGCGCTTTCCAACGAAGTCGAGGGCACAGGGGTCACGATCACCGCGCTTTGTCCCGGTCCGACCCGCACGCGCTTTGCCGCCCGCGCTAAGTTGACCGATACCAGAGCCTTCCGGGGCACGTTAATGGCGGCGGCGGACGTCGCCCAGGAGGGATTTGAGGCGCTCATGAAGGGCAAGACGGTCGTAATTACCGGGTTCAAGTACAGGATGCAATTGCTGCCAACCCCGCTGGTCCCCCGCCGCCTGCTGGCCCACTTCGCCCGCCGATATCACGAAACGCCAAGCGACCAGGGCGTCACTGCCCCGTCATGGGCCACCGCCCCCGAGCGTTCGGGTTCCAGTCATGCGGCGCAGCCGTAGCGTGCGAGGTTACGACCGTCCGACCGGAATTTCGGAGTCGGTGGAGGCAGGAACGGGCGCGCCCTCGCCATACAGATCGAGCAGCACGATTTTCACCGTTGCGGCCAATGGA
>Ga0073928_10004110_pt1 | contig 22037 bp, 17 predicted proteins | sample PaiPotPPA55metaG_FD_76969 | JGI IMG/M metagenome (GOLD analysis project Ga0073928, IMG submission 76969) | Iron sulfur acid spring bacterial and archeal communities from Banff, Canada, to study Microbial Dark Matter (Phase II) - Paint Pots PPA... ...
GTACTTGGCGGCCAGACCGTCGAGGTCGGTCTGCAGCACGTCGAGCCGGCCGTCCCAGTAGTCGTAGTAGGAGATGCCGATGACGTCGAAGGACACGCCGTCCGCGATCGCCGTGCTGTACCAGCTCTCCAGCGTCGCGAGGTCATCGGAGCCGGCCAGGTGCAGCACGATCTTGGAGCTGGAGTTGGCCGCGTGCACGCCGTTGACACCCGACTCGAGCAGGTAGGACAGCTGGCCCCAGTCCGAGGTCGAGCCGTCGGGCAATAGCATGCCCGCGTTGATCTCGTTGCCGACCTGGACCATGGCGGGCGGGGTGCCCTGCGAGTCGAGGTCGCCGACGATCTGCTTGGCGTAGTCATAGGTCGCGGTCTCGAGTTCGGCGAAGGTGTCCGAGGACCAGGCCGACGGGATGACCTGCTGGCCCGGCGAGGCCCAGTTGTCCGAGTATTCGAGGTCGAGGTAGATCGGCAGGCCGTATGTGCTGTACGCCTGCTTGGCCCCGGCGAGCAGTTGGGCCTCGTCGTTGAATCCGTCCTCGGGGTTGACGAACACGCGCAGCCGGACGTAGTTCAGTCCGGCCGATGACATGATCTGGAGCGCGTTCTCCTGGGTGCCGGAGCTCGTCTTGTACACGCCGCCGTCCTGCTCGCCGCGGTAGAGGCTGGAGACGTCGGCACCGCGGATCGCGATCGGGGCCGAGCCGGCGACGAAGGTGACGTCGTCGTAGTTGGTCCAGGCGCCGGCGGCCGAGTTCGAGTGCATGTCGAGGTAACAGGTGTTGCCGGTGACGTAGACGTAGGCGACGATCTGCACCCAGTTGCCGTCGGAGTCGACCGGGACGTACGTCACGGGTGTCGAGCTGCCGCAGCTGGACAAGGTGATCCAGTTACTGCCGCCGGTGTCGTTGGAGCGAGTCCAGACGCCGAAGGTGTAGTAGCCCGGCGTGATATTGGTAATCTCCTGATACGTGTCCACGTCGTAGGCCGAGGCGGAGTAGTGCGTCAGCTCGTAGGAGCCGGAGTGGCCGCCCGACTGGGTGTACGAGGCCGCGGTGGTGCCGGAGGCGGTCCAGCCGGTCGGCGTCGCCGTACCGGTGCCGTTGGCCTCGAAACCGGGGTTGGTCACGGTCGGCGTGGTCGTGGTGGCGTGCGCGGGCACGGCCGCCGCGAAGCTCCCGACGACGGCGACCGAGAGGGCCATCAGCAGCCGTAAGGCACGGCTTCCGGGGCTCTTTTTGGTAACGCTCCCAACCCGATTTCGATGTATGCCAAGCGGTTGGACTTGCGGGCGACGCATCATTGCGGCTCCAGAGAGGTATGGATGGACAACAGCTTGCTTCCGTCCCGCCGACAGCCAGCTATCGGCCTCAAGGACTGGGAGCGCTCACAGCATCAGTTAATGAATGAATTTGTAGCACGCCGCCAAACGCTTGTCGATGACCGTCCATGTGTTGCCCACACGCCTGTTGACCTTGACCCTTGGGGAAGCCGCAGAGTGGGTCTCACCGGACGCCCGTCCGGTACGAGGGAGCCGTCCATGAGCCTGGTCAGCATCGGCGAGTTCGCGCAGGCCTCGCGCCTGTCCCCCAAGGCGCTGCGCCTCTACGACGAGCTCGGCCTGCTGGTGCCCGAGCACGTCGACCCGGCCACCGGCTACCGCTGGTACGGGCTCGACCAACTGGGGCGAGCCCGCACGGTCTCGGTACTGCGCCGGATCGGCGTACCCCTGGCCCGGATCACGCGACTGCTCGACTTGGCGCCGGATGAGGCGGCCGAGGACGTGGTGGCCTACTGGTCCGACGTCACCGCCGAGCACGCGGCCCGCGGCGAACTGGCCGGCCTCCTCGTGAACGAACTGCTGGGAAAGAGGTCCGTGATGTACGAGGTCGAAGTCCGCGAGGTGCCCGAGCGCCGGGTGTTGAGCCTGATCCGCAGGCTGCACTCGGACGAGCTGATCCCGAAGAGCCGCGAGCTGTTCATCTTCCCGTTGCGGGAGGCGCCGCGGATCGAGGGCGTCACCGGGGCGCCGTTCATGATCTTCCACGGCGAGGTGAGCGGCGACAGCGACGGCCCGATCGAATGGTGCAGGCCGGTGCCCGAGGACCGGGCCGAGGAGGTCGCCGCCGGGTTCCCGCTCTACGAGCTGCGCACCGAGCCCGCGCACGAGGAGGCGTTCGTCCGCCAGGAGGCGCCCGGCGCCTGGGCCAGCGGCACCACGGCCGAACTGGCGCTGCAGGAACTGCGCTCGTGGGCGACGGAGCACCGGCGCCAGCCCGCCGGCGGCATCCGGATGGTGCTGATCCACAATCCGGCCAACGGCGACCGCGGCCCCGACTCCCAGTTCGCCGTCCCGCTGCGCCCGGAGTCCTGAGTATCCGGGCATGAGAAAACCGTCGCGGCCGACGGTCCCCGCCCGCTCACGATCCGAGGCGCCGGAGGCGGGGAGAGCTCGCGCGCAGCTGGCACCGGGGAAGGTGCGCCAGCTGCGGGGAGCGGGTGGGGGCCGTCGGCCACGACGGCGGGTCTGTGAAGGTATTGATCCGTTCGCGCTGAACTGCGTTCCGTACCGCCGCGCTGTTCCTAGAAGCCCGAGCCGGAGAGCTCGGCCAGCACCTCCCCGGTCAGGTCGGCGAAGGCGGGCTCCTTCTCCTCGAGGTACCGTCCCCAGGCCGCGGCGTCCCAGATCTCGAAATGGGTGTCCGCGCCGACGACGGCGAGCTCACGGTCGAGCCCGGCGTAGTCCCGCAGGTGTCCGGGCACACTCACCCGGCCCTGCTTGTCCATGGTCTGCTCGCTCGCACCCGCGTAAAGCACCCGCAGGTGGTCGCGCACCGCCTTCGGCGAGACCAGTCCGTTGGCCGCGGGCAGCGCCCTGATGCGCTCCGCGAGCTCGGCGAAGCGGACGGCGGGCCACACCGTGAGACAGCGCTCCTGCCCCTTGGCGATCACCAGCCGCTCCGTTCCGTCCACCCGGGCCGCCTCCTCGCGCAGCCGCGCGGGGAGGATCAACCTCGCCTTGTCGTCCAGGCGCGGCTGGAAGGTGCCGAGGAACACGGCGCACCTCCCGACCGCCCGGCTCGGTCGGAGCCGAAAACCAGTGGAACCCGACAGGCCCCACTTTCCCCCACTCTACTCCACTACGCGCCCACTGGGCCGTACGGAGGATGTCCGGAGGATGATCCGATGATGACTCCCGATCATTCCCCGACGCGCGAAGCCTTGCGCACAGTGCGGCCGCGTCGTGCACTATGTCCGATGACACCTTTCCCGCCGGAGGGGAAGCGCCGCCACGCACACCGAGGGAGGGTCCGTTGCCAGGCACGATCGGGCAGCAGGGACCGCAGGCACTCGACCGCACGCAGGTCGAGTGGCTCGCCGCCACCGCGCACAGGATCCAGGAGCGGATCGAGACCGTCGTCGAGGGCAAGGCCGAGGTCGTCCGCCTCGCGCTGACCGTGCTGCTGGCCGAGGGCCACCTGCTGATCGAGGACGTGCCAGGCGTCGGCAAGACGCTGCTGGCCAAGGCGCTGGCCCGGTCCCTCGACTGCACCGTGCGGCGGATCCAGTTCACCCCGGACCTGCTGCCCTCGGACGTCACCGGCGTCACCATCTACGACCAGCACCGCGGCGAGTTCGAGTTCAAGCCCGGAGCGGTCTTCGCGAACCTGGTGGTCGGCGACGAGATCAACCGCGCCTCGCCGAAGACCCAGTCCGCGCTGCTCGAGTGCATGGGCGAGCACCAGGTGACCGTCGACGGCACGACGTACCAGATGGAACCGCCGTTCATGGTGATCGCGACGCAGAACCCGGTGGAGATGGAGGGCACCTATCCGCTGCCCGAGGCCCAGCGGGACCGCTTCATGGCCCGGGTCGCGATGGGCTACCCGGCCGCGGCCGCCGAGCTGCGGATGCTCGAGGGCCGCGCGGGAGCCGACCCGCTCGACGACCTGCAGGCGGTGGCCGACACCGCGGACGTGGTCAAGCTGATCGAGACGGTCCGCGCGGTCTACGTCTCCGACGAGGTCAAGCAGTACGTCATCGGCCTGGCCAGCGCCACCCGCGACCACCCGGACCTGCGCCTGGGCGCCTCGCCGCGGGCCTCGCTGCACCTGATGCGCGCGGCCAGGGCGCACGCGATCCTCAGCGGCCGCGGCTTCGTGCTCCCGGACGACATCAAGCACCTCGCGGTCCCGGTGCTCGCGCACCGGCTGATCCTCACCGCCGAGGCGAGGGTCGGCCGCCGGGACGCCCAGCAGATCGTGGCCGAACTGCTCGAGCGGGTGCCGGTGTCGCTCGCCGCCGGAGGACATCGTCGCTCGTGAGCCTCGGTAAGACGCTGCGGACCTTCTCCACCGGACTCACCGTCCGGGGGCGGGCCTTCCTGAGCGCGGGGCTGGCCTCGGTGGCGGCGGCGATCGTGCTGTCCTACCCGCCGCTGCTGCGGATCGGCGTGCTGCTGGCGGTGCTGCCGATCATCGCGGCGATCATCACCGGGGCCTCCAGGTACCGGATCTCCTGCCGCCGGGTGCTGCAGCCGGCCCGGGTGCCGGTGGGCTCGTCGGCCCAGGTGCACCTGCGGCTGCAGAACGCGGCGCGGCTGCCGAGCAGCACGCTGCTGGTCGAGGACCGGCTGCCCTACACGCTCGGCAGCAGGCCCCGGTTCATCCTGCGCCGGATCGAGCCGGGCGGGAACCGCCGCGTCGCCTACCGGATCCGCTCCGAGCACCGCGGCCGCTTCGAGATCGGCCCGCTGACCCTGCGCAGCGCCGACCCGCTCGGCCTGTTCGAGCTCAGCCGCTCGTTCACGGCGCAGCACACGCTCACCGTGGTGCCGCGGGTCCAGCCGCTGGTGGCCGGCACGCTCGGCGCGCTCTGGTCGGGCCGGGGCGAGGGCCACGCGGCGTACGCGGCCGCGGCGGGCGAGGAGGACATCGGCGTGCGCGAGTACCGGCACGGCGACGACCTGCGCCGGATCCACTGGCGGGCCACCGCGCACCACGGCGAGCTGATGGTCCGCCGGGAGGAGCGCACCTGGCACAGCCGGTGCACGATCCTGGTGGACAGCCGCGCCGGGGCGCACCGCGGCACCGGCCCGGCCGCCTCGTACGAATGGGCCGTCTCGGCGGCGGCCAGCACGGCGGTGCACCTGCTGAACCAGGGCTACCACGTGCGGCTGTCCACCGGCGTGGGCGGCGGCCTGATCCCGGCGGAGGACCAGGACACCGTGCTCGACGCGCTGGCCGTGGTCAAGCCGGTCAACGTCTCCGCGCTCAACCTCGACGAGTTCTCCGAGACCGGCTCCGGCACCCTCGGCGGCAACGACCTGCTGGTGATCGCGTTCCTCGGCGAGCTGGGCCCGGCCGACGCCGCGGAACTGGCGCGGGCCCGCCCGGGCACGGCTGGCGGCGTGGCCTTCCTGCTGGAGACCGGGACGTGGTCCGGACCGAGCTCGCGCCGGATGGAGCGGCATACGTTCAAAGAGTCGTCGCGGATCCTGCGGGCCGGCGGCTGGCAGGTCGTGCCGGTCGCGGCCACCGATGACTTCGCCGAACTGTGGCGGCTCGCGGGCCATCACGACTTCGCCGAGTCCCGCTCCTCAGCCCCGCTCGCCCCGAACTTCACCCCCGCATCGCGGACCGTGCCCACCGAGCCGGACCCGCCGATACCGCCGATATCACCCCCAGCTACGAACGGAGCGGCCGCCTAATGCCCTCCACCGAGTCTGTTGAGCCAGTCCCGCCGCTCTCACCAGTCACACCTGCCACGAACGGAGCGGTCGCCTGATGCCCTCCACGCTCAGCTCCCCGCGCTCCTGGCAGCTGCCCGCCGCGGCCGTCTTCGCGACGATGACCTCGGCGATCGGCCTGAGCCGGCTGATCCACCCAGGCGGCTGGCTCGCCGTGATGCTGCTGGTCTCCGTGCTCCTCGCGCTCAGCGGGATGGGGCTGCGCCGGCTCGGCGTCCCCCGCGTGCTGATCGCGCTGATCCAGGCACTCCTCGTCGTCCTCGTGCTGACCGTGCTGTTCGCCCGCGGCGCGGCGATCGGCGGGGTCGTCCCGGGCCCTGGGGCGCTGCGCGCGCTGGCCAACCGGGTCTCGGCGGGCGCCTCCAGCCTGCAGCAGTACTCGCCGCCCACGCCGGACACCCCGGACATCACCGCCCTGCTCGCGGTGTGCGGCTCCGGCTTCGCCTACTGCATCGACGTCATAGCCGTCACCTGCCGCCGGCCGGTGATCACCGGGGCGCCGATCCTGGCCGTGTACCTGATCCCGGCCACCCGGCAGCCGGGCGGCCTGAGCTGGCTCGCCTTCGCCTGCGCGGCCGCCGGATACCTCGTGCTGATCGGCACGGACGGGCACGAGCGGCTCGGCCAGTGGGGCCGCGCCGTGCACCACCGCAGCGGCCGCCCCTCGCTCGCCGGCGCCACGAACTCCGGCCTGACCCGGCAGATCTCCGGCTGGTCCATCCTCGCGGCGCTGTTCATCCCGCTGCTGATCCCGGCCACCCCGCAGCTGTTCCACCTCGGCACGAACAACGGGTCGGGCGGGTCCGGCGGCGGCACGATCTACCTCAATCAGAGCGTGAACATCGCCGACGACCTCACCAACCCGAAGGCGATCGCGCTCTTCAACTACCGCACCGACTCGCCCACCCCGCTGCGCGAGTACTTCCAGCAGCAGGTGCTGACGCAGTTCAACGGCACCGAGTGGGGGGTGCCGAACTCCGCGGTGCCGATGTCGCCGGGCGCGGTGCCGGTCCCCGGCCTGACGGACAAGGGCATCGCGCAGAACACCGTGCACGTCGAGGTGAACGTCAACGGCAACTTCGGCTTCGACGCCGCCCCGTCGCCGTACGCGACGACGAACGTCTCCGGCCTGCCGGACGTGGAGATCGACGCGAACACGCTGACGGTCTACGTGAACGACGGCGGCGCGAAGTCGCGGGACGGGGCGCGCTACTCGACCACGAGCACCGAGCTGAACCCGACCGCGACGCAGCTGGAGAGCGCGACCTCCGGCGAGGACACGATCGGCAAGAACTACCTCACGCTGCCGTCGAGCGTCCAGGGCCTGCTCAAGACGGACGCCGAGCAGATCACCGCGGGCGACACGACCCCGTACGCGAAGGCGATCGCGCTCCAAGACTACTTCCTGGCGAACTTCCACTACGACCTGACACCGCAGATCTCCGGCACCGGCGTCGCCGCGATCGAGAGCTTCCTGAAGACGAAGGAGGGCTTCTGCCAGCAGTTCGCCGCGACCATGGCGGCGATGGCGCGAGCCCTCGGCATCCCGGCGGTGGTGGCGGTCGGCTACACCCCGGGCGAGGAGCAGGCCAACGGCAGCTACGAGGTGACCACGCACGACGCGCACGCGTGGCCGCTGCTGTACTTCGACAGCATCGGCTGGGTCCAGTTCGAGCCGACCCCGAGCATCGTCTCCACCGGCCGGGCGGACGTGCAGCCGTGGACCGTGGCCCAGACCCAGTCCGGCGGCGGCGCGACGGCCGGGGTCACGGCGCCGGCCTCCACCTCTCCGAGCACCGCGGCGACCAGCGCCAAGTGCCAGAACGGGACGACGGCGGCCTCGCAGCACGACGTCAGCGTCCCCGGCACCGACCAGAACTGCTCGTCCCAGGCTTCGGGCGCCGCGGCCGGAACGAGCAGACCCTTCGGGTACCTGGGTCCGCTCGGCGTGATCCCGCGCACCTTCGACAGTTGGTTCCTCAGCGGCAATCCAGCGCAGATCGCGGTGAAGCTGATCCTGCTGCTGCTGATCCTGATCGCGGGCCTTCCCGGCGCGGCCAGGTTCAGGCGCTGGCGCAAACGCAGAAGGCTGCTGCGCAGGGCCGCGGCCGACGGCGGGCCGAAGCCCCGGATCCCGTCCGAGCAGAGCGAGTCGGACGACGACGCCGACCCGAACGCGAAGACCCTGGTCGGCGTGGGCGCGCGAACCGGAGGCGGATCAGGGCTCGGCGACTCGGCTGCGGTCAGCGCGGCGCGGCGCGAACTCGCGTTCACCGCGTGGGCCGAGTTGCGCGAGTACGCCACGGACCTCGGCTACGGCTGGCCGGAGAGCGACACCCCGCGGCAGCTGGCCGGGCGGCTGTCGGTCGACGCGGGCTTCGACCGGGAGAGCGAGGACGCGGTGGGCCGCGTGACGACGCTCGTCGAGCGCGCGGTCTACTCCCCCGACCCGCACATAGCACCCGACGAGGCCCGCTCGCTGCCCGGCGACGTCAGCCACGTGCGCAGCGCCCTCGGCATGGCCGCGGGCCGCGCCGCCCGGCTGCGCGCCGCGGTACTGCCGACCTCGTCGCTGGATCACCTGCGGCTGCCCTGGCAGCGCAAGAAGCACTAGTCGGCAGAGGCTCCGTCAGGTCAGGGGCTGTCAGGGCGGAACGGTACGGGAGCGGCGCCGCGAGCTGCGGCGCCGCGGTCGGCCGACTCAGAACCCGTCGCGCTCGCGGCGGTGCTGCCAGCGCAGCTCCATCCGCTGCATCAAGCTGCCGCCGCGGCCGGCCGAGGCCCGACGTGCCGCCTTGATCTTGACGGCGGGGACGATCTCGCCGGGGGCGGGCATCCGCCGCCAGCAGGTCCAGGCGATCCAGCCGCAGCCGACGGCCACCGCGCCGCCGGCGACCTCGAGGGCCAGCAGGTGATGGGGCGAGACGAGGCCGTAGACCAGGGCGGCGAGGCCGATCAGCATGCCGAGGCCGGCCAGCAGCAGGCGCAGCCTGAGACGTCCGCGCAGGCGGGCACCCTGCAGCGCGGAGGCGAACTTCGGGTCCTCGTCCTGGAGGGCCCGCTCCAGCTGCTCAAGTAGCCGCTGCTCGTGCTCGGACAGTGGCACGGATTCCTCCTCATAGCGGTTCCACCAGGGCACACGCGCGGGGTCCGGGATAAGTTGGGCCCGGACGGCGGGTGTGTCCACTTCCAGAATAGGCAGCAGCACGCCGCTAAGGAACGCCGATCCCCAGGTATATCCCCCACACGTGCCCGCACCACTCCGGACTGATGCCCGGTCGGACGCGTTCAGTGACCGTTTTCCCACGGTTTACCGCTTTGCTCACCCACGGCGGCCGCTCGGCCACCCGCCGCGAGATCACTCGGGCCGGGCGGCGAGCACGTGCAGCCGCGTGGCGAGGGCCCGGAACTCGGGGCGCGAGGCCGTGGCGACCTCGAGCTCGATCAGGTCGGGGTCGTCGGCCGCGGCGGAGGGCACCAGATCGGCGAACAGCACCACGCCGTGCCGGGAGACGACGTCGAGACCGGCCGCGCCGATCAGTTCGACGAGCGCGTCCTCGGTGAAGCGGCGCGGGGTCGGGCCGTGCAGCGCGACGAGCGCGCCCTCGATGTTCCCGCCGAGCGCGCGGGCGACGACCAGGCCGTCCCGGCTCGCGGCGAGCACGCTGGCCACGCCGCCGGGGCGCAGGACCCGGGCCGCTGCGCCCATGCCCTCGACCGGGTCGTCCGCGAGCTCCAGCACACCGTGGCAGAGCACCACGTCCGCGCTCTCCTTGGCCACCGCGTCGAAGACCGAGCCGAGGTCGCCCTGGATCGCGCGCACGCGGTCGGACACGCCCTCGTCCTCGGCGCGCCGCTCCAGCGAGGCCAGCGCGTCGGGGCTCGGGTCCACCACGGTGACCCGGTGGCCGAGCCGGGCCAGCGGCACGGCGAAACCGCCGGTGCCGCCGCCGAGGTCGACAACGTCCAGCGAGGCCTCGCCGGTGCGCTCCACCCGACGGGCCAGTCCGGCGCGGAGCACTTCCCACACCACGCCGGTACGCGCCGACGTCCCCGGTTGCGTCCGCTCTGCTGCCACGGCCAGCACGTCCTCTTTCTTCTCCGCACGGTCCTTCTCAGCAAGTACCTGACCACAGCCTAGTGGGAGCCGGGCGGTGCGGGCAGCGCACCACGGGCCACCTCGGCGGAGTCCACCGGCAAGAGCTCCGGATCGTCGACGGAGAGGGTGGAGATCCGGCCCGGCGGCGTGTCAGGGCCCTCGAAGCGCACGGTGACCCGGCCGAGCCCGGCGCCCTGGACCCAGCCCGGGCCGAGATCGGTGTGCCGCACGTCCTGCCCGGCCAGCCAGTGCCGCGCCTCGGGAGCGAGCGGGACGGGACCGTAGAGGGTGACGGCCGGGACGGGGGACGCGGCGGGCAGCGCGCCAGGGTCGGCGGCTTCGTGCTCCGCATCCGCATCCGCATCCGCCTCCGCGGCCTCCTGCGCCGCGAGCTCATCAAGGCCTTCGAGTTCTGCGATCAGGTCGCCCTGCGCGTACTCGGCCAGGCCCGAGATGCCGACGCCGAGCAGCCGGATTCCGTGCATCTGGCCGGTCGCCGCGTCGGCCGCCCCGTCGACCAGGCGCAGCGCGGCGGGGATCAGCAGCCGCGCGTCGTCCGTCGGCGCGGGGAAGGTCTCGGAGCGGGTGACGGTCGTGAAATCGTGGCCGCGCGCCTTGACGGTGACGGTCCGTCCGGTGTGCCCGCTCTCCCTGAGCCGCCGCACCACCCGCTCCGCGAGCTCGGTCAGCGCGGCCCGGATCGCCGGCCGGTCCTGCAGGTCGTGCGCGTACGTGTCCTCGACGCTGACCGACTTCGTCTCCCGCTCCGGGCTCACCTCGCGCTCGTCCAGGCCCCGCGAGAGTCGGTAGAGCTGGCCGCCCCAGGCGTGCCCGAGCAGCCCGACGAGCTCGGCTTCGCTCAGCCCCCGCAGCTCCTCGACCGTGGTCGCGCCGAGCCGCAGCAGCCGGTCGGCCGTGGCCGGGCCGACGCCCCAGAGCTTGCGCACCGGCAGCGGGTCGAGCCACTGCTGCTCCGCCCCGCCCGCCACGACGACGCAGCCCACCGGCTTCTCCGCGTCCGAGGCGACCTTCGCGACCAGCTTCGAGGTGCCGGCGCCGACCGAGGCCGTCAACCCGGTACGCGCCTTGACCTGCTCGCTTATCAGCAGCGCCACCGCCCGCACGTCCTCCACCGTTTCCGGCGCGCCGCCCGGCATCGCCTCCAGGTCGACGAAGGCCTCGTCCAGGCTCTGCGGTTCGACCAGCGGCGAAACTTCCCGCAGCAGGCCCATCACCACCTGGCTGACCTCGTGATACGCGCCGAATCTTGGAAAGAGGTACGCCGCGTTCGGGCAGCGTCTGCGGGCCAGCGCGGTGGGCATGGCCGAGCCGATGCCGAAGACGCGCGCCTCGTAGCTGGCCGTCGAGACCACGCCGCGCAGCCCCACTCCCCCGACCACCACCGGCTTTCCGCGCAGGCTGGGCTTGTGCCGCTGCTCCACCGCGGCGAAGAACGCGTCCACGTCGATATGGAGGATGGACGGCACCGTGCGCATGGCTCCATCGTGCACCAAGGCACTGACAAAGTGAGTGAGTCCACCAGGTCAATCGAGCCGCGGCAGCAGGGTGAGCGCGAGGTGCAGGGCGAGCCGGTCGCGTCCGGCGTCGAGATCGAGGCCGCTGAGCTTCTCGATCCGTTCCAGGCGGTGGTAGAGCGTCTGCCGGTGGATGCCGAGCGCCTGCGCGGTCCGCTGCGCGCTGCCCGCCTCGTCGAGGTACCTCAGGGCCGTGCGTACCAGCTCGTCCCCGCCTTCGCTCAGCAGCCGGTCGATCCCCGGCTGGGCCACGGCCTCGCGCAGCCGGGGGTCGGCCGCGACGCCGAGCAGCCGGTATACGCCCAGCTCAGGCCATTCCAGCGGGCCCTCGGAGCCGTACCCGGCGACGCGGGCCGCGATCCGGGCCTGGAGCCAGGACTCGCGCGCCTCGGCGAGCGTGCCGACCGTCCCGCCGATCCCGGCGACGACCGCTTGATCAGAGGGCTTAAGAGCGACCGAGGAATGGGGGCCGGGCTCGCGGGCCGATGGCTCTCGCCTGGCCGCGTTCTCGTCGGTCGCCGCCCAACCCCGGGGCGCCTCCCTCCTCGGCCTTGCCAGACTCGGCCCTCGACCCGCTCCCTGATCCGGCCCCCATTCCTCGGTCGCTCTCAGCGCGGCGAGGGCGGTCTTGGCGACGGACCGGGCGTGCGTCAGATCGCCCGGCGCGGACAGCGGCACGATGAACGTGGACCCGAGCTCGCCCGTCCCGACGAGCACCGTGCGCGGCAGCCGCCAGGCGTTGACCGGCGCCGGGGTCTGCGCGCCGCCGACCGAGCACAGCACGATCGCCGCGACCGGCGTCGCCTCCGGCCGCGACCAGGACTCGGCGATCTCCCGGGCCGCCTTAACCCGCGTCTCCGGGTACGTCGAGAGCAGCTCGCCGACCTTCCACCCCAGGTCGTCGCGCAGCCGCGAATGCCGGGCCAGCTCCATCCCGGCGCGCTTGGCCAGGTCGAGGAGTTCGGGCAGCAGCACCGGATCGACCGCGTGGTCCTCAAGCAGCCACAGGTAGCCGTAGGTGACGGATTGCCAGCGCACCGGCACGCAGACCCGGCCGAGCCGGCCGCGTTCCAGGTCAGCGGGGATGCGCACCGGCCCGTCGGCCCGGGCGATGCCGAAGGACTCGTAGTAGCGTCGCACCTGCGAGGTGGAGCGGCGGGTCAGGATCGAGTCCCGGCGCACGTCGTCCGCCACGGTCCGGTGCGCGCAGAAGGCCACGAGGTTGAACTCGCGGTCCTCCAGGGTGACGGCCATCTCAGTGATCCTGGCCGCCTCGTCCACCAGGTCCTGCAGATCCGGGACCATCGCGCCGCCTTCCGGGCCTCACCAACGTCGTAATCATCATACAATTGTCTGAAGGCAGGGTTCGCCCGGACAGACGCATGTCTCTCGCCGGGGGGCGGCCGGACTCCATACCGTGTGCGCAAACAATGACGTATCCGCTCCCGGAGGTAGCAGTGGCCACCGTCAACGCGCGCGAGTTGAATACCGTGCTCTCAACCGTGTTGCTCAAGTCCTCGCGCAGCCCCCTCATCCGCCGGACCGTGACCGCGATCCCGGTGACCCGCAAGGTCGTCGAGCGCTTCGTCGCGGGCGAGGACCAGGACGCCGCGATCGCCGCGGTGCGCGCGCTCAAGACCCAAGGCCTGTACGCGACGCTCGACCACCTGGGCGAGGACACCACCGACGCCGCGCAGGCCGCCGGAATCAAGGACAGCTACGTGGCGCTGCTGCGCCGCCTGAAGACCGAAGGCCTGGCCGACGCGGCCGAAGTCTCCGTCAAGCTCTCCGCCCTCGGCCAGGCGCTGCCGAACGGCGGCGAGCAGCTGGCCCTGGACAACGCGCGGGCCGTGTGCGCGGCGGCGGCCGAGGCCGGCACGACCGTGACCCTCGACATGGAGGACCACACCACCATCGACTCCACGCTGCGCGTGCTCAAGGTGCTGCGGGAGGACTACCCGTGGCTCGGCGCCGTGCTCCAGTCGATGCTGCACCGCACCGAGCAGGACTGCCGCGACCTCGCGTACCCGGGCTCGCGGATCCGGCTGGTCAAGGGCGCGTACGCCGAGCCCGCCTCCGTCGCCCACCAGGACAAGCCCGAGGTGGACGCGGCGTACGAGCGCTGTCTCGCGATCCTGATGGCGGGCGGCGGCTACCCGATGGTGGCCACGCACGACTCGCGGATGATTCGCACGGCCCGCTCCGCCGCGCGCGCCAGCGGCCGGGAGGCGGGTGACGGCCACGAGTTCCAGATGCTCTACGGCATCCGCCAGGACGAGCAGCTCAAGGCGGCCCGCGCGGGCGAGCTGATGCGCGTGTACGTGCCCTTCGGCACCGACTGGTACGGCTACTTCATGCGCCGCCTCGCCGAACGCCCGGCCAACGTCGGCTTCTTCCTGCGCGCCCTCATCGGACGCTGACCTCTCCCCAACTCCCAAGCCAGCGAAGGGAAATCCCCACCGTGGACGCCGTCACGAACGTGCCGCACCCGATCAATGAGCCGATCCTGAGCTACGGCCCCGACACCGCGGAGCGTGTCAGCCTGCTCAAGGCCCTCGACGACCTGCAGTCCCAGCCGATCGACCTGACGATGACCATCGGCGGCGTGCAGCGGATGGGCGGGGGCGGCAAGCAGGACGTGGTCCAGCCGCACAACCACCGGCACGTCCTCGGCACCCTCGCCGAGGCCACCGGCCAGGACACCCAGGACGCGATCGCGGCGGCGGCGAAGGCCGCGCGGGACTGGCGCGAGCTGTCCTTCGACGACCGGGCCGCGGTCTTCCTCAAGGCCGCCGACCTGCTCTCCGGCCCGTGGCGGGCCCGGCTGAACGCGGCCACCATGCTCGGCCAGTCGAAGACCGCGCAGCAGGCCGAGATCGACGCGGCCTGCGAGCTCGCCGACTTCTGGCGCTTCAACGTCGCGTTCGCCCGGCAGATCCTGCAGGAGCAGCCGATCTCCAGCGCGGGCGTGTGGAACCGCACCGACTACCGGCCGCTGGAAGGCTTCGTCTACGCGATCACGCCTTTCAACTTCACCGCGATCGCCGGCAACCTGCCGACAGCCCCGGCGCTGATGGGCAACACCGTGCTCTGGAAGCCCTCGGTGACCCAGCAGTTCTCCGCACACCTGCTGATGCGGCTGCTCGAAGAAGCCGGACTCCCCGCCGGTGTGATCAACATGCTGACCGGCAGCGGCATCCCGGTCTCCGAGGTGGCGCTCGCGCACCCGGATCTGGCCGGCATCCACTTCACCGGCTCGACCAAGACGTTCCAGCACCTCTGGCGCACCGTCGGCACGAACATCGACAGCTTCCGCACGTACCCGCGACTGGTCGGCGAGACCGGCGGCAAGGACTTCGTCCTCGCCCACGCCAGCGCCAACCCGGCGGCCGTGAAGACCGCGCTGACCCGCGGCGCGTTCGAATACCAGGGCCAGAAGTGCTCGGCGGCATCGCGCGCGTACCTGCCGCGCGGCCTGTGGAACCAGATCAAGGACGACTTGGTGGCCGAGGCCAACGCCCTGACCATGGGCGACGTCACGGACCTGAGCAACTTCATGGGCGCGGTCATCGACGCGCGGGCCTTCGCCAAGCACAAGGCCGCAATCGACCGTGCACACGCGAACGCCGACGTCGACGTCCTGGCCGGCGGCACCTACGACGACTCCAACGGCTACTTCGTCCGCCCGACGATCCTCGCCTCGCAGAACACCGACGACGAGATCTTCAGCACCGAGTACTTCGGCCCGATCCTGTCCGTGCACGTATACGACGAGGCCGACTTCGACTCCGTAGTCGAGCGCATCGACCACACCTCGCCTTACGCCCTGACCGGCTCAATCCTGGCCGCCGACCGCGCGGTCCTGGCCAACGCGGCGCACGGCCTGCGCTTCGCCGCCGGCAACTTCTACCTCAACGACAAGCCCACCGGCGCCGTCGTCGGCCAGCAGCCCTTCGGCGGCGGCCGCGCCTCCGGCACCAACGACAAGGCCGGCTCCGCGCAGAACCTGCTGCGCTGGACCAGCCCCCGGTCGATCAAGGAGACCTTCGTCCCCGCGACCGACTACCGCTACCCGCACATGAGCTGAGGTCGCGTCGCGGAAATCGGCGAAGTCTCAGAGCACGAACACAAAACGCGACGCCCTCTCCGATCAGAGCGCGGAGGGGGCGTCGCGTCGGTTCGTGGTGTCGGGGGGTTTGGGGTTTGCCGTTGGTGGTCGGCTCTCCTCGGCCCGCCACTACGCTCCGCTTCGTGCCGCGCCTACGTACGAGCTCTCGCTGGCGCTGGTGGTCGCTTTATCGCGGTGCGATCCCCTACGTCCCTCCGGTCCTCGGGGCCTTGAAGCCTCCGGGCCGTACGCTGCGCGGCCCTACGGCACGCGCACGTCGGACGGCACCTGACGCCGCGTCGGCTCTTCGCGTAGCGTTCACAACTGACCGCTCCGCGATCAGCAGATAACCTCGACTACGTGGCCGAATACCGAGACCTTCGCCACCGTCCGCGATGGGGTCTGCCAGATGCACGATCTGGAATGGATCGCCCACAGTAACAACCATGCGGTCTGCCGCTACCGCTTCACCTGGAACGGAACCATCGACGGCCGGCCGAGATCAGGCAGCGGACGAGGAACCAACGCGCTCGCCAACTCCGGAACTGGCTACGACCTGAGGATCGCTTCGAGGGCTCTCCGCTGATCAGCGAAGTCCGGAAGCACCATCCGAGCGCCGGCCTCGGCGAGCTTCTCCGCCGTCGTCGTCCCAGTCGCTACCGCGACGAGCCGACAGCCGTTTCGCAGAGCTGCTTCTACGTCCGCTGGCGTGTCGCCGACCACGACGGTATCTGCTGCCGTATATCGGTGCCCGTGCGCCATCTGTGCCCTGTTCCAGGCGACGGCCACGAGTCCGGGACGAGTGTCTGCGTCCTCTCCTCCCACCGCGCAGGAGTAGTCGAGCCAGCGGTCCAGGCCGAAGAGCTCAAGCTTTGCTCTGCCCGACCGCAGGGTATTGCCAGACAGCACGGTCTGAACGACTCCGGGCGTCTCGCCCAGCGCCGTCAAGAGCTCTCTCACGCCGGGCAGGACTCTTCCGCGCTGCCCGAGGTCGGCCGCCCGACTCCGGTACTCCTGCTCCTGCGCCTCGGCGAACGCTTCGAAGACGGCCGCCGTCACCTGAATGCCGTTTTCCACGCAGGCTGCCGCGAAGAGGGCGGGTTCGAGCTTGCCTGTCGGATCCGGGACGTTCTCCAAGTCCCTGCCGGTGGCCGCCTTGAAGGCAGTCTGGAAGACCTCTGACCCGACGCCGCCGGTCTGGATGAGCGTGTGGTCGATGTCCCACAGAACGAGGCGGGAAGTGGGCACGTGCGCTCCTCTGGGTACGTATTCTGCATGCGAGCGTACCGAGCCCGGCAAGGAGCAGCACGTGACGACGCCTGATGACATTCCGATCGGCGAACGCATCCGCTTCTACAGGCAAGGCCAGCACAAGAGCCAAGCCGTCGTCGCAGGCCTCGCGGAGATCACGGAGAACTACCTCCCCCAGATCGAACGCAGCCTGAAGACCCCGACCGTAGGCGTGTTGCAGCGCCTTGCCAGCGTCCTCGGCGTACCGGTCTCCGTGCTGCTCGGTGAGCCCGCCTACGCGTCCGAGTCGGCCATCCATCCGGTCGCCCCGGCGATCCAGACCGCCCTGATGTCCTACCAGCGGACGGAGGCGGACCCGGTTCCGACATCTGCGCTTCGAGCCCGGGTCAACACCGCATGGCGAACGTGGCAGGCGACCGCTCTCCGGTTCACCGGCATCGCCCCGCTGCTACCTGAGCTGATCACGGATGTGCAGCAGGCGCAGATCGCTGCTCGTGGGAACGCCCGGGAGTACCGGGAGTTGCAGCGGGTCGCCGTCGATCTCTACTTCCTCCTACGGACGGTCTGCAAGCGGATCGGACGCCCCGACCTGGCCCTCCTCGTCGCTGACCGGGCGATGACCGCCGCAGCGGAAGCAGACGACCCGCTGCGAACGCCCGGGGCTGAATGGAACCTCGGGCAGATTCTCCTGTCTCGGGGAGAGGCGGAAGCGGCCACTGCCCGACTTTTGTTCTCGGCTGCCGTAGCAGTCATCTGCTGTCGGGGCCTTTCGCCCGTGCACTCTCGATCCAGATGTCTTGGCCGACCTTGGCGACACGTTCCATCTTGAACCCGTGCGGGACGGCGGGCGTCAACGCGTCGGGGTGAGCTGTGCCGGACATCACGACGATGATTCGGTCTACCGTGTCGGCGTCTACAAAGCGCCACATGAACTCGCGTGAGCCCATGAGTAGTACGGTTCGCACGCCACTTTCGAACAGCTGAGACAGTAGGTTGGTCGGCTCTCCCGTGAGCGGTCCACTCGGCAGAGTGAGAATCCCCTGTCCGTGGCTGGCAGGTACCGCTTCCACGATGTGGCCGCCATCGGACAGTACTACGTCGAAGCTCGACCGGAGTTGAGTATCGGTGGTTCGTTCGACTAGTTGGAATCCCGCCTGATCCACCTGATAGGCCATGGTGACTATGGGCAATCCTGTATGGAACGAGGCAAGCCACGGTCCGAGTACTAGTCGCGCTTCGTCGGCGAGCACCCCGGCTTCGACGCTCACCCCAGCCTTGCGCAGTACGGCAATACCGCCCTCGCCTTGAGACGTCGGGTCAATGAGCGCGACTACCACGCGCACAATCCCGGCATCAAGCAATAGCTGTCGACATGCGGGCGTTCGCCCGACATGGTTGCACGGCTCCAAGGTGACGACGGCGGTTCCGCCGCTGGCTCTTGTGCCAGCTTGAGCTAGAGCGCGGCCTTCGGCGTGTGCCTCGCCTTTTCGTTCGTGGTGCCCGGTGCCCACCGTGTCCCCGTGGGCATCCAGGATGACGCACCCGACAGGCGGGTTCGGACTGGTCGTGCCCAATCCGCGCGCCGACACGGCGATGGCGAGTCGCATTGCGTTGACCTCGTGCTCGGTGGCCATCGGTTACACCGCGTCCTGTGCGAGGTCGTCGAGGAATTCGGCTACGGCTGGCAGTTGTCTGTAGGGCGATACGGCGGTGCCGACGCCTCGAATCTCGTCGAGTGCACGCCTGGATCCCGTCATCCGCGCCAGGGGTAACACGGAACGCGCGGTCGTGGCTGCCTGTTCCGGCTGTCCGTCTGCTGCGTAGGCGGTCGCCATCTTGCCGAGTGCAGTGGCCCGGTCGCGCTGATAGACCGATGGCAGGGCCGGTACAGCCTTTTCATAGAGTGCGATGGCGCGTCGCGGCTGGCCGAGGTTTAGCCAGCACCCGGCCCTATGGATTTCGATGTAGCTCGCGGTGCAGTACGAGCCGTGTCCGCCTCTTGCGTCGCCCTCGGTGTCGCGCGCTGCCCAGGTGTGCGCTTCGTCCAGAAGTTGTTGGGACAGAAGTTCATTGCCATCCAACGCGTGCCCGTAGGCTTCCTGCACTCGGATAGCGGCACGCATGGGCTCGGGTAGTCGTTCCTCGTCGCGTCGGGCGGCCCCGGCGAGGCCGATCGCCTGGGCTGCGTCGTGTGTGGCTGCCGCTTGCTGGGAGCGGCGGAAGACGGTCCATGCCATCATCGTGTTGTCGCCTGCTTCATAGGCCCACTCCATGGCCTGGCTCGCCCAGTATCGCGCTTGCGTCATGTCTCCCGAATCCTCGTGGAGCCATGCGGCGGATTCCGCGTATTGCGCGGCTAGGCGGATGGTCTTGGTGCGTGCGGGCCGTCGGGCATCGCGCAACAGCGCTTGTAGCACTGAGATTTGGTTGCGGACGGTCAGCAACGCGTGCCGTGGGCCGAGGAGATTGTCCGTCTTGACGAGTTCATGCCACTGCTCATTGAGGTGGTTCACGATTTCATCGACGTGAGCCGGGGATGCGAAAGCGAGGCGCTCGGGGAGTGCGCGTTCTGCGGCGATTTCGGGAAGGGAATCGAGTTGACGGCCGAGCGCGAACGCATCGAGGAGCGACCCGAATCCTGCATTCAACAAGGTCCGTCGATCAATTCCCATGATAATGATCCTGCCGTCCACCTCTACGCGCAGTTGGATGGTGTCGGCTTCGTAACCTGCGGTAGGTGACACGGGGAAGGGTGTGGACGGAGTTTGCAGTCGGAGTGCGGGACGCCGAATCGTCGGAATGGAGCCGCCTCGCGACCCGTATAGGTCGAGTTGTTCGCCGAGGTGGTGGTTCTGGTTGTTGGGTGGGGTGGGGGTGTTCGGCTTCGAGGCGTCCACCTCCTGTGCATCTCGCCTAGTCCGCTTCGGGTAGAGGCCCAAAGCCTCGGTGTTGGGCGCGTCGAAGACGGCCCGCAAGGCCTCGCGGTAGTTCTTGCCGGGCCACGTGATCGATCCACGTTCTAGCCGAGAGATCATAAGCGCGTCAACAGCCGGAACCCGGCCTGTCGCTGCCTTCACGGCGTCGCGAACTCTCTCGGCGACCTCCGCCTGAGTCCAGCCGCGCGCAAGCCTCAGGGCGCGCAGCGCATCATTCGCCATGCTTCGACCCTCTCGGGCTCGTGGTCCTCCTAGGGAGTCTACTGATCTGCCTAGCTGAACGGCTACAGAACCGCCCTTCAGAGCACGATTCGGGCGGGCAACACTAAAGCCATGGAGAACAGGCGCGGTCTGGCAGCCATCCGATCCACCTCGGCGCAGCAGACCGAGAGGTTCTCCCTATGACCTGGCCGGCCATTCAGACCTTTGATGCGCGGCATCAGTGTGTTGTGTCCCCGGCCGAGATCCGGCCCGGGGACTGGATGCGGGATCTGGGGACGCTGCGGCGGGTCGAGTTCGTGGACGCCATCGGCGTTGCGGCGGGATCAGGGCTGCTCTACATCATCCATTTTGTGGAACGGCCGGGGGTCGCTAACAAGGCACTGGGCATCTCCAGCCTTGCCTCGGCGGTCGTCGTCTGGCGCGAGGCCGCCCCATGATCGACGTCCCCAGCAGGCGGCCCGGCGTCGCCAGGGACCTGGTGAGGTTGCCGTCCGGCTCGCGGCGAATGCAGGTAGCGACCCGTAGGCCCTTTGGCTCGCCTGAGGGTGTGATCCCACTACGACCGAGAGAAGACGTTGTGACTACGCGACCATTTCCGCGAACCCCGAATCTGGCGTTGCGTCGTGCGCGGCAGTCGATGCGGCTGAGCCAGGCTCAGTTCGCGGAGGCCGTGCGTGCTGCGGGGAATGCGATGGGGGTTCCTAATCACTGCACCAAGAGGCTGGTGCAGAAGTGGGAGACCGGTGAGCATGCGGCCTGCCGCAACGACTACCTCAGGGTGTTGCAGGCGGTGACCGGCCGGTCGGTGGGTGAGCTCGGCTTTCGCGTGCTGCCCGACCAGTCCGGAGAGTCCGCCGGTGGATCCGGGGACGCTGCCCAAAGCACGGTTGGCGGCTCCTTGGGGGCGAACGTGCTTACCAGGTCGGGGATGACCGGGTACGACGCGGACGGGAGGATAGAGGCGTCGATGGATCGGCTGCGGCACGCGCTCGAACACCCGTCGATGGTGGACTCTCGTACCGCCGAGTTCGTCGAGACCGCGACCGCGCGGCTGTTCGAGCTGGAGCGCCACAGCCCGGCGCGGCTGCTGGCCCCGACCGTGGAGCGGCACCTGGCCATGGTGATCGGACTGTTGACCGCCGCGCGGCACGAGGGGGTGCGGCATGCGCTGATGGTTTCGTCCGGGCGTAGCGCGCTGCTGGCCGGGTGGTTGGCCTTCGATCGCGGGGACACCGCGTCGGCCAACCGCTTGTGGGACTCGGCGATCGGCGCCGCCGAGGGCACCGTGGACGAGGCCCTGCTGGCGGCGACCTTGACCTGCCAGTCGTATGCGGCGGCACGACGCGGAGACCCCGAAGCCGCCTGGCAACTCGCGCACAGCGCCAGCGTGCGCGTCCACCACGACGAGCGCGCCACCGCCTGGGCCACCACCCGCGTCGCGCTGCACACAGCGCAACTCGGGGAGCGGGAAGCGGCCGAGGAGGCATTGGACCGGACGATGCAGATCAGCGGCAGGCTGCGCAGCCCCCGCCCTGGCGACGGCACCGCACCGTGGATGCGCTTCTTCGACCGCGCCCGGCTGCTGTCCTCGATCGCGCACACCGCAGCCCTGCTCAAAGACCCGAACGCAGCCGACCATGCGACCGAGGCCGTGGACGCGCTCGGCCCGGCGAAGGTCAAGTCCCGCGCGATCGTGCTGGCCGAGTGCGCCCTGGTGGCCGCAATGGCCGGCGAACTCGACCTCTGCCTCGACTACGGCAGCGCGGCGGCCACACTGACCCGCGAGCTGGACGTCAGCCTCGCCGCCGACCTGCTCTACGAGATCGTCCCCATCATCCTGCCCTACTCCGACACCCGCGCCGTGCGAGAACTGCTGCCACAGCTCACCCGACTGAACCGAACAGCGGACCTGGAAGACGAAGCGGAACAGAAGTAGACGCGGACCAGCAGGCCCAACCGCACCTCGGACCGTGGCGACCAAGAGATCAAGGAACGGCTTACCTACTGTTCCCGCCAGTGGTACATCAGGTGCCGCCCGACGTGCGCGTGCCGTAGGGCCGTGAGCGTAGCGGGCGCCCAAGGAGCGCAGCGACGCGGGCGGCCGCGCAGCGTACGGCCCGGAGGCTTCAAGGCCCCGAGGA
>Ga0073928_10004111_pt1 | contig 22036 bp, 27 predicted proteins | sample PaiPotPPA55metaG_FD_76969 | JGI IMG/M metagenome (GOLD analysis project Ga0073928, IMG submission 76969) | Iron sulfur acid spring bacterial and archeal communities from Banff, Canada, to study Microbial Dark Matter (Phase II) - Paint Pots PPA... ...
GCCCTTGCCCTTTGATTCGTGGCTGTCGCATTGATGATCCGCTAATATGGATAACACATGTTTATTATGTATGCACTTTCCTCTTCGATAACCTGCATGGCCCCGTGGACGCTCCCTGTCCCTGGTCGACACTCTTCGTCTCGAATAATTGACCTGTCCCTGGAATAGGCGCCCCTCCGACAACTCCCAAAGCCTCGCCTCTCTGCTGCGGCTCATAGAACTAACTAACCAAATCGACTAACATCAGTACCGCACTAAACCATCACTCCACTAGAAGTCGGCACACCCCGGTTCCCCTTCGGGCGGTTCACGCGCCCGTTGTCCAAAAACGCAAGCTCCTCAAGGCCCACCAGATCCGCACTGTTAACCGCTGGCTAGCAGCTTGCCCAGCGGGATTCCTCCCGGTCGCATCCCTACATATTAGCTCTCCGGCCCATACTTCCTACCAATCTTGTTTTCCGTTATGAACGATTTTGCATTTAAGCGCCAAAGACGCGCAGGCCGCTCCCACGACACACCGTCGTACGGTAGCAATCCCTAGCTGTCGCTTTGCGAATTATTTAGTATATATTTTTGCGCCGCTATCGGCCAAACCCGGCTTTTTGTGGTATCGGATCTTGTGAGTTCAAAAAACACCCATCTAGGACCGCCAGCCAACCAGTTGGGCAACCTTTTGCGGCATTGGCGGAATATCCGTGGAAAGAATCAACTTGATCTATCTTTCGAAACGGAACTGTCACAGCGGCATATCAGCTTTATCGAATCTGGGCGAAGTGTACCGAGCCCTCAGGTCTTGATGAAAATTGCCCAAGCGCTTGATGTACCCCTGCGCGACCGGAACGCGCTACTGCTTAGTGCCGGTTACGCTCCCGCCTATTCCCAGGCAGCCTGGAATTCGGGCCAAATGCAGAGCGTTACTAGGGCGTTGGAGCGGATTCTTCGCCAGAATGAGCCATTTCCTGCGATGGTGATGGATCGGTATTGGAATGTGCTAACGATGAACGAGTCTGCTCCTCGATTCTTCAGCCGGTTCATCGACCTGTCGCAACGAACCGGGCCGTCAAATATACTCCATCTCATATTCGATCCGAAAGGTATGCGTCCGTTTGTTGACAATTGGGACGAGGTGGCTAGCGGCCTAATCCAGCGGGTTCATTTAGAAGCGGTTGGACGCGTAATTGATGAAGGGACCAAAGAATTGCTCGCGGCGTTATGGACCTATCCCGGCGTGAGGACGGACGATCGAATCAACCAAAGGAGCGATCCTGGCCCGATCACGCCGATGATTCCGATCAGTTTTCGCAAAGGTGACACGGTGTTGAATTATTTCTCGATGGTTACCACCGTTGGAACTCCACAGACAGTGGCCGCCCAGGAATTGCGGATCGAATCACTGTTTCCCGCGGACGAAGCCACCGAGAAGGAACATGCCAGTTTTCTTAGCACCGCGGGTGCAGTGGATTCAAATTCCGTCATACCGTGAGTACCCTCGCTTAGCCCAATAGTCCGGCGGTTCGTCCTTCATATAGGTAATTCGCGTAATCGCCTTGATGTTCTTCAGGCCTAGTTTCATAGGTGCAAGCAGTCGGAGCGGAGCCCCGTGCTCCACTGGGAGAGGCTTTCCGTTCAGGTGAGTCGCTAGCAAAGTCTGCGGATGCTGCGCTGTCAGCAGGTCAATCGAAACGAAATATGGATCCGGATTCCCGTTGACGTCGAGATTGACGGACGATTCGAGTTGGGCCCACTTTGCCTGGGAGACCGGCGGATAAGCATGCAAGAGATCATCGAATCTCAAACCGGACCACCATGCGATTGCGCTCCAACCCTCCACACACACGAGGCGAGTAATCTGGTCATGGATCTGGTGGCGTGCGAGAAGAGCTTCGATCTCGAGAGAAACGGCCAAGCCGGAGGCAAGCCCATCGAGCGTTAGACGCCACCCCGGAATATATGCCGGATCTGGCGTCACGCCGTTGTAGTTGTTCTTAAGCGGAGTTATCTGCGATTTAGTATAGGTGGGTACCAAATGATGCGGCGAATATAGAAGTGTCGACACATCATCGTCGAGTCGCAGTGCCTGGTTCAGAAGCCATTTGTTTTCAGGTCCGGTCGTGCCACTACCTTGATCGAGACCCAGCCGTTGCAACAGGTTGCGGGGCAGCTGCGATCCGCCAACTGCCAAGGTGGCGAGCGCTCCCGCACCGAAGAGCAAGAGATCGCGCCGAGTCCAGCGGCGCAGAGTCGAGGGCTCTACTTCAACCGGTTCGATCGGCCGTTCGCTGAATGCGCCCTGAAACTTCTTGAGGAGTACAGATCGCCTGGCGGACTTTCCTTCCGCACCAATCTGTTTAAGGCTCATGATCGGAAGCTTCCAGGCGCTTGAATTTTGTGGACCAGCCGGTGATCATGCTCCGCAGGGTGTCCCAACCGTCGGCGACAGCCAGCACAACGTGCGGAATCACGAACACTATAAAGAACACCATCAGCCAAAAGTGCCACACCCGGGCATTGTCAAATCCCCCGAAGATCGCAGTGAGCCAGGAGAGTTGTGCCGGTTGGTGAATTGCCCATCCCGTGGCGACAGCGAGGAATCCGGCAACGGCAACGGTAAAATAGGCGAGCCGCTGGAGCGGGTTATATTTTGTCCAGAAGCTGGGATGGATTGGCCGGCGCCGAGCCAGTATGAGGTACGGTAGGCTCAGGTAATATCTCGCCATCTGCAAAACGCCACGAGCGTCGCTCAACCGAGGCATCAGTGAGCGCCATCCGCCACCGATGCAGAGCCCCACAACATACGCCAGTCCGTTCAGCATAAATAAGTACGCGCAGAGCCAGTGAAACCGCAGAGCGAAGGCAAGCATGTAGGGGCCCAGACTGCCGTGGTTGTAGACCCAGTTCGCCGGATCCGCGTAGTGGTGCAGCCAGGGTAGGTGAGCACAAATCCAGATTCCGGCGTCAGCCAAGTAATCGAAGCTGCTGGTCATCGGATTCGGCTCGTGTTGATAAATGGGCGAAGCCCAATAGATCGATAGGCCGCTCAGAATCAGGCCGAGAAGGAGCGGAAGGTTAAGCCAGTGACTAATCCGCACTAAAAGGTGGTGCCGGCGGACGACGAGGGCGCGGGGCTGAGAAGCCCGCGCGCCGGGAGCCATCGTTTCACCGCAAGTTGGTCTGCGAGATGACACGACACATCCTCCGATCATCACTTGCCGTTTGGCCCACCGATCACGAGGATCATATGCGTCGTGAGCGTGCCGTCCGCTTGTTTATCGGTCTTCGCGTAGGCCGTCTCCCCCGCCGCTAGCTGAACCTCGCCGGGAACAACGCGTACGACCGGAACATTTGCCGGCACAGAAATGGTCTGTTCGCCATCCTGATAGCGGACGACCAGTGTGGTTCCATGTCCCTTCTGTACGACGCCGTTGGTCATGCGAGAGTGTGACTCGGCCGCGTGCCGCAGTGAAACAGACCCGTTGGTCATCCGACTCTGAGCCGCTGCGCCGGGCTGCGGATCCAATAGAACACTGCCTTCAACGGCGCCTCGGAATTCCGACGGAAATACGAAGATCTGTTTTGCCACTTCCTTTCCGTCTGCTGCCTGCGTTGAGGCGACACCGATGTAGTCATTGTCCGTGATGTGGTTTAGGTCGGACGGAACGATTTTATAGGTTGTGAGGGGTTGCGTGATATTGATATGAAAAACCCCCGATTTATTCTGGATGGTGATCGAACTATTCCCGACCGATTGAACCTGCTTCAAAGGTGTGCTGGCGAGGATCTCCGTTTTTTCAATCTGCGGGGGAGTCGCAAACAATTCATTGGCTCGCGCCCCCAATGCCTTGGCAATCTCGCCAGTCAAGTGGGCATTGCGGCCCTCTTCATTAGCAAAGGTATCGAAGATGCCAAACTTCCCCGGCCCAAGCTTGATCGCATACCATTTCAAGGTGCCTTTTTCATTCAGCGCGAGTGGCTGAGCGGACTTCAGGAATGCCTCGGCATCAGCCTCCTTGCCTGGGCGTGCTTCGAGCGTAACTAACAATCCGATCGCCTCCGTTGAGTTACCCTCTTGGGTGGAATTAGTTTGGACCGACTGAACCTGCCCAAGGGCACCCGCTATGAGGGGTGGAACATCTTGAGCGCGAGCTTTCGGGTTCAATCCAAAAACCGCTGTTAGTAGAGCGACCATCGCAAGAAGAAACCTGCGTTGGTGGCTTGGGCGGCTCGGAGGTTGTCTATTGCCTTTGACACGTATCGAGCCAACGTGTTCGTAAGGATCGGCTGGAAGGCTGACGTTGCCCAGCTTTCCATTGGCCGATTCGATTGATTGAATTCGATAGATAATCATAACTGTTTGTGTGGTGTGTTCTCCGCAGTATTTGCGGCACAGCTCCACCATCGAGCGGATAGAACTAGCAGCAATTACCTCAGAGGTAATAAAGAGTGAAACAAAATGTAGTTCCTGGGCCATTGTTGGGCTGAGCGATGAGCCGACCTCCGTGGTTCTCGACAATCGAGCGGCTGATCGAAAGGCCCAAGCCCATGCCATTGGTTTTCGTCGTGTAAAAAGGCTGAAAGATCGACTCCAGTTTCTCTTTCTCAATTCCGATTCCGTTATCTTTTACTTCGACTCGGACGCCTCCAGATTCGGGACGGGTCACGATGGTTAACTCTCTTGGTCGGTCGATCACGTCGGCGAACGCATCGGCCGCGTTTAAGATAAGGTTGAGGAGAACCTGCTTGAGCTGAACAGAATCGCCTTGAACGATGGGAAGTCGCTCGGACAAGTCCGTTCTAAGCAGGACATGATTCGTTTCTAGCTCGTGCCGTACTAACATCACGATTCCTTCAACGAGTTCATTTATCTTAAGCGATGTCTTTTCCGCTCCGCTTGCCCTGGAGAAATTACGCAGTCGCAGAATAACGTCGCCGGCCCGTTTGCCGTCCCTGATCATTCGTTCGACGGCCTCACGTGCCTCCTCAAGATTTGGGGAACTAGATTCGACGCCCGCCAGCCACCGCAGACAGGCATTTCCGTTGGTCAAAATGCCGAAAAGTGGCTGGTTTACCTCGTGCGCAATCGTTGCCGCCAGCTCACCCATAGTTGTGATTCTGCTAATTCGCGCGAGGTCGTTTTGGGCTTTCCGAAGAGACTCTTCCGTCTGCTTCCGCTTGTTCATCTCCGAAAGAACGCGATTGTTGGCTTCGATTTGTTGCGCCACTGCCACCTGTAATGAAGCCGTTCGCTCGTCAACCAACTGTTCTAGCTCCTCTCGGCGTTTCGCTTCCCTATAGATAATCTCCAAATGAATTTCGACGATGTCCCGGAATTGGGCCACTAAGCGTTTGTACTTCTCAGAATATGAATTGGTTTTGCAATCGAGAACGCAGATAGTCCCGAAAGGATTTCCGTCGGGCCAACGAATGGGATATCCGAAATAGGATATCATGTTGAGCTTTACGTCCGGATTGTTTCTCCATACCTCATCAAAGAGCGCGTTGGGAACTAACAGCTCGTGATTCTTGGTAACAACCGTTTCACAGTAAAGGCCAGAGCCCCAAAAGTGCTCGCAGTCTCCGGGATGATAAGGATTTCCCTCCGTGCTGCTCGAGACACAAACCTGTATCTCCTCACCCAGGATCCGCATGATCAGACCCGCAGGAACATCGAGCATCTCCGCCATGAGATTCACAATCTTTTGCCACTCTTCCAGAATTGGGTCTGGAATCGGTGATTCCGGATGATGGCCTTGGGAGAGCAAAACCTCGTGAGGAACAGCCAGGTGACTGCTGCGGTTAGCAGCGAATTCAAATTCCGTCATAACGCGAATACCCTCGCTTTGCCCAATAGCCCGGCGGTTCGTCCTTCGTATAGGTAATCCGCGTAATCGCCTTGATGTTAGCTAGCTAACTGACCCAAATGGTATCCGAGCCGATTTTCAACATCACCGGCCTTATGAAAGCCGCGCTCCATCAATGCCTTTATCCTGGCCTGGCTAGCGGGACGCCCAAGAGAGGCAATAAATGCGTCCCACTCGGGCGCAATTTCCGCATCGGACGGTAGGCTGGCCGCGTTGACCAGGCGCTTCGTTTCTGCGATCGCCTGTTTGTCGAAAGAGGCAATCCGCACCGCGAGCGCGTCCACAAAAGGATCTAGCTCGGCGTCCGGCAGCGCACGATTGACGTAACCATAAAGCTCGGCGAGATCGCCTCGTATGTCGTCTGCCCCGAGCAGCACTTCCAGGGCACGTCCTCTGCCTATAAGGCGAGGCAGTCGTGCCATTGGTCCGCCACCTGGAACCAGACCAGCACCAACCTCCCATTGTGACAAGATCGCTTTTTCCCGGCTCGCAAACCGCATATCGCTCGCGAGCGAAAGCTCGCTTCCGACTCCGGTAGCGCGCCCGCGGATCGAAACGATAGACACCACTGGAGCGCGGCTCAGGCGCGCCAGCATATCAGGAAGCGCCTGCAAGCCCGTTGGGCCAGGAGGCAAGCTGGTCGAGTCTTCGAGCTTCGCCAGGAAGTCATAGTGCGTTAAAAAGAAGCCCTCGACGGCGCTCTCGAAAACAACAACCTTTACCTCCTCATCAGTTTCGAGCCCCGTGATAATTTCATTCAACTGCGGAATGGTCTCGGGACCAAAGATATTCAGAGGTGGGTGGTCGAAGGTAACTCGCCAATGGGATGGCAAACGTCGTTCGAGACGGATCTGTCTGGTAATTGTGGTGTCGCTCATGTTTTATCTCCGGAGAATTCCTGATGATTCGATCTCAAATACGGTCTGGACCATGACCGGTGCGCCGATGGGCGCGCTGTACACGCCGTACAGGAGACGGCCGATTCCCGCTGGACGCGCCGGTGACGATCACGACGGGTTGCTCGGTGTTCATTACAATCCGCTCCTTCTCTGCATAGGGAAGGTTTCGATTGACATCGTCTTCTTTAAAAATGAATTTTTGAGAATGTCTGTTCCCCTTTTAAGAACGATCGATCTGGATGCTTTGCAGATCTTCAAAGCCGTGGTCGACTTCGGCGGAGTAACCAGGGCTGCTGCACAGCTGCATCGGGTGCCTTCAAACGTTACGACGCGCTTAAAACAGTTGGAAGAAGGGTTGGGCACCAAGTTGTTTCATCGCCACAGTCGAAAACTCCTGCTGTCGAGCGACGGGAACCTATTGCTGGCCTATGCCGAACAGCTGCTCCGGCTTTCTGCCGAGGCAGAATTGGCTCTTCGCAGCGGTAAACCTCGGGGGAAACTCCGCATTGGGGCGCTTGAGAGCACCGCCGCCACCCGGTTACCACGGGTTCTCGCGCGCTATCATCGGGCTAACCCGCAGGTTCAAATCGAACTGGTGACCGGGACAACCGACGCGCTCCTCGAGCAAGTATCTCGTTATGCGATCGAAGCTGCTTTCGTCTCCGAGCGCTTCGATTCAGCCGGCTTGGAGATGACGCCGGTTTTTCGCGAACGGCTGGTTGTAATCGCCCCGAAGGAAATTACCGCGATCAAAAAGCCGGGGGATTTTCGGGGTATGACCGTGATTGCCTTTTGCGTGGGCTGCTCCTACCGGCGAACTCTGGAGGAATGGCTGGCTCGTTCAAAGATCACTCCTCAGCGTGTTTTGGAATTTGGGTCTTATCACGCGATCGTCGCCTGCGTCGCTGCGGGTTCTGGAATTGCTCTGATACCTCATTCGGTCGTTCACACATTACACGCGGAGCGCGAGGTGAGCATTTTGTCGCTACCGACTCAGTTTTCGGAAGCCACGACGTTTCTGGTCTGGCCCAGAGAACATCGTTCTACTGCTCTCGACGCCTTACGCCGCGAACTGGGTCAGGAGAATGCCGGGTAAACACTTCGCCGAAGTTAAAGGAGTTTTAGCTTCGCTTTGATTCGTGTCCATTCGCGGTGGATTTTGTTGTCTTTTCCCCTATGGAGATGCACCAGATACGGTACTTTTTGACCGTCAGCGAATTGTTGAACTTCCGTCAGGCGGCCGAAAAATGCCACGTATCAGCGCCGGCGCTTAGCCGCGCAATTCAGAAGCTGGAAGAAGAAGTTGGCGGTAAGCTGATTCACCGGGAACGAAATCGAACACATCTCACCGATCTGGGGAACTTGATTCGACCACACCTGGAACGGGTGCTGTCTGAAGCCGAGGGCGCAAAAGTCACTGCGGAGAAATTTCTTAGGCTCGAGCAGGCGCCCGTGAAGCTTGGGATTATGTGTACAATCGGTCCGATCCGGTTCACTGCTTTTCTGGCTCGGTTCCATGCCCAACAATCCGGAGTCGAGTTAACGCTCATCGATGGAACCGCTCAGAAACTGAATGAGCTATTAAGCAACGGCATGTTAGACCTGGCTATCATGGCGCAACCCGAACCATTTGCTGACGCTTTTCAAGTTATCCCCTTATATCGGGAACGTTTTTGCGTCGGATTTCCGTTGAGCCATCGGTTTCAATCCCGTAAGCTAGTGAAATTAAAGGACGCCGCCGAGGAACCGCATCTGTTGCGTGTGAACTGTGAGTTTCAAGCTCACTTCTTCAAACAATGCCATCATCTTGGTGGTGATATTCAGGTGGTGTACCGCAGCGAAAGAGAGGACTGGATCCAGAGCATGGTTGCGGCCGGGCTAGGGGTAACCTTCCTGCCGGAGTTTTCAGTGGTGATACCAGGGCTGGTCGCCCGGCCTTTGGTCGAGCCGGAGGTAGTACGAGAAATCTCTTTAGTTTCAATTGCTGGCCGCACTTGGTCGCCGGCCATGGAGACGTTTATTCGAGCGATCCAAGGGCAGAAGGAGCTAGGAGCTAGAATCTACGAGTGACGACGGGGCGTGTAGGCGAAAGGGCGATTGGAGGCGCGAAGCACTGCAAGATTTTAGCCTGGGCTGCTAGTGTCCCGTCCCATAAATAACCTGGCTTTCGCCGCCGGCCATTTGGCGACTTTTCAAGGCGCGAACGGCGAGCATACCGGAATCGATACTTAAGGAGAGAGCAACGGGGAAAAACCGCCAACTGGCCACGGCCCGGAGGGTTGCGCTTCGCGCCTCCAATTGCCGCGTCGCCGACACGCCGACACGACGATACGCTTACACGTTCTCCATCAGTGTTCCTCGGTTAACAAAAGATTAACCGATAACTAATAGACCTCCTGCACGTTGAATCGCAGGTTCCCTATGCGATCCCAAGAGCTTCTTATCAAACGACATAGAAGCCAGGATCGCGACATAACCAACATTAAAAGGAAATCAGATGCCCTATATAACTGTCGGCAAAGGTGTCGAAATTTACTACAAGGATTGGGGAACCGGACAACCTGTCGTCTTTAGTCATGGTTGGCCGTTAAGCGCAGATGCGTGGGAAGACCAGATGCTCTTTTTAGCTGCAAATGGCTACCGCTGTATTGCTCATGATCGGCGCAGTCATGGCCGTTCCAGCCAGCCATGGAGCGGAAACGACATGGACACGTATGCAGACGATCTGGCTGCGTTGGTCGAAGCTCTTGACCTAAAAGAGGCTATTCACGTTGGTCACTCGACTGGGGGTGGGGAAGTCGCTCGCTATATTGGACGCCATGGAAGTAAGCGGGTGGCGAAAGCGGTTTTGATCGGCGCGGTTCCGCCGATCATGTTGAAAACGGATGCGAACCCAGGCGGTCTCCCGATGGAGGTGTTCGATAACATCCGCGCTGGCGTCCAATCCGATCGATCCCAATTTTTCAAGGATCTAACGGTGCCGTTCTACGGAGCAAATCGCCCCGGAGCCCGAGTATCGCAGGCTCTACGAGATTCATTCTGGCTCCAAGGGATGCAAGCCGGGTTTAAGGCAGTTTATGATTGTATCCGAGCGTTCTCGGAAACCGATTTTACCGAAGATCTCAAGAAGATCGATGTTCCGACACTGATCATCCACGGCGATGACGATCAAATCGTGCCCATTGCTGATTCCGCTCTGCTTTCAGCAAAGCTGGTTAAGAAGGCGCGGCTCGAGGTGTACCCAGGTGCTCCCCACGGTCTTTGCTCGACCTTGAAAAACCGAGTTAATGCCGATTTGTTGGCCTTCATTAAAGAATGAACGGCGGATAAGCCGTAACGTACAATTTTTGCCGTTTGGTGTTAGTGAGAGCATTCTGCACTAACACCCTTTATTACCTCTGAGGTAATTGCTGCTAGTTCTATCCTCTCGATGGTGGAGGTGTACCGCAAATGCTGCGGAGATTTGCCGCTGAAGTTTTCCTCTCACCTTAAACCACCCAAGTTCAACCAGAAGGACATTCAATGAAGACCACCCAGCAACCCGTCGGCATCGTCACCGGCGCGTCGAGCGGAATCGGCCTCGGCCTCACTCAAGCGCTGCTCGAACGCAGCTACCGCGTTGTCGCCAACTCGCGTTCCATCAGCGGATCGAAGGACGTGAAATCCTCCGAAGATCTCGTCCTCATCGACGGTGACGTGAGCAAGAAGGCGACCGCCGTCAAAGTAGCGGAAGCGGCCATCGAGCATTTCGGCCGTATCGATCTGCTGGTTAACAACGCAGGGATTTTCATTCCCAAGCCGTTCAGCGAGTACACCGAGGACGACTACAATCTAGTAATGAACACCAATGTCGCCAGTTTCTTCTTCATGACGCAGCAAGTGATCCCGCAAATGAGGAAGCAAAATTCGGGACACGTAGTCAACATCTCTGCGGTCCTGGCGGACCAACCGAGCGGCAGCGTGCCTGCGCTTCTGGCGGTGCTTTCGAAATCGCCGATGCCGGCCGTAAGTAAGGCCTTGGCATTGGAGTACGCAGCCAACAACATCCGGTTCAACACGGTGTCGCCCGGCAACATCAACACGCCGATGCACGCCAAGGATAATCATGCAGCGTTGGCAAAGTTCCATCCCCTCGGTCGAATGGGTGAGATTTCTGACATCGTCGACGCAGTGCTCTACCTGCAGAACGCCACCTTCGTAACCGGCGAAAACATCCGAGTGGATGGCGGGGTCCATGCCGGTCGGCAATAATTCCACGCTAATTCCCCTGAAAAAGACGAGCTTGGTTCTCAACCTCTCCGCCGGTCCGCTGAAACGACAGTCGGAGACGACTGTCGTGCAGACCCTGGAGAAACCTTACTATTGCGCGGAAGTCCGCCCGCCGATCGAGAGTGAAATTTAGCTTGTTCCTCGTCGATTAGCTCTTTGGCGTATTTGATCGCGCGCGGACGCGTATATCCCAAAATGATCGGCTCGCGTTTGTCGATTTTCACGTTCCATCCTGCGCTAGGCGAACCGAAGATGGTGACCATGCAGCCCTTGTAATCTCTTTTCCAGGTAATGGAATCGGCCTCGATCGGTTGCTTCGAAGTGTCCACCGGACCTTCTGCGGCTTCAATTTTGGATGGAGTCCTCATGTTGGTAAGATAACACATCCGCATCCACGCCGCCCGGCGGTCAGATTTCGCTCTAGTCCTACGCTGACTTCTCTCCATCTGCCGAAGAAAAACTTCCCGACGTTTGTTCCTCCGATGCACCCGGTGAAACCAAAGCTTGTTTGCGAGGTCACATTCGCCGAATGGACAGACGACGAGCAAATGCGGCAGACTGTCCTTCTCGGGTGGCGAGACGACAAAGATCCGCGGGACGTTGTGAAGGAAACGCCGAGTAGAATAGCGAAAAAAAACCCGCCGCCAATGCGTCGACCGCTTGCCACCAGACGCAGGCAATCTTGAACCGGCCGCCCCTTGATGCAGGGCAATAGAGATTCCCGCGCGACTTATCCAACCAAAGCAGTCCAAGTGTCAAAAAGCCTTGGCACCGACGATTACTGAAGCGGTATAAAGACGCGGTCGGAAAGTCCATTTGTTTTTCGGCCTCAATACGGGTCTGTCTGATTGCTTCGCGTCTGGCTGTTAGTCGAATCTTTCTGCCGCATCCCCCGAGAACGAAAAAAATTATCACACGCCAAATCGATCATGCGTTTGCTAACCATGACGGGCTGGGACGGCAGATCCTGAAAGAATGCTCCCTCCCTTTTGTTCAGAATACGCTTGCACGCAAGCCGATTTGGCAGGCCGCGTTGTAGACTACTGGAAATTGTTTCCATCATTTACCTCTGGTACGAATTACTGAAATGCGTTACTAACCGATGCCTTTGCCTATACCGCCTCTACCGGTCTGCGCCTCAACGCTCAAAAACGCGGTGTGCTGCTTTTCATAGATGACGGTGGTCATAGAGCGCCTTTCAAACAGTCGATGTTGTCGAAACCGTCCGGCCTAGTCTAGGAGGTCGTCGAGTTCCGGCCTAACGCGCCATACTTATAAGGTCCAGTTACAGTTGTCTTCCGGTATGGCCGCCAAAACACGAAACGGAATAAAGTACGGTAAGGAGCGAAATCTCCTCGTGGATGAGAGCAAAGGCTTTCACCCGTACTGGCTCCGTGTTTTGTCATCTTTCGACGAGACTATTTGCGCGACGTCGACGTTGCTGCCGCAGGCGAACTTACTCTTGGACCAAGCGCCGTCAGGAGACCCGGATACTCTAACTTCCGAGGGCAGCGGGATTCCTCCCGGTGCGTTCTAACCTTTGAAGAACTCCACTAACGTCGGAGCGAGTGCCTCCGCCTTCACCATGTGCGTCTGCCCTTCGAGCGTACGATGCTTCGCGTTCGGCACGACGTCGGCGAGCGACCGATTCGCCTGGCGGATCCATCCAGGGCTTTTGCCACCGTCCATGACGAGCGTCGGTACCGTGATAGACGTCCACCTGTTAGCCGGCAACGGCTTGCCTCGCTGATTGTCTTGCACGATCGCACCGTCGTAAGGGATCGTGTGCGCAACGGCTTTGAGCTTCGACCACACGGGCATCAATCGCATTAACGCGATGAAGAACGCTGGCAGACCGACCAACTTCAAGAAGAACCTGACAGCGTCATTTCGGCGGTTTGCCGCGACCGCCTCGTTGATTCGGACCCAATCGTCCTTGGTTGCGGGATGGCTGTCATCCACGATGAACGGCGCCTCGTATAGCGCAACCTTCTTGATGCCAGTGAGGCGATTGGTCGCCTCGAGCGCGAGAACTGCACCGGAGGAAATGCCCCAGAGAAACGCTGCGCCACCCGCTTCGTTGACGAGGGCTTCAATGTCTTCGACCTCACGCTCTACCGCATAGGGCGGCGTATCATCGCTGTCGCCTCGACCCCGACGATCATAGGTGAAGACGGTAAAGTGTTGCGCTAGCAGTTTGGCGAGCGGCTTACTCGACCCCAAGGCTCGATAGCAGAGCGCGCCGTCGACCAAAATCACAGGCGAGCCGCCACCGACGCGATCGAAAGCAATCGCAGTGCCGTCCTTTGAGAACAGTTTTTGCGGCCGGTGAACTTGGGTTGCGGGTTTAGGCGGCGGTTGATGGCTCATACAACTAGACAACGAATAAGCCGGCGCGTTTCGGACATCCGCTCGATTGATCCGGCCGCTTGGAGTATCCTCGCCGCCAAGGTCCGGCAAGATAGTCGCGCAGGCGCCGGTTGTAGGCGTTGCATGAGAGGATCGCGAGAATGTTGCACAAAATATGTCTTTACAGATATATATGCTAATGGATATGTATATCGCGTGATCATCGAGACCCTGTCCGCGCTGGCTGAACCGAATCGCCTCCAGATCGTGGAGCTGCTTCGTATCGGGCCGAGCCCCGTTGCCGAGATCTGCGCGCGGGTCCCGCTCGGGCAGCCGCAATTGTCAAAGCACCTCCGCGTTCTTCGGAACGCCGGTTTGGTCCACGTGCAGCCGCGGGGACAGCAGCGCTTTTACGCGCTTCGGGCCACACCGCTCCGCGAGCTCGACCAATGGTTGGATCGGTTCCGAAACATCTGGGGCGCACGCTTCGACCAGCTCGACGAGTTGCTTCTCGAAATGCAAAAAGGAAAAATCAAATGAGCACGAGAAAGACGAACGTCGAGCTGAAGTCGGACCGTGAGGTCATCATCACCCGAGCCTTCGCCGCGCCAGCGCGTCTCGTGTGGGAGGCGATGTCCAAACCGGAGTACGTGCGCCGGTGGTACGGGCTGAAGATCCTCGATTGCGCCGTGTGCGAAATCGATCATCGGGTTGGCGGGAGATGGCGCTTTGTCCTGCGCGCGCCGGATGGAAGCGAGCACGCCTTCAGCGGAGAGTATCGCGAGATCGTTGCGCCGAAACGCGTCGTCTACACCGAGAACTATGAGCCGCTGGGGCCCGGCCACGAGATCGTGGTAACCGCCACATTCGAGGAGAGCGACGGTCACACCCGACTGACGAACTACCTTCTCTATAAATCGCAGGCCGATCGCGACGGTCACCTGCGGTCCGGGATGGAGACGGGCGCCAACGAGTCGCACGACCGTCTGGCAGAATTGCTAGCCACCCTCACCTGAAGGCGCCGAACGCCAATGTCCAGGTTCAACCCACCATTTCCGCCGATGGCAAAAGCAGTTAAGACGAGGAAGGTTGCGAACGCAAAAACGGCAAATTGCGCACAGGCGAGCCGACCTACTACGGTGATCGACCAGTACCTCGCGCAACTCCCTGAGCCGACACGAATAGCCCTAGAGAAGCTCAGGGAAGCGATCCGTGCCGCCGCCCCCACGGCCACCGAGACCATCAGCTACCAGCTTGGCGGCGTTCAGGCACGAAGGCATGCTGGTCGCTTTCGGTGCGGCCGCGAACCACTGCGGTTTCTACGTTATGAGCGGGACGGTCCTAGAAGGGTTTCGAGACGAGCTGGCCGAATACAAGACGTCCAAGGGCACCATCCGCTTCACACCCGATCGGCCGCTGCCTAGTGCGCTGGTCAAGAGAATCGTACGCGCGCGCATCGCGGAGAACCATGCAAGATTGGTGCAACGAGCGAAGCGTGGTACGACTCGCGAACAGCCGCCTTCGGAATGAGGTTCGCGTGGACGATGGCGGTGTCGTGTCGATCAGGTCGCGATCTACGCGACGTAGCGTAGCCAAAAATGGGGTCACTCCTCCATTTGTACCGCCAGAAGAAAAAACAGCTCCCAAACCGTGTCTGGGAGCCGTTCTCCAGTCAAATTCTTGGTGCCGATGGCGGGACTCGAACCCGCACGGACCTTTCGGTCCAACGGATTTTAAGTCCGTTGCGTCTGCCATTCCGCCACATCGGCGCGCGACCGGATTGGGAATGAAGCCGCGCGCCGTCTAACTGCAAGTATAAACTTATTTACCGGTCTAGACCGTCGGGGCCTTTTCTTCCATCCGAACCGCGTCTGGTCGGCTCGAGAGCTGGGCCGCGCCCTCGGTCTTATTCCGGACTAATCGATGGTTCGTCTGGTAGATTTCGGTTCTAAATATCGGTATCTCTTTGGGGGCGTCGATTCCGATCTTAACGGCATCGCCGTCGATCCTGGTGACTTTGATGTGAATGGTATCGCCGATTACGATTCCTTCATTCACTTTTCTTGACAGAATTAGCATCCTTTTTCGCTTTCTACTTTGTCTGTTTTGATCAGCTCATCGTTTAGGGTTATTACACCGTGGACGCTGGTTCGGAAAAAAAGCGCGTCTTCAACTGTTGGTTTTGCCTCAACCTTTCTTCCATTCGTCCACTAAGCCGTTCGACTTCGCTGAACAATGCTTCTAGCAGCGGCTGTACATACTCCGGAAACCTAACGACGATTTCCGAAGGGTTGTTGCCGTCTGCTAAATCCATACGGGATGCTATTTCCCTCAGTATTAGCTCGCGCCTGCCGGTACAACCGGAGGCCACGAGAATTTGCGTCCGGATCTGGTCTTCGAGTCGCCGATTTTCTTCCGGTTGACGCAGGTAAAGTACTTCGGTCTGCTGATTAAGAAACTGGAGTAGTCCGCCCTTCTCCTGCAATTCTTCTCGCAGCGCGTTCACCAGTTGATCCCACTCTGAATGAGTCTGCATCGTGATTACGAACTCGCTCGGTTCGGGGATTTCACTGGGGTTGCGGTAGCCTGATTCATTTCAATGAAGTTTTTCGAGGCGCTACCGCCCGGTCGATGATGCAAACGCCACCAAGGGTATTCGAACTAAGAGATTGGTGGCTGCTCTGATCATGGGTCCGATTTTGTCCAAATGACCCAATAGCACTCACCGTGCCTAGATATTAAACGTGCAATCCTAAAAGAACTTATCCTCCTAATAATCAGACCTTTAAGTAGGATATCTCCTATTTCCAAAGATTCAAGCAAAGGGGACAGCTAGGCAATTTTTGCCGATCCTGGGAAAGCGTTTGGCGATCCAGGCCATTGGAATGCGGCAAATTTTGCCGGGTGCGGTGGTTTTCCCCGAGGTGGGCGTGCGTCCCTCGGACGCGGTGAGGATCACAGAAAACGGCTCCCAAACCGTAAAATGTTGACCAACACAATCGGAGGGGCGTTGCATTCCGCGTGGCAGCTGTTGTAGCTCAATGGCGCCGGGAAACGCCGGATACAAACGGCGTGTGGATAAACGCGACGCCCCAGGGACCCAGAGTGTCGTCGCATCGTGGACGGCGGCAATCCCTTGGTTATGCGCGCGCTCGGGGGCGTCGCCTATCTCGCGCGCCGAGTTGCTGCACCCGCTCTGAAGTCGTCAAACGCGTGCCCTGGGAATGCCGATTGCAACGCCCCTCCGAATTGATGGTGGTCCATCATGAGTAGTTGCGGGCGTTGATACTTCCGCTACGCCGGGACGGGATCGGCCTGGCTCGAGAGGTTCATCGGCCGATAGTAGCTATCCCTTTGAACGGGGACGAAACCCGCCTCAGTAATCGTTCTTTCGAGCGTCTCAACCGTCTGTTCTTGGGGAGTCTTAGAACCTGCCATATGAAAGATCTTTTCCTCTTTCAGCGTTCCGTGAAGGTCATCAACTCCATAACAGAGTGACAGCTGCGCCAGCGGCAGGGTTAAAGCGATCCAATAGCCCGTTAGATGGTCGAAGTTATCGAGATAGATGCGGCTTACGGCTAAAGTCCGGAGCTGATCGACTGCTGAGGCCGGCCGGATATGCGACAGTTCCGTGGTGGTCGGGACAAAGGCAAAAGGAATGAACCCGGTGAACCCATGAGTTTCATCCTGGAGCTCGCGCAGCTGACGAAGATGGTCCACCCGCTGTTCGATCGTCTCGATATGCCCGAAGAGCATCGTAGAGGTGCTTCTTTCACCCATACCATGCCAAATCCGATGCACTTCTTTCCATTCGTCCGCCGTCTCTTTGCCGCGACAGATCTTATCCCGCACAATCGGATCGAATATTTCGGCCCCTCCTCCAGTCAATGAGTTGAGGCCGGCCCGGCGCAGAATCTCGAGGGTTTCCTGAATAGGAAGCTTAAAGATCCTTTCTGCGAGGTGCCGCACCTCAATGGCGGTGAAAGCTTTGATATGAAGGTTTGGATCGATCGCGCGCAGCGCTTTCAGAAGTTGGAGGTACCATTCGCCCGGCAAAGTCGGGTGCAGCCCTCCGACCATATGGACCTCGGTGATTCCTTGTTGCACCGATTCCGCGGTCGCGACTTCGATCTCGGAGATCGCCATTTCGAAGGCGTGCGCGTCCCGTTTACGGGCGCCGAAAGCGCAGAATTGGCACGAGAGGACACAGATATTCGAGTAGTTGATGTATCGGTTAAGAATGTAGGTGGCCCGGTTCGCGTTTTTGCGCCGGCGCACGATGCTGGCGATTTGGCCTAATGAATTCAGATCTCCCGAACGAAAGAGGGTAACCGCATCCTCCTCAGTAATCCTTTCACCGGCGGAAACTTTTTCGTACAAATGAGAGAGCGATTTCGAGACTAAACGCGACCTTGTGAAAGTTTTCACAATCTGAGTTTGGCACACTCCATTCACACCGGCAAGATAACAACCAGCAAGCTATCTCTCAACGCAACCTTTATTTGCCAGAAGCCCGCATCTGCATACCATGAGCCTCGCCCATCGCCCTATGCGAGACAGTAGATTAGCTGACGACCTGTTACCAGTTCCCGAACCGACGCAGCCAGAGATTGAATGGATGCGGCGCATTAAGGATGGGGACATGGAGGCCTTTCGTTTACTGGTTGAAACCCATCAGGCACGGGTGATCGGCACCATCACGAAAATGCTGGGCTCCGACACCGAAGCGGAAGACCTGGCTCAGCAAGTCTTTATTCGGATCTGGAAATCGGCTCAACGTTACAAGCCGAAAGCGAAGTTCACGACTTGGCTATTCCGCATCACGCGCAACCTCGTCTTCAACGAGATGCGGCGAAGAAAACATTTCGCAGAATCGACCGACGACGTGTCGGAGCCGGCAGAACAGACCGCCCATGAACCGGATCAGATTTTGTTAGAAGAAGAGCTCCAGTCGGCGATCCAAGAGGCGATCAACCATCTACCGGAATCGCAGCGCATGGCTATCATCCTCCGGCGCTACGAAGAGATGCCTTACGAAGAAATCGCCAAAGTGATGCGAACGACGGTACCGGCCGTGAAAAGTATTCTATTCCGCGCGCGAGCGGAGTTGCGAGAGCGGTTGGCGAAGTATCTGGAGTAATGGGTTAGGCAGTTGCACCCAGCAACGTACCGTCCCTAACGGAAGGCAACCCTACCCTTAGGGCATGGCCCAAGGCGTATCCGCTAGTTAGGTTCGACTCTCATTGTCCGCCCCTGCCCCCGAAAGGACAGGAGCGGACAGGATATTTAACAGGCTGGTTTAGAATGGGCCGTAGGCAAAGCCGCTGAGAGTAGCTCCAGTCGAACTAAACTCTTGAACGGACAACTGGAAGCCGGGCGAGGCACCCGAAGTGACGCTCAGCCAATGCCACAACTGATTGGGTGCACTGCTCGATCCCGACAGAGTCACCGACCCAAGTGCATAAGGTTGGTAGGGGCCTTGCGGTCCGACGGCGGAAACGACATTGCCAAAATGATCAATCACCCAAACCGTGTACGGACCTTGACCGAGGGTGAGAGCTGTCGAGACTGTCTGGCTCGCCGGTATAAATGTTACGACCAAAAAGTCCTTCTGAAACCTGATGTCTGCAATTTGCAGGCCCGTGAACCCGGTAGGGCCACTGAAGGCGATCAATTTCCCCTGAGCGTTATACGTCCAAGTACCGAACGCGTTGATTTGGGCACCGGTCCCTGCAAGTAGTCCACCGCCAAATTGGAACGCCACCGTGGTGGTATTATCAGCATTGACGTGAAGTTGAGTAAAAGAAACTGCGACGGATGAAGCGATACCGCCGACAGGGGGCCACCCACCAACTCCTGCGCTCAAAGGCGCAGAAGTTGGGGACACTTTGAACGGCGGTTAGTACGGGCCGTAATTAATGGAGTTCAGCAAGGTCCCGCTTGGACTGAAGGTCCAGACACCCAGGCCAATCGACGTTGGGGAAGTGTCGAAGATCCAATGCCAAAGTTGGTTCGGCGTCCCTTTGCTGGAGGGTGCAGCGCCGGTCGTTATTTGCCCGAGTCTAGCGTTGATATACGGTCCGTAGGGTCCGGCGGACGAGAGTAGTTTACCGAATTCGTCCAACGCCCAAACGTTGTAGGCGCCCGGACCGGATGTAGACTAGACCCATTTCACGATGAGGGTGTTACCCTCAAACGAGATATTATCAATTCGCGTTCCGGAAAAACTGTATGGTCCCGCTGCCGCGATCAATTGCCCTTGGGCGTTGAAGGTCCAGGTGGCAAAGGATGAGACGTACTTGTGGTTAGGAGCAATGTAGGCAAACGCCAAGGTGGTGTTATTGCTCGGGAAAACGTGAAGGGCGATGTTTGAATAGGATGTCGAAGTGATGCCATTGCCGACCGGCGGGATAGAAGCACTTCCGGTGTATAAAAAGTTACCTTGTGGGTCCAGAATCCACAAAGTCGAACCCAAGTAGGTATTACCTGAGTAATAATCCCAGATAAGCCGATTATTCCCGTCTGGCCCAACTGCTGATCTCTGGTTCTGGAATTGGGCGAACGGAACAAAATCGTCAATGGCTGCCGGAACGGCAGTGCCACTGACGTGCTGGACGGCGACGGTCATCAGGATCGCCGCATTAAATAGTGCCAATTTTACTAACTTTATCATAGTTGTTAATTTAGGCTGTAATCACTTGCAGCACGGAACTCGCATAGCCGTTAGGAACGGGCCAACGTTTGGCATTTTGCTAGCGCTCACGTCAATCCATTTAGTCGGTTGCTGAGGTGAGCTTTTCCGCGACCAATTGAAAGCCATCGCCAGCGGTCTTCTAACCGCAAGACGGCTTAATAGAACAATCCCAAGGCCTTACCAGAGTTGTAAATGGCTAAGGATTATAGTTCTGGAGTTCAATCCTGAATTTCACTTTTTTAACTCGATCCCTCTCACCTTCCCTGATCGCGCAACTCTTTAATTGCGCTGCCAAGGTAACGCAGGGTGTCGCTTGGGAGCATAGATTCTTCCGATTCTACTTCGAGGGAGAGTTCGGCCGCCCGGCCGCAGAGCCAGGCTCCCAGTCTGGCTGCGTCATAGGGCTCTAAATGCTGCCCCAGCAAAGCGCCGCAAACTCCAGTCAGCACATCTCCGGATCCGCCAGTGGCCATGCCCGGCGTTCCCGTGGCGTTGTAGGATAAAGCTTTACCTTTCTGGCCAACCAATGTGCGCGCTCCTTTCAACAAAAGGGTGACTGCAAATCGATTGGTGAAAGCTCGCACGCTCTCCGGTCGGGAACCTGTCTCGGCCGGCCAAAGCCGTTTCATTTCACCAGGGTGCGGCGTTAGCAGGCGCGATCCGCCAATTTTCGACAAAGTATCGATCTGCCGGGAAACTAGGTTTAACGCATCGGCGTCTACCACCATCGGTCCATCGAAACTCCTGATAATTTCTAAGACTGGATCCTGGTGCGAAGTGCCAAGTCCGGGTCCAATGGCAATGGCAGTCAACCGGTCATCGAGAACTTCCCGATAGTCGTGGACCGGTTTCACCATGACCTCGGGGGCGGCTTTAACGGCCAGCAGCGGATAACTATCGTCTGCTATCGTGTATAGCGTTACTAACCCACCCCCTGCTCTAACCGCGGACTGGGAACAGAGTACGCCGGCGCCGACGAAGCCCAAAGAGCCGGCCACGATGCCGATTCGACCGAAATCACCTTTGTGTGAATCAAATTTTCGCCTCGGAAGCAGGCGGCGAAGTTCATCAGCGTCGGTGAAGCGGTCGTGGTTAGCATCCAGGGTGAGGCGTGCACTCAGAGCATCCAAAGGGATCCGCTGAATCTTACCAACGAAATTGGTGGCATCGTCACGAACCAAGCACTGCTTCGGAAACCCGATGGTTAGCGTGATATCGGCAACGACCGAATCGACATCAACATCTTCCTCGGTCACGCCGGTCGGTACATCCACCGCATAGGCTCTCGCTCGCAAAAAGGACCGCAGATAGTTCATTTCGCGAGTAATCACGTTCAGCTCTGGGCTGAGACCTGGTCGCGAACCGATCCCCAGAATGCCGTCCACTAAAATCACCGGCAGATTGTGCGACAAGGTGGCGGGATCGCCGTGGAAGCGGCGGGGAGGAGATCCAAAAGACCGCAGTTTTTTTCGGGGCAGCGGGCCTAAGTTTTCCGGCGGGTCGCTAAACCGCGCTAAGACGGACCAGCCAGAATTCTGCAGCACCGAGCCTGCTACCAGGGCATCTCCCGCATTGTTTCCTCTGCCGAGGTACAAGATACAGATGCCGCGCTGACTTTCGCGACTAAGAATGTGTCTGGCGATGCCGATCCCCGCTACATCCATCAACCCTTCCTGGTCGACTCCCTCCGCGAAAGCGCGTTGTTCCAGTTCCTGCATCTCCGACGCAGTGACGATCCGGTTCGACATGTATGATCAGAATGGCAAGGGAGACGATATTGTAAAGCCTAGTGCACCAAGTCAGTGACTGGAGTAGTGGCGCTGCTGCGAATTTTGGCTGGATGTGCGAAGGTCCGAGCCGGACTGGCGTTTAGAGGGAGAATACCCGCTGTGGTCTTTGACCGATGAGCGATCCCGCGGCCGCGGGACAGCCGGCCAAAAGACGCGCAGCCCGAAGGGTTGCGATGA
>Ga0073928_10004112_pt1 | contig 22031 bp, 18 predicted proteins | sample PaiPotPPA55metaG_FD_76969 | JGI IMG/M metagenome (GOLD analysis project Ga0073928, IMG submission 76969) | Iron sulfur acid spring bacterial and archeal communities from Banff, Canada, to study Microbial Dark Matter (Phase II) - Paint Pots PPA... ...
ACCGGAGCGGTCGTGCCGGTGAATATCGGCAGAGCGCATCCGGTCTCTTCCGGGACCGAAAGCGCTCTGACGGCGGTCAGGTTCACGCAGGCCCTTTCGGAGAACTTCGTCGTTTACGCCGGGAAGATCAACACGATTGATAACGTGCAGCAACCATTCATGCCCGGGCGCGGCCTTGATGCCGGGTTCATGAACGCCTCCTTCGTCTGGAACCCGATCCTGGGGCGGACGATGAACTATGCGACGCTGGGCGCGGGAGCCGCTGTCCTTTCCGAAGGTTACCCTGTAGCCTCGCTGACAGTGTATGACACGAAGGATGACTCAACCACGAGCGGCTTTAATAACGCCTTCGATAATGGGGCGATTATTTATCCGACCGTCAGCCTGCCGACGAAGTTTTTCGGCCTGCCGGGACACCAGAGCGTCTGGGGAGTGTACAGTTACGGCCGCTATGGCATCGTGGACAAGCAGTCTCTGAATCAGATCCCGCCGGAACTGCACCCGACGAGTTTCGAACGTGGTACTTGGTGGATGACGTACTTGTTCGACCAGGCGTTATCGGTGGACCCCACAGATCAAACGCGCAGTTGGGGCGTTTTTGGCAATTTCGGCATCAGCGACGGGAAACCGAACCCGATCCGCTGGTCCGCCATTTTTGGCATTGGCGGGGCGAGCCCGATCTCCGGCCGCAAACACGATACCTTCGGCCTGGCGTATTATTACCTGCGTTTCAGTGACGACTTCAAGGACGTCGCCCGAGTCATCACGGCCGTGCGCGACGAGCACGGCCTGGAACTGTTTTACAATGTGGGCGTGAAACCGTGGCTTCACATCACGCCTGACCTGCAAGTGATCAGCCCGATCCTAGGACGAGCCGCGACCTCGGTCGTGTTCGGCCTCAGGATGAAGATTGATTTCTGACGGGTGCGACGGCAACGCCTCTTACATTGGGAGCAGATGGGCTTACTTTCGGCGCTCTGCCGAGCCGCCTACGCCGGATTATCTATGATTTGAGTTGGTTTAATCCGCGCTGAGGTTTTTCATCGCTTCCCGGTGAATCCCCGGCCACTTTTCCAGCCTTTTCCCGGATTGCAGGTGTTGCGCCTTGCGGATAAGGTAGCAGCGTAGTTTTGGTTTGCTTTCTGTTTGGCGCAGTCTCCGCTGACTGCGCCTTTTTTATTTTCATTTTTCTACGCGGAGATTTCGGTGCGGCTCCGCCGGCATTCAGCGCAAAAAGAGCTCCGCGGCGGCGTCGGCAAAGCGCAATCCCTGCGCGGTCAGATGGAACCGGTCGGGTGTCATCTCGCCCCAGCCCCGCCTCGTCAATTGGTCCATATCGTCGGCCCATTGACGGCGCAAATCGTGGCCTGTGGTCCGGCGAAACTCCTCGAAGGGCCAGCCTGCCGGCATCCGCAGGCCGAAGGCCGCGGTCTCGCCTGCCCGTGCGAGCGGAGGCAGTTCCTCGGAAGACTCGATGGCCCGCTTGTCCTGCTCAAGCTGCTCGCAATAAAGCTGCGTGTTCGACCAGTTTTTGGCGCGCACTCCGCGCACATAGCTCGTCGCGCTCGGGCCAAGTCCGTAAAACGAACCGCCGCGCCAGTAATTTACATTGTGCCGGCAAGCCAGGCCGGGGATATCGCCACAGGACACGTCCTTCGCCCGCGTGCGAGCGAAATTGGCAACTTCGTACTGTCGGAAGCCGGCCGCGTTGGCGCGCGCCACCAATTCCTCGTACATCGGGCACGCCAGGTCCTCGTCCACCGCAAACTCTCCGGCCTGCAACTGGGCGTAAAGCGCGGTGTCCTCCTCGTAAATGACCTCGTAACTGGACAAATGCTCGCTCCCCATGGCCAAAGCCTCGGCCAGCGTCTCGCGCCAGATTTCCAATGTCTGGCCGGGAATGGCGAACATCAGGTCCAGGTTCACGTTTTCGAAACCCGCGCGGCGCAGCGTATCGTACGAGTCGAAAACCATCTGCCGGCTGTGGACGCGCCCGAGACGGTCGAGCAATGCCGCGTCGAGCGATTGGACGCCCATTGAAATGCGGTTCACTCCCGCAGACCGAAGCAGTCTGGCCTTGTCCAGCGAAACGGTGGCGGGGTTGCATTCCACCGTCCACTCTGCCACTCCCAAAAGATGGAATCGCTCCATCGCGCCGAGGATTTTCTCCCACTGCCGCAAGTTGAGCAGCGACGGCGTGCCGCCGCCGAAGAACACCGTCCGGGGCGCGAGGTCGCCCGCCAGGAGTTCCAATTCCCGGATGAGCGCGTCGACGTATCGATTCACGAGATCGCCACTCGATGCCTCGGAATAAAAGGCGCAATACGAGCACTTGCGCGCGCAAAACGGCACGTGGATATACAAACTTTCGACCGGCCCAAGTGAGGCGTTGCGCATTGCACCACTTTAGATCATAAGCGCATTACCTGAAAGCCGAAAACCCATGAAAAACAGTGGCGGGCCGAAACAGCCCTTTAGCCGATCAGGTTTTCCGATGATTCGAAGTGCTTGACGCAGGCTCGACCGCCGACCGCTCTCATTCCACTTGCAGCGCCTGGTCGAGAAACTGGGGCAAGTGGCTCAGAAGCCCCGTTTCGCCGATAATCAAGTCGGCCCCGGCGTCCCGCGCGGCGGCTTGCAGTTCGGGCGACTTGTCGCCGCCAAAGGCAATGACGGGCAGATGACGGGTGGCGGGGTTTTGTTTGAGTCTGCCAATGGCCGCGCAGACATCGTTGCCGGTGGAAACCACATCCGTCAGCACCAGGAGCGGCTTCGCCGCCGTAGCGCTCTCCACTAATTTTTCCGCCTCGGCAATGGTCAGCACCCGATAGTTCAAGTCCCGCAACCGATTCACCAACTGGCTTCCCGGTATGAGCCTTTCATACAGCACGAGGGCGAGCGGTTGCGTCATTGCCCTCAGACTGGAACAAGCTGCGGCGAATTGCAAAAAAATTAGCGCCGGGTTGCCGTGTCCAAATATTGGCAAGGCGCGTGCTGCCTCATCAAAGCCATGGCCAATCAAACCCAATGGGCTGCACGCGGCGAAGTCGTCGTGGCGATGCGGCACGTTCTGAAATATTTCGACAGCCTTTGGGGAGGTGACCTGAAGCGCACGTTGACAGATGCGAATTTCGAGGTGCGGCGGGGGGAGGTTTTTGGCCTGCTCGGACCGGTTGGTTCGGGAAGAAGCACGAGCCTCAAAATTCTTGCCGGCTTATCAAGCCCAACCGAGGGCAGCGCGCGGGTGTTTGGCCGTTCGCCGCGAAGCAGAGCCAACAGAAGGCGCACCGCATACGTGCCCGAAGGAGGCCAGGTCCGCGCCGTGCTCACGCAGGCTCTGGCCAAGAACCCGGATCTTGTCCTTCTGGATGCGCCATTTGCCACTCTGGAACCAGGCGCGCGCGCCGATTTGAAAAAATTGATCCTTTCGCTCACCCAAAGGGGCAAGACTGTCATCCTGACCAGTCAATCGCTGGAGGAGGTGAAAGATCTTTGCGACCGCGTGGCGGTGTACGATAGCGGCAAGGTCGAAGCCGTCGGTTCGGTTCCCGAGCTGCTTGCCACGCCCGCGGCACTGCGCTTCCTCGTGCCAGTCGTTTCAAGCGCCATCGCGCAGCGTATGCTGCAGCTATTGCTCGAGCAACTCGACTGTGCGGCGTCGTCCAACATTCCTCCAGCACCGCCTGCGGAAGCTGTTCCGCTGGCCGGCGCTGATCCAGTCGACGCGGCTGCGAATGAGATTCTCGCGCGATTGATCAAATTGCCTGCACCGAGAACGCGGTTGGTGCAAAAGCAAGAAACCGATTCGAGCCTTGTGCCTGCAAGAGTGCCCTAAAATCGATGCCTTTTTTCGGATTTCGGGCTTCTTTCGGAATTCGGCCTTCCGCCTACGCGGCGCGCCATAGCGCCGGTTCGGCGCGACGGCGGCGGAGCTTCGGATTTCCCTCGCGCCCTCACTGGCTCCGCCCGAATTTTTTCTCGAGTTCCCGAAAATTCATCTCGATGAGAGTTGGCCGTCCATGCGGGCAGGTATAGGGCATCGCGCAATGGCGCAAGTCTTCCACGAGGTTTTCCAGTTCTGGTCCGGCGAGCGGGTCATTGGCCTTGACCGCGTGGCGGCAAACCGTCTTGGCCACGGTGTGCTCGCCCAGACGCAGTGAATTGACCTCCTGACCCGCCGCTTTGAGTTCATCCACCAGTTCGAGCACGAAGCGGCGTGCGTCCGGCGCTTTCACGAACGGCGGCAAGGCGTCGAGCAGAAACGTCCGCTCGCCGAATTCGCTCAGGCCGACGCCCAGTCGCGTGAGCGAAGGTAACTGCCCCCGCAGAAAATTGGCGTCCCGGGCCGACACTTCCACGGTTTCGGGCAACAGCAATTTCTGCGACGCGGCCTGCCCGCTTTGTTCCAGCCGATTGAGCATTTGCTCGAAGAGCACTCGCTCGTGGGCCGCGTGCTGATCAAGCAGAACGAGGCCACGGTCGGACTCCAGCACTACGTATAACTTGCCAATCACTCCCACCAGTCGCAACGGAACATGGAGCAGCGGCACGGACTCCGCGGCGGGAGGGCGCGGATCGGGACGCGCCAGCGAGGGAGGTGCGGCGCTGGCTCCAGCAGGAGGAGGCGTCGCTGCCGCGGGCAAGTCCACCTTCGCCACGGATTGGGCCGGTCCAAAGCCCATGCGCAGGACGGGTTGCTGTGCCGGCTGCACCGGCGTGCCTGTCGATCCTGTCTGCGACGTCGGAGGAAAAATCCGGAGCCCTTCCTGCGCCGCCGGGCCCGCCTTGGTTTGAAAGTCGGACGCCGGCTCGCGCCTGAGAAGAGACGACTTTTCGATCTTCGATAGTTCCGCATGATACGCCAGCAACGACTCCCGCACCGCCTGCGCGACTAACCGCCGCACTTCCGCCTCGCGGTGAAACTTCACCTCCCGCTTGGACGGATGGATGTTGACGTCCACCGCGCCTGGCGAGATCTCCAGAAACAAACAGCAGACGGGATAGCGTCCCTTCATCAGCGCGGTGTGATAGCCCTCAAGCAGAGCGAAGTTCAACCCACGATTTTCCACTGGCCGGCGATTCACGAACAGATGTTGATCCTCGCGCGTGCCTCGGGAGACGCCGGGCGCGCCCATCAAACCCCACAATCGCAAAACAGAACCGCCGCGCTCCGGCTCCGCGCCATAAGTCGCAATATCCGCCCGAGCCGCGCCGGCTTCCCCCGTTTCTTCGGGCGCGCTGAGTTGCGCCGAAAAATCCACCGCCAACAGTTTCTGCTCGCTGGCACCGTGCAGCGCGCGCACGCGCTCACGCAAAGCGCCGATGCGGGCGGCGATGTCGGGGCCGGTCTTGACCGGCGGCAACTGCCAGACCAGGCGGCCATCTTTGTGGAAAGCAAACGCCACTTCCGGATAAGCCAAAGCCGCCAGTGTCAGATAATGTTGGATATGAGCGGCTTCGGTTTCTTCGGTCCGCAAGAATTTTCGGCGCGCGGGCAGATTGAAAAAAATCTGCCGCACCTCGACCGTCGTTCCCGGCGCGCAGCCGGCCGCTTTGACCTCGAGAATTTTTCCGCCATTGACGACGATGCGGGTGCCTTCCGGCGAATCGTCGCCGCGCTCGCGCGTGGTCAGAGTGAAGCGGCTGACGCTGGCGATGCTCGGCAGGGCCTCTCCCCGGAAGCCCATCGTGGCAATGGCGGCAAGATCCTCCGCCCTTCGAATCTTGCTGGTCGCGTGCCGCTCCAGGCTCAGTAGCGCGTCGTCGCGGCTCATCCCCGTGCCCTCGTCGATCACCCGCACCAGGCTGCGGCCGCCGCCCTGGATTTCCACGGTCACCCGCGCCGCCTGGGCGTCCAGGGCATTCTCGACCAGCTCCTTCACCACGCTGGCGGGACGTTCGATCACCTCGCCGGCGGCAATTTGATTTGCCACCTGCTCGGGTAAAAGCCGGATGCGGTTCATGAACCAAGCGCGAAGCCCGCCTCGGGTGGCGCGAAGAATAGGACCAGGTTTCCCGGAATCATAGCACGCGTTCCGCGCCAGAGTTCGAATTTCTGAGATTACGTTTCACGCTCCCGGCAGCGGCAGGGCGAAGGAAAAAATCGCTCCGCCGGCCGATCCATTGCGCGCGGAAATCCAACCGCGATGGTCTTCGATGATGCGTTTGCAAATCGAGAGGCCCAGCCCCGTGCCGTGGGCCTTGCCATGCGTGGCGAAGGCCTCGAACAGCCGGCCCGCTATCTGCGGCGCTATCCCCAGCCCCGTGTCCTCGATTTCGGTGACCACCTCGGACGGCCTGCTATCAAACCGGAGTATGATTTTGCCGCCATTGGGCATGGCTTCGGTGGCGTTATTGACGAGATTGTAAAACACGCGCTGCAGGCGCTTGGGGTTGATCAGCAAACGCGCCTCGGGCAGCGGGGGTTCCACTTCCAGCGTGACGGATTTGAGCTTTGCTTCGCTCTGCAATTCTTCCAGCAAACGTTTCACGAAGTCGCCGTAATCGGCCGGCGACAGCACGAAATCCGAGGAGGATGATTGCGTGAACTCAAGTATCTCGCCGATCATGTCACTGATGCGCTCGACCTGTTTGCGTATGTTTGCCGTGGCCTGGCGCCGCATCTCCGGCGTGGCCCGATCCATCCCTGCTACTTCCGCCGTCAAACCGATGACGTTGAGTGGATTCTTCAAATCATGGACGATGGAGCGAGCGAATTTGCCGATGATCGACAGGCGTTCCGTCTGCAGGACCTCCTGCAGATACTGGCGGTTGAACTCGCGCAAGCGGCGGCTCACTTCGCGCAGCAGGCCCAGCGCCAGCACCGGCGAACGCTCGACCAGAGCCAGCATCGCGGACTGGGGAATGAAATATACCGTGGTTTCCTTCGCCGCCGTCGCGCAGGCGGATCGAGGCTTTCTCTCGATCACGGCCATTTCCCCGAAAATTTCGCCTGGGCCGGCGCGGGAAAAAACATGCCGCGCCTTTTCACCGACCAGCCCCGAAATCTCCACCAGCCCTTCTTGCACCACGAATACGCCGTCGCCTTCGTCGCCTTCCTTGAATATCTCCTGGCCGGCGGAAAACTTTCTCTTCTGCGCCACTTGCCGCAGCTCCCCGGCATCGAGATGGCTGAAAAGCTGGCTGGATTCGAGTGCGATCACGCCGCCACTCTAGGAAAAAATTGCCGCAGGTAAAGACAAGAGATGCGGAGCACAGGACACGCGCCCGCGGAGCCGGGCGCAGAAACCTTGACTCGACCGGCGGCAAAACCTAGATTGGTGCGCCATTGTGGTGGTCGTAGCTCAATGGTAGAGTCCAAGCTTGTGGAGCTTGTTGTTGCGGGTTCGAATCCCGTCGGCCACCCCATCTATTCTTCGGCTTTCGCCCGCGTGGAGTTGGTGCCGCCACTCTTGGGTGAGCGGCCAGCATTAATTTCGATTTTCGATTTTTGATTGCTGTTGGCCGGCGCCGCTCCTTGTGAGAAGCCAACATTGGAATTTTGCCATTCGAACGATTTGGGGCGTGGTTCATTCGCTGGGGCGGAGGAACTGTGAGTGCCAATTCAGTCCAATTTGCGCGAGCGGCCTTTCCAGAATGAGGTCGGTTTGGCGACATGGCGCGGCACGCGCGCGTTCGGGCTCGCGAGAGTGTACAGCGAGTAGTCAAAGGGCCGTTGGAATAGCGGAGCGCGGAGCGCCAACTGAATTCGATATTGCACGACAAAAGCGTGCTGCATCAGCTTTATCCAGCGCGGGGCCATTTGCCACTTCATGGCCCGTTCTCGAAGCGCATTTGGCTTGAGATTCATATTGTCGCCCGTGTCCGTGAATACCGAAGTCATGCTGGGAAGCACGGCGAAGCGAGCGCCGCGCTGGACCATGTCCCGGACCCAAAACCAGTCGCCCATGTCCCGCCATCGGGTATCAAACCGGATGCCCAGCTCGTCCACCACCCTCCGCCGCAGGAACAAACTCGAGGTCAGAATCGGCAGGCGCACCCACATTTGATGCTTGCGCGGGGCCAGCGAATAGCGGCTGGACAGGTAATCGCCCTGGCTGTCGGTGACCAGCGAATCGGCAAACACGACCTCGACATCCGAATGTTCCGCGAAAAAATCATGGACGCGCTGCAAGGCGCCGGGCAGGTATTGTTCGTCTGCGTTCAAGTAGGCCAGCAGTTGGCCCGCCGAACGCGCGAACCCGCGGTTGACCGCGTCATACATGCCCTGGTCTTTTTCGATGTGGGCCTTAACCCGCGAATCCTTCGGCAGCCACTCCTGCGTCCCGTCGTCCGAACAGGAGTCCTGCACGATGTGCTCGGCCTCGACCCCTTGCTGGTCCGCGACCGAAGCGATGCAGAGGCGAAGCCATTGCGAACTGCGGAAACTGGGAGTGATTATAGACCAACGCATCTTACGAGGTCCAAACCGCGCCACCCAGCCGTTCCCGCCCGATGGGCAAGCCCACCGCGTTCCACCCACAAACTGATGATTTTTCCATCCGTTTCATTGCTTGATTGGAGGGTGACGATAATCGAGCACCCCGGCGCGTCAAGTTGTACTATAGCCGCGCCTGGGTTTGGTGGGAGTGGGTTTGATCCGGTTTGATTGAGCTTGATTGAGGGCAGTTTGGGCCGATTTTCGGTCACAGAGGTATCACTCTCCCCCCAAAATGCCGTAGACGGGCATTAAGCGGTATTTGGCGGTAGGGAGCGGTATTGGATGCACTTGACCACCCTTGGCCCGAGGCACGCCTCTGCCGTTTTCCTTTGGAGCGAACTGCTTTTGGCGCCATCTTAACCTTGACTCGCTTTGATTCAGTTTGATCCGGCTTGATTGACCGGCATCACCCGGGAGCCATAATGGCTGGCGGTGCCCGGCTCAATCGCCCCTATCAATATGTCAAAGAACCGTTCCCTCGGGCTTCCAAAGGCGCCCGGGCATTCAAACAGACGTATATAGTATATAGATGGTTACATGTCAACGATTTTGTGCCGGATTTTGCTAAGCCCGGCAGGTGCATCGCCCCGGGGGCCCGAAGACGCCCAAAAAGGCCCCGCGAACTTCTTGCCAAGCGAGTTGGCCGGCATAGTATCGGGATGTGACAAGTCAGTCAGAATGCGGCGCCTTTCCGAGCAGCAGCCTTGGAGCCAAATACACGTTCTTGTCGGCCCCCTTCCGCCGCATGCTGCGCCAGGCTGCCGCCATCCCCCAGCCCGGAGGGCGAAAGGAAATAGCCCAGCCCCGAAAGCATTCGGGGCTGGGATCCTGTCGAATTCCGCGACAAGTCCCGTGGGGACGACAGAACGCCATTCCGGATCTGTCTGGCGTTGCACTGTTAGGGCGCTGCCACTCCCCAACCCGGACGGCAAAGGATAATTACTCGGCGATTCCTCGCTGGGTATCGAATGGTTGATCCAAACACGTTCCACCGGCACGTAACACTACCATCATGCACTCCTTCATCAGTTGTCTGATGCACTGCGTCTTCGCCACCAAAGAGCGGCGGCTGCTCATTGCTCCCGCACTGCGAACGCGCCTCTGGCCGTATCTTGCAGGCATCGCGCGTGAAAACCGCATAAAGGCCCTGGAAATCGGCGGCGTGGCCTATCACGTCCACGTTTTGATTTCGCTGCCAGCGACCCTTTCTCTATCCAAAGCCATTCAACTCCTGAAAGGCAATTCCTCCAAATGGATTCACGAAACCTTTCCGGAACATCGTGGCTTTGGCTGGCAGGAAGGCTATGGAGCGTTTGGCATCGGTGTTTCTGGTTTGAAAGACACGTCACGATACATCCGGAACCAGGCTGAGCGCCATCGCAAGTTGACCTTCCAGCAAGAGGTCAAGGCGTTCCTCAAGAAACACGGAATGGAATATGTCGAGCAGGATCTGGAATAAGGTCTTTCGCCCCTGCGGGGCTTGGAGGAAATCGTTGACCGTGATCCCAGCGATAAATCGCTGGGCTATTATCGGTCGTCCCTATGGGACTTTCGGCACCGCAGCTCGGGATTCCGATCGGCGAAAATCAATGCCGCGCCGATTCATCGTGGGGTTTACCCAGCCCGGAGGGCGAAAGGAAATAGCCCAGCGATTCAACGCTGGGGCGGAAATCACCGAGCCAGGCAAGTCCCGTAGGGACGACACAAGACCACTCCGGAAACTCCGGAAACACTCGCGTAGAGACCCATAGTGCCACCTGACCCAAACCTCTCGTCCTCCGGGAACCACAGCCAATCCGGCGCTGTGCCCCCGCTGCCGGCCGCAGCCGAGCCGCCAGTCGTCTCCGATGCGCCACCAATGATCGGCGCCTCTGCTCGACCGCCGCTCCCGGAGGCAAGCCGCAAGCCCTGGTCGGTGCGACACGTGCTTGCGATTTTGTTGAGCCTTTTCCTGGTGTTGTATCTGGCCGAAGCCGTCGTTTCCTTCGCCGACGACTCATTGAGCCTCGTGTTCGGCGTTCATGTTCTTACCATGATTGATCTGATTCTGTTCGTGTTCGCGGCGCTCACGGCGTTCGTGATCTACGGATTGATGGGACTAACTCCGCTGATTCCCAAACGTCTGTTTCTTCCACTCGCGCTGTTCTATCCGGTCGCGGTATTGGCCACGGTTCCGTGCCTGATTTATTCTTCCAATCGAATGGAACTGGTTGACTGGGCCGTCTCGCTCATTCAGATCCTCCTCGGGTTGGTTATTCTTTATTGGGTCCGGGTCGATTCCAAATTCCAGTGGCCTTTGCTGCCGGAAAGCCGATTGGGAGTCCGCGGCTTTAGTTGGCAGAACCTGTTGGGTTTCCTGCTCGTGAACCTTTGCGTCTTGCTTCCCGGTGCAGTTATTTATCTTTTCCAATGCACGGCTCTGGCCGTCGATCATTACAGCGAGGGCTTCGTGGCGTTGCGCCCCCGGGGGTTGGCGGTTCGCGTTAGAAAATATGTTCGCGACGATGGCAAGACCATCCAATTGATCCCCATGGCCCACGTTGCCGAGGCGGATTTCTACCAGAAAATTTCGCGTTTGTTCCCGAGCAACTCGATCATTTTGATGGAAGGAGTGACCGACGACAAGAATCTGCTCACGAACGGCATCAGCTACAAACGAATGGCCGCCACTCTTGGTCTAAGCGAGCAACACGAGAAGTTCGCGCCCAGCCAGGGCACAATGGTGCGGGCGGACATCGATGTCGATGAGTTCTCGCCGAATACGCTCGAACTGCTCAACCTGGCCATGCTCGTTCACGCGAAAGGCGTTAACCCGGACACAGTGCAAAAGCTGATCCGATACACGCCGCCGCCGGGCTATCAGGAGCAGCTCAAGGCGGATCTGGTGGGCAAGCGCAACCAACATCTCGTGGCGGAAATCGCCGCCCATCTGGCGCAGTCGGACAACATCATGGTGCCTTGGGGCGCGGCCCACATGCCGGGGATTGCGGCGGAAGTCCGCAAGCTTGGCTTCCGCGCCGGCGAATCCAAGGAGTATGAAGTCATCCGTTTCCATTTTTTTGGGAACAACGAAGCCCATGGAAGAACGAAATGACGTGGTAGCGGTTGGGCAGTTGGTAATGCATGGTCGGGAAACCATAGGCCAGCAGCTCGGCGCCTCCTCACCCCGGCCCTCTCCTCCACTAGGGTGGAGGAGAGGGAGAAGATTAATTGGGGCGAAGTACCTGGGGCGGCGGCGCTGTGCGCCTTGCCCCAGGCTGGTATGATTCGCCCCTTTGGGGCTCTGAGAATATGAAACAAAAAATGAAAGTTCCCGGCTTCGGCCTGATGGCGGTCATAGTTTTTGCAAACTTGACAGCTTGTGCCAGCGACGCGCCCAGACATAAGCCACCCATCACTTCCGACGTCCTTGCCTTATCCAGCCCGGGAGACTGGCGGGGGCTGGATCCCGAGAACACGCTGTACATGGAACTCGCCAGCGGCAGGGTCGTCATCGAACTGGCTCCGGCGTTCGCTCCAAATCACGTCGCGAACGTCAAGGCGCTGGCGAAGGAACGGTATTATGACGGGCTCGCGATTGTTCGTGTGCAGGACAATTATGTCGTGCAATGGGCGGATCCCGAGGCGGAGAAACCCGAGTTGGCCCGCCCGATCCGTACTGCGCACAAGACTCTGCCAGCGGAGTTCGACCGCCCGTACGATGCCAAACTCCCTTTCAGACGGTTGCCGGACAAGGACGTGTATGCGCCCGAAGTCGGATTCTCCGGCGGCTTTCCCGTCGCGCGCGATCGGCACAGCGGCAGGATGTGGCTGGTGCATTGCTACGGCATGGTGGGCGCCGGACGCGACAATGCCCCGGACAGTGGCGGCGGCACGGAGTTGTACGTGGTGATCGGCCATGCGCCGAGGCATCTCGACCGCAACGTCACTCTGCTCGGGCGCGTGGTCCAGGGCATGGAACTGCTGTCGGCTTTGCCGCGAGGCACTGGAAAGCTGGGTTTTTATGATAAGCCGGAGCAGCGTGTGCCCATCAAGACTGTCCGACTCGCTGCCGACGTGCCGGAAGCCGAGCGCAGCCAATTGGAGATCCTGCGCACCGACACACCGACTTTCAAAGCGCTGATCGAGGCGCGTCGCAATCGGCGCGAAGACTGGTTTCAGGTGGCCGCCGGCCACATCGAAATCGGCAACGTGACGGTTCCAGTGCGGCCAAAGAGCGAAGTCTCGTCCGAAAAATCGCCATGAATCGCCTAAGACAAAGACGGTTGTGGTATTTACCGAACGGGGCGACAATATCCGCATCATCAGCGCCCGGCGCGCCAGCCGGCGTAAACGAAAGAGCTATGAAGAAAACAACTGACAAAACAGCCGAACCCGAAATGCGGGAAGAGTATGATTTTTCTCACGGCGTACGCGGCAAGCATGCCCGGCGTTACGCGCAGGGCTCAAACGTGGTCTTGCTGGAAGCCGACGTGGCAAAGATATTTCCCGACGCCGAATCCGTGAACGAACCTTTGCGGGCCCTGGCGGGTATCATCCGCCGCCAGCGCAAAACCCTGGCTGGCAAGTAAGGGCAAAGGGAATCTCCCCAAACGCACCCTTTACACTCTCCGCCGTGGGGACTAAATTTTTCGCATGTCTCTGGATTACGACGCAACGGAATTTATCGACGGTGATTTTCAAGCGCACAAATCGCCGGCATCCGCGGCGTCGGGTCCCGCCGGGAATTTGCTGCGCGCGCCCACGCGCGAGGAAGTGGACTCGAAGGTGGCCGAGGCCCAGCAAAAGCTGGCGGATCTGAAGCGAGCGCAGGAGGAATTGGAACGCGAGCGGTCGGCCCTCGAAGAAACCCGCCGCCGCCAGCGCGAATTTCAAACTGGCCGCCAGGAAATGGTGCAAAACCTCACGCGCGGCGTGGGTTTGCTGGAGAAATCCGAATTCGACGCCCGCCGCGACGCCGAGCAAATGGCCAAGACTCTTTTCGACTTCCGCGACGCGCTGAACAAGGTCGAAGGCATTCGCGAAGAAGGCTGGACCCAGGACAATTTCCAGTCGGAACTGACGCGCGCGCTGACGGTCCTCGAGAATGCGCGGATGGAGTGGAACGCCGCGCGGCTGAAATTCACGGTGCTGTCGGGTGCGGCACCGGTCGAAGGCGAGGAAGCCGCGGCCCCGGCTCCGGCGCAGGCCCTTCTGGCCGCGCAGAGTTTTGGGCGTCTGTGCAAGATTGGCTTCGCGCTGACCTGGCCGCTGGCGGTGGTGGCCTTGCTGGCGCTCGGCGCGCTCGTCGTTGTGCTCCTGGCCCGTCACCTTTGAGTGGGTTGCCGTCATGGCATGGTTCAACAAAAAGACAGACCCGATTTCCGACCGCGCCCGAGCGCTTAACCAGGAAATCGCCGACCTGGAAGCCAAAATTCAGCGGCTCGGCGCCCGCATGCAATCGGACCATTCCCAGCCGCGTTTGCGCTCGACGGCAGTGCCGCATGGCGCCACCTGGAGCAGCCATCCCGCGCCGGCTCCGACGCCCTCGGCCCCGCCAGCCGCGCACGAGCCGATTTTCGAGGATGTGGACACAAATCTCTTGAGACCGCGCACGGACGCCGCGGCGACGCCCGATCATTACAACGAGCTTGGAGTCCGCAAATACGATTTGCCTGCCCTGTTCCACCGCATACAGAATCATTTTCGCGGCCCCTCGACGACCAATCCCAAACTGGTGAGCTACCTCGCCGCTGGCGGCATCTCGGGACTTCGCCCCATGCGCTACGAAAAACGCGTGGCCCGCAACCGCTTCATTGTGCTGGTAGTGATCTTGTTTTTGACCGGGCTGGGGATCATCGCGGTGTACGTCCATCATCGCTGATTTTTCCCGAGTTGTTCACATTCGCTAATTTTGCGAAGCGAAATTTTTTGCGAAACAGATTGGTTTCCGGGTGTTTTTTCGAATTTTCCCCTGTGAATAACGTTTGCGTAGATTTTTTGAAAATTTCCTTGTTCAACCACTATATGGGGGATAGATTCTATTTTGTTCCCCTATTAATGGGGTTCTGGCCGTGAAATCAAAAAATGGGCCCGGCTGGAAAAAATGCGGATTCTTAACAGTGGCAGCGGTGTTTACCTGAAACCGACCAGCGCCAGCGTCCGACTGGACCAAACCTAAAAAAGGAACGACCATGATTGATGTGAGCGAGGAAGTTTTGTCTGCGCGCGCCCCGAAGGGCCGACGCGGGGCGGCGCGGGCCGGCGGAGTTCGAGGCGTCGGAACAGGCAGTGCATCGACGAAAAAATCGTTGCGCCTCGAGCGGACGTTCAGCGATTCTAAACTCAAGCCCTTCGATCAAATCGATTGGGAACGGCGCACGGCCGAGATCACCGACGACGCGGGCAAGGTCATTTTCAGCCAGGAAAACGTCGAGGTGCCCAAACCGTGGTCCGTCTTGGCGACCAAAGTAGTCGTTTCGAAATATTTTTATGGGGAACAAGGCAAGCCGGAGCGGGAGACTTCGGTGCGGCAATTGATTCATCGCGTTTGCCGGACGATTGCCGATTGGGGCGTCAAGGACGGTTATTTCTCGAAGGCCGACGGCGAAGTTTTTTATGACGAGTTGACCTGGCTCTGTGTGAATCAATACGGCGCCTTCAATTCGCCGGTCTGGTTCAACGTGGGCCTTTATCATCAATATGGCGTCGGCAAGACTTCGAGCCGCGGCAACTGGTTTTACAATCCCAAGACCGGCGAAGCCGAGCGCGCCAAGACCCAGTACGATTATCCGCAGTGCAGCGCCTGCTTCATCCAGTCCGTGGACGATGACATGGAATCCATCATGCGCCTGGCCCACAGCGAGGCGATGCTGTTCAAATTCGGCTCGGGGACAGGCACGGATCTTTCGCCGCTGCGCTCGAGCAAGGAAAAACTCAGTGGCGGCGGCCGGCCCAGTGGCCCGTTGTCGTTCCTGAAAGTGTACGATCAGGTGGCGAACGTGGTGAAGTCCGGCGGCAAGACGCGGCGCGCGGCCAAGATGAACACGTTGCGGGACCGGCACGGGGACATCGAGGCCTTCATCGACGCCAAGCAAAAGGAAGAAAAGAAGGCCTGGGCGCTCATCGAGCAGGGCTACGACGGCTCCTACAATGGCGAGGCCTACGGCAGCGTCATGTACCAGAACGAGAATCTATCCGTTCGCGCCAGCGACGAATTCATGCAGGCCGCGCTCGAGGGCAAGGAATGGTGGACGCGCTCCGTGACCACCGGCCAGCCGCTGGAAAAGAAGGACGCCGGGACGCTGCTGCGCAAAATTGCCGAAGGCACCTGGGTCTGCGGGGACCCCGGGATGCAGTATGACGGCGCGATTCAGAAATGGCACACCTGCAAGGGGACCGAGCCGATTCACTCGACGAATCCCTGTTCGGAATACGTTTTCTTGAACAACACCGCCTGCAACCTGGCTTCGCTGAACTTGATGAAGTTCAAACGCGAGGACGGCACCTTCGACGTCGAGCGTTTCAAGGCAGCGGTGCGCGTGTATATCACCGCGCAGGAAATCCTGGTGGACAACGCGAGCTATCCGACGAAGGAAATTGCGGAGAATTCGCATATTTACCGCACGCTGGGCCTGGGATTCGCCAATCTCGGCTCGCTCATCATGAGCTACGGCCTGCCGTATGATTCGGACGAAGGCCGCGCTTTGGCGGGCGCGCTGACCGCCATCATGACCGGCCATTCTTACGAGCAATCGGCTGAAATCGCCAGAGTCATGGGCGCCTTCAAGGGGTATCACGACGCCCGTTGCGCGCACGTCTCCAAGCCGCTGGCGGCGGACAACGTGGCTTCCATGCTGGGCGTCATCCGGCAGCACCGCGAAGCCGTCGAGGCCATTCAGCCCAGCCAGGAGTTTAATTATCTGAAGGAAAACGCACGGCAAACCTGGGAGGGCGCCCTCGCCCGCGGCGGCGAGGCAGGCTATCGCAACGCCCAGGTCACCGTGCTCGCCCCGACCGGCACCATCGCTTTTCTCATGGACTGCGACACGACCGGCGTCGAACCGGACATTGCGCTCGTCAAATACAAGCTGCTGGCCGGCGGCGGAATGCTCAAGATCGTCAATCGCACCGTGCCCGAAGGCTTGCGCCACCTTGGTTACGCCGAAGCAGAGATCGCGCGGATCACCGCCCATATCGAGAAGCACGACACTATCGAAGACGTGGAAGAAGCCGGCCAGACCGTCCGCAGCGGCCTGAAGCCTGAGCATTTGCCGGTGTTTGATTGCGCGTTCCGGGCGCACCGCGGCAAACGCAGCATCCAGGCCCTGGCGCATTTGAAAATGATGGGAGCCGCGCAACCGTTCATCAGCGGCGCGATTTCCAAGACCGTCAACATGCCCGGTGACAGCAGCGTGGAAGACATCCGCGACGCCTATGTGCAGGCGTGGAAAATGGGCCTCAAGTGCGTGGCCATTTATCGCGACGGTTCGAAACGCTCGCAACCGCTGAACACGAAGCGTACCAACGAAGGCGGGGACAAGACCTCCAACTCCGCGAGCGCCGATACTTCCGTGCTCGAAGACCGCCTCAAAGATCTGGAGGCCGAAGTCGCGCGCCTGCGCGAGCAGGGCGGCAAACCGTTGCGCCGGCGTTTGAGCGACACCCGCACCGCGGTCACGCACAAGTTCGATATCGCCGGCCACGAGGGTTATCTCACGGTGGGTTTGTTCGCGGACGAGCAACCGGGCGAACTGTTCATCACGATGGCCAAGGAAGGCTCGACCATTGGCGGATTGATGGACGGCATCGGCACATTGACGAGCATGGCGTTGCAATACGGCGTGCCGCTGGAGGCGCTGGTGCGCAAGTTCGCACACGTGCGCTTCGAGCCTTCGGGCTTCACGCGGAACCCCGAAATTCGCAACGCGGCTTCCATCATGGATTACGTGTTCCGGTGGATGGCGTTTCAATTCATCCCCGGCTATCGCGAAGCGAATGCGCCCAACCGCAACCAGCCCGAACTCGCCATCCCCGGCCTGCGCGACGAGGAAAAGAAAAAAATCAACCGGCCGGTTCCCGAACTGCCAATTTCCGAGGACAGCGACGCCCTGGATGAGAAACTCGAAAACGAGGGAAACGGCAACGGGCATGGCAACGGCAACGGCGTGTCCGCCCGGCAAAACGGCGGCCGCAGCCGCGCTCAAGTTCCGCACGTTTCATCCGAGCGGAAGTTGAACAGCCTCAGCGACACCGTCGCCCACTTCCAGCAGGATGCGCCCACCTGCCCGAACTGCGGCCACGTGGCCGTGCGCAACGGCGCTTGCTACAAGTGCCTGAATTGCGGCGAGAGTTTGGGGTGCAGTTAGAATTTTGGTGGTGTTGCCGACCGAGTGAGGAAGGCACAAAAGCACAAGCCCTCGGTTTACGAAGTTGACAAAGTCAGACCGGCGTAGGAGGCTACTATAGCATGGCAACAGCAACCACAATCGAGAGACCGGTCGAGAAGCTTCGGGACGTCGAAGAGCGGATCGTGAAGAACATCCGTTCCACCTTGCGGAAAGTCGCTGCGGCTGCCTCTGGAGACCCCGCAAATCTTGCCAGGTTGACAGGAATTGCATTCCGTCAGGAATTTCCGGTCGCCAGGGCAGATAATCGCGTGGCCAATGCCGTTGCGCGGGGAATCGGCGTGCGCCAAAAACTAATCGAAGCCGAAGGTGGCAGCCTATCCGCGGAAGAGGCGGCTCGAGAACTGGGCATCTCGAAGACGGCCATTTTGAAACGGTATCAAAAAGGCAGGATCATCGCCTGGCGCGAGGAACGGCAGAACGCGGCGCGGTTCCCAATCTGGCAATTCAAGGACAATAAAGTATTGGATGGCTTGGAGGAGGTTCTCAAAGTGCTCGATTCGGGAAGCCTGTTGGATGACTTCGGTCGAATGATCTTCTTCCTTTCTAACAGGGGCTTGCTCGGAGGAAAACGACCCCTGGACTGCTTGCGGGCCGGAGAGGTTAATAAAGTTTTGCAAGCGGCCGAGGGGTATGGCGGGTAATCAGCCGGGCCGCCCCGTAAGACTGCCTCCCACGGACTTGGCCACGCAAGACCTTCCATGCACACGACAACCCGCACGAGCCTGGTTCAGAGTACATCGAAGTGGTTACGCTGCCATTTTCTTCAGTCTCAACCCAACTCACCGATACTCCCATCCGAATTGCCCTTCTCCGATACTTTACGTGGCAACGGACGTGGAAACCTGTCTTTGGGAGATCTTTGGCGATGCGGTTTTCGACAATGGACGAGTGCTGCCGAAAACCCAATGGGACAACTTGCTGATCTCGACCATCGATACGCCGCTTCTGCACCTCTGCGATTTGTCGAAAACCACAACACGCGGCGCTCTTACCGTTGACCTGACAGCACTGATGAACGACAACCTTGGTGTTCCCCAGGAATGGGGTCTCGCGATTCAGAGGCACCCCTCGCAGGTACCAGCCATCAAATTCAGGAGCAGGTTTACTGGCCACGCATGTCTCGCGATTTTCGACCGCGGGGGTATCCGCATTCGGCTTCGGGAGGAGCGCCTGAGCCGATTAAACCGGTTCGACCCGGCTTTGAACTGGCTCACCAGGTACGAAGTGAGCCTGGTATAGTAAGTCATTGCCCCAATCTTTCTCTTTCCATCTTCCCTGCGTTCCATTAGAAATTGGCCATGAGAACGTATCATCAATTTCTGCTTTCGGCCACGAGCGCATTGGTTTTGGGCTTTTCGAACACGCCGAAAGCGACCGCGGCATCGGTCGGCACCGGGCCGAGTTTCAAGGGTCCGGTCGGAATTCAGCTTTACAGCCTGCGCGAGCAGTTCAAGAAGGACGTGCCGGGCACGTTGGACGAAGTCAAAAGCTGGGGCATCAAGTACGTCGAGTTGGCTGGCACTTACGATGTTCCGCCGGACCAGTTCAAGGCACAATTGCAAGCGCGCGGTATCGAGGCAGTGAGCGGCCATTTCCCCTATGAACGTTATCGCGACGATGTCGAAGGCGTGGCGCGCGAGGCCAAGGCGCTGGGTCTGAAATATGCCGGCTGCGCCTGGATTCCCCACGGTGACCCTTTCGACGAGAAGACTTGCCGGGAAGGGATTGCGGTTTTCAACAAGGCGGGCGAGGCGCTGGCCAAACAGGGCTTGAAGTTCTTTTACCACGTGCACGGCTACGAGTTCCAGCCGCATGGCGACGGGACGCTCCTCGATTTGATGATGGCGGAGACCAATCCCAAGTTCGTGAATTATCAAATGGACGTGTTTTGGATCGTTTTTCCAGGGCAGGACCCGGTGAAGCTGCTCGAGAAATACGGCAAACGCTGGCAGTTGATGCATTTGAAGGACATGCGCAAAGGCACGAAAACCGGCGCGCTGACGGGACATACGGACGTAGCGAACGATGCGGCGATCGGCGCCGGCCTGATGGACACCCCGGCGATCCTGCGCGCCGCCAGGAAAGCAGGCGTGAAATGGTACTTCATCGAAGACGAATCGCCCTGGTCCGAGAAGCAGATTCCACAGAGCCTGGGATACCTGGAGCAGGTGAAGTGGTAACAGCAGATGGAGATGGACCGCGGGCGGATGGATGATTGCTTGAGGATGCGGAGTTGCAGACTTTAGGCTTGTGGCGTACGGTAAAGCACTCGCGCAGAGACGGGGTCGAGGTGATTACATTTGCGGTGGCTGGGTCGAACAACCATGAGAACAGCTTTTTTTCCGGCTAAGACATTAAGCAATTTACCCGCCGACAATTTCGAGGCGATGGCGGTGCTGTGCGGGGAATTCGAGCGGTTCGACGGCCACGCGCGCCAACTGCCCGAACACCACAACGATTACGTGGAGGCATTGAGCGTTCTCAAGGCTTTCTCGCTGGCGCGGCACATGCCGGCCGAACCTTTCCCCGAAGTCGGCCCGCAGCGGCAACAGAACATCGCCCACATCAAGGCCTATTTCGTTCAGGTCGGCAACGTCGTGCGGGCCGAGCTTTCCAAACGCCACGCACGGGGTTACTTCGAATCAAAGACCGAGGAATATGTTTCCTTGTTCTCCCGGGTTTCCGTTTACGAGTTTTCCGAAACCGACTTCAAACGCATCCATGATCTGGTCGGGGAATTGCGGGACTTGATTCGCGACAGCAGCCTGATCACCGAGGAACACAAGCGGCGGCTGCTCCGAAGGCTGGAAGCAATGCGGGGCGAATTGTATCAAAAGACCAGCGACATCGACCGCTTTTGGGGCTTCCTGGGGGAGGCCGGAATTGCGATGCGAAAGTTCGGGGACGATCTGTCGCCGATTTCGCAGCGCGTATTGGAGCTCGGGGGTTTGGTAATCGCGGCCATTTTCGCGAAAGAAGGAATTCGGGCTCTGCCCGAAGTGAGCCAGATGTTGCTGCCGCGCGAGGGTTGACTTCGATGCAGCGGAGGCGAGCGACGAAGCAATTATGCATTGGCTGCTCTGAGCCTGCACCCCGAAAGACCTCTTTCGCTGAGAGGCGGCCTTCATCGGCGACTGAGCTATGAATGGAGATCGAGCGAGGTCGATGGGTGGGTAGCGACCAAGGAAATTCCTATGCGATAGCGCTAGGAGCGGAGAGCGGCGTAAGCTCGATGGGCTGCCGAATCATTGTTTTTTCCGAGGAAGAATATGAAACAGCAAAGTAACTATGCAGCCCCCTTGCGGCGAAGCCGCGGAGCAAATTCGAATTTTCGCTCTCTAAAAGACTTCCTCTTGTTGACAAAATAAGAACCCAAGCGCAGTATTAGCCTGCTGTAAGCCAGAACTATAAAGCGCGCCAACCACGCGCCGATGACATTCTGATTATTGGTTGAAAATTGAATATGCGAATCGTTCGTAAGCCAGAATTTCGCGTGCGTTCATGAAGGAGACTTTTCGCTTATGAGTATTTGCCCCAAGAATCGTTTCGTCCGCTCGGCGCGTGTGGGCGGACTGCTGCTGTTGTTCGTGCTGGGCGCCGCTTCGGTGAATGCACAAATGGTCGACCTCAACGGCGACGGCATGAGTGACATCTGGCAACTCATCTTCGGCGCCGGCAGCCTGAATCCCAACGCCGACACCGATGGCGACGGCGTGATCAACCGTCTCGAAGCTATCGCCGCCACCAACCCGTTCGACTCGAACTCCTATCCAAGAATCTCGTTTGGAACTTACGCCGGCACCAACTTCAACGCGACGCTGTCGTGTGCTCTTGGCAAGCAGTACCAATTGCAAAGCACCGTGGCCCTTGACCCGGCGCATGCGTCGAACTGGATTACCGAGGCGAGCGTCATTGCCCGCACGGGCTCTGTCGTCACGCTCAGCGCGCCGACCGGCCCCACGGCAAAATTCTTCCGCGTCTCCATATCCGATGTGGATAGCGACGGCGATGGAGTCAATGACTGGGAAGAATACCAACTGGGCCTCGATCCGTTCAATGCCTACAGCAACGGCCAACTCGATGCCAACGGACATCCGCTCAACGACTATGCTTACGTGGTGGGCCGGCTGGCTTCGCAGAACGTCGTCACCATCACCGCGAGCGATCCTGTCGCTATTCAGCCCGATCCCGGCCAGCCGTCG
>Ga0073928_10004113_pt1 | contig 22029 bp, 14 predicted proteins | sample PaiPotPPA55metaG_FD_76969 | JGI IMG/M metagenome (GOLD analysis project Ga0073928, IMG submission 76969) | Iron sulfur acid spring bacterial and archeal communities from Banff, Canada, to study Microbial Dark Matter (Phase II) - Paint Pots PPA... ...
GCTGCGTCGCTGAGGCTTGCCAGGCCGGCGGCAAGCACAGCGGCGTTGGTGTTGTCCTGCAAAGAATGCTCGCGTATTCGCGCAATGGTCTCCTTGGCGCCAATCGCATATCCGAGGCGCATTCCAGCCATACCGTAAATTTTGGAGAAGGTGCGGGCAATCAGGACGTTAGGATTCGTAGCTATCCATTCGACGGCGCTGATGTAGCGCGGGTCGTCAGCGAAGTCGAAGTAAGCCTCATCGATCAGAATCAAAGTTGAAGCAGGAATGGCATGGATGAAAGATGCTAATTCGTCACGCCAGACGATCGTGCCGGTAGGATTATTCGGATTGCAAACGTAGGCGACGCCAGTCTTCGAAGTGCACGCCGCAGCCATCTTTGGAAGGTCATGGCGATGGTCGGCGGTTAAAGGAATTGTTACGGGCTCGGCGCGTGTGATTTTGGCGTATCCCAGAACGGCTTCGAAGGTGGGCTGGGCGGCGACAATATTTTCGCCGGGTGCGAGAAATGCCATGTCCACGCAACGAAGTATTTCCGTGGAGCCGCAACCTAGCGCAATATTTTCGCGAGACACGTTATACTTTTTTGCGAGCGCATCGGTCAGCTCGATTTCGACAGAACCCGGATACCGGGAAGCCACGTGGCCGCAAGCAGCGAGCGCGGCCAGCGCCTTGGGCGACGGCCCGTAGGGATTTTCGTTGAAGTTGAGGTGAATGGCATTCGGCGGAGCCGGTCTGGCGGGCCGATCATCCAATGTAGGTGGAAATCTCGGAGCGGTAAGGGCAACGGCCAGCGAGCCTAGAGCACGGGAAAAGTCACGACGGGAAAACAGAGAATCAGCCATCTCACGCTCCCTGGGGATTCGACCGGATGATACGCCCCGTGAGCCGGGTCAGACAAGGGAACGCTCCATTTCCCTTGTTGGGCTTACGCTTGTGCCGGAACAGACACGCGATCCGTTATCCTTTTTAGCGCGCGGGATCGATATTTTATGAAAGGAGAATTATGGACAAGGAATTGCGGGACAATTTGCGGAAAGTCGTGAGTTGGGGAGAAGCGCACACCGATTGGAAAAAGGCCATCGATGGAGTCTCCAAATCAAAACGCGGCGTCAGACCTCCCGGATCGCCTCACTCGGCCTGGGAGCTCTTGGACCATATGCGAATCGCGCAATGGGACATCCTCGATTTTTGCCGCAATCCAAAACATACTTCACCTAAATGGCCGGAGGGATATTGGCCGAAGACTCCCGCGCCACCCAATGAGGAAGCGTGGGATCAAGCGGTGGAGCAATTCCAAAAGGATAATCAGGCCTTGGCTGACTTGGTGATGGATTCGAACAAGGATCTCTTCGCACCTATTGCTCACGGAACCGGACAAACAATTTTGCGCGAGGTGCTATTGCTGGTTGACCACAATTCGTACCATTTGGGCCAATTCGTTTTGGTGCGCCGGCTTTTGGGAGATTGGCCGACGGAATAAAGACGGGCTTTCTGGGTTCGTTGGCACAGCCCGCACAATATCTAGCCGTATAATATAAGGACGATTTGCGAGGAGATTCATGAATCGGCAACAGGCGGTGGCGGAACCCGCAGCATCGAGGGAAAACCAGGAGCGGATTTGGGAGGCGTTTCGCCGATGGGGTTATTTGCAAGCGGACCTGGATCCGCTGGGTGATCTGCAACCTGTCGCGATGCCCGAACTCGATCTTAGCGGGCCAGAAGCGGAAGCAGCGCGGCGATTTTATTGCGGAACCATCGGCGTGGAATTCATGCACATCGCCGATGGGGAAAAGAGGCAATGGATCCAGAAGCGGATGGAACAAGAGGCCCCCGAAGTCGATCGCGAGCGAATTTTGGAATGGCTAGTGCGCGCGGAAATTTTTGAGCAAGTTTTGCAAACGCGCTATCTGGGGACCAAGCGTTATTCGCTGGAAGGGGAAGCGGCTTTGCTGCCCTTGCTGGATGCGATCCTAAGCGCGGCGGCCGAACAAGGCGCGCACCAAGCCGTTCTGGCCATGAGTCACCGCGGGCGCTTGAACGTGATGGTCCATATCGTTGGGCGAGGCGCGGCAGAAGTTTTCGCACGGTTCGAAGACGTCGATCCACGCAGCGTGCTGGGCGGTGGAGACGTGAAGTATCACATGGGCGCGACCGGCAGCTTTCCCGCAGCGTATGGCCAAAAGCTGGGAATCCATTTGGTCTCCAATCCAAGCCATCTGGAAGCTGTGAACCCGGTGGCCATGGGACGCACCCGAGCCAAACAAACGCGGGCTGGAGAATCTGGCCGAAAAGAAATCGTTTCTGTGACGATGCATGGCGACGCCGCCTTTGCGGGACAAGGCATTACCGCCGAGACATTGAATATGGCCGGGGTGGAAGGATTCACGGTGGGTGGCTCCGTGCATATCATCGTGAACAACCTTCTCGGCTTCACTACGATTCCGCGCGATTTGCATTCCTCGCGATTTTCTTCCGATTTGGCGAAGCGTCTGCCGATTCCGATTTTTCACGTGAACGCCGAGGACCCGGACGCAGTCGCGCGCGTGGGGCGTATGGCGCTGGAGTATCGCTATGCTTTTAATTCTCCGGTGGTGGTGGACTTAATTGGCTATAGGCGGCACGGCCATAGCGAAGTGGACGATCCCACTATCACGCAGCCGTTGCGCTACCGGAAAATTCAGGCCCACGCGCAACTCTGGCAAATCTATTCCAAACAAATCGGCGTGGATCCTGAGCCGATGGTCGAACGCGTGCGGCAAGAGCTGGATGCCGCGCAAAAACACGCATTGGAGCTTGAAAAGAATCCGCCGATGCGCAAACTTCCGGAGTATTGGAACGCTTATCGCGGCGGCCGCTATAACCCTGCAATGGAAGTTGACACCGGCGTGCCGGAGAGTGAACTGACGGCGATCGGCGAAGCGGTTGCGAGTTACCCGAAAGGATTTCACATCCATCCGAAGGTGAAAAAACTTTTGGAGCAACGCGTGGAGATGGCGCGCGGCAAACGCCCAATCGACTACGGAATGGCAGAAGCGCTGGCGTGTGGCTCTCTGGTAAAACAAGGAACGCCAGTGCGGCTGACGGGTCAGGACACGCGGCGCGGGACGTTTAATCAACGCCATGCGGCGCTGATCGATATTGAAACGGAAAAGGAATATGTGCCGCTCGAGCATGTTTCGCCAAGCCAAGCCTGGTTCGAAACCTACAATTCGCCGCTTTCCGAAGCTTCCGTTCTCGGATTTGAATATGGCTTCAGCCGCGATTTCCCCGAGGCGCTGGTTTTGTGGGAAGCGCAGTTCGGCGACTTTGCCAATGGCGCGCAGATCATCATCGATCAATTCGTAGCGGCGGGCGAAGACAAATGGAATTTGCTCTCGGGAGTTGTGCTGCTGCTGCCGCACGGTTACGAAGGGCAAGGACCGGAGCATTCCAGCGCGCGCATCGAGCGTTTCTTGCAGCTTGCGGCGCGCGACAACATCCAGATTTGCCAGCCGTCCACGGCCGCGCAATATTTTCATCTGCTGCGGCGGCAGGCTCTGCGAACTTGGCGAAAACCGCTGGTGGCGTTCACGCCCAAGAGCATGCTGCGCAATCCGGTGGCGTGTTCGTCCCTGGCGGAACTGGCGGCTGCTCGATTTCAGCGTGTGATTCCGGACAGTGGCGACGGCTCTGCCACGCGCGTTCTGCTTTGCAGCGGCAAAATTAGGCATGAGCTGATAGCAGAACGAGAGAAGCGCAACGATACCTCGATCGCAATTGTAACTCTGGAACAGCTTTATCCGTTTCCTGAAGCCGACCTCGCTTCGGAAATGGATCGCTACGCGAATGCGCGAGAATTCGTGTGGGTGCAGGAAGAGCCGGCTAACATGGGGGCGCTGGCATTTTTAATGCCGCGGCTGGAACGGTTGGCGAGCGGAAGATCGGTGCTGTCGGTAAAGCGTTCGGCAAGCGCCAGCCCAGCCACAGGCTCGCACAAGGCGCATGAGATGGAGCAACACACGCTTCTTTCTCTGGCATTCGGCGTGCCCGCCGGAAAATAAGTTCATACAACTATTTTCTGGAGATAATCACGCTTTGCGGACCGGACGCGCGGCGAAGTTCGTTTTTAGAGAATCCTGCCGCACGGAACATGCGTTCATATTCAGAGAATGGGTAAGCGTCGCCTGCGCGTGTGGAACCAAGCATCACCATGCTGAAGGCGGCTTGCGTCGGCGGCGAGACACGATCTTCGTTGGGCACGAATTCTACCGTGGCGACAGCGCCGGAAGACTTCAGCGCGGGATAAATTTTACGCAGCAATTTTTCAATCGCGGCGGGATCAAAATGGTGCAAGAAACCTGTTAGCAGCGCTAGATCGTAATCTTTGCCGAAATCCACTTCGAAAGCATTGCCCGGCAAGGTGTGGTAGCGCGATGCGACCCGTGCAGCTTGTGCGTTTTCTTTCGCAACATCCAGGACGCGAGGCCAATCCACCGCATAAATTTCAGCGTTAGGATTATGTTTTGCGATCGTGACGCCGTACATTCCATGGCCAGCAGCGATGTCGAGAACCTTCCATTTCGCGCCCGCGCCGGCATCGAGAATTTCCGCCAGGCCTTCGGCTGCGAGCGTCTGCAGAGGCGCCATGGAGCGCGCAAATGCCACCCATTTCGGACTGTCGGGTTCCGTGGTGGTGACATCGCCTTGCAGTGAGCCGCCATTGCGAACGATGGCCGTCAAATCCTTAAAAGCATCCATCAGCTCAGGAAGAGTAAGAAACTGAACGGCGGAACCGAGATAAGCCGGTGACTGCCTGTTGAGAAAAATCGCCGAATCGGGCATGAGTTCGTAGCGCTGATCGTTCTTGGCTAGGAACCCGTTGACCACCAGATAGTCGCATAGCGTGCGAATCCCCCGCTCGGAAGCCTGACATTTTTTTGCCAGCGCCGCCGTGCTATCGATTCCCTCGCCGATCGCGGTGAAAAGTTCAAGTTCGATAGCGGTCTTTAAAGCGGCGGTTTGCTGATAAGCATTGAGTGTTCCAAAAATGTGTTCCGGACTTGGCATGGAATGGTCGGTGGCTGAAGCCATTCTTTTTTTCTCCCGAGATACAAATTATTAGACTAGTGAGCAACGGAATTTTCAGCGAAACACCAGTGAACGAATTCGGGCTTATAACGGTCGACGACGGCAGCAGGCACATCCGATTCTCGCAATCGTCTAAATGTAAATCGAATTTCGCCCGAAGGCTGCACTTGGCCCAACAGGAATCCGTAGACGTTTGTTTCCGCTGCGCGAGCCTGCGTGGGTTCGGCGGGCAAAGCGTAACGAATTGCGCCGGCGGTTCCAATGATACAGCCCGGGAGCACGCCACCATTGGCGCGCCAGTACTCGGTGTTGAAGATTCCATCCATATAGTAGTGAGAGTGACTAGACAGGATATAAACGCGTTTGTGCGCGTCGTTTTGCGCCTTCAGCAGATCGATGTACACGCGCCGCCCGGATTCGGTTCCGGTGGCAGACTGATTCATGCTGTGATTTGCTGAAATGCTTTCAGGAAGGGCCTCATGCATCCCGACTACGACGGTATGGACTTGAGGATTTGATTCGGCGGCATTCAGTGTTTTTTCAAACCAGGTCATCTGAGCCGCATCGAACTGGTCCGTCGTAGAGTTGTCCAGAGAGATGAAATCCACTCCGTTTTGTACCCAATGATAGTACGCGGTGAGTTTGTGGGCGAACGGATCATCACGCAGCCGTTGCTCGCGAATCTTCGGCATATCCAGCCAATCGGCGAACTGAATGATGTATTGTTCACGGGTCTTCGGAGGCGTGGTTTCGTGATTGCCGATACCCAAGAAAACTGGAAGATCGCCGAAGGGAACGATCTGGTTGCGGATAAAATCGTCCCACGCGGTCTGCTCGTAATCATAAATGTTCAGCGGATTGGCAAGGTGTTCGGGCTGATGCTGTATGTCTTCATCGAAATTATAGATTGCGCGGTAATCGCCTAGGTGCCAGTAAAAGGTTGCCCCTGAGTTGATCACGCCAGCCGCTATTGCAGGCATTACTACATCGCCGCAATTGCGCGAATCGCCGGAGACCGCGAAGGACCACGTTCCATCTGTCGATTGCTGTGGTACCTGCGCGCGTTTCTGCGCTGAACGCTGCGTTCCTGTTCCCGAACCAGTCGCGACCAACAATGCAACGGCCAACAAAACGACACGCGGGATATCTACCAGGCTCATCAAATCTCCAGACACTTTTTTCCGAGCACACGACAGACGTGCGATGAAAGGATGGGCCACATTGTCTCCCCGATGGCGGTTGGGAGGCAATCGTAGAAATACGGATTTCGTTTGAAGAATGGGGCTGTGTCGCTTACATTTCTTTCGCTCATATTGTTGCGACCGAACTTCGGTACCCGCGCAAGCGAATGCGCGAAAGGCAAGCGCCATGCAAATACAACCGTTTGACCTGGAACGCTGGCAGTCCATCTGGGAAAACAAGGTTGAACTGAATATTTCCGAGAGCGGAGTGCACCCGCTTACGACGTCGGAGCTCGTCCGGGACGCCGCGACGACCCTGCAGAAAATTCTCGATGTGCCGCAGTATTACCCGCAAACAAACGGCAGCGAAGAATTGCGCTCGCGCATCGCGGAATTGTATCCGGGCGCGAAAGCCGAAAACATTTTGGTGACCTGCGGAGGCTCCGAAGCAAATTTCATCGCGACCTGGGCGCTGCTGGAGCCCGCGGACGAAATTGTGTTCATGATGCCGAATTACATGCAGATTGCGGGACTGGCGCGCGCGTTTGGCGCAACCGTAAAACCCCTGTGGCTGCGCGAAGAGCTTCAGTGGGGAATCGCCGTGGACGAGTTGCCTCGGCTGATCGGCCCGAAGACACGGCTGATTGCTATCTGCAATCCGAACAATCCGACGGGCTCTGTTCTAAAGAAAGAAGAACGCGCAGCAATTGTTGCCGCGGCCGAGAAAGTGGGCGCTTGGATTCTGGCCGACGAGGTGTATCGCGGTGCGGAATTCGACGGAGTCATGACCGCAAGCTTCTGGGGTGGCTACGATCGCATCCTGTGCACTGCGGGCCTTTCGAAGGCCTTCAGCTTGCCCGGGTTGCGCACGGGATGGGTAGTCGGAGCACCGAAAATGGTGGAGCGACTGTGGGGCTACCACGATTACACCAGCATCGGCCCCAGTATGTTGACGGACCGGTTAGCCTCGCTCGCGCTGGAACCCAAGCGCCGCGCATGGATTCTGAACCGAACGCGGGAAACCCTGTTGCGCAACTATCCCGCTTTGCAGACCTGGCTAAAAAGTCACGCCGACTCGTTTTCACACGTGCCGCCCAAGGCCGGCGCGATCGCCTGGGCCGGGCTGCGGCGCGGCCAGAACTCAGCGCAAATGGCTGAGCAGTTGCGCGAAAAGAAAAGTGTTCTTCTAGTGGCCGGCGAACAGTTGGGGATGGAATCTTTCGTGCGATTCGGATTTGGCGGGGAACCCGAACATTTGCGGAAAGCGCTCGCGCGTATTGATGAGTGGCTGCGGGAAAGTCTTCGTCGCTCGCACGCCCGCTAGCCGCGAAATATTACAGAACAAGATGCGTTGGCCGCTCAACGGGCGCTTCGGTTGAAGCCAAGCTGCGCAGCGCGAGCAAATATTTTAGGGATGTCTTCTCGCCTTACGTAGCGGAGATGAAACTCACCGGGCTTTGCAACGCCATCGGGTTTGTCGATGAGCTTTGTTTCAGAAATGGAGATGAATTTATCGAGCATGCGGTTCACGCCAAGATTACTCGTCCGCGTTTGATGGATTAATTGCGACATGGGCACTAGATCAAAATAGGCTTTCACGCGGTGAGGATAGAGCGCCGTGGAAAGGCCCTTTGCGCGCAAGTCCGGCACGATGATGTGCCAGTGAGAATAGTTCACTTCCTCGGAATAGCGATTCAGCAAGGTATACCCGACAAGGTCTTCGTCCAAAGTAATTGCCAGGGCAATCGAAGACTGGCCTGGCTGGCCGGTGCGAATTGCGTTCAAAAACCTCTTGTGGATGTCCTCAGCGGACCCCAGCCGTCGACGATCGGCTCCCATAGCCGCCAGGTATTCGTCCGGGCTCAAGAGCCAGTAATCGGCGATTGCCGAAAGGTCTGAAGAGGTTATGTCTCTTAGACCGGCCAGCCCGCTCGCCGTTTTCGCCGAAGCGAAATTGGACATTTCTAATCCCCTACCGCTGCAGGGTGTCCGTAGTTCCTACAGTAAACGCGACATCCCGGCGAAACGAAACGGCCAAATTGGTGTTTAAAGGGATGTGCTTGCGCGATAAGTCGTAAACTGATTAACGAATCGGATTGCCGCGCGCATTGACTTGACCTCGCTAGCCACAATAAGATGACACGCAGCGCCATCCAGACCCTACCCTCCATGAAAGCGCCTTTACCCGAGAACGAAACTGCCCGCCTGGAAGCTCTGCAGCGCTACGCCATTCTGGATACTTTTCCGGAGCAGGAGTTTGACGATCTTTCCCGTCTGGCGGCACTCATTTGTGGCACGCCTATGGCCCTGGTCAGTTTAGTGGACGCGGATCGCCAATGGTTCAAAGCCAAAGTTGGAATTGACGATGCGGAAACGCCGCGGGAAGTCGCGTTTTGCGGACACGCAATTTTGCAGCGGGACGTGATGGTGGTACCGGACGCATTGGCCGACGCGCGATTTCGGGAAAATCCGCTGGTCACCGATCGCCCCAACGTGCGCTTTTATGCCGGAGCACCTCTCATTACGCAGGAAGGACACGCCTTGGGAACGCTGTGCGTGCTCGACCACGTCCCGCGGGATTTAACCTCCGAACAGAAGCAAGCCCTGAAGGCGTTGAGCCGCCTTGTGGTCGCGCAGATCGAACTTCGCAGAAGTGTCTCCGATCAATCACAGGCCATCCGAGAGCGCCGCCGCACTCAAGAGGAGCTTGACCAGCTTTTTACGCTTTCGCTTGACATGCTTTGCATCGCGGGCTTCGACGGATATTTCAAGCGAATCAATCCGGCTTGGGAGGGAACACTCGGCATTCCCAAGGAAGAATTGCTGTCGCGGCCTTACATCGACTTCGTTCATCCAGACGACCGCGAAGCCACCATCAATGAAGCCAGGAAAATGGATCAAGGCGAGCTGACGATTTCCTTTGAGAATCGTTATCGCTCAGCGGATGGAACGTATCTTTGGTTGTTGTGGAATGCCACTCCCAACAAAACTCTGAAACTTATTTTTGCGGTTGCGCGAGATATCACGCAACGCAAACACACTGAGCGCCGGCTCGCCACCGGCTATGCGGTGACCAACCTGCTCGCAAACGCCGAATCTCTGGAACTTGCAACGCCGCAAATTTTGCGGGAGATTTGCGAAGGCTTGGGATGGGAATTGGGCGCCATATGGAGTGTAGAAGATGGCGGTGAAACGATTCAGTGCCTGGATGTCTGGCATTTGCCACACTTGGAATTCCCGGAATTTGTGAGCGCTACCCGCGAAATCAAGTTCAAGCGAGGTGTGGGTTTACCCGGCCGAGTATGGGCTACGGGGCAATCGGCGTGGATTCCGGATGTACCCAACGACCAGAATTTCCCGCGGGCGCCTTTGGCGAAAGCCGAAAATCTGCACGCAGCTTTCTGTTTTCCCATCCGGACCGGTGAACGCGTCCTGGGCGCAGTCGAGTTCTTCAGCCGGGAAATACGCAAGCTCGAAGGCGAGTTGGTCGAGATGTTCGATTCGATCGGCAGCCAGATCGGACAATTTATCGAACGCCGCCGCGCTGAAATGGATTTGAAACTTTACGCCGATTATTTGGAAGCCGCCAGACACGTTCAGGAAAAAGACGCAAAACGGCTTGCCGCCTTGGTGAAAGAACTCGAAATCGCCAAGAAGAAGGCCGAGGAGGCCACGCGCGCCAAGAGCGAGTTCCTTGCGAACATGAGCCACGAAATTCGCACGCCGATGAACGCTATCGTGGGCATGACTGAACTTGCGCTTGAAACGAAATTAACTCCGGAGCAACGCGAGTATCTGGCCACAGTGAAAACCTCCGCCGGGTCTTTGCTGGACTTGATCAACGATATTTTGGATTTCTCCAAGGTTGAGGCGCGCAAAGAAGAGCTGGATCACATTGCCTTCAAATTGCGTGATACGCTCGCGGACGCCATGAAGGTGTTGGCCCTTCGTGCGCAGGAAAAAGGCCTCGAATTAGCCTCTCATTTTCCCGCGGATGTTCCCGACGACCTTGTCGGCGATCCCAGCCGGCTGGGCCGTATCGTTGTAAATCTGGTCGGAAACGCAATTAAGTTTACCGAACGTGGCGAAGTGGTTTTGCGCGCTAAGGTAGAAAAGCTCGAAGGCGATAGCTTGCTGTTGCACTTCTCTGTTACCGATACCGGTATCGGCATTCCGGTCGACAAACAGAAAAAAATCTTCGAAGCTTTCGCTCAGGCGGATACTTCCACCACTCGAAAATACGGAGGCACGGGTCTGGGCCTGGCAATCTGCGCGCAATTGGCGGAGCTGATGGGCGGACGGGTGTGGGTAGAAAGCGAAGTGGGACGAGGAAGCACCTTTCACTTCACTGTACAGTTTAAATTGCAGGACGCCTCTCCCCAAAAGCTGGCGGCAATTTCGCCTGTGAAACTGCAAGGCCTGCCGGTTCTCGTTGTGGACGACAATGCAACGAACCGCCGCATACTTGAGGAAATGATTTCGAACTGGCGCATGAAGCCGGTGGCAGCCTCGAACGGAGCAGCCGCATTGAAAGCGATGAAGCGTGCGCGAGCGGAAGGCAATCCGTTTCAAGTAGTCCTGCTGGACGGCCACATGCCGGAAATGGACGGATTTGAGGTGGCCGCAAAGGTGAAAAAGGATCCGCACCTCAAGCACGCGACCGTGATCCTGCTCACTTCGGCGGGCCGTCGCGAGGATTTGACTCGGGCAAAAGCGCTGGGAGCCGCGGCCGCTCTCACCAAGCCGGTGAAACAGTCGGAGCTGTGGGACGCCATCGTTACCGCTTTGCACGTGCCCGCGCACGCAAAAGGGGAAACAAGCGCTGCGCGTGAAGGTTTGCGGATTGCGCGGCCTCGGTTGCGGATTCTTGTGGCGGAAGATAATCCGGTGAACCAGCAACTCGCGCTGCATCTTCTCGAACGGCGAGGTCATTCGGCAATCGTGGCGGAAAGTGGCCGGGAAGCGCTTGCCGCCATGACGAAACACAAATTCGATCTGGTGTTGATGGACGTGCAAATGCCGGAGATGGGCGGGCTGGAGGCCACGCGCGCGATTCGCGAGAACGAGAAATCGACCGGCGAGCATGTGCCTATCGTCGCGATGACCGCGCATGCCATGCAAGGGGATCGCGAACGCTGTCTCGAAGCGGGTATGGACGGATATCTCGCCAAACCGCTCGACCCTAAGATATTCGAGCAGACGGTGGAAGATATGGCTTCGCCGCAAGGTGCACCAGAAAAAGCAGCATCCGATGCAAAATCGAAAGAGGCAGTCGATGCGCCGTCGCTGTTGGCGCGATTCAACGGCGATCGTAAATTAGTAAGAATCCTGGTAAAAACCTTTCGAACAGATTGCTCTCGAATGCTGTCGCGTATCAGGGGCGCTTCAACGGCCCGGAACGTCGCCGCTCTGGCGGATGCAGCTCACGCGTTTAAAGGCGCGGCTGGAAACTTCGGCAACTCCGCCGTCTTTGAGACAGCCCGGGAGATTGAAAAACTGGCTCGTCAGGGTAAACTCGACGGCGCGCGGGAACTGTGCCGGGCCCTGGAAGAACAGGTGGGTGATTTCCTGCCGGCGCTTCAAGCTATCGCGCAAAAAAGAAAAAAAATAAAACGGAAAGGCCACTCCCGGCATTCCCAGCGGAGGAAGAAATGACGCGCATCCTCGTTGCAGACGACGACCGAACTACGCGCTTGTTGCTTTCCGAAACGCTTCGCGCTCAGAAATACACGATCGTGTGCGTGGAGGATGGGGCGGCAGCATTGAAGAAAATGAATGCCGGCAAGTTTGATTTAGTGCTGTTGGATATCTGGATGCCGAAAATGAACGGCTTGGAAGTGCTGAAAAAACTTCGCAATGCGAAAAAACGACCCAAAGTGATTGTAATGACCTCGGACGACGCGCCTGAAACGCTGCTCAGCGCCATTCGCGAAGAAGCCTATCAATATGTTTCTAAACCAGTTGAACCCAGAGCGCTCGTCTCTTTGGTGCGCGAAACGCTGGAGAAGAAAGCGGACGTAGCTCCGATCGAAGTCGTTTCGGCCACCCCGACATGGGTTGAGCTGCTGGTTTCTTGTTCGCTGGCTGAGGCCGAGCGTATCGAGAATTTCATGGCCCATTTGAAAACCGGACTGTCCGATGACGTGCAACGAGCCGTGGGACAAGCCTTTCATGAGTTGCTCCTTAATGCCGTTGAATGGGGAGGCAAACTCGATGCCAGCCGAAAAGTTCGTATTTCCTATCTTCGCGCGAAACGAATGCTGATGTATCGCATCGCCGACCCCGGACCAGGGTTCAAGTTTACGGAACTGGAGCACGCCGCGATTTCGCACGCGCCTGACAGCCCTACCATGCACGATGAATTTCGGCAGAAAAAAGGGCTGCGGCCGGGCGGCTTCGGTCTGCTGATGACCAAAGCCAGCGTGGACGAACTCCTGTACAATGAAGCGCAGAACGAAGTGGTTTTCGTTAAATATCTCGACGAATAATCCTGTGAGCGATTTTAGCGTAAAAGTCCGCAGGCGCAGTTCACGGCATGTGGTAGATTAAATTTGCAATCATCGTGAAATACTTCTTTCTTACCTTCGTATTCTTGATCGCCGCGGCGAGCGTAGTGTTTTTTGTTCTACGCAACCCTCCCAAGCAAGAATCCGTTCCAAAACAGCCGAGAGACTGGAATACCAATGCGATCCGCGGCACCTTCGCGGGCGTTCAGGTAAAGGAAATTGACCCCACGCATGCGCAGCTGGTTTTTTCCTACGACCTCGAAAATGCGACCGATGCAGAGTACCGCTTGGCAGGTGGACCGCAAGTAGCGCTCATGGAGCAACTAAAGTCCGACGGCAGTCTAAGGTCGCAAGATTCCGTTCGTATCTATAATGCAGTTTTGCTTCCTCCGAAAAGTCATGGCCGCGTCGGTCTCCAAGTCGTGCGCCCTTTTAACTGGCCGTCGCAGATCGCGACCGGGCAAGTGGGGCCGTTCACGCAGGACAAATTCAGGTCATTTGTTGGCAAGGAAGTTTCCAATGTGCAGGGGTTCATTTTGTTCGATGAAGCTTCGCGTTACAAAATCGAACTGCCGGGCGGCTGGCAGGACTCCACTGCGCCGTCGTCCGCGGCTGCACTTAATTAGAACGCACCAGCAACAGCTTTCTTGAATCGTCGCGAACAAGTACAATCGCACACTACGAGGTTTGCTGCGAACCCCTCCCCGCGGCAAAGGTCGATTAAATGGCAGAATCTCCCGAGCCCATCCAGAATTTCTCACCCAATGCGGACCGGCGCATTCACGCGCGCCATCGCCTCAGATCGCTTGCTTACGTCGAGCTCGGCGAAAATAATGGCGGCATCGTTCTAAATATCGGTGAAGGCGGCTTCGCGGTTCGAGCGGCCGAAGCGATTACAGAAGATCGCTTACCCAGCGTGCGTTTCCAAACGCAAAATTCCGAGAAGCAATTGGTAGCGAGCGGTGAAATTGCTTGGGCCAGCGATTCACGAAAAGAGGCGGGCATGCGGTTTGTAGATTTGCCGGAAGAAGCGCTGGCGGAAATCAAGATTTGGATTTCGCAGGAAGATTCGCCGCTAAATTTCAGGAAACCAAGTATGTCGGTCGCGCGGCAGTCTTTTAGAACAACCACAGCGGCTAGGGAACCATTCAGCGGTTCCGTCCCCGACGATCTGGCCGATCGGGTCACAGAGCGAGGAATTGCCGAAAACTACCTTTCTAAGTCTTCCATATTTAGGGAACCGAAAGCGCAATCTTCAAGCAGCGAGCCCTCTGCGGCCGAATCTGAGAAACCGCGGGTAAATTGGATGGATTTTCGAGTCTACGTAGGGCCAGGTTGGGTGCTAGTCGCTTCCATGGTTTTCCTGGCGTCTCTTTCGTTTGCGGCTGGGATGGCGGTACGAAGGGGCGACGTGGCTGTTTTTTCGCGAGGTAGCCAGGATAAGTCGCCCGAGCATAGCGCCCCACATCAGGACGCAGTTCCGAATGCCACGCCTTCGGGCGCAACCTCGAAACCCTGGAATATCGAAATCGTCGATTCCAGTAATCGGCGATGGAACATTGCGGGCAAGTCTCCGGCGGTGCCCGCAAGCCAACATTCTGATGGACTACCCGCGCCGGGATTGGAAACAGGTTCTGCCGTCATTCCGCCCGCCACGCCGCCGAATGCGACAGGCAACACAACTGATGGAGCGAAAAAGCCACCGGTTGTCCTGAGTCTGCCTGAAACTTCCCTCGCTGCCTCGGGCAACGTGGCGATAAGCTCTCAACGCTCATTCAGCGTGCCGGCGGACTCGTCCACGGGAGCGTCGCAAGCGGGCAAGAATCTTCACGTCGGGCAATTGGTGAATTTAGTTGAACCTGTGTACCCGCCTGATGCAGAGAAAAATCACATCGAGGGCACGGTAAAACTGCACGCAACGATTGGGGCGGACGGATCGATCAAAGACCTTCAGCCGCTAAATGGGCCTGCTTCGCTTTTCCCAGCTGCGCTTACCGCAGTGCGCCAGTGGCGATACAACCCAACCCTGCTGAATGGACAGCCCATCGAGACGCAGGAAGACATCAGCTTGGTTTTCCGGCTTCCTAAATAAATGCCGCGCTCCTGCCCCCCATAATTCAACGGAGCACTACATCAGAGCCAGGCGCGAGCGATCGCGAGTGGGTGAAAGCGGCTCACAACGCTCATTGACGATTTGCATGTGTCGCGTATACGATGGCTTGGTTCTTTTAGGAGGACCAACATGGCAAGAAGCCAACTGAACCGGGCCGCAAAGAAAATTGGTGCAGCGATGGGCCGAGCAGATCGCACCGCGCACAAAGCTGCAAAGAAAATCGGCGCAGCAATGGACAGAGCAGACCGCACCGCGCATAAGGTTGCAAAGGCGGGCGTAGTGGCGAAGCAAGAGCTCGTGGAATTGTCCAAGCAAGTTGAATCGCTCAAGCGCCAAATACAGAAGACCACCAAGCGCTTGAAACATGCGCTGAGCTAGTTTGTCGGTCAACAAGCTGGCGATCTGACGTGAATTGAATCGGCCTGTTGCCGATTCAGATTTTATTTTCTCGTAGCGCGTAACACCTCGTCCGATCCCCTATTGCTAATTCAGCGGATTGAACTCGGACCTTCAGAAGTATCTGGCAGAACCTCGAGTGTGCTCTCCGTAGCAAGATAAGCGTCCACCTTGACTGAACCCTCCGGCCCTTTATAAACAAATCGAGCGGAGCCTACTAGATTTCCTGGAATGCCTACGTCTTTCCCGGTTCCAATCGTTTTAAACACACTCTTTCCGGCAGGAACCATGAACGAGATTGACACCGTCTTAAATTTCGAACCTGAGACTGGATTAACAATCAGCTCGCCGGGCACATCGTGATCGGACGTGTTGGTGAAACTGTAGGATTCTTTCGGGCGTTGAAATTTCTGATCGGTGTCGACGGCAAAGATTTTGAAATCGCTGAAATCGTGACGGCGATAGTATTGGCGGTTATGGCGATCCCAGTAAAGCTCCGCGGTTTTGGGCAGCCAAAGCTGGAGATCGTGAGAATGGAATTGGACCTGGGCATACTCGATTGAAAGGCGCTCGCGCGTCAATTCAATCCCTTTGACCGGCTGGATCAGGTCAGTTTCCAAACGCAACACCTGGTAAGTGCCGGCATCGATCCAAACGCGGCCTTTTAACGCAACAGGGTAATAATTTCCCTGAATTTTGTAATAGCGGATTCGATTTGGTCGATCCTGGCGCTGTTCGAAGCGAACTTGCCATGCTGGCCGCCCAGCCCACTCGCCTAGGCCCTCGCATGTAAGTTTGAAGTCGGAAACCATTAATGGATGCAAAATTAGGGCCATCACCGGCAACGCTTCGGTGGCGATTTCGGCCGGAAATTGCCTAGGATCCGTGCTTCCGTTTCGGTATTCGTCCAGTTGAAATCCTTGAACCGGGCTCTGCGAGACTAAAACGACATATTCAAAAGATCGAGTCTCGCGGCCGCGCAGCACTCCTGATGTATCTACCTTGAAATGTTCGATGTGCTCTGTGGCGCTGAATTTTTCAAGGTTACTCACGAGTTGAGTCATCCGCTCGCTAGCACCGTGCAAAATCGTGGGTAGATCACATGAAACGTCCGGCAACACTTTGGGAATTAACTCGTCCACTCCCGGTGGGATTTGGAAAGCCGCGTTTTCCCTGGCAGTGGAAAATTCTACGGAAGGCGAATCCGGAAAACTCGCAGGGCGCATCACCAGAAATATAGTCTCAAGGCCGTGTTTCGGTTTGATCTCGACGGTCTGCTTTACTGACACGAAGCCAGGGGCGCTGGCCTCCGCGGAATAACTTCCGGGCGCAAGGTCGGAGAAGATCGTATCGCCTTCGAAATCCATGGCTTTCCCAACAACTTCCGTGCCTTGATCGCTTGTCACGTGCAAATTCGCCGAACCGCTGAATGCGGCGTCGTCCATCAGCCGGAGCGAAATTTTTAGCGAAGTCGAGTTTGCACCGGAAGGATGTTGGTTGGTGGCGTCTGGTTTGGAATTCTGTTGAGCTAGCAAGCCACTGCACACCGAAAACGCAAATAGCATAAATGCCAAGGGAGCGAGAGGGCGGGCGTGAGACATATACAGCCTCCGGACGGGTCAATCGATAGCCGTTCAAGACTAGGCTGCCCCGAGCCGGGTCCAGAACCGTTCAATCTTGGGCGAGATTTTCTCTCATGTCATCGAAAGATTCAATCAATATCACTGGCCGTGCTGCGCGTAACTCAGGAGTATTCAAAAAACTTTACCGGCAATAGCCGCTTCCGGAATCGCGGAAAGTTTTACCGGCCTCGGGAATGAATTCCCAGTCGTAGCCTTTGGAATGCAAGGTAAGCTTCAAAACTCCAAAAGTATCGGCGTTGCGCAATTCGCTGGTAGCTAACGGCGTCGCAAACGGACGATGGCTTTTACCGCCGGTGCCCACCACGAATTCTCGGATGCCATGGGAAAGATCGAGTTTGCCGTCCGCATCCTGCGGTGCGAAACGCTCGTAGTCGTGGTCGTGGCCGTTCAGAATCAGCGCGACGTGCGCTGCGTAGAGATCCTGCCAAAACGGCTTCATCTCCGGATCATTTCCATGTTTCGCGCCGGAACTGAAAAGTGGTTTGTGCCCGTAAGCCAGTGTGCACACATGCGGGTGGGCTTGCAGGTCGGCGCGCAACCATTTTTCTTCAACTGAACCGGCTTGGCAGCCACCGACCTCCGCGCACTCGCTGTTCAACACGATGATGTGCCACGCACCGAGCTCATAGCTGTAATAGCCCTTGCTCGGGTCGCCGGCGTTTGCGCCGAAATAATCGAAGTAAGCTGTGGCGCCGCCGGAATGAAATTCGTGGTTGCCAACTGACGGGCGCGTGCGCGACTTCTGGCGTCCCCACGTGGGGTCATAACATTTGGCGAACTGCTCGGCGGTGCCGCCTTCGTACGCATTGTCACCTGCGGTGAACACTGTGCCTGGAATCTCGTCGAGAAGCTTAGCGGTCGCTTCGGCGCCGGAAAGGTCCGCGCAATCGGCAATATCCCCCGCGCCGACTAATATAGGGTCGGCACCTGCCGGTTGTGCAGCGGGCTGCCCTGATTTCACACTCGACCGGCTGGGGCCATGATCCGTGCGGCAACACGCCGTCAGGGCACACGCCATCACCGTTATGAATAGAACTGACCTCACTCACATCTCCCGTTGTGGACGCGAGCCGAGTAGATCCTAGCTCAGTTATCTGAAAATTGTATGAAGGCAACAAACAATCGCACTCAGGCTCTCCGGCGCAACTAAAACTTCAATCGCAGCATAAACTGCAATTGTCTCGCAAAGCCAGTTCCCACGTTGTCGGAGAAAAAGTTATCGTTGTTGATGTTGAAGCCGTTCACCGATTTGATTAAGCCGAAATCTCCGCTCGCGGAGGTGTTGCAAGTAAATGGCGCGGATTGCGTGCAGTTTAGATCGAGCGACAGGTTGCCGGGATCGGCGATCTGTGAATGGTTAAAAATGTTGAAAGCCTGAACGCCGAACTCCACGCTGAATCTTTCGTTAATGCGTGTTTCTTTTGAGAGCTGGAGGTCGATCTGCCACACGTTAGGACTTCGAATAAGCCCGTTGGGCTCATTTCCGAATCGCGTCAAGATTCCGGTCAGCGGATCGACCGGAGGCGTTGTAAACGCGTTTGGATTGACCAATTGAAAATTATTCCCTGCAGTCGGCGTCATCGTTATCGGGACACCCGGCACTAAATCAGGTCGCTGACTGGCCTGATCGTTTGCATCCGGCACTTGTGACCCGGGCACATTCAGGAACACCGTCAGTGGATGCCCGGTGTGCCACGTGCCAATACTGGTGATTTGCCATCCGCCGACGATCTTTCCGAGCGCGCCTTCGGAACTCAAGAATCGTTGATTGGGACCAAATGGGAGCAAGTACACCGTGTTCACCACCACGTTGTGACGAATATCGTAAATACTCGGTCCTCGCTCGCAAGAAAAACAGAGCGCATTTTGTGGAGCGTTGGCCTCGCCGCCGCCCACGGAACCATCGTTGATAGAATGCGACCATACGTAATTCGCCTGGAAGGACCAGCCGTTCGAAATCCGGCGTTGAATTGACAGTAACAAGCCGTTATAGCTGCTGCCTCCAATGTCGTTCTTTATGTCTACAAGTCCGTACGGAACTACCTCACCAGTTGAGGGGATAGTGATCGGGAATGGGTCCAGGGGCCGAACACAGTTTCCCGAGGATTGAAAGGTCGCTTGATCGCAAAGGTTCGTGTAGTTGCGTGCAAACAAACGCACGCCGTGAGTTCCCAGGTACGAGGTGGTAAAAATAAAATTCGCAGGTAATTGGTGTTCAATCGTCAGACCCCACTGTTCCACGTAGAGGTCACGGTGATTCCGAAATAGTGCGCGTGGTTGTAGCGTGGGAATAACGCCGGGCACTCCAAAATCTGGAGGATTTTGCAGGAAACCCGGACCGAAATTCAGAGTCCCGAACGGAACATCGACGCCCTGTTGCAGCCCCTGGCGCAGGTTATCGCTCTCCAGGGAAGCGTTTCTGTCATCATTTTGAGCCGCACCACTATAAATGCCGAATCCGGCGCGGATTACTGTCTTGCCGTGGAGCACCGAAGGAGCCCAAGCTACGCCCATTCTGGGGTCCCAATTCCTGTAGTTTGGGAACTCCAGCGCAGGATTGTTGGGACAAGTCGATGGTTCAAACGCGCGTATTGGATTGGTCGAACCGGAGCCAATGCAAATTCCATGAAAGGCAGTTAGGTCGAAGACGGTCGTCGCGTTGTGCGCTTCGGTGATTGGCGAATAATACTCCCAGCGAATGCCGGCGTTCACGGTTAGGGTCGGCGTTACCTTCCACTCATCCTGAAAATACGGCATCACAAATGTGCGCCGCAGATAATGCAACGCCCATGATGATCGGTAGAATAAATTATCAACTTGATTGTTAATTAAGCTTTCGTTGTCCGTATACGTTATGGTGTTGTCGGCCGTAATGCCTTGGTTCAACCGCACCCGGCGGACTTCGATACCGGTCTTGAAAGTGTGCCGGCCATGGGAGATCGTCACATCGTCGATTCCTGCAATGGTGGTTCCCACTTCGTTGTCCGTATTGCAGTCGTTGATCGGTTCGAAGTTATCCGTATTGACCGCTAGCCCAAAATTGCAAATCTGAGGATTGTGGAATGGCGAGCGATTCAAACCAAATTTAGCCACATTTAGAATATTGGGGCCAAACGAGTGCTCCAGAGCGACGATGTAGTTCGCTGGATGGTTATAGACCGCTTGTTGATCCAGAGCCGCGCCCAGAGGAGCCTTGGTCAAGGCAATGTCTCTCTGCGCGCGCGCATAGAGAGCGGTGCTTGCATTGAACCTATGATCGAAGCGAACCAGCCAGCTATCTTCGTGGATAATCGTGCTGGCTTCGTGCGTAAAAGTATCGAACCCGCTGCCATTTGGATTGGTTGGATCGAAAGCCGTCCCAGTATTGTCGAAGAATGAGTCGGTGAAAACACGTGAGGCCACCGGAGCGCAACCCAGAGCGGTGTTTTGCGCGACCGCAGATTGCCTCCAGGGCAACGCCTGAAGGATGGGGCACTCGACCGGCGAGGTTGTCAGAATTGCTTGCTGAAGTCCTGGGTCAGGCACCACTGCTTGAAAGGTTTGAGCCTGTAACTGCCGCAGGCCTTCATAGTTCACGAAGAAAAAACTCTTGTCCTTTTTAATCGGACCACCCACCGTGAACCCAAATTGTCCCAGGCGAAAAGGAGGAATGGTCGATGGATCCAGGAAATTGCGCGCATCGGACACGGAATTCCGCAAGTATCCAAAGATCGACCCGTGAAAATCGTTGGTCCCTGACTTTGTCACCACGTCCACTTGCCCGCCGGCCTGCGTTCCATACTGCGCATCGTAGAGCGCTGCACCCACGCGGTATTCTGAAATCGCGTCTTCCGAGATCTGCAAGCGGGTCGTGGCTTTCTGTGCTTGCTCCTGAATACCGGTAGCGTCCACGCCGTCAAAAGTAAAATTGTTGTCATCCCGCGCGCGCCCGGCGAAACGAATCGTGCGTTGGTCTCCGCCGCCGTCGTCTTGCGCCCAGGGAGCCAGGATCGTGAGCGTGGACCAGTTCCGTCCATTGGTCGGCAAGTCTTCAATTTGATCGGTCCCGATCACGATCGAACTTTCCGCAGTGCTGCGCTCGTACGGCTCCGCAGCGGCTTTTACCACCACTTTCTCTTCGCGCTTGCCAACCTCGAGTGTGATATCCAGTGTTCGCGTTTCACCCACGCGGACTTCCACCGCGTCAATCTCTTTAGTGGAGAATCCACTGCGTTCCACCACTACTTGATACACACCGATGGCAATTCCGGGGAAACGATACTCGCCGTACCGATTGGTCATCCGTTCATCGGTGAGTCCCGTGGCCACCGCGGTAATATCAATTTTCGCGCCGGACACAACTCCGCCGCTCGCGTCCGTCACCGTGCCTTCAATCGTGGCGCGATCGGTTTGCGCCCAGGTTGTTCGTGAAATTAAAGCCAAAGCAAAAATGGCAAGAAGTACCGGTGCGGAAATCTTCTTAAGAAACATTCCACCTCCTCAGCGGATCGGAATTTCACTCGATTATTTCTAGCTGCTTATGTTTCAAAGGCATGCACAGGAATGCCGTACGAATATCGCTGCCTGATTTGAACGCGGAATGAATAACGGCAGATGAACGGAAGTTTAATCAGCGATGAACGAAGCGCAATGACCTTCCGCCGGACGGAGCATTCTCGCAATCGAACGCGGTGAGGTCATCAGAGGTCGGCGGCCCAGTCGGCGCCCTGCTCTGCAAAACAAGTCATGTGGACTTGATACAAAAGCGCGGTTGGAGCGGGTTATTGTATGGCGCGCCCGGAGGAGCTCGAACCCCCAATCCTCTCTGCTTCGAAGGCAGGCTCCTTACTTCTTGTAAGCAATTTATTTTCAATCACTCGATAGAAAAACTACGACTTAGCTCCGTTGGGAGAATGTGCGCGGGTGTATGGAAATGTGGCTGTCTGCACGTAACCGGAGAAGTGCCAAAAACACAAGTTACCTAATTCTTCACCAAGAATTCCACAAGTCCTCAGTCATTATGCGGTTGCTCCCAAGAAGAATTGCCCACTACCTGCGCGAACGACTATTCATGCCTCAACGTCACCATGGGATCGACGTGCATCGCCCGCCGTGCCGGCACGTAACAAGCAAGGATCGCC
>Ga0073928_10004115_pt1 | contig 22020 bp, 18 predicted proteins | sample PaiPotPPA55metaG_FD_76969 | JGI IMG/M metagenome (GOLD analysis project Ga0073928, IMG submission 76969) | Iron sulfur acid spring bacterial and archeal communities from Banff, Canada, to study Microbial Dark Matter (Phase II) - Paint Pots PPA... ...
CGCACGCTGTCGCCAGGACGAAACTCCGGCAAATCTTTGCGCAGTTGCGCTTCATGCAATTTTCGTATTATCGGATTCATTGTAGTTTCCCTGCAGACCCGCTCAAGCGGAGCCGGCACACCAAGGCCAATCCGTAATTATAGCCAATCCCCCACCATTCACGCTACCCATTTCGCAGTTGGTAGGTACTCGCCTCCTATAGGTCAGCCAATCGGACACCAATTCACAACAGTTCTGTACCCCTTCCGAACTCTTTTTGTAAATTGGTCCTCTTAGTATTGAAGGAGCGTGTGACTACCTCGAGACAAGAAGCGCAATGGGTCTTGCGGGCACAGTGCGATGACCGCGATGCTCTCGAAGACTTGCTTCGCAGTATTCACCACTCGCTTAGGCGTTATATTTCTGGAGTGGTCGGACCGACTCATGCCGACGATGTATTGCAGGATGTTCTTGTTATCGTGTGCCGCAGAATCAAGTCCTTGCATACCCCTGAGCTCCTCCGGCCTTGGGTTTATAGAATCGCGAGTCGCGAAGCCTTTCGCCATCTGAAAAAAGAAACCCGATGGCATGAGCAGGTAATCGATGATTCCATCTTGAATGAATCGCAAATCGCGTGGTCGCCGGCGGAAATGACCGAACAGCTGACGTCTCTCAAATGTCTCTCGCCAGCAAGTCGCGCGGTCCTGGCTTTGCATTTTCAGGAGGAACTGCCGCTCGCGGAAGTCGCCGCAATCCTGAAAATACCGCTCGGCACCGTAAAATCACGCCTGGCATACGGTTTAAACACCATCCGAAAGCAGCTACTCCAGAAAGGAAACAACTTATGACTCAAGAAATGGACAGCGTGCTGCGCAGGTCGTTGGACGAAGTGGATCGCATAAAAAAGCGCCAATGGGCATATCTGGCGCTATGTTTCTGCGCTTTGACACTGTTCGTTTTCAGCTTGATGAAAACTGCCGCGAATATTGGCGACCAGCGGTTAATGGCCGAGGTGTTGGTGGGTGCGCTCATTTCAATATTGACCAACATCCTGGTGGTTCTGGGTCTCAGCCTTTTTATCAACCGTATGACCAACAAAATCTTGAAAGCCATTGAGTTGTTTTCTAAACAATGATCAGTTGTAGCAGCTAAAAATTCTCTCGAGCGCCTCTTCGCGCCGCCTCGTCCAGAACTCTAGCGCCGCTCCGCCACCGCTTGGTTCGCCTCCATCACCGTAATCGGCAGATTAGTATGCAACTCGATAAAACTTGTCTGCAATTCCAGCTTCCCCGATTTCTCCGGACGAAACTCAAAGTCGTAAGTTTCGCCCGCGGCGAATTTAAATTTCGCTTCGCAATCCTTCCTAAAGCGCGCCGGCAGTTTCGCGCCATCCTTAGCCATAGGAATCCACGATACGGGTTTCCCCGCCGCGGCGAGAACCATCTCGGTCCCGTCATCACTCGGCGTGATATTAATGAACCGCAGCCGGTAGCGCTCCCCAGCCCGCAGTTCGCTGCCCGCCGGATGTTCCATGCCATTCACCAGGAGTGAGGAATAAAAAATATCCGCCCCTCCCCGGCTCACCACATACAAACGGTCATGCTCCGCGTCATATTTCTCCCCGGGCTCCAGCACGATCAGCGCCCCATATAGACCCTTCGTCAGCTGATCCATATCGTGCCAGTGAGTGTGATAAATAAACGTCCCCGCCCGCGGCGGCGTCATGCGCGCCACAAACGAGGCGCCCGCGTCAATGCGCGGCGTCACCTGCCGCGAATCCCCGCCAATATCCACGACGCCATCGTAATAACTCTCCAGCTCAATCCCGTGCCAGTGAATGGCCGTAGGCGTCGCCAGACGGTTAACCACCGTGATCTCGGTGGTCTCATCGCGATGCAACACAATCGTCGGCCCCAGCTCCGAACCCGCTATTGTGGACGAAATATTTTCCCCATCCGTGAGGCTTATTTGTATCGCGTGTCGCACGTCCTGCTCGTCTTTACCGGGAGCCACCACCAGCTCCAACTTTCGCGCCGGCTCGGCAAGACCGGGAATCGCACTCTCGGTGCTGGACGGCTTGATCTGAATCCCAACCACCAACCCAGCCATACCCATGCCCTTCCCATGGTGATGCTCCGGCTTTTCGCTCGGCACCCCCGTCATCTCACTCACCTGGTTAGCGATTTCTTCCCCAAAGTGATCCGCCAAGTGGCAATGAAAAATCCAGTTGCCCGCATGCGTGGGCTTCCAGGACACCGCCATGGTGTGGCCCTCCAGTAAAACCTCTGTGACCACGCTGCGCCGCTCGCCTTGCGAATAACCGGTATCTACTTGCCCATCCCCGGTACTCTCAATTTGAAAATACGACCCGTGCAAATGCATGGGATGAACGCCCACACTCGCGTTGATCACCCGCCAGTGAATCGTCTCTCCCAGGTCGTACGAAAGCCGCGTCGTATACGGCCACGACTTTCCATTCACGGTCGGTATCTGATGAAATCCGCGATTGAAATCAAACGGCACCAGCCACGCGTACCACAACCCAATCATCATCACCCGGTCGTCGCTGCGAGCGCCCGGCGCATCCACGATAAATGCCCCCTCGAGTTGCGTGTCCCAGCCCAGCCGCGAATCCACCGGAGCATCAACTCCCGTGGCGGCCCAGTAGTAATACGTTCCTGGCTCGCCCGCCAGAAACGTCACCTCGCGCATTTCTCCAGCAGGTATCTTGATCGCCTCGGCGGCCTTCCCGGGCCGCTGATTCAGCCCGTGCAAAAACGCTGGAAAAAACGTTATCGTGTTCTTCACCGACACCTTGATCCGTGTCCCCTGTGGCACCCTGATCATCGGCCCAGGGATGCTGGGACTTTTCCCTTGCTCCGCAAATGCAAAAATTGGCATCCCAGGACCATCCTCAGCATCCGGATGCCACTCGCCCTCCCGAATCTCCAGCCGCAACGTCAAAACCGCATCCTCCAGCTTCCCGGAAGCCTCCGTGTTGTCAAGCGTAACAATGCGCGGCAGCTCCGGAGCATCATTGGCCAATGCCCCGGCCACAGCCACCGCCATGAGCCACGCAAAAACCAAACACACGCGCCAATGACGCGGCACCACCTGCCGACCACCCATGAAACCTCTCTCTAACGCTTTGCGGGGAGAAACCTAGCAATAAAAGCGACGCGTTATAATTCACGAACTATATCATCGCAGCCGTTGCATGATGGGATTTTCTTATCGCTCACGGCAATTTTCGGGAACGCAGCTTCGTGAGAGACTCTTCTGCGGTGACTGCCGTCCCCCTCCGCAAACGAATGTTGCGCTTGCTGGTCTCGGTCTTTGTCGGCTACATCCTGGTGTTAGCCTTAGTGCGCATTTTTGAAGCCCGTTTTGTTTTCTTTCCCGATTATCCCGGGCGCTTGGCCGGCGATTGGCATCCTCGCAATCTCGCCGTTCAGGACCTCTGGTTAACCACCTCCGATGGCAACAAACTCCACGCCTGGTGGATTCCCAATGAAAAAGCCAAATTCACCTTTTTGGCTTTTCACGGAAACGCTGGCAACATTGCCGACCGCGCCCCCGTCTACGAATTTCTTCGAGACGTGCCCGGAAATGTACTCGCACTCGAATATCGTGGTTATGGACACAGCGAAGGGAAGCCGAGTGAACAAGGCCTTTATCGAGATGCCAGCACCGCGTACGGCTACCTCGTAAACGTGAAACACATCGAGCCAAAAACGATCATTTCTTTCGGCCAGTCGTTAGGAACTGCTGTAGCCGCTCATGTAGCTACGCAACAGCAATTCGGCGCTGTAATCCTTGAAGCACCATTTCCTTCTGCCGCCAGGCTCGCCAAATTAATTTTCCGTTTCCTTCCCGGTCTTGCTTTCTTGGTGCGCGGCCAATTCGATACCCAAGCTCGACTCCAGGAAATCCACGCACCCATTTTCATCGTTCATTGCCGTCAAGATCCCGTTCTGCCATTCAAGCTCGGACAGGAAGTTTATGCGGCCAGCAACCCTCCAAAGACCTTCTTGGAGATCGACGGGCTTTGCCACGAGGAAGCCTCGATCATTGCCCCAGAAAAATATCGCGCAGCTCTGCAAAATTTTCTTAATGGCGTAGGCAGATGATGATGTACCGCACCAAATCTACAGGTTGTTCGTTGGCTTCAGATCGGGCCGGTTTTTCTGAGTCTTTTCGATAGCCGCAGCGCGACGCCACGCCGCAACCTCCGCGTGGTTTCCGCCGACCAGCACGTCCGGCACTTTCCACCCACGATATTCTGCCGGCCTCGTGTAATGCGGAAAATCCAATGTCCCGCGCAGGGTGCCCCACCCTAGGTTTTTGAGGGTGGGGGTTGTAACGTGGCGCGGCCCAGAAGTAACCACCGAAGAAGTTTCTTCCTCATCAATCGTGGCGCCAAATGATTCATTCTGCGAAGACGCCTCATTCCCCAACGACCCCGGCAACAATCGCGTCACCGCATCCACAATCAACATCGCCGGCAACTCCCCGCCACTCAGAACAAAATCGCCAATGGAAATCTCATCCGTCGCCAGATGTTCCGCCACGCGCTAGTCAACGCCTTCATAACGCCCGCAAATCAAAATAATCTGCTCCAACTTCGCGAACCGCCGCGCCGTTTCCTGATCGAATCGTTTTCCCGAAGCCGACAGCAGCACAATCGCTGTACCCGCAGCAAGCCCGCGCTGCTCACTTGCGTCGCCAACCGGCGCGCCCAGTAAATGCTCCACAGCCTCAAACAGCGGCTCCGGCTTCAGCACCATCCCTTCGCCGCCGCCGAACGGCCGGTCATCCACGGTACGATGCCGGTCCTTCGTGAACACGCGCAAATCCTGCACGTTCACTTCAACAATCCCCGTCTCTCGCGCGCGCCGCAGAATCCCGTGATCCAGCGGCCCCGCAAAAAAATCCGGAAAAATCGTAATCAAATCAAATCGCATCTTTGTCATTCACGAGAGGTTATTCACGAGAGCGTTGCTTGACCAAATGCAGCAACCATCCACAAGCAAAAAAACTGTCATCCCGACCGCAGGGGCCGACGCTTTTTCTTCTCCTTCGCTCCTGCGAAGGAGTCGGCCCACGTAGCGGAGGGATCTCTCTTCCTCTTTCCTTTGCCGGGAATAATGCCACCCGCGCTTATTCCAAATTCAAATCGCGCAAACCTTCCGGCAGCATCACTTCAATGCGTCGCGCGATCGCATCAATCCGCTTACAAATATCCTCAGCCAGCGGAATCAGGAGTTCGCCCTGCGCCGTCTCCACTTCCAGCAGCGGCGTCCCGCGCACGCTCTCGCCTGCACCGGGAAACTGCACATCCCGCACTGTGCCCAATAATTCCGGCGCCGTAGCCATCGAGCAAGGCGAAGAAGCCACCGCCGGCCTTCCGCTGGCCACTTCAAAAACCGCGCAGCCAATCAAATCCGCAACAAAATATTGTCCCGCCGGCAAACTCACGCGCTGCTCAAACGGCAGCAGCACATCCAGCCCGCGAAATTTCTCCGCCTCATTGATCGAAGCAACTCCGTCAAAGTGAAACACACCTTGACCGCGATGATTCTGGCTAAGCCAGCAGGATTTTACGCCTATAGAAGTAGGTTCGCTCGCGCCAAACGCGCCCACGAATTTTGCCGCGGACGCTTCGCTTTGCGCGCGGCCAAGAAAAACTTCCTTCAATTTCGTAAGCCGCTCGGGGAAATCCGTGAGCAGCTCCACCGCGACTTCGCCTTTATTTCCGCGCGGCCGTAAAACCCGCGCCACCACAATCCACCTGGGCCATCGCTGATTCTCGTCGCTCAATCTTCCAATATTTCCAGCGTAAACCGCTTCCGCATCTTCGTCCCCGCCGCACTCAGCACCGTGCGTATTGCTTTGGCCGTTCGCCCCTGCCGTCCGATCACTTTGCCCAGATCTTCAGCATGGACCCGTAGCTCCACCACCGTAACCTGCGCTCCCCCAACCGTCCGCACCTGCACCTCTTCGGGACGGTCCACGAGCGCCCTGGCGATCGTCTCTACCAGTTCCTTCATTGGTAACTCCTGGGTAACTCCTGAATACATCCGCCACTAGGGGACTGAGTGGCGGGCCTACCAAATATCGGTATGTTTTCCGCTGCACAACGCGAGCGGCGATCAAAAATTCCGGAACATCGCGCCCGCGGCAAAACTTCAACTACGCAATTTTTTGCAGCTTCAGAAAACTCCGCACCGTGTCGCTGGGCTGCGCGCCAACTCCCAGCCAATACTTGATGCGCTCCGAATCCAACTTAATCTCTGCGGGCTTCTTCAATGGGTCGTACGTCCCCACCAATTCCTTCACGCGCCCGTTGCGCGGGCGGGTTCTCTCAATCACCACCACGCGATAAAACGGCTTCTTCTTCTTGCCAATCCTTGCCAAGCGAATAGTCAACACTAAGTCACGCCTCCGTAACCAACAATCATAGCCTGCTAGGCCATCCCCCAGCAATCGCAGATGCGGCCCTGTAGATGCTCCAAGATAATGTCACCCTTAACTGCAACGAGACTTTGTCACCCTATGAGGAGGATGGTGACGATGGCGGGCTGCGATTATCGCTCCACAATCTCCGCTCGCAGAAACTTGGGGCATCCTATGTTTTTCTGTTTTGCGATCTGCGGCGAGCAATTCAGGTCAGCAAACTGCTAAAGCCGGTTCAGTCCATTGAACGCCGCGGTCTTATAACACTCCGCCAGCGTGGGATAATTAAAAACCGTATTCACGAAATAACTCACTTTGCCTTTCAACAAAAACACCGCCTGCCCGATGTGCAACAACTCCGCCGCATCTTCACCAAAAATATGCACGCCCAGCAATTCCAGCGTCTCGCGATGAAACAATAGTTTCAATCGCCCTTCCGTATGCCCGCTGATCTGCCCGCGCGCAATCTCCCGGTAGTAGGCCACCCCCACTTCATACGGAACATCCGCCTCCGTGAGTTGCTCCTCCGTCTTCCCAATAAATGAAATCTGCGGAATGGTATAAATCCCGTAGGGATACCCTTCCGGATCGCTGTTCACCGGAAGCCCAAACGCGCGAGCGCTGGCGATGCGCCCCTGTTCCATCGACACCGAAGCCAAACTTGGAAACCCAATCACATCTCCCACCGCGAAAATATGTTTCTGCGTGGTACGAAAATCCGCGTCCACCGTGATTCGTCCGCGATTGTCCGCGGAAATGTCCGCCGCCTCTAAATTCAACCCTGCGATGTTTCCGTTGCGCCCCACCGCATACAGCAGCGCATCAGCGATCACTCGTTTTTTGCTGACCAGATTGGCAGCCACTTTACCGTCCGGCAACTCCTCCACGCTGTCGACCTCTTCATTCAGCCGCAAAGTCGCGCGATTGTCGCGCAAATGATACATCAGCGCTTCCACCATTTCGGTGTCTGCGAACTCCAGCAACCGCGGCCGCTTCTCCACAATAATTACGCGCACGCCCAGCGTCGCGAACATGCACGCGTATTCCACGCCGATAACTCCGCCGCCCACCACGATCAGCGTCCGCGGGATCTGCGGCATGCTCAGAATCTGATCGCTGCTGATAATATTTCGCCCGTTGATGGGCACCTTCGGGTTCACTGCCGGCTTCGTTCCCGTGGCTATCACCACATAGTCCGCTTCAAACTCTCCAACGCTATTCAAGCTCTGTACCCGAATGTGGTGAGCGTCCCGAAAGCTACCCGTCCCGTGAAGCAGCGTCACTCCGTTGCGTTTCAGTTGGTCCTGTATGACACCCACTTCATTTTCCACCACGTGCTGCACTCGGAAATTCAGGTCCGCCATCGCCACCGGCTCATTGCCGTTGGTGTGGCTGACGCCGTAAAAATTCTTATCGTAAAACCCCGACAGGTGCAGCACCGCTTCGCGCATCGTCTTGCTCGGGATCGTTCCGGTATTGATGCACACCCCGCCCACCGAGGACTGGCATTCGATAATGGCCGCCCGTTTACCAGCCTTCGCCGCCTGAATAGCAGCGCGCTGCCCCCCGGGCCCAGAACCGATCACGATCAGGTCATACGTCAAAAGTCACCCGCCCAACATCCCAATTTCGGCGCCCGTTATTAGTACCGCGATTTTATGTATAAGAACAGATGCTGCACGTCAGCGGCCAGTTAAAGGCCGCAAACGGCTCAAAACCGCCGCATCACGACCGAACTTCGATTATGGGCCCGCTCATTGTGGCCAGGCCACTACAGTGCACGAAATCTCCCACAATAGCAGACACTAGCATTGCAACCTTTTAATGGGAGTCACCTGACCGTCTCACTTTTGTAAAACTATGTTTCGCGAGCACCTCAACACATCGCGCCGGACGCCGCTTATTATGAAGCTGGCTGCCGGATTCTTGGCATTCGCCGGCATCGTAGCAAACGCCGGCGCGCAAGATCCACCGAACCCATCCGCCATGGGCCAAAAAATAGATGCCATATTCGCGCCGCTTGTTACGCCTAACTCTCCCGGCGTCGCGGCGCTGGTCGCCAAGGACGGCAAAAAGCTTTTCGAACGCGGCTACGGCCTGCGCGACCTGCAGACCACCGCGAAAATCGATCCCCGCACCAATTTCCGCTTGGCCTCCTGCTCCAAACAATTCACCGCCATGGCCATCATGTTGCTCGTCCGGGACGGAAAGCTCCGCTACGACCAAAAATTAACGGATGTCTTCCCCGATTTCCCCACCTACGGAAAATCGATCTCTATCCGCAATTTGTTAAATCACACCGCGGGCCTGCAAGACTACGAAACCTTTATGGAACGGGAGCAGCCTGGCACAAGAGGGAAGGGGACTGAGGATCACCAAATCCAGGACGCTGAAGTCTTAACCCTGCTTAAGCAAACCAATCACGGTATGTTTCCGCCGGGCACGCAGTGGTACTACAGCAACTCCGCTTACGTAGTCCTCGGCTTGATCGTCGCCAAAGTTTCCGGCCAATCGTTCCCCGAATTTCTCCGGCAGCGCATTTTCGCGCCCCTCAAGATGGACCACACTCTCGCCTACGTAAAAGGCCAAAACGAAATCGGCAATCGTGCCTATGGCCACACCAAGGAAGGCAACACCTGGAAGCAAACCGACCAAAGCCCCACTTCCGCCACGCTAGGCGACGGCGGCATCTATTCGTCTCTGGAAGATTTAGCAAAATGGGACGACGCCCTGCGCACCAACAAACTTCTCACCCAAGAAGAAATGCAACCCGCCCTGACTCCCGTCACCCTGCCGACCATATCGCCATGTGCAACGCATCCGATTGCATCTTCGAATCCAGCAGGAACCGCCCCGAACTCAAACCTCCCACGCTGCAATGACACTCAACTGCACTGGCCCGCCAATTCCGACCGCCCCGAAGGCACCGCCGTCTCCTACGGCTTCGGCTGGTTCCTCGACCCCTACCGCACCCACCCCCGCATGTGGCACTACGGCGAAACCATGGGCTTCCACTCCTACATCACCCGCTTCCCGAACGACCGCCTCACCATAATCATCCTCAGCAACCGCACCGACATCAGCCCCGAATCCCTCGCTCTCCACATCGCCGACCTGTGCTTGTAAAAACAATCCTCAAAAAATAAATCAGGATTGTTTCCTAAGACGAGATCTCATCCGCGCGGCGAATTCTTTTTCGCTTACGTTACCCGCCGCCAATTCCACGACGGTATGAATTGCGTCGACACGATCTCCAATTACCAGTCTGTACCCATTGAGGCGCACGAATGTACCAGCAGCGGCAAAACTGATTCGTTTGTTCCCGTCATGAAAAGGATGATTACGTGTTAGAGCAAAGCCGTACGATGCGGCCAGAGCGGCTAAATCGACATCAGATTCATACATGAACCGATTGTGAGGCCGGGCCAGCGCGGAATCCAACGCTGCTTGGTCGCGAATTCCGTTGCGACCGCCGTGTTCGGCGAGAGAGAAGGAATGAATTAAGAGAACAGTTCGGAGGCTAAGCCAGTGCGGCTCGAGCATTTCGCCAAAGCACGGAAGATATCCCGATACTCGGCCATAAATTCAAGACCAACACGAACTTGCTCGTCAACCTCTGGGTCATAGGGCGTCAAAAGGTAACCGTCCGGAGTTTCGACGGCAAAGAGAGAATCGTCCTTTTTCAATTTCAGACGATGAAGAAATTCCTTTGGAAGAATTACTCCAGTCGAAGTGCCAACAGCCCTAAGTTTAAGCTTCATCGCATATCCACATTATCATACGCATTATAATGCGGCATGGTGGGCAGTAAACCCTTATTCCTCTAAGCCAGTCCCGCCAGCTTCCCCAGCCCCTTCATCTTGCTCCTAGCAGCCATCGCCCCGTACTGCTTCATCATCTGCCGCATCTGCATGTATTGCTTGATCACCTGGTTCACATCCTGCACCGTAGTCCCGCTCCCCTTAGCAATCCGCTTCCGCCGCTTCCCATCAATCACGTTGTGATCCTGCCGCTCCTGATGCGTCATCGAATTAATGATCGCTTCCACCTGCTTCAGCTTGCCCTCATCCACCTTCGCGTCTTTGGGCAACGCTTGCAGCGGCCCGACCTTCGGCAACATGTCAACAAGCTGCTCCAGCGGCCCCATCTTGCGAATCTGCTTCAACTGATCGCGAAAATCTTCCAGCGTAAATCCTTCCGTCCGCAGCTTGCGTTCCAGCTCTGCGGCCGCTTTCTTGTCCACTGCTTGCTCGGCGCGCTCAATCAGCGTCATGATGTCGCCCATCCCCAGCACGCGCGACACGATGCGCTCCGGATAAAATCCCTCCAGCGCATCATACTTTTCGCCCAGGCCCACAAACTTCACCGGCGCCCCCGTCACTTTGCCGATGGAAAGCGCCGCGCCTCCGCGCGCATCGCCGTCCAGTTTCGTCAGGATCACGCCCGTCAGCCCCAGCCGCTTGTGAAATTCTCCCGCTGACCGCACCGCATCCTGCCCGATCATCGCGTCCGCAATAAATAAAATCTCGCTCGGATTTAACTCCTTCTTCAGCGCGCTCAATTCTTCCATCAACGAATCATCGATGTGCAGCCGTCCCGCGGTATCCACCAGAATCACGTCGCTCGCGGACAGTTTGGCTTCTTTAATCGCGCCCTTCACAATTTCAATCGGCTTGTTCGTCCCCGTGCCTTGCCAGATCGCCGTGCCCACCGCCTTAGCCACCTGCGACAGTTGCTCACGCGCCGCGGGCCGATACACGTCGGTAGAAACCACCAGCGGCCGGTGCCCGTGCAGCGCCAGCCACTTCGCCAGCTTTCCCGTCGTCGTAGTCTTACCAGACCCTTGCAGCCCCACAATCATCCACACCGACGGCGGCTTCGAAGCAAACAGCGGCTTGGCATGCTTCCCCAGCAGCGTGGTCAGCTCATCCCGAACCGTCTTGACCACCTGCTGGTCCGGCGAAAGCTGCATCATCACTTCCGCGCCAATCGATTTTTCGCGGATGTTCTTCAGCAGCTCATCGGCCACGCCGACATTTACGTCGCCTTCCAGCAGCGCTTCGCGAATTTCCACCAGCGCCGCATCCAGGTGCTCTTCGGTCAGCTTCCCCTGTCCGCGAAGATTCTTAAATGTGCGCTGCAGCTTTTCCGTTAAATTTTCAAACATTTTTGAGACTCGACATCCAGTTTAATTTTTAAGCGAGATTCTGCGGTCACAGAGCAGTGCGACACGCAACACATTTTGATTCTAGGGGACCGCTCAGGGCCGGTCAAACACACCTAGGCACAAGCGGTGAATCCAGCAACGTACCGGGGGATCCACCCACCAGAATAAACCGGCCCATTCCACCCAAACAAATCAGGCGGAACCGGTCATCTTGAATCGCGCATTACAAAAAAACGCGCAAAGCGCGTCGCCGACTACGACCCGATCTTCACCGTGCCGCCGGTCCCCGGCTTCACCTCGCCCTTTTTGCCGGCAGAGAACGTAATCGGCCCAATCGGAATGTTGCACACCGTCATGCCTGCCGGATAGGTCACCGTGAACTTCACCTCCCCGCCACTATTAATACTTATACCCGTGCTGGGGGTATAGTGGCCGTTCGCGTCTATAGTCAATTCGTTACTTGCAGCTTGGGTTTTTGCTGGGGCCGGTCGTGCCATATCAATTCTCCTTTTCAACTCTCTCATTTGGTTTGCGGCTTAAAGTTCGCGTCCAAAAGCAGGTTTTGCAACGCCGCATTTGCCTTTAGGTCTTCGATCGACGCGCCCTTCGCCATGCTTTTTTCAATGAACTTTATCGCCTGGCGTCGTGCACCCAGATCCTCATAGGCCTCGCCGACGTTCTGCAGTATCCCGGGATCATCGGGCGACAACGCCAGCGCAGCTTGCACTCGCGTCACCGCTTTGTCACGCATTTTTTTCTGCGCATACAAAACTCCCAGCACCGATTGAACCTGCGCGTCTCGCTCCTTGGTGCTAGCCGATTCTTCCAGCAGTTGTAGTTCCCGGGCACGTGCCGCCTCAGCCTTGTCCTTCTCTTTCATCCACTCGTAGGCCCCCGCCAGGTTGTCCCACACGAGATAATCCTTGTCGTTTTGCTGCAAGGCTTTTTCTGACATCCGAGCCGATTCCTCATACCTCTTCTCCTGCATATATAGAATTCCCAGATTGGCGTATGCCGCATACGTAGGGCTCAACTCGATCGATTTCCGCAGCGCTTTTTCCGCTTCCGGATGCTTCTTCAAATCGCCAGAATCCAAATAAACGGCCCCTAAATTGAAATACAGTTGTGCATTGTCAGGAGTCAATTCCAGGGCTTTGTGCAGTTGCGTGATGGCTTCGTCATAACGCTTTTGTCCGTCGTAAAACAGCGCCAGGGAGTTGTACCCATCCCAATAATCCGGCCTAAGCGCGATCACTCGCTGGAACGCCGTCTCTGCATCCTTTACTCGCCCGGCATTCTCGTAGGCATGCGCCATACCCGTCTGCGCCTCAATACCACGAGGATCGAGTTCCAGCGCGTGCTGAAACTCCTGGACCGCCAGATCGGGCTTGCCCGTTGCATTATGAATGCGCCCCAACGTCACGTACACCGACGGCAGTTGGTCATGCAACTCCAATGCCCGTTTACAATTCGCCAGCGCTTGATCGATCCAGGCGGAATTCTTTTCGGTTTGATATTTCAAGCGGTAGACTTCCCCCAGTTCGCCAAAGCCCAGCGCGAAACGCGGGTCTGTCTCTACTGCGGACTGCAGCGCATTAATCGCCAGTTGTAAATTGCCCGGCTTGTCATAGCGCTGCATATAACCCAAAGCCTTCAGGTACAACTCATACGCCGCGGGCGCAGCACTCCCCTCGCTGGCCCGAATCGTCTCCGCCGTAACATTGATGTTCATCAGCCGCGCCAGCCGCACCACGGCCTCGTCTTGTAACGCCGCCAAATCATCCCCGCGATCCTCAAATGCTGCTGAGCCGATTTGCCGCAGATTTTGTGTATCGATGAGGTTGACGGTGAGGTACACAACTTGCGCCACCCGCTGGATGCTACCGGTCACCACCAGCGTCGCTCCCAGCTCGCGAAAAGCCATAGCCGGGTCGTTGATCTTGCGGCTAAGAACCACGCTAGCGGGCAGCACCCACAGCGACTGTTGCGCGGTATCCAGATTGGAAAGCTTGCTGGTTAAGCTGTCTATCAGGCCTTGCGCGATCGGTTCGTCCGCGGGATTATTCCCGATGTTCGCGAATGGCAGCACCGCGATGTGTCTCACGCTTCGCGCGCCGAACATTCCCGCAATGCGTTCGCGCACCGGCGCGATCAGCAGCAGCAAACCGATGGCCACCGCCGCGGCGATTCCCGCCAGCACCGGCCATAAAGATTTTTTCTTCTCCGCGTGGAACCATTGCGGTGTGGATGCGCGCTCCACATATTGTTTGCGCCCGCGTTCTGACGCGGACGCCGATGCCGAGGTCACCGTCGCGCCCGACATTTTCCCCGGTCTGGTTTGCCCTGTGATTCGCGCGCGAACTTCCTCGAGGTCGTGGCACATTTCCGCGGCGCTCGGGTACCGGTGGGACGATTCTTTAGCCAGCGCGCGATATAAAATCGGCTGGATTGATGGGGGAGCCTTGTCGATCGCACCCGGCGGTCGATTCAGGATCGCGAACGCGATCGCCGCAGTATTTTCCCGTTGAAACGGATGCAGCCCCGTAAACATTTCCACCATCACCACGCCCAGCGCCCACACATCGGATCGCGGATCCACAATGCCGCCCATGGTTTGTTCTGGCGACATGTACGCCGGCGTCCCGGCCACCGCCATGCTTTGCGTCATGCTGGCCGTGGCCGCGACGCGTGCGAGGCCAAATCCACGATTTTTGCCACACCATTAGGCGTGATGATGATGTTCGAAGGCTTGATGTCCCGGTGAACGATGTTTCGCGCGTGCGCTGCGGATAATCCTCTGGCGACCTGCACCGCAAGTTGTAATCCTTCTTCCACCGGCAACCCGCCGCGACGCAACTTTCGCTGTAACGTTTCTCCTTCGTGGTAGGCCATCACAATAAACAACTGGCCATCCTGTCCCTCTTCCAGCCCGTGAATCACTCCAATGTTTTCGTGGTCGAGCGCTGACGCGGAACGCGCCTCGCGTAGAAATCGTTCTTTGTCCGCCGCATCCACGGTCACATCGTGCGGCAGAAATTTCAGCGCCACGGTTCTTTCGAGCTTCAGGTCCAGGGCCTTATACACCACGCCCATACCACCAGCGCCAAGCTTATCGATGATTCGGTAATGGCCTAGGGTTTGACCGATGAGAGACTGGGCGTCCGTCATTTGCGCACATGTTAGGTTGCGCTTCCCGCTAAGTCAACGCGGGCGCGAAGCATTAACATTTGTCTTCTTTGAAGCTAGCTAAAACGTTACTCGTATCCCCACCTGCGCCGCAAACGGAATCCCTACGGTCGTCCCCGGACCAAAAAAATCCCCCAGCGCTCCAGCCGGTATTAGTAGCTGCTTGGGATTGGTGATGGGTTTCGTTTGCGTGCAATCCGCATTCAAGCAAAACGCCGTCGCATTCGTCAGGCTGTTCACCGGCGTCGGCAGAGAGCCGATGTCCGTCACATAATTCGCGCCCGGATTATTACCGTTGAACAAGTTGAAAAATTCAATGAATGGCGTCACCGACCACCGATCATGAAACGTAAACCCCCGGCTCACCCGCAAATCCGCCTGCACGTATGGCGTTCCGCGAAATTCATCCAATGTCGTTTGCACCCCGTTGATCACCGCGCGATCGTTCCCCGAATCTCCCAATCCATTCACATCCAGCGGTGTAGTCAACGTAATCGGCCGCGCGCCCTCCGCTTGAAACAACAAGCTCACTGCCAATCCGCCTGGCGCTCGAAAAATCCCCGCCACCACCACGCGACTCCCCACGTCTTCTCCCGACGGCCCGTAATCTCCCGGCCCAAACGGCCGCAGTGGATTGCAAACACCGTTCACGTAGTCGAATAATTCGCCGAGTATGCAGCCCCACGTTTTTGCCGATGACCACGAATAATTCGCAATCAAATTAAATCTTGGCGACAGGTTCCCCTGCACATGCACCAGCAACGCGTCGTAACTTGACCGATTATCGGCGTGCGCCACCGAAACCGCCGGAACGAATTGCCTCTGGTCCGCGCTGTCGCCGGCGGCAAACAGCGGCGTGAACAGTGTCGCTCCCTGAAAATATTGATAATTGCGGTAGCCGTGCACGCCCTGCTCGTGCACCCAGCTTGCGCCCACCGTCCAACTTTGATTGAACGCGTGCTCAAATCCCACGCTGGCATGTAGCGCGTAAGGTGTCTTGTAATTCGGATCGATCAGCGCCCCCGTGCCACCCGCCGCCGCTCCAGGTACGCAGCCCGCGTCAGGTATCGCGTGCATTGTCGCGTGCGTTGTCGCGCCCACCGCATTCACACAGGCCAGCGGCACAGCATTCACCGCTTGCAGCGCGCCCACCCATCCGTTCTGCGTCAGATCGTTGTAGTACAGACCGATCCCCGCACGAATCACGCTGCGACCTTGCGTTCCCGGGGCGTAAGCAATCCCCAGTCGCGGCGCCACCGCCCCGCGATAATCATGCGGCGCGCCGCGCACCAGCGGAATCTGTAGCGCTTGCAGCGTCACATACGCGGGATTTTGCAGTTGATTCCGTCCAGACGCCTCAAATAATCCAAACGTGGTGTCGTAGCGCAATCCGTAATTAACCGTGAGATGTGTCGTCACCCGCCAGGAATCCTGCGCGTAAAATCCCAGCCGTTGCACATTCTGCGAGAAACTCCCGTTGCTCGCAGGCACCGCCGTGCAGCTGATTCCCGATGCCGGATCCGGTTGTACCGCGCAACCAGCACTGAAGAAAAATTCCGCAGGATTCGCCGCGTAAAAACTTGGGTCATGCGGATAAGCCAGCACCGTTTCCGCCGTCCCAGAAAGCGCGCCGCTCAGTACCGGCTCGTGGATAAAATTTATGCCCAAGTTAGGCGCGTGTCGTCCCGCGGAATGGCTTACGTCATAGCGCACCTGGTATTTCTCCTGGTTGCGCAGCACCGGAAACGCGGTAACCGCGGTCGCAAACTGGTTGTCCCCAAAAGTGTCCAGCCCCGAAACCGCTCGAAAGCTAGCGCTAAACGGAAACTGCAGCGAAAATCCCACGTCATCGTTGCGTGCTTCCGTGCGATGCAGTCCGCTGGCCCCCAATAAAAATGTCCCCACCCACGTGGCACTAAACGCGTATTGCTCCCCGAGCGCGAGATTCAAATAGTTCGAATGCGAAGTCGCGCCCGTCGACGGCAGCGTCCCTTGCTGTATCAAATCATTCTTCGTCAAATAGCTGTCGCTCGATGCCCGCAGAAACCATTGCGAACGCGCGGATTGCTTCCAATCCAGCCGCGCCATCCCCAAAAAATCATTGAACGGCACCGGCGTATTCTTCGGCACTGCGATCGAATTTACTCCCGGAATCAAACCGTCCGCCGCAAGCGCCGACAAAGCCGCGAATTGATTCTGACTGTTCGGGCTGTACGCAATGCTCGCGTCTTCATGCACGTACTCAAACGACGAAAAGAACCACAATTTTCCCGGCCGGATCGCTCCCCCCAGCGTTCCCACATAATTTTGTCGCGAAAACGGCTGCTTCGGATCCGGCGCCGGATTCTCAATCGGAAACCGCGCATTCAACGCCGCCGCCCGCTCGTAAAACGCAATGTCGCCGTGCAGCTCATCCGTGCCACGCCGTGTGCTAATCACCACCGAAGTTGCCGTCGTCCGCCCCGTGTCCGCATTCTCTTGCGAAGTGCGGAACGCAAACTCCTCAATCGACTCCGGCGAAAAATTTTGCAAAAATCCGCCGATGTAATCATCAGAATTATCCACGCCATCCACCGACAGCTCATTATTCAATCCCGAGCTTCCGCCAGTGGACACCGCGGTGATACGCGCTTTCGTCGGATCCGATGGCTCGACCGGTTCCGTCCCCGGCACTAGGTACGCAATATTTGCAAAGCTGCGATGCGCCAGCGGAATTTCCCGCAAGTCCCGCGCCGTCACGATGCCTTGCTGCACAGCGCTCGCGATATCCACCGGCTGCGTCGTAATCGAAGACGGCTCGCCGCTCACATTCACTTCTTGATGCACGCCTGTGGGCTTCAACACCACGTCAATATCGCGCCCCGAGCTCACCTGCACCACCACGCGCGACTCTGCCACTTCAAAACCAGCAGCCTTCACTCGTACCCAATACTCTCCCGGCAGCAAACCGTCCACGCGAAATTCTCCGCGTTCACTCGTTTGCACTACTCGTTCCGTAGATAAGCCCGCCTCCACGCTGACTTTCGCGCCCGAAATCCGCGCCCCGCTCGAATCTTGAACCACCCCTCGCAACGTGCCCCGCGGATTCTGCGCCGCCATATAGGGCGCCAGTCCCGCCCAAAACAAAAATAAAACCGCCAGCCACTTCCACGCCAAGCCCGTTCTCCATTGGGGTGCCGCGCGCATGAGGTTTCCTGAAGTTTTTAACCAGCCTAAAGGTTTGTATCCGCCGTGTCGCAAAAGCCGTCGATTATTTCAAATGCGCGTCGAACCACCCCAGCGTTCGTTCGATCACATCCCGCTGGTGCTGCGGCTTCGCAAAAAGGTGCCCCTCATGTTCGTAAACCACCAACTGCGTCTCCACTCCCTGTGCCTTCAACCCGTGCCAGAATTCAAACGACTGTGGCGCCGGGCATTCTCCGTCGCTATCGCCCACAATAACTAAAGTAGGCGTTTTCGCTTTCTTGATGAAATTTATCGCCGAACTCTTCGCATAAATTTCCGGATCGTCGTACACCGATTTGCCAAAAAAGGGAATCATCCACTGGTCAATTAAATTTTCGCCATAATAACTCTGCCAGTTAGCAACGCCCGCACCGGCCATCGCCGCCTTGAACCGGTTCGTTTGCGTCACCCCGAACATCGTCATGAATCCGCCGTAGCTCCAACCCGTCAGCCCCAGCCTGTTCGCATCAATCGGTGCCACGCGAATCGCTTCATCCACGCCCGCCAGCACGTCGGCGAAGTCGCCTCCGCCAAAATCCCTCACGTTCGCGCGCGTGAACGCCTCGCCCTGCCCGTAGCTTCCCCGCGGATTAGGACTCAGCACAAAGTATCCAGCCCCAGCCAGCGCGCTGGCATAGCCATGCGGCGAAGGCCACTTCGCAACCGAAGCCCAACTCGGCCCCCCATGCACATTGACCACCAGCGGATATTTCTTACTCCCATCAAAATTCTTCGGATACAGCAGCCAGCCCTGCACGTCATACCCGCCGTTTTTCCATTCAAGACTCTTCGGGTCTCCCCATTCTCGCGTAACGCCCTTATTCCGCCGCGTAAGCTGCTTCCACTCGCCAACCTTCCCCGCCCATACTTCCGGAGGCGCGGAGTACGATTCCCGCACAAACGCCATCGTCGCGCCATCTTTAGCCAGCGAAATCGTCGGCGAAAATCCCCCCGCGTCCGCCGCCAGGTACTCCCCGCCTCTCCACAGCGTTTCCACTTTTTTGCTTTGCGGATCGACACTCGCGAGTCCCACGTCTCCACCCACAAATTCGGTAAAAATTATTTTCTTCTCAGGAGTCCACGCAATCCAACTCGGCGAAGCTTTTATTTCCGGCGTCAAGTCCTGCGCTTCTCCACCGCCCGCGTCCACGGAAAAAATATCGCCGCCCGTCAATCCCGCGTCGCTCATCAGCCCTTCAACGAACGCTATTTTTTCTCCCTCCGGCGACCACGCCGGATTGGCAATCTGCAGATGCGGCTTATAGATCGATTTCATCAAGCCAGTCGCACCTTCCAGTGTATAAAGCTCCGCGACCCACCAGTTGTTGTCGCCATTCCCCAACGCCGCCGTCACCGCAAACTTCAATCCATCCGGCGCCCAGTCGTATTCATATACGTAAGTGTCCGCCGGCGAAATTTGCCGCAGTTTCCCGCTCGCGACATCCACCACCGCCAGCCGCTGCTCAAAAAACGCATCCTTTATCTCCCCCGTCTGCGGAGTCTCCGCCACCAGCGGCCCCGACGCGCGCGTCGCATTCTCCGTGAACAGCACCGCCATCGTCTTCCCATCCGGCGACCACTTCGGCTCCGCCAAAAACCCCTTCACGTTGGTCAGCCTCTTCGCCCCCGCGCCCGCCGCCCCCGCTGCGCTCGTTGCGTTCATCGCCTTCGTTGGGCTCGTCGCGCCCGTTGCATTCGTCGCGGTAGTGGCGTTCGGTGCGCCAGTTGCACTAGTTCCGCTTGTTGCGCCCGTAGTTTTTGCGTTGGTTGCATTGGTTGCGTTCGTTGCGCTCCCATCCCCGCCAGACACATTTGCCACGTACAGCTGCCGCTGCCCTGCCTTCAACGCATCCGACAAAAATGCCACGCGCTTACTATCAGGCGACCACGCAACACTGCCTTCCTCACGATCTCTCGCGCCCACTCCAGCCTTCAGACGTTTTGGCGGTGCCTTCGCCTCCACCCCCGCAATATAAATCGCCGTATTCCCCGACGGCGCCCCATCCTTCCCAATCAGCTCCTCCACCCACGCCACCCGCTTCCCGTCCGGCGAAATCACCGCCTGCTCAAATCGCCGCGTCGCAAACAGCGTCTTCTCCACCTCATGAATCGGCTCCGCCGCCCCCGTCGGCTTCGCATGCTCCACCGCCTTCAACCGCGCCTCCACTGCCTGCTTCGTCCCCTCCTCAGCGTGAGGACCCGGCTGTTTGCCTTTCGCGTTATCTTCCGCTTTCGCTTTCTCCGGAGACTTCTCCTGCGGGCTGGGTTGCTCCTGCGCCCGCAAAAAACTTCCGGTTTCGAACGCCGCCCCGCCAATAAACAGCAGCGCAACCAGTCCGGCCGTGTTCGATTTTGATGCGATAACGAATCTCATTTTTCTCCCTCATGACGCACGTACATACGAATTCAGCGAACGCTACCTTAGTCCGAGCAGCCGATTGGCGCAAACCGACCGTGCTCGATAGAGCAGACCATCCGACGATAGGGCTGTCCACAAAGCTGTACCTAAAGGTAAAGTTATCGAGGTTCTACCAATGAAGCTACTGTACCTGCGATTGCTAACTTCCCTCGCCTTGCTTTTATTGGGCCTGATGCTTTCACAGCGATCCGTTGCCGGTGTGCACAATTTCCCGCAACCTTCCAGCTCCGCCGGTGCGGAAAAAATTGCGGATATGGATGAGCTTGCATCTCGCGTACTCGAAAAACTAAAAAAAGCGCATATCAAAGCGGTTGCTGTCACTCCATTCTCCCTGGAAAAAATAGGCGGCTACCGCGCTCTCTCATATCACTTGTCCGATAGCTTCGCAGCAACTTTGGCAAGCATCGCCGGCGATATCCACGTTCTGGATCGTGCCTACACGCTACAGGCCTCGCAAAAACAGCAATGGATGTCTATAGACATTCTTGATCGCTGGTGTTCCGCTCCGTTGCCTTTGCTTCCGGAGCTGACGCTCTCTTACACGGAACCTTCAAACTGGAGGGGAAATTTGTAGAGTTGTCGCTCAAAGTTGTAACCACATCGACTGAAAAAGTGATCGCCGAGGTGAAAGCCAAAGTTCTCATGCCCCAGGTTCCAGACGACCCACCGGAAGTTCCCGCGCAGGACGCTGTCACCGGGGATTATCTGCCTCTTGTCGCTGGCGTCAACGCTCCCGCCGGTAACTATTGCCCGGCCCCCAAATTTTCTTTGGAATCGCGTCAAGCACAAATTCTCGGAGCACAAAGCACTTTCCGTATCACAGTACGTTCTGACGGACGGCCGGCGGATATCCGTCTGCTCTTACCGGCTGGCCACGGTCTCGATGAAAACGCCCTCACAGCTCTTCAACACTGGCAATTTGCTCCCGCTCGCCTGCCCAACGGAACTCCCGTATCTTCCCGTATAGATATTGAAATCAAATTTCATTTCTGGTGATATTTTTCGCCCTAGGTTGCATGCTTGCCAATTTCCTGGGTACCTTGCGATGCACGCTTGGTTGCCATCAATCCTCTACAGTTACCAGCCTCTTTCTTGACCCTACCCTCACGCCTCGAATACACTTAACAATTCAAATCCAGCCGCCTCTGCGGCCAGTATTCTCTACCCGCACATTGCACCAAACGGGTTTGCGAACGCATTATCAAGATTGGCCTGTTCGTCCGGCCAGTCCTTAAAGGAGATTTGTTTTGCCTAAGCGCACATACCAGCCGCGCAAACGACGCCGCGCCAAAACGCATGGCTTCCGCGCACGCATGAAAACCGCGGGAGGCCGCAAGGTCCTCGCCGCTCGCCGTAAGAAGGGCCGTCATCGCCTCACGCCCGAATGAAAAGCCACGCCTTCAATTTCCGCGCGACGCGCGCTTGGTGCGCCGCGGAGATTTCGACGCCGTCTATCGCGCCGGCCGAAGGCGTTCCAGCTCTCACTTCGTTGCTTTTTTTCGCGCCAATCAATTGCCGCAGAGCCGCTTCGGCTTCAGCATTAAAAAGGCTCTCGGCGGCGCGGTAGTGCGCAATCGTATTCGTCGTC
>Ga0073928_10004120_pt1 | contig 21968 bp, 15 predicted proteins | sample PaiPotPPA55metaG_FD_76969 | JGI IMG/M metagenome (GOLD analysis project Ga0073928, IMG submission 76969) | Iron sulfur acid spring bacterial and archeal communities from Banff, Canada, to study Microbial Dark Matter (Phase II) - Paint Pots PPA... ...
GACGGCAATTTCGACATTTACATTATGGAACCGACCAGCCGTGATATCCGCCAAATCACGCGCGACAGCGGCAAAAACGAGCGCCCCAGTTGGGCGCCCGACGGCCGCCACATCGTTTTCGAATCCACGCGCAACGGCCAGCGCCAGATCTGGACCATGCTCGCCGACGGCTCCCAGGCCCATCAGCTAACCATGAACGGCCACAACGAATCCCCCAACTGGTCCCCGAAATAATGAATCAACACTTCGTCATGCTGCATCAGACGGGTGGAGTTCAGCCGGCGAAAGCCTGTAGCGCAGGGCGGAGTCCGCAGAGCCCTGCGGCTTTTCGCTCCCAACCGATGAGTCTGCAAGATGTAATGTTGTCTACACACTTCGATCGAACTTTTACTCACGGCCTTGCTCGTTGCATGTAGAATATATCGTGATACGAGATATCACCCCGGAACCCGCCCACCGGTGTTACGATATTCGCCTCGGTGGGTCGAACTCGGGAAAAATTTAAAGTAGATCTGAGGAGGATAGGAATGACTGTGGTCTCGCGTCCGTTGTACCGCGCTCTGTTGGTGGCGGGTCTGGTAGCCACCGTTTTTACCGCTGGCTGCAAGAAAAAACCTGTTGCAATAACTCCGCGGCAAGAAACCGCTCCCCCGCCGGCGCCAGCTCAACCGACCGTCACGCTTTCCGCCGATCCCACTTCCATTAGCAAAGGTGACTCTTCCGCGCTGAGCTGGACCTCCACCAACGCGACGCAACTCACCATCGCGCCCGAGGTCGGCACCGTCACCGCCGAAGGCTCCACGAAAGTGACGCCAGCCGATTCCACAACCTACACCATCACCGCCAGCGGTCCCGGTGGCTCCGCAAACGCCACTACGCGCGTCACGGTCAGCGCCCCCACCGCCCCGGTAGAACCCGCGCCCTCTCCGGACATGGATTCGCTCTTTCTAAAGGAAGTCCAGGACGCCTATTTTGATTTCAATAAAGCAGACATTCGCCCCGACGCCCGCGCAGCGCTCGCCAAGACCGCTGACTTCCTGCGCAATTACCCGCAGCTCCGCGTCACCATCGAAGGCCACTGCGACGAGCGCGGCTCCACCGAATACAACCTCGCGCTCGGCGATCGCCGCGCCGGCGCCGTCAAGCAGTATCTCGTCTCCCTAGGACTCTCCGCCGATCGCATCAGCACCGTCAGCTTCGGCAAAGAAAAGCCCTTCTGCAACCAGAGCAACGAAGCCTGCTGGCAGCAAAATCGCCGCGGCCATTTCGTCCGCGCCCAGTAGCTCCAACGTTGGGCCTGTCAGACCCGAAGCATCCTCCTCGTAGGGGCGCAACAAGTTGCGCCCCTAACACCCAGCGCACGCTGGCAATTCATCGCTGCGCCGTCGTCAGACGCGGGGCAACCAACGGCGTGCGAGCACCTGTAGCGGCCGCCGACCGTGGCGGGCGCCTTCTGCCGCGCCATCGAAAATTCCAATTCGCGCGATACGCTCAACCCGGATGCATCCCAACCGCGCCCCAAGCAACCCCACAACCAAGCAACATCTCTATCTTTAAAGTGAACCTGGAATTGACCGTTCCCCTTTCTTCTGTAAAAGTATTCTCACCTAGCCTGTGTCAGTTCGTGCCAGCGTTCAGGACTCCGGCCCAGCCGTTGCTCGCCGGACACCAGGAGGATTGTTCATGCGTATACGCAACATTGCGATTTTCAGCGCCGCCGTTTTAGCCGGGGCCCTCGGCGGCAGCCTCATCGGTCCGCGCCCTGCCGAAGCCGTCGCTCGCGAAATCATCGAGCTCCAGCGCGACGTCACTTCCATCCTTCAGGGACAAAAAGATCTGTCCACGCAAATGACGCAGGACCACACCGTCATGAAGACGCTCGTCGAGCAGTCCGGCGACACTGTCGGCAAACTCAACGGCACCATGAGCGCCCTGCAGAAATCCATGCAGGACGTTCAGGCCAATTCCGGCGCGCGTCTCGACACCATGTCCACGCAAGTTCAGGGACTCTCCGACAATCTCGAGGAAATTAAGTCCCGCCTCGGCAAGTTAAACCAGCAGTTAGTCGATCTGCAGAACACCGTGCAAAGTCTCGACGCGAAAGTCTCGGGCGGCGGCACCGCGCCATCCACTGGCGTCTCGAATCCCGGCGCCGGCATGAGCTCTCAGCCGCCTATAGGCGGCGCGGTAGCGCCCACAAGCGGCGGCGGCCCGGCTCCTTCCGCTGACACGCTCTACTCCAACGGCCTTCGCGACATCACCAGCGGCAAATACGATCTCGCCCGCCAGGAATTTCAGGATTACCTCAAGTATTACGGCGACACCGACCTCGCTTCCAACGCGCAGTTCTACCTCGGCGAAATCGCCTATACCCAGAAGAATTACGATCAGGCCGTCTCCGAATTCGACAAAGTTCTCAATAACTATCCCAAGAGCTTCAAACTCGCTCCCGCCCGCCTCCGCAAAGGCATGGCTCTCATCGAGCTTGGCCAAAAAACCTCCGGCGTCCGCGAACTCCGCGAAGTCGTCAAGCGCTACCCCGGCACGGACGAAGAGCGCAAAGCCCGCGCCAAATTGAAAGAATTAGGCGTAGCCGTAACCCCCACGAGCCACTAGTTTCTTTTCTCCGCGAACCCTCAATGTCCTCTGCGTCTGTGCGCCATCCTTTTCGTGCCTCTGCCCCTTAGTTCAGTATTCCTTTGAGCATCCATACGTTTTGTTGACAATCACCTTCGTCGGCGCCCTCTAAACTTGAATCAGGAGGCATCCCATGGACCCCAACGACGCCCAGCTCCGCGCACAATCCGAACTTCAATCCGGCGAAAGCATCTACTGGACCGGCACCGCCGACCCTACCCGCGCCGCCATCAGCGCGCTTCCGGCCTCGATTTTCGGGATTCCATTCGCCGGCTTCGCTCTTTTTTGGATGAACACCGCGTTCCACGCCACGAACTCGATGCACAAATCTTCGAACAACGCGTTCACCAAGTCTTTCACCGTATTTCCGCTCTTTGGCCTGCCGTTCCTGCTGATCGGCCTCGGCATTGTTCTGGCACCGCTTTGGGCCTATCTGAGCGGCCGCAGCACCGTCTACGCCCTCACCAATCAGCGCGTAATGGTCATCTCCGGCGGTAGCAGCGTTTCCGTAAAGTCCTACACTCCCGCCGACATACTCAGCGTCGAGCACCGCGAACGCCCAGACGGTTCCGGCGACATAGTGATTCAGACCACCGGCACCATGCGCACAAACAACTCCGTCTCCCAAATCAAAATAACCCTCTGCGGCATCCCCAACGTAAAGCAAGTAGCCCAGCAAGTCCTCGCCCTACACTCCCAACGCCCCGCCGCCTAATTAACAGGCCAACCATTCTAAGCAACCGCAAGCCTGCACAAGCGAGACCGTGTTTTTCGTCAGGGCACGGCTTCAGCCGTGCCCTGGATAGGGCATAATCAAGGCTTCAGCCGCTGAGGGGCCTCGCTTTTAATTGCTTCCGATCCCGCAGCACAAAATTGCGAGCTCAAAGGCACGACACATGAAAAGAAGGAAACTCAAGGCCGTACATCCAGGAGAGATCCTAAGCGAAGAGTTCATGGTCCCTTTCGGCCTGAGCATGAACAAAATGGCAATCGATCTTCGCGTGCCGGTGACGCGCATCGCCGACATTGTCAACGAGAAGCGCGGCATCACCGCCGAAACAGCTCTGCGATTTGCCCGCTATTTCAAGAACAGCCCGACCTTCTGGATGAATCTACAAACCAGCTATGAGTTGGAAGTCGCCCAGGATGAACTGGCCGCCAAGGTCGAGCGCGACGTGCAACCACTCGACACGATTGGCCCACGGAACTAGACGCGGGTTAACGTCTCCGCTCTCCCCAGGCGTCTACGGCCTGACCTTACTACACTATCTGAACACCAACTAATTCACCCGCCCCTTCGTCTCTGCAGGGAAGCCGTCTCCTTCGTTTCTTCTCGCCTCGTCGATTCCTAGCTTGTGTACCGTGAGCGCCCATTTCACGGACTCCGCAATGTATGCGTTCATTCTTTTAGCGTCATCCTGGCGATGCGGGTGTTTACTGTCCTCATCGATCTTCGGGTATTCGCCATCCATATCTTCCCAGCCGTTAAAATTGTCGGATAAGCAGCCTCCGAAAACACCTTCGTCGTTGTATCCGTACTTTTCCTTGCCAAGCGCCTTTAGTGATTCCCTGGCGATGCGTTCCAGGGCCGGGTCAGGATAAACGTTAACTGCCAGCCGCGAACGCGTAATTTCCTCGTCCAATATCCTTATAGAGATCGTGACAATCACTTCGGAGAACGGTCCCCCATCGCCTGCAAAATCCGACATCCGCAGACCGGCCTTCTTGCTTTTTCTCCGTTTGGTTCCAGCCATACCTGGCCTCCTAGAATGAGAAGCGATAGGTTTACCATAGCTTTCCCCATCGCACGTCTGTTTTACGTCCTCCGAATCCCTACCCTCTGTGCTCTCTGTGCCTCTGCGTTAAATTCTTCTCTTTTCCCGTTTTGGGACAAAATTGCTGTTGACGAATCGCCGAACGTGTTACATGATCTGCTATGTTAGCTTCAATAAACCGTACAAGTCCTTTCCTTCTTATTATATCCGTGCAACCCCAGCGTTTTCATGCGATTACGCACTCTTTTGCGCAACGGGAATCCCCTATCCCCTCCATTTCCAATAGCTTCCGCACTCTTTTGATGTTAACAGGGGTGGTGCTTCCCTATTCATTCGTGGTCGCATCAAGTCCGCAAGTGTCATCCCGCTTGCCCCGATCCTCAAGGGGAGCGAAGCCGAGGGACCTGCTTTTTCTTCCGCGCGCGACAGCGCGCCCACGTGTTGGCGCTCCCTCGCGCCCTCTGCGATAATCGAAAACCACCCGAGGACAACGTGAGCGTCACGCAACCACAGCCAAAGTTCTGGAGCGGCAACGAGATCCGCGAGACGTTCCTGCGCTTCTTTGAAGGCAAGGGCCACCGCCGCGTGCGCAGTTCCTCGCTCGTACCCCACGGCGATCCCACTCTGCTCTTCACCAACGCCGGGATGAACCAATTCAAAGACGTCTTCCTCGGCCTGGAAAAACGCGAATACGACAAGGCTACCTCCGCGCAAAAATGCGTTCGCGCCGGCGGCAAGCACAACGACCTCGAAAATGTCGGCTTCACCAAGCGCCATCACACTTTTTTCGAGATGCTCGGCAATTTCTCCTTCGGCGATTACTTCAAGGAAAAGGCCATCCCGTACGCCTTGGAGCTGGTTACCTCGCCCGAATGGTTCGCGATCCCGAAAGATAACCTCTATGTCACGATCTTTGGTGGCGCGGAAGTTGCGCCAGGCACGACACTTGGCATCGACGAAGAAGCACGCAAGTTTTGGCTCGCTCAGAACGTGCCGGCGGATCGCATCGTTCCCATCCCAGGCCTGAAAGAAAATTTCTGGGCCATGGGCGATACCGGTCCCTGCGGCCCCTGCAGCGAAATTCATTACGACATGGGTCCTGAAGCTTCCGAGCAGGGCCACACCGACTGCAAGTTCCCCTGCGACTGCGGCCGCTACGTAGAAATCTGGAATTTAGTCTTCATGCAATTCAACCGCGACGACACAGGAAAGCTGACGCCGCTTCCCCGCCCCTCCATCGACACCGGCATGGGCCTGGAGCGCGTAGCCTCCGTCCTCCAAGGCGTCATCTCCAACTACGACACCGATTTATTCGTGCCGCTAATGAAACGCGCCGCCGAACTCTGCGGCGTGGAGTTTCCGCGTAACGCGAGGTTTGAAGAAGGAAAAGGCGGTGCTGCGTCACTGCGTGTTATCGCTGATCACGCTCGCGCCACCTCATTTCTAATCACCGACGGCGTCCAGCCTTCTAACGAAGGCCCCGGGTACGTGCTTCGGAAGATCATGCGCCGAGCCATTCGCCATGGCCACCTGCTCGGGATGCAGCAATCCTTCTTGTACCGGATGGTTGACACGGTCTGTGATCTCATGAAGGGCGCTTACCCTGAGCTACGCGAATCCCAAGCTAGAGCCTCTCAAATAGTGCTGTCTGAAGAGAAACAATTTGCCCGTACCGTCCAGCTCGCTTCTGAGAAACTGGACGAGCTGATCAGGTCCACAGAGGCCGACGAGAAAAAAAAGTGCATCGATTCGTTTCTCGAAAAGGCCGGACCCACATGGGACCGGGAGTTCGTTGAGAGGGACGTCGAGGCATTTTTGCCAGAACGTTTGTTGGACCCTCGGCGCGTGGCAGGCGATTCTCTGGTCGTTGATGAATCACTCTTAAAAGAGCGTAGCTATTTTCAAGAACACTATCGGCCTAGGTTGTCCGGTGAGAAGGCGTTCAACCTGTACGAGACCTACGGCCTACCTCAGGATTTTATCGCTGACGCTTCTCGTGACGCGGGCGTCGAGGTCGATTGGCAGGGTTTTGAGAGAGCGATGGAGGAGCAGCGGACGCGTGCGCGTGCGTCGTGGAGGGGCGGCGCGGCGAAGGAAGCCGCGAATCCGGCTTACGCGAAGATTGCCGAGATGCATAAGACGGAGCCGGATTTCTACTTTGCGACGAATTCAAAAGACGCGCGCATCGACGCAATCGTCACGAAGAATGGACCTGTCGCCGAGCTAAAAGGTGGCGAATCGGGCGAGGTCGTCCTCGACCGCACTGTCATTTACGCCGAATCTGGCGGGCAGGTGGCGGATACCGGCGCGTTCTACGATCCGTCCGGCTCGCAAGTCGTGGCAGAAGTCACAGGCGCGTACTACCCCGTCGCGCGCCTCGTGGCGCATCGCGTCACCGCTAAAGACACGCTACGTGTCGGCGATCGCATCTCCGTGCAAGCCGATGCCGAGCGCCGCGCCCGCATCATGCGCAATCATTCCGGCACCCACCTGGTACACGCCGCTCTGCGCAACATCCTCGGCACACACGTGAAGCAGGCTGGCTCGCTAAACGCCCCAGACCGCCTGCGCTTCGATTTCTCGCATTTCGCCCACGTCGATGCCGAAGAACTCCGCGAGATCGAGCAGCAGGTCAATGACGAAATCCGCCTCAACTGCCAAATCGAAACCAACGTAAGCTCACTCGAAGACGCCCTCGCCTCCGGCGCGCTAGCCTTCTTCGGCGACAAATATCCGGAAAGCAATGTCCGCGTAGTGACCATCCCCGATCCACGCGCGCCACGCGGCTTCTACAGCAAGGAGCTATGCGGCGGCACGCACGTCCACCGCGCCGGCGACATCGGCGTACTAAAAATCGTCAGCGAACAATCCGTAGCCGCGGGCGTCCGCCGAATCGAAGCCGTAACCGGCGTAGGCGCCCTGGAGCACTACCAGCAGCGCGCCCAACTCCTAAGCCAAATCGCCAGCAAACTCAACGTAGGCGAGGACGCCGTTTTAGCCACTGTGGAAAAGCTGTCGGAAACTTCCAAGCAGCTCGAAAAGGAACTGGAGGCCCAAAAACGCAAGGGCGCGCTAGGGCAATTGGATGACCTAACCTCCCAGGTACAGATGGTCAAAGGGGTCAAGGTAATAGCCGCCGAGGTCTCCAATGTCGACCGCGAAGGCCTACGCCAATTAGTCGATTCCCTGCGCCAAAAACTAGGCTCCGGCGTGGTCGCCCTGGGCATGCCCGAAGACGGCAAAGTCGCTCTAATTGCAGGGGTTACCAAGGATTTGACCGATAAAGTCCACGCCGGCAAGCTGATCCAGCAACTGGCCAAACTAGTAGGCGGTTCTGGCGGCGGAAGGCCCGATTTAGCCGAGGCTGGCGGAAAAGACACAGCCGCCCTAAAAAGTGCCTTGCAGTCTATTCCCTCCCTGCTCGAGCCATTGCTATAATCCCGGCTGCGCTTGAGTTGTGTCTAAGGCGAGACAGTTTGGTCGGCTCGCCGGGCGCCTTTTGCAACACGAAATCCACAGGTACGAAGTTGTACCTTCCCAGCACCGATGCGCAAACGCACGGCAATCCCGGCAAGCATGTGTTTGGCAACGCTAGCCCTTTGCCTCCAGCCCGCAAACGCTCAAATCGCTAAGATTATGGACGACACCAGCGGCCGCAAATTCTTTGTCAATTCCGACGCGCCGCCGAGCAAATTTACTTCGGCGAAGTTTGGCGCCACAAAGTCCCACGCAACCATCTACCTACCTGCGGAATCTTCCTTTGCCGGGCACAGCCGTCCGGCAATGAGCGTTGATCGCGACGGCGCGGAACGGCTCGTACGCGAGGCTGCGGAACGCCACCACATTGATCCTGCGCTGGTTCGCGCGGTGATCGAAACAGAGTCCGGATGGAATCCGACTGCAAAGTCCCGCAAGGGTGCTCTGGGCCTGATGCAGTTGATTCCCACCACCGCGGTGCGATTCGGCGTAAATGACGCTTTCAGCCCGCAACAGAATGTTGACGCCGGGGTTCGATATCTTAAGACGTTGCTACAACGCTACAATGGCAACCTCGATTTGGCGCTGGCGGCGTACAATGCTGGAGAAGGCGCTGTGGATCGCGCGCATGGTATTCCGGCGTTTCGCGAAACTCGCGACTACGTGCAGAAGGTACAGAATGCTTATTTCCGCCCAGGCTCGGGACGCATGGAAGGTGTGTGGAGCAATCCGCGCGCAATCCGTAAGGAACCCGATCCGAGCGGCCGAGTCATTTTCACAAACGAGTGAAGCTTCGCGTTTTTCAGAATTGCGTAATGGGGTAAGGGCTGAGGGAGCGCTCCAAAGCATTAGGGGGCGCAAGGCGGGGATGTTGGCAGGCCAAAATTTTTTCCACAAGCTGTTCGCCCGCGTTTCGCCGGTTTTCCTCGCGTTAGCTCTTGCCTTCTCCTGCGCCCACACTTCCCTAGCCAGCGAAAATTCCGACACACGCAATAATGCCAACCGCCGCGAAGCCGCTTCCACGCAGTTTGCCCGCGCGGAAGATTTGCGCGCGGAGCTGAACGGCAAAGCGACTGAAAAGCGTTCCCTTTCCGAATACAAGCAAGTTGTCTCCAGCTATCGCCGCGTATACCTGATCACTCCACACGCCAATGAAGTACCCGATGCTTTGCTGGCCGTAGCGGAACTTTATTCGGAAATGGGTGATCGATTCGGCCGCAGCTACTATCAGGTTGCAGTGGATACCTATAAATTTTTGGTGCATGACTATCCCACCAGCCATTACGGACAGGACGCCATGCTGCGCATGGCGCGGATCCAAAAAGAACAACTTGGCGATGCGCCAGGAGCGTCGAAGACATTCGAGGAATTTTTGAAGAAGTATCCGCACTCGGCGCGCAAACGCGAAGCGCAGGAGTCGCTTGCGGAAATTGCGCTGTTGCGCAGCGGCGAAGAAGCGGCTGAGCCCAAGAAAGACGTTAGTGCTTCCGATGCGGGTAAATCTGCGGAGAAAACCGCCGAGGCAGCCGAATCCGCGCGGAAAGTTCCCTCCGACGCAGTTCCTGTCTACGCCGCGGCGAATTCCGGCAAGGTGCCGCGCTTACGGCGCATTGGCACTACGGCTTCGCCGGACTCCACGCGCGTGACCATCGATCTCGAGGATTTGGTGCAGTACGACTCAGCGCGTATTCGCAATCCGGATCGCATTTTCTTTGATTTGCATGCGGCGCGGCTTACTCCGGAACTGGCCAGGCAGAATATTCATGTAGAAGGCGATTTGCTTTCCGCGGTGCGCGTAGCGCAGAACCAGTCCGGAATCGTTCGCGTGGTTTTGAACATCAATGGCGTGAAGGATTACACCGCTTCCCTGCTGACGAATCCGCCGCAACTGGTAATCGATTTGTACGCCAATACGCACGGCTCTGTCGTGCGCGCAGCAAAAGCAAAACGCAACGCGGCGCCGGCGCCAATCGAAGAGCCAACCGTCACCTCCGCGGCAGGGCGCGATCAGCGAGCCGATGTGCAAGCGGTGTCAACAGCAGCGACGCGGGTCGAACCATTCGGACCTCCGGCGTCAGCCGACAGCGGTGCAGTTAGCGGATCCATTGCTGCGGGCGCTTCGGGTGTGACCAGTTCTTCGCTTCCCGCTCCACGCAACTCGAGTTTGATGGCTCCGCGTGCCAGCAAATCGCGGGGGAAGAACGCGAAGCCCCTTGGTGCGAAGCCGGACTTGATTCAGCCCGCAACCGCGGCGCTGCCGACAAGAGACGGCCAGTCCACGTTGACGCGAGCATTGGGGCTCAAGATCGGCCGCATAGTGGTCGATGCGGGTCATGGCGGACACGACACGGGAACGATCGGGCCCACGGGCTTGATGGAAAAGGACATTTGCCTCGATGTCGCGCTGCGGCTCGGCAAAATTATTCACCAGCGGTTGCCCGGGGCGGAAGTGGTGTACACGCGCTCCGACGACACGTTCATTCCTCTGGAAGAGCGCACCCGCGTCGCCAATGAATCCAAGGCCGACCTCTTCATTTCGATCCATGCAAACTCTAGCCACGACCACGCGGCACGCGGTATTGAAACGTATTATTTGAATCTGAAGGGCTCGCCGGACGCCATGGAAGTTGCCGCTCGCGAAAACGCAACGGCGCAAGAGAGCATTCACGACCTGGAAGATATCGTGAAGAAAATTGCGCGCAGCGAAAAGATCGATGAATCCCGCGAGTTTGCCGCCGACATTCAAGAATCGCTTGCCAAACGCATCCAGAAGCTGAACAGGACGGTGAAAGACCGCGGCGTGCGCAAGGCGCCATTCGTGGTCCTGGTGGGCGCCGATATGCCCTCGATACTCACGGAAATTTCTTTCCTCAGCAACCCAGCCGATGAGCAGCTTTTGAAGAAACCTGAGCACCGCCAACGCGTGGCGGAAGGCTTGTATCAAGGTGTGGCAAACTACCTTCAGAGCCTCAACAGCATGACCATGATCGTCCCGGGAAAATCTTCTATTCCCAGCAACGTAAGCGCCTCAGTTGAACAATCGCGGAACCAACGCTAATCTATTGGTGTCGAACTAAAAGGTTGTGGGGATGCGTTTTCATCGTTTTCAATTAGTTTTTGCCGTGCTTGTCGCTCTCCTGAGCGCCACGAACAGTTCTGCCCAGCAAAGGAGCGCTGCGCCGCAAAGTGATTCCGCGCAGCAGCAGATCCTGCCTGACGCGTTCGGCGCCTGGCACAGCAGCGGTTGCGACGCGAGTGCGCAGCGCCCCGCCGTGTCGCAAGAGGCGGGCGAGCGCGAGTTCCGTCAATGCCAGTTCACCTCCGGAAATCAGAGCGCCACGATCTGGGCCGGTAAGTACCGCGACCCAAGCAGCGCGTACGAGGTCTACACCTCCCTTCTGCGGCCTACGATGTCGCCGTCCACGATGGGGAGATTCACCGCGGTAGACGAGAAAGGCTTGCTTGCTCTAGTGGGCGACGTCGTTATCGGCGTGGACCAGCCAAGGAACGTGTCCACGAAGGATTTGCAGGAGCTGACTTGGATTATTGCGGCTCGCGCGGACAAAACTCCCTTGCCGCCGATTCGCGAGTATCTGCCTAAGGAAGACTTGGTGACTGCCACACAACGCTACGCGCTGGGCCCGGTGGGGCTGCGCTCCGCGGCGGAGTCCGTGGGCAAGCCTGAAATCGCGGGCCTGACCAGCGCGGTTGGCTTCGCGTCCGGCGCGGAAGCGATGCTCGCGCAGTATCACCGCGGACATGATGCAGGTGTGCTGCTTCTGATCGATTATCCAACCCCGCAACTCGCCGAATTGCACTCGCGGCACCTCGAGACAGCGTTGGCAGAAAGCGCGAAGGATGCTGGAACGAAGATTGAGCGCAATGGATCACTGTTGTCCATGGTGATCGCGCCAAGTTCGCCCAAATTTGCAGATAATTTGCGGAACGCGGTGACCTATCACACCCAGGTGACCTGGAACGAGCCAAGTCAAACAGCCACCGATCCCTCGTGGGCGTTGGTTCTGTATCGCATATTCCTTGGCACGGGCGTCTTCATGGTTGCGGCTATAGCGTTCGGCGTGGCTTTTGGCGGGTTTCGCGTCTTTGTCAAGAAACTGCTGCCCGGCAAAGTGTTTGACCGTCCGGAGCAAATGGAAGTGCTACAGCTGGGGCTTTCCGGAAACAAGATCGACACCCGCGGCTTATACTAGCAGTCTGCCGAAGCATCACTAGGGTTAAACGGCTTATTTCCAGAGGCGGCATTTGTTAACGGATTCTAAAGGCTCGCTCCCCGCCCTAAGACTAGGGTTTTGCCTGAAGGCGGCTCGAATAAGTAACGCAATTCCCCGCCGGGCGTCTAATCAAAAGACGGGTTCTGTTCTTTCATTACTAAGATCTATCGCAACATAAACTTTTGGGACTTCCAGGAGCCGCACGGACATATGTCTAGGTCTCAGGTGCTTCAAAACAGGTCGGTTAGGTTGTCTGCCGCGGCACTGGCGCTGTCCGCAGGGCTCTGCGTGATGGCAGGCTGTGGCAAGACTTCGGCGGGCGATCCGAAGACAAGCGGGGCGCCGCAGGCGATGCCGGTCCAGGTGAAGATTGCGCAAGCCCAGACCGTCCCCGAAACGACCGAGTATCTCTCGATACTGAAGTCGCGCCATTCCGCGAACATCAATCCACAGGTGGAAGGCTACATCACGAAGATTTACGTGAAATCCGGCGACCGCGTGACGGTAGGCACGCCGCTGATTCAGATTGATCCCCTGAAGCAACAGGCGGCGGTGAGCGGCCAGGAGGCAGCAAAGGCGGCGCAGGAAGCCACGCTACGGTACGCGGAAATCCAGTTGGATCGCGAGCGCAAGCTCTTCGCGGCGGGCGTAGTGCCAAAACAGGACGTGGACAACTCGCAGACAGCCTACGATGCGGCGGTGGCGCAATTAAAGGCGCTAAGTGAGCAAGTGAATCAGCAGCAGGCGGAACTGCACTACTACCGGGTGGCGGCGCCAATGAGTGGCGTTGTGGGTGACATCCCTGTGCGCGCGGGAGACCGTGTTGGTGTGACCACGCTGGTAACTACGGTGGACGAACCGGGACCGCTAGAGGCGTACATCTATGTACCAGCGGACCGTGCACGGAATCTCAAGTTGGGGTTACCGGTGCATCTGACGGATGAGGCCGGTGTGAAAGTGGCAGATACACGTATCACGTTCCTTTCGCCGCAGGTGGATACGGAAACACAAACCGTGCTGGCGAAAGCAATGTTGGAGAATCCGCGTGGGCTGCGGGTGTCGCAGCAAATGCACGCGCAGGTAGTTTGGTCAACGCATGAGGGAACGGTCATCCCGGTTCTTGCGGTGACGCGCATCAGCGGACAATTCTTTGCGTTTCTCGCGGTGAAGGAAGCCAATGGCACAGTGGCGCGGCAGCGGCTTCTGAAAGTGGGCGACACGCTGGGCAATGATTATGTGGTGCTCGACGGCATCAAGCCGGGAGACCACATTGTTACTTCGGGATTGCAGTTTTTGCAGGACGGGATGCCGGTGATGGAACAAGTGCAGCAGGCGTCACAACCTGTAACTCGTGAGTAGCGACGGGCGGTCTTGCAAAATTAAATTGCCAGGGTAGGTGACGGTGGTTGATTTTTTCATTCGGCGTCCCGTGTTTGCGACGGTTTGCGCGCTGCTGATTATTTTGGGCGGCGCGATTTCTATTCCCACTCTGCCTGTCGCGCAATTCCCCAACCTGGCGCCTCCGCAAATTACTGTCAGCAGCTTCTACATTGGCGCGAACGCACAGACCGTGGAGTCTGCGGTCACCATTCCTCTCGAACAAGCGATCAACGGCGTTCAGGGAATGAAGTACATGACTTCGACGAGCGGAAACGATGGATCATGCGCCATCACGGTCACATTCGATATTTCGCGCGACGTCGATCTTGCTTCGGTGGACGTGCAGAACCGCGTCAACCAGGCGTTGGGACGTTTGCCCAATGAGGTGAAGAACACCGGAATCTTTGTCAATAAGCAGGCGAGCGGGTTTGTGTTTGGCGCCGGCGTGTATACGGAAAACGGACAATACGACAGCTTGTTCCTGAGCAATTACATAGACGTGTACGTTCGCGACGCCATCAAACGCGTGCCGGGCGTTGCCGATGCCGTCATCTTTGGCGAGCGCAAGTACGCCATGCGCCTGTGGCTCGACCCCTCGAAAATGGCCCAGCGCGGGCTTACGGCCACGAACATTCTGGCGGCGCTGCAAGAACAGAACGTACAGGTGGCGGCGGGAGAAATCGGCCAACCGCCCACACCTACGGGGCAGACTTTTCAGATCAGCGTGCGGGCGATCGGGCGCCTCACGGAGCCATCGGAATTCGAAAATATCGTTTTGAAAACGGGCACGGATGGAACGCTGGTGCGCGTCAAGGACGTGGGACGCGCGGAGTTGGGCGCGGAGAATTATGGTTCGCGGCTGCGGTTCAATGGCCACGAAGCGGTGGGGATGGGCGTCACGCAGTTGCCGGGCGCGAACGCTCTGGACGTAGACAAAGCCGCGAAGGCCGAATTCCTGAAGCTCTCGAAGACTTTTCCGCCGGGACTAAAATACGCGATCGCTTTTGACACTACGAATGTGGTGAGCGAATCGATTCGCGACGTGCTGATCACTTTGCTGCAGGCCATCGCACTAGTGATCGCGGTCATATTTTTGTTTTTGCAGGACTGGCGCAGCACGTTTATCCCGGCGATTACCATCCCGGTGTCTCTCGTCGGGACTTTCATTTTCATCAAGGCTTTCGGGTTCTCGATCAATACGTTGACGCTGTTCGGCATCACGCTGGCAACCGGGCTGGTGGTGGACGACGCGATTGTCGTGATTGAAAACGTCGAACGGCACATCGTTGAGGGCATCACCGAACCGCACAATGCCGCTTCCGTGGCCATGAAGGAAGTAGCCGGCGCGGTCGTGGCCACTTCGCTGGTTCTAGTGGCGGTGTTTGTGCCGGTAGCGCTCTTCCCTGGAACGACGGGCATCCTGTTTCGCCAATTCGCGCTGACCATTGCTTTTTCCGTAGCCATTTCCGCATTCAACGCGCTGACGCTGACGCCGGCGCTTTCCGCGATTTTCCTGGGCCGTCATCGCGAGCGAGTGCAGGGACGCTTTTTCCGAGCGTTCAATCGAGGGGTGACCGCTGGTACGCGTTGGTATGAAATTTCCGTGCGACGCGTGCTTGCTGGCGGCTGGAGATATGTGGCGTTTGCTGCTTTTCTGCTGTCCTTGGGCGGCGCGTATTGGCTGTACCAAAAGGTTCCGCGGTCCTTCATTCCTGAAGATGACGAAGGCTACCTGATCGTGATCGTGCAGGCACCGCAAGGGGCTTCCTTGGAGTACACGCTGCAAGCGATGCGCAAAGTGGAAGCCGCCGCCGGGAATATTCCGGAGGTCGAGGGAGTCTTTTCAATTGGAGGGTTCAGCTTTTCCGGCTCTGCGCCCAACCGAGCGATTGTGTTTATCCCGTTGAAGCCATTCCGAGAACGAGTAGGCTCTGCGCACACGGCGGCTGCGGTGTTGAACCGGTTGCGCGGGCCGTTGATGGGTATACCGGAAGCGCTGGTGATTCCGTTCAATCCCCCGGCGATTCAGGGCTTGGGCCAATTCGGCGGGTTCCAGTTCGTGCTGGAGGATCAGGGGCGCAACACATTGCAGGCAATTGCTGACACGGCGAATCGGCTGGTGGGAGAGAGTCGAACGAATCCCGACCTAGCCGGACTTTTCTCGAGCTTTACAGCAAACGATCCGCAGTACCTTGTCCACATTGACCGTGAGAAAGCGAAGAGCTTACAAGTGCCGCTGAACCAGATCACCGATGCCCTGCAGGTGTATATGGGCTCGGTGTATGTGAACGATTTTGATTTCAATAATCGTGCGTATCGCGTGTACGTGCAGGCCGATCAGCAATTTCGAGCCAAAGCAAAAGACATCGCGCAGTATTACTTGCGATCCGATACCGGGAAAATGATCCCGCTCGACAATTTGGTGAAGATCGAGCAGACCGCGAACCCGCAGGTGATCAGCCACTACAATTTGTTCCGCGCCGCGGAAATTGACGGCTCGGCGGCGCCGGGGCGCAGCTCCGGAGAAGCTATGGCGGCGATGGAAGCGCTGTCGAAGAAGGTGCTTCCGAATGGAATGACGTTTGACTGGACGGGACTCTCGCTGGAAGAAGTGGAGTCCGGTGGCAAAGCCGCGCTGCTCTTCGGCCTTGGCTTGACCTTTGTGTACCTGACGCTGGCGGCGCAGTACGAAAGTTTTGTACTGCCGTTCATCGTGCTGCTGGCCGTGCCGGTGGCGCTGCTGGGCGCGATTGGCGGACAGGCGCTGCGCGGATTGCAGAACGATGTCTACTGCCAGATCGGGCTGGTCATGCTGATCGGTCTCTCCAGTAAAAATGCGATCTTGATTGTGGAGTTCGCGGAGCAACTGCGCGAGCGCGGCATGAGCATCGTGGACGCCGCGATTGAAGCGGCGCGCATCCGGCTGCGCCCGATCCTTATGACCTCACTGGCGTTCATCTTGGGGATCGTGCCACTGGTAATCGCGCGCGGTGCCGGCGCGGCGGGTCGCGTTTCCGTGGGTACGACCGTGTTCGGCGGCATGATTGCCGCGACTACCTTGAACTTGGTGTTCATTCCTGTTCTCTACGTGCTTGTGCGCAGCCTCGTGCCTAGCCGCAGAACGCAGACCGCGCCGATCCCCGAGCCCGCGGACTAAGGGGCCGCCGGCGTTTGCCTGCGCAGACGCCGAGACCAGTTCTGTTTGTAAACAACGTGTCTCCACGCCGTCATTTATTCGTCTCACGGGCGCATCGAGTAAGTTTTCGCGCTAGAGTCATCTCTTGCGCCTATTGATGCCCGATGGCTGGCGCGGCGCCGCGTCGGTGGAGGGTGAAGCCATGATGTCTCGCTCGCGTAAAACTTGTGCCGTGGGGCTTTGCTTGATGCTTGGCACTCTTGCCGATTCGGGCAGCGGCTGGGCGCAGAGCGCGCCGGAAGCTGCTGCGTCGCCGGCGAATGCGGCGGCTGGTGCGCAAGCGCTTAGTGGGCAGGAGCTTAACGGAAAGATCGAGCTCCTTACGCGATCATTGGAGCAGACGCAGACGGAACTGGCGCGGTCGCGCAACGAGATCGAGCAGCTGCGCGCGATGTTGGGAGAGGTGCTGAAGCGTATGGATTCCGGCGCAACGGTAGTGCCTTCGCGGGGAGGAAACGCCGGCACGAGCGAGACTGCTGCACCTGCGGCGCAGATCTCGCAGGACGACTGGGATTTGCTGAACGCACGGGTTGAGGAACAGCGTCAGACGAAAGTGGAGAGCGGGTCGAAGTTTCGGCTGAAGCTCTCGGGTCTTGCGCTATTCAATGCTTTTGACAATACGGGCAACGTGGATAATCTCGATTTGCCGTCGATTGCATTGCCGAAATTCGCGGGAAATCCCGCGGGCGGAGTTGGTGCGTCGGTGCGGCAGTCGATTATCGGTTTGACGGGATTTGGTCCGCAAATTGTTGGCGCGCGGACTAGCGCGGACTTGCAAATGAGCTTCTACGGTGGGCTGCCGAGCGGGTATACGGCGACTACTTCCGGGATCGCGAATTTGCGGATTGCGCGGATTCGCTTTGATTGGGAGAACACGTCTGCGGTCGCCGGCCTGGAGACTCCGTTTTTCTCACCGAACATGCCGACTAGTTACATGTCTGTGGCCGTTCCGGGTTTTGCTTCGGCCGGCAATTTATGGACGTACACGCCTACGATTCGAGTGGAGCAGCGCTTCGGCGGCGCAGGAACGCCGTTCAAGCTGGAAGCCGGGCTGCTCGATCCGTCCGCGAACATCAACTACACCACTACGAATAATTTGCGCCTGCCTAGCGCGGCGGAAAGCTCGCGTATTCCCACTTACGCTGTACGCGTGTCGTACGACAGAAAAACGGAAGAGCGCCCGGTGTCTTTCGGAGTGGGTGGCGTGTACTCTCCGCAAGAATTCTTTGGCAATTATCACCAGTACGGATGGGCGGCCACGGCAGATTGGAAATTCGCTCTGCTGCCGCGAACCGAGCTGAGCGGACAATTTTTTACAGGGCGTGGCATCGATGGATTTGGCGGTCTGCCGGAAAATCCGTACCCGCTAACGCTGCAAAACCAGTTCCTGTACACGGCGCTCACGGCGCGTCTCTTGGCCAATGTAGGAGTGATCGGCGGGTGGTCGCAGCTCAAATTCAGATGGAACGCGCAGCATGAGTTCAACGTTGCTGCTGGAACTGGTGGGCGCAACTCCGTAGCGCTTCGGGAGGCGCTCGGCACAAACTTCCCGGTTCCGCTGATTCCGGCTCGCAACGAAATGATATTCGGCAATTACATTTTCCGGCCCCGGTCCGACTTGCTGTTTTCCGCGGAGTACCGGCGCCTGCGCACCTACGAAATCACGGGATCGCCCAATAGCGCAGGGCAAGTGGGGCTTGCGGTCGGATTCTTGTTTTAGGTGACTATGAACATTCGCCCGTACATTTTTATTGCGTTCGCGATAGCCGCTGCAACGACCAACATTGTGGCTGAAACGCCGCCCGATGCGAGCCGGTCCACGTTTACCGTGGGCGGGGAGGTCAGCCTGATTGCAGATGGTTCGCGGAACGCGGCCAAGGACGCCTCCAGGGTTGTTGTTTGGCTCACACCCATTGATGCGGTACAGCCGGTGAGCACCACTACCACGGGACGCGCGCATTACCGTCTTCTGCAGCGCAACAAGCGATTCGAGCCCAGCCTGCTCGTCGTGCCCGTTGGTAGTGTGGTCGATTTTCCGAATTATGACCCGTGGTTTCACAATGTCTTTTCCCTTTACAGGGGAAAACGATTTGATCTGGGGCTGTATCAGGCCGGAGCGAAAAAGTCCGTGAGCTTTGACCGCATCGGGCCATCCTATCTTTTCTGCAACATTCATTCGGAAATGACCGGCGTAGTGCTCGTGGTAGATTCGGACTTTTTTGGCATCACTGAGAAAAATGGGCGCTACTCCATCCCCGGAGTGGCCCCGGGCCGGTATGTCCTACATGTTTGGTACGAAAATGCGGCGCCAGAATTTCTGCAAGCACTGCAGCGGCAGGTCGCGATACAAAATGACAACCAGACTCTGCCGACGATCTCGGTCAAGGCGGCGAAGCAAGTGCCGGCCGAGCACAAGAACAAATACGGGCAGGATTATGACCCTGACACGCTCAAGACGGATTACTGAGCTAGGCGTGCAGGAGAAAACTGGCGCGTCCGTCTAAGTAAGGCAGGATCCTGCGTCGTTGCCGTGAAATTGCTGTGAGGAGACTCATGATGATGCGCAAATCCTGGCGGACTGCATGAAGCCAACTGAAAAGGATGCAAACACTATGGAGACAGTATTGGTGGTAGAAGATAGCCGGGCGATGCAAAGAACGCTGCAGCGGCTCTTGGAAGCCGATTCACTGCAAGTGCAAATTGCGTCGGACGGAATCACCGGACTCGAGACGTTTCGCAAGCAGCAGCCCAGCGCAGTCTTGCTGGATTTGAAGTTGCCCGGGCTTTCCGGCAAGGAATTATGCCGCGAGTTCAAGACCATAGCAGCATCGGTGCCGATTGTGGTGCTAAGCGCCAACGCAGAGGTTGAAGACAAAGTGCTGCTGCTGGAGCTGGGCGCGGACGATTACGTGACCAAGCCTTTCAGTCCGCGAGAGCTGCTGGCTCGTGTGCGCCGGGCCATGCGCCGCGGCGGGGCGAAAGGTCAAAATGTTGCAATCGTCCCCACGAAGAATATGAGCCACGAAATCTTGGCGTTCGGCGATGCGCACGTGGATTTCACCAGCATGGAAGCTTCGCTGGCTGGGAAATCAGTGACGCTGACGGCGCAGGAGTTCAAGCTGCTGAAGTTTTTCGCAGGCTCCCCGGGTCGCGTGCTTACGCGCGACGAACTGTTGAACGAAGTCTGGGGCTACCAGAATTATCCTTCCACGCGCACGGTGGACAATCATATTCTCCGCTTGCGGCAAAAGCTCGAGCCTGATTCCGCTAACCCGCGATTTTTCCTCACCATCCACGGCGCAGGATATAAGTTTGTTCCCGGGAATTCGGTGGCAAGCGCCAACTCCTGAGGCGCGTTCTACGGGAAACGATGGAATCGCAATGACCCACTTCCGGCTGCGCACCCAACTCTTCATTGCCACACTGCTGATTATCTGCGGCTTGACGGGTGCGTTGCTCCTCATCATCCGGTATACGGTGAGCGTGGAGACGGAGCGGCAGGTGCGCGACGGCACGGAAGCATCCGTCCACGCATTTGAAAGTGTGCAGCATCAGCGTGAGCAGCAGCTCTCTCGCACCGCAGCTATGCTCGCGGATCTTCCGATCGTGAAAGCGCAGATGACGACCGGGCATGCGCTCACGATTCAGGACGCGTCCACTTCCTGGTGGAAATTGGCGGGCAGCGACCTTTTTATTCTCGCCATGCCTGACCGGAGCGTTGTCGCGTTTCATGTGACTAAGCTCGGCTGGCCGCCCGAAGCTGCCGAGCGCGACCTGAAGCGCTCCATCGAACAGGGCGAAGATGCATCCTGGTGGTACGACAATGGGCGGCTGTACGAGGTATTTTTGCGCACCATAACCGCTGGAGCCGGGCCGAGTTCGCAGGGGTTGGGCTTTCTGGCTATCGGCTATCAAGTGGACGCGAGCGTGGCGGAGCATCTGGCGCTGGTCGCGGGAAATCAAATCGCCCTGGCCACCGGGGACAGGTTGATTGCCTCGACGTTGCCGCCGAAGGATGAAGCGGCCATGCAGCGGCGTCTCAGCGAATCGAGCCTGGAGGCGAACCCAGAGAAGCACGAAATCGCTTTAGACACGGATCATTATGCGTTTTCTTCCGTGCTGCTGCATGGCGCGCTGCCCTCCCCCGTGCGTTGCTACGTTATGATGCCGCTGGGTCCGGTGAATAGTTTTATGAGCCGGCTAAATCGCACGATTTTCATATTGGGGGCTTCGGCCATTTTGTTTGGCGCGCTGTTGTTCGGCTTCGTTTCTCGCAGAATCACCCAGCCGCTGGACAATCTCGTTTCCGGAGTTCGCGCGCTCGCTACGGGAAATTACACGTACTCCATCACGCCTGAAGGCGCCACGGAGGTGGCCGAACTGAGCCGGGCCTTTGCGAAAATGCGCGGAGAGTTGCTCGATTCGCAGCGGCGGCAGATTGAGACGGAAAGAATTGCGGCGCTCGGGCGTGCGGCAAGCTCCATTTCCCACGACTTGCGGCATTACCTTGCTGCGGTCGTAGCCAACGCGGAATTTTTGTACGAGGCCGAGGAGCTCAAGCTCGATAAAAGTGAAATCTACCAGGAGATCAAGACAGCTTCCACGCAGATGACGGATTTGATCGATTCGCTGCGCGAGCTGGCGCATCAGCGCAGCACGATTTCTCCGGAGCCCACGGACCTCGAGCAAATCATCCGCAGGGCGATCGAAGCCGTGCACGCACGCCCGGAGTTCCGCAATCGCGCGATCACTTTGGACGCTAACACCGAGTTGGATGGAATGCTCGATCCGCGCAAGCTGGAGCGAGCTTTTTTCAACCTGGTGCTAAATGCCTGTGAAGCCACACCTGTAGGCGACAGTGGGGTAATCGTGAACGTGCAAACGCGAAAGGACTTTTTCGAGATCCGCGTTATGGACCAGGGCTCCGGTGTGCCGGAAAATATTCGCGGTCGGGTCTTCGATCCCTTCGTGAGTTCGGGCAAGCCTAATGGCACGGGGCTGGGACTGGCGATTGTGAGCAAGATTGTCGGCGATCATGGGGGCACGGTAAAAGTGGAGCGCACGTCCGCGACAGGCACCGTGATGCTGGTGAAGCTGCCGCGCGTGGTCGACGTGGTGGCTTCGCACTCCGACTCCGCGGTCGTGTAGCCGTCGACTGATCTAGTTACAAACCCAGATGCCGTTTAACCGCTTCGCGAATGCGCCGGTGCCTCCTCCGGCGCAGGGGTTTGCGATCGTGCAGTCTGTGCAGAAAGTAAAAGTGCCGTTGGC
>Ga0073928_10004122_pt1 | contig 21951 bp, 25 predicted proteins | sample PaiPotPPA55metaG_FD_76969 | JGI IMG/M metagenome (GOLD analysis project Ga0073928, IMG submission 76969) | Iron sulfur acid spring bacterial and archeal communities from Banff, Canada, to study Microbial Dark Matter (Phase II) - Paint Pots PPA... ...
CCGTCACGGGAGTTCCGGTTCCCGTCGGCTATTTTCCGTACGGCGCCGCCTATTCGAGCGCAGGCCTACTGGTTGCGAACGAAGGCTTGATGTCGTATAGCCTCTTCCCGGCGCCGAGCGCGGCTCCGCCGTTCGCCGGTCCGCCGCCCGATCTCGCGCGCGCCTCGTCGCTTTCGCTGATTCCACCGCTCGCGGACGGGTCGCTCGGGGCCGCGGTCGGGGCGTACGTTCCGCTCGATCGCACGCCCGACGGGGTGATCGCCGTCGGCGGAGCGCATCCGACCGCGATCGTGACGATGCATACCAAACCGTATGCGTTCATAGCGCTGACCGGCGTGGATCGGATCGCGACGATTTCGCTCCTTGGATTGCAGCCGCGACCGGCGGGCGGTACCGAGTTGCGGCTCTACGACCGCGGTCCGTACGGAACGCAACCGGACGCGCTTGCGTTGGCCCCGGGCGAGCGGCGCCTGTACGTCGCACTCGCGGGAATCGATGCGATCGCCGTGCTCGATACGACCGATCCGCGGCGCCCGCATCGCGTCGGACTCATTCCGACCGGATGGGAACCAACCGCGCTCGCGCTCTCGCGCGACGGCCGCTACCTCTTCGTCGTGAATGCCAAGGGCATTGGAGCCGACCGCGGATTCACGGGCGATCAAGCCGCAATCATCGATGCGAGCGGCCGCGTTCAAACGGTCGTCGCCGACGCGTCGGCGGCGTGGTCGACGCTCGAGCGCATCGACCTGCGGCGCCTCGACCTGCGCCGCACGACGCCCGTCGCGCTCTCCTATCTGCGCAGGATCAAGCCGGCGCGAAACAACGCTCTCGTCCCGCAACGGTTCGGTGCTGTGGGCAGCAACGCGATCAAGCACGTGCTGCTGATCGTCCAGGGAAGCCGCTCGTACGACGCGGCGCTCGGCGATCTCACCGATCCGAGCGGGGTCGCCTACGGACCGGGCGACCCGAGCTACGTTGCGTTCGACGCGAACGTCACGCCGAATCTTCACGCGCTCGCGAGCCGGTATGCGTTGGCGGGCAACTTCTACGCGGACGCCGTCGTGCCCGACGCGGGCCATCAATTCGCGCTCGGCGGTATCGCGAGCGCGTACACCGAGAAAACCGCGCCGCTTCGGCGCGGGCGCCGGCCCGTGAGCGGAAGCGCTCAGGATCCCGAAGACTGTCCGCGCGCCGGGTACATCTTCAATTCGCTCGCGCAACGCGGCGAATCGTACCGCGACTACGGCGAGCTGCTCGCCGTTTCGGGCTACGACCGGGGCGAGGCGGCCGATCCGAAGACCGACGACCAGGCCTTCGCCGGAATGTCCGACACGGCTGCGGCGACGATCGGGCTCGGTGGTCTCTACACGTTCGACGTTCCGGCCCCGCTTGCGCTCAGCGGCCATGTCGACATGAACTATCCCGGCCATAACCCGCGGATTCGCAACGTTCGGCGGGCTGCCGAATTCATCCGCGACTTCGATACGTTCGTGAAGGCCGACCGGACGCCGGCATTCACGGCGGTGTCGCTGCCCGACGATCCCGTGACCGGCATGAAGAACGTTCCGTCGCCGTCGGAAGAAGTCGCCGACGGAGATCGCGCGCTCGGCATGATCGTGGAATACCTCAGCCACACGTCGGCCTGGACGTCGACGGCGATCTTCGTCGTGCCGGCCGACGCGTTGACGATGCGCGATCACGAGAACGCCGACCGCTCCTACGCGCTCGTCGTTTCGCCGTTCGTCAAACGGCACTATTTGGGCATGATGCATCTCTCGACGGCGAGCGTGCTGAAGACCGAAGAGGAACTGCTCGGGCTACCGGCGCTCTCGCTCGGCGACGCGCTCGCAAGCGACATGAGCGATTTCTTCACGAGCGTTCCCGACCTTTCGTCCTACACACGCACCGACGCAGCCCCGCAGCCAAACTCAGGCGGGGCTTAGCGGTTGCGGCGCATGTCGTCGAAGCGGACCCAGGCGGCGGATTCGGCCGGCACGGCGGCGGATTGCGGCGGCATGGCGGCAGTGCGCTGTTGCTCGGTCGAGTCGAGGAACACGCGCAATTCGGCCGGCGCGATTGCGAGAAACTGACTGGTACGATGGGACCGGCCCGCGTCGTCACCCTCGATGCGCTGCTCGACGAGAATTCCGAGCAGCCGGCCGCTCGCGTCGAACACGCCGCCGCCCGAATCCCCGGGCCCGCAAGTCGCGCAGTCGAGTCGAAACGTGTTCGCAGTTCCGTCGACCACGCGAAACTCCGAGAGCGTCCACAGCGAGCCGTATGGCGAGCCGACGACGAAGCCCGGGCGCGCGCCGCCGAGTTCATCGCCGGCGACTAGCGCCGCGAACGCATAATCGTCGTCGCCGTCCGGCCGAAACGCTACGAGCGCGAGATCGACGTTTTTCGCGTACACGATGATGCGCGCTCCGCGAGCACCGCTCTCGCGCGCGAACGCGGCGAAATCGATGCCGGGCTCGGCGCCGTTGCGGACGTAGACCTGTGGCCGCGCGACGCCGTCGATGACATGCCGAGCGGTGAGAACGACGAGGCTTCCGTCGGGCAGTCGCCCGATGATCACCCCGGCGCCGAGCGTCATCGCCCCGCCCGCGCAATCTTTGGTGCACCGCCCGGCAACCGTAACCGTCGCGCGCAGGTCTTGCGACGCGAAGCTCGGCTCGGACTGCAAAGCGGCAACCAACGCGGCGATCGGGGCGAGCAAGAATCGGACCTCCCGAAAAATTCGACATTCCGGGCCGCGAGCGTCGCGCCTGTCGGCGCAGATGAAGAAAGTGTGAGACTTTGCGGGTCGAAGGGCCAAAGATGACCGCCGAATCAGTGAAGTTCGAAGCTCCCTTCGTGCGCGACGATTGCGCGACGCTGCGCGGCGTGCTGATGGCGAAGCCCGGTGCGGCGATCGCGGCCGCTGCGCCGATGCTCGGCGAACCGAGTGCGATTGCCGAGCGGGCGGCAGAACAGTTCGCGATCCTCACCGGCCGGCTCGGGGCCGCGAGCGTCAAAATCTCGACGATCGATGCCGACGCGCCGGCGTCGATCGGCTCGAGCTGCGCCGACGGAGCGATCGTTTTCGAGGACGGCGCGTTCTTGATGCGACCGAGCGACGTCGCGCGGCGAGCCGACGTCGGGGCGCTGCAAACCGCCCTCGAACGGCTCGGCATTCCCATCGTCGGCCGCATCGAGGCACCGGGACTGCTCGACGGCGGCGACGTTCTGCTCGCCGGCGATACGGTTTACGTCGGCGTTCCAACGCCTCGTCGCGAAGAGATCGGTATCCCCGCCCAACGACACGGCAATGCGCTCGGTCGCGAACAGTTGGCGGCGTTCGCTCGTTCGCGAAGCTTCGCCGTCGTCGAGGTCGCGATGGCCGGCGAAGTGTCGCGCTTGCGAGCGGTGGCGGCGCTGATCGATTCGAAAACGCTGCTCCTCGGAGCCGGCGTGCTCGACGCGACCGCGTTCGGGGCGCTCAAAACGATCGTCGTGCCGCGCGGTGAAGAGTACGGTGCGGGGGTGCTCGCGCTCGGAAACCGTCGCGTCCTCGCGAACCTGCGGTTCCGCGAAACGATTCCGTTGCTGCGCAAAGCCGGAGTGTCGGTCGATGCGATCGACCTGTGGGAGTTCGGCAAGATCGGCATCACGCCGTCGCTGCTCGCTCTCGCGGTAAAGCGCGGCTAAGTGTCCAGCTAACTTGCGCATCGCGATTTTCTCGGACATCCACGGAAACGTCCGCGGCTTGGACGCGTGCCTCGCCGATCTGCGGGCCCAGGGCGGCGCCGACGTGCTCGTCGGTGCCGGCGACTTCTGCATGGACGGCCCGCGACCGCGCGAGGTGCTGGAGCGCATGCAGGAGGTCGGGGTGGTGTGCCTACGCGGCAACACCGATCGCTACGTATCCGACGTCGCGGTCTTTGCGGACGATATGGGCGAAGAGGGCGCGGCGTTGCAGTGGCAACGCAACAGCATCGGCGAGCCGTGGATCGCGTGGCTTGCGGCACTTCCGTTCGCGCTGCACTTCGGTGAAGGCCCCGGCGGCTTGCTCGTTGTGCACGCGAACCCGAAGACCGATGACGAACACATTTGGCCCGACGCGCCGGATGATTTCCTCGAGCGGGTGACGGCGCGCGTCGTGGAACGGACGATCGCGTTCGGCCACCTCCACTTGCCGTATGCGCGCGTGTGGCGCGACCGGTTGTTCGTCAACGTTGCATCGGCGGGGTTGCCCAAGGACGGCGATCCGCGGGCCGGCTACGCGATCCTCACGCAACGGCCCGGCGGTTGGCAGGTGAAGCACCGGCGCGTCGAGTTCGACGTCGAAAAGGTCGTTCGCGACATCGAGAAGAGCGGTATGCCCGATCCCGAGAAACGCGTTCGTGTCTTGCGGCGCGGCCGCTACAAGCAGCTGCAAGGGTTCATTCCGTGACGCCCGCGCTGCGCGTCCGCAACCTGACCAAGCGCTACGGCGATTTCACCGCGGTCGATTCGATTTCGCTCGACGTGGAACGCGGCGATTTCTTCGGGTTCCTCGGCCCCAACGGCGCCGGCAAGACGACGACGATCAACGCCGTGGTCGGCCTTGCGACGATCACGTCGGGATCGATCGAGGTCTTCGGATACGACAACGTTGCCGAATGGCGTGCGGCGCGGCGCATGATCGGCTTGTCGCCGCAGGAATACAACTTCGACCGCTACCTCTCGATCCGCGACGTCTTGATCTACCAAGCCGGCTACTACGGACTGCACGGAAAGGCCGTGCGGAGTCGCGCCGACGCGCTGCTCGAGCGGTTCGGCTTGAGCGCGAAGGCGAACGAGCCGTATACCAAACTCTCGGGCGGGATGAAGCGCCGGCTCACGCTCGCGCGCGCGCTGATTCACGAGCCGCAGCTGCTGATCTTGGACGAGCCGACCGCCGGCGTCGACGTCGAGCTGCGAATCGAATTGTGGGCGCTGCTGCGGAGCCTCAACGCTGCCGGCACGACGATCATTCTCACGACGCACTATCTCGAGGAAGCCGAATCGTTGTGTCGCAACATCGCGATCATCGAGAGTGGGCGGATCGCGGCGCTCGAGCCGACGGCGAAGCTCCTGGCGCGGCGCGGCACGGCAACCCTCAGCGTGACCGTCGACCGCCCGCTCGACGTCATTCCCGGTGCGCTCGTCGCCCGCGGCGCGCGCTACGATTCCGACTCGCGGACGCTGCACTTCGAAGGCATCGCCCCGACCGCGATCGCGCCCGCGCTCGCCGAACTCGAGGCGGCCGGCTGCACGATCGAAAACGTCGACTTCACGCGTTCGAGCCTCCAAGACGTGTTCTTGGATTTAGTGAAACACTGATGGGATTCCGTAATCCGGTCGGATTTATGACGCTCGTGAAACGAGAACTCGTGCGAACGTACAAGGTGATCAACCAAGTCATTTGGCCGCCGATCATCACGACGATCCTCTACGTGCTCGTCTTTGGGCTCGGGCTCGGGAGCCGGGTGCAGAACGTGCAGGGCGTGCCGTACGCCGCGTTTCTGATCCCGGGGCTCATCATGCTGCAGGTCATCGATCAAACCTACGGCGAGTCGTCGAGTTCGCTGTTCCAAGGCCGGTTCATGAGCTCGGTTCAGGAGCTGCTGATCGCGCCGCTCTCGGCGGTCGAGATGGTCACGGGCTTCATCGCGGCATCGGTGCTGCGCGCACTCCTGATCGCGTTTCTCATCCTCGGCGTCGGCTACGTGATGGTCCATACGCTGCCGCACAATTGGCTCTTGTACTTTACGATGACGATCCTGGTGTCGGCGCTCTTCGGGTCGATCGGAATCGTGTTCGGGTTGCTCGCCGAGAAGTTCGACCACATCGCGGTGTTCACGACGTTCGTGATCACCCCGCTCGTCTTCGTCGGCGGCGTGTTCACCTCGGCCCAGTTTCTGCCGCCGCTGGTGCGCCAGATCTCGCTGTTCAACCCGATGTTCTACATGATCGACGCGTTCCGGTACTCGTTCACGGGGCGCAGCGACGTGCCGGTTGCGCTGTCGCTGGGAATCGTGCTCGGCTTGACTGCCGTGGCATTCGCGACGGCGCTTCGGATGACGGCCGTGGGCTACAAGCTGCGCGTTTAGCGCCGCGGCGGTGGGTCGCGCGGCTTTGGGGGCGAAGGAGCGCTGGATGAAACGACTATTGGTAGCCGCGCTCGCCTTGGCCGGGCTCGCCGCCCCGCGGGCAGCTTTCGGCGACACCGCGGCAGCCCTGACGGGCCCCCAGGTCGGCGCCCCCGCGCCTGCGTTCTCGCTGAAGACGATCGACGGGAAGACCGTGTCGCTCGCCGATTACAAAGGCAAGACGCTCGTGCTCAACGTGTGGGCGACGTGGTGCCCGCCATGCCGGCAAGAGATGCCCGATTTGATCGCGGCCGCGCCGAAACTGATGAAATCCGACGTCGCTTTCCTGGGCGTCGACACGACGGAGAAGGCGCCGATCGTGCGCGCTTACGCCGTCGCCAAGGGATTGCCGTATCCGCAGGCGATCGACGCCGATAAGAGTTTCTCGAGCGCCTACGACATCCAGTATTTTCCGACGACGTTCGTCATCGACCCGCAGGGCGTTCTGCGAGCGCGCTACATCGACGTCATCGCGCCGCAGCAATTGACCGCGTTCGTCGATGGCGCGAAGCAGGGCCGCACCGTCGAACTAGCTTCGCCGCTGCAGAAGAAGATCGACGCGACGCTCGCCGTGGTATCGACGAACTTCGGAACCGATCCCGCGGCGGTTGAAGCCGGTGCGAAGAAGGCCGACGCGGCGATCGACGACGCTGAGAAGATGCTCGACGACAGCGACGCCGCGAAGGGAAATCCGACCGACCTGCTGCGGACGCGCACGGAAGAAGCCGCGCTGCGCGACGCGGCGATCCTCGCGCTCGTGAACGTCGGCACCGCCGTGAAGGACACTTCGTTGCTCCCACGGCTGCGCGGCGATGCGGCCCGCGACCGCGAGCAATGGAACGACGCGCTCGAAGCATATACGGCGGCGCTCGCAATCGACCCCAAGAATGAGGACGCTCTCGGCGGCCTGGCGACGGCCGCCGACCGGCTTGAAAAGTACGACGCCGAGATCGATGCCGATTTGAAGCTCGCAGCGCTCCATCCCGACGACGTGACGGCGTTCGTGGATCTCGCCCGCGCCCAGGCACGCGGCGGGCACCAGAGCGATGCGGTCGCGACGTTCGCCAAAGCGGTCGAGGTCGGCAAGACGAACGTCGCCGCCAATCCCGGCAAGACGAAGCCGCTGCGATTGCTCGCATGGGTGCACCTCTACGACGGCCGCAACCTCACGCAAGCGGGAGATGCCGCCGGAGCGCGCGCGCAATTCGATCAAACCGTCGCGCTCGCAACCCAGCTTCCGGCGAGCGACGAGCGGCACGACATGTACATCGAGGAGGGCCAAGAGGCAATCGTCGCGCTCGATCTCGGGGCGCCCGCGACCGCGACGTCCGTGTCGCTCGTGCCATGGACAGGCGCCGACCTTCCCGGCAGCATTCCCAACACGATCAAGTACCGGCTCGTCGTCGCGGACGTAGCGGGCCGCAACGTCGCGCTCAAGGCCACCAACGTGCCCAAAGGCTGGGTCGCATCGTTCTGCAGCGATCGCGTGTGCGCGCCCTTCCGGGTCAGCATCGCGATTCCGCCGTCGGGCGTGAAGGTCGTCGAGTTCCAGCTCGTGCCGCCCGGCGCGAAGCGGCCCGCACCCAGGGTGCGGGTTACCGGTACCGACGGCGAGCACGAATCCTCGGCGACCACGTAACGCGACTGTTCGCGCCGTCCGGCTGGAGTCGATGACGCAAGCGCAAACGTTCGCGCGGCATTTGAACGGGCTCGCCAAAGCACCCGGGTTCGGTTACGCCAAAGCCCGGGCCGCCGCGCGCAAGGAGCCGGCCGTCGACGCCGCCGCAACCAAAGCCGCGAACGCCGGCTTCAATCCTGAAGTGGACGGGTGCGAGAGCTTCGTGATGCGCGACGGCAGCATTTGCGAATGGCGCGCGGCATCGTTTTCATACGTTGCGCGCTGATTTGCGCCTCGAATCGTGATGTGCATCACAAGGGATTGCCCGCATCGTTCTCGGGCTTACATTAACGTAAGGCAATCTTCACCGAATCGTTGTTAGTAGCTGTTGAATTCGTGGTATAATGAGCTTCCCCTCACTCTCTGCGAACCAGAGGACGCGCTACAATGTTTCTTCGTTTCCTCCTCGACGATTCGGGACAAGGCGTCGTCGAATACGCCCTCATCATCTCGTGCGTAGCCCTGGCCGCCGTCGCTTCCATGAAGCTGTTCGGTGCGAAGGTCAGCAACTCGCTCAGTAATTCGGCCGCGCAGTTGAAGTAGCGCCGACGTCGAAGGCGCTCGCCCGGGTCAGTTCGGCGGCGGCCGGTTGAGTTTCAGCCAGTAGGACGCGCACTCGAGCACGGCGTCGGCAAGTTCGTTGAAATCGACGGGTTTGACGATGTAACTGTTTGCGCCGAGGTCATAGGCCCGGTTGCGGTCGCCGGCGGCATCCGAGGACGTCATCATGATGACGGGCGTCCGACGCGTTCGCGGATCCGCCTTGATGCGCTGGAGTACTTCGAACCCGTCGACCAGCGGCAGTTTGATGTCCAGCAGAATGATACGAGCCAGGGCCTCGACGGCCCGGTCGCTATAGCGCTCGGTCGCGAAGATGTACTCGAGGGCCTCGGCTCCGTCTTCCACGACGTGAACGGCGGTCGCACTGCTGCGGCGCCGGAGCGCGCGAAGCGCGAACGCAGCGTCGTCGGGGTTGTCTTCGACGATGAGAATGTCGACGCTCACTTCATAGCCCCGGTTCCAGCGTAAAGAAGAATGTCGCGCCCTCGCCCGGCGTCGCCTCGCCCCAAATCTTGCCGCCGTGCTTGGTAACGATACGTTTCACGGTGGCCAATCCAGCGCCCGTTCCCGGAAACTGATCGGCCCGATGGAGGCGTGAGAAGACGCCGAAGAGCTTGTCCTTGTAGCGCATGTCGAATCCCGCCCCGTTGTCGCGAACGTAATACACCGGAATCGTCGGGGCGTCTGCGGCCGGTTCCCAGCCGACCTCGATCTTTGCGTTCTCGCGATCGCGCGTGAACTTCATGGCGTTGTCGAGCAAGTTCTGGTACACGACACACAGCAGATCCGGATCGGCCGAACACGGGGGCATGTCGGACATCGTGATGTCGGCTCGAGGTTCGGCGTTGCTCGTACGGATGCGTCTGAGGGCTTGCTCGGCGACCGCCTTGGGCGCTAGTTTTTCTCGAACCAGCTTTTGCGTACCGAGCCGGGAGAAATTGAGCAGCGCATCGATCAGCCGGCCGAGCTGCCGCGCATTGGCGGAGATCCGATCGAGGCTGTGGGCCGCGTCCGCCGGCAGCGTGCCGGCCAGATCTTCGTTCAACGCCGTCGAGAAACCGTCGATCGCGCGAAGCGGCGCTCGCAAATCGTGTGCGACGGTATAGGCGAACGACTCGAGCTCGCTGTTCGTCGCCTCCAACTCCTTGACGTGCTCGGTCGCTCGCGCCTCGGCGCGTTCCGCGACTTGGCGCGCAATCGCAAAGTCGTGGAAGAGGCGGCGCAACTGGAACGTGATCCAGATCAGGACGCCGCACTCGACCGCGACGATGCCGGCATGCAGCAGAACCCGAGCGATTCCGCCCTCGGTCGGGAAGACGCGCACCGGATCGAGGATGTCGAAAACGTAGTGATGCACGGCTGTGACGGTTGCGGCGGCGACGATCGGCCGCCAGTCGCAATACGCGACGAGCATGGCGAAGATCGCAAAGAAGTACATGTGGTAGTCGATTTGCCAGGGCCCGACGCCGTTGTACACGATCAGCACCGGCATCGCAGTGAGCGCCAAGCTGACGAGAAGCCGGGTGGTTGGTCCCGATGCGTCGACGAAAACCGCGAGCGACGCGATCGCCGCAAAGGCCATCGCGAGCGAGAACTGGATCGCTACATTCGTGCCGTTGTGAACCGCCATCGCCGCCACGAGCGGAACGTGCGCCCAAAGCAATCCCACGAAAAAGTACGAAACGCGTGTGCGGAGGCGCACGACGTCCGGCATCGCTTCGAGGCGAAGCTTCCCGCCGCGGTCTACCCCTTGTCCCTCTACCGCCAATAACATGAGCACCGTTCCTGGCGAAGCAGGCACCGCCAACTAACAGTATCGGCAGTTGAGCCGCCCAAGATAATCTGCCGGCCAGCCGGCCTCCCACGCCGCCACCCACCGCCCCGGCTGCCTCCGAAGGAAGGCCTGGCGCTGCGCCGGCGCCGGGGCGAAGCGCTCGGCTCCGCCGGGTCCAAGACCTTCTGAGCTTTCCGATGCCGGGCGGCGGAGTCGAATCCCGGAGCTTATTGCGGGGGGCGGGTCGCCCTGCTATTCTCCGGAAAACTGCACGCTTCGCGGAGGCGTTTCAAGAGATGGAGGCACGTGAATGCGCGTTTGGTCGCCCATCATCTCGGTAGTGCTCGGTTTCGCCGTGAGCTCGGGGGCGTTCGCCGATGTCGTGCACGTCGCGACACGTTACGGGACGCTCTCGATCGAAGAACTTCCGAATCGGGTCAATTTCGAGGGACGGGTATTCTTCAAGGGGCACCGACTTCATCCGGACGTACACGGGAACAACGCGCTCACGGTCGCTCGCATTTTCCGTCTCACCAATGCCGATGCCGTACTTTTCGAAGACCGCGGCGGCGTTGGTTGCCCTTACCTCTGGTACATCGTATCCGTCGCGCCCTTGGGAGTAGCGTCGACCCGGGAATTCGGCAGTTGCGGGCCTCTGTTGGATTGGGCTCAAAAGGGGCAAGCGATCGTTATACACACGACGGGCTTTTGCGGCCCGCTCGAACCGCTCTCCGAGAGGGAGCGCGCGTCGAAGGAAATTCACACGTTTTCCTATCGTCGCGGCGTCGTCGCGGAGATCGGTGCGCACGCTCCCTGCCAATGAGCAGCCCCAGCGCGCGCAGTGGTCCTGAGTGGGAACAAGCCGCTCCACACTTCCTGAAGGAGTCGTGAACGACGGGAACAGAACCCGCGGTTCGTGCTTTGGGAAACGACAGGAAGAGATCTGCGGAGGTTCTGGAGATGACCCTGGTTCGCGTTTGCGTCCTCTTGGTCGGCGTTTTTGCACTTGCGGCGACTGCCGGAAACGATATGGCCCCGCTTTCCCAGTATCTGATGAGCCCTCAGGCCGAGGTTGCGCTCGCGCGCAGCGCGGCGCCGGCGGCGATTTCGAAGCGTGCGACGATCATGGTTCTCGGGGCGCACGGCTACGCCGTCGCGCAGAAGGGCCAGAACGGCTTCACGTGCATCGTCGAGCGGGGCTGGATGCAACCGTTCGGCGCTCCAAACTTCTGGAACGTTAAAATGCGCGCCCCCACCTGTTACAACGCGGCGGCGGCGCGTACCGTGCTCGTTTACACCTTCAAGCGAACGGAGATGGCCCTGGCGGGAGCGAGCAAATCGCAGATCCAGGACCGCATCGTAGCGGCGATCGCCGCCAACGCGCTGCCGCCGCCGAAGCCCAGCTCGATGGCGTACATGATGTCGAAGTCGCAGTACTTGAACGACGGTGCCAAAGCGTGGTATCCGCACGTGATGATTTTCACGCCTATGGTTGACAGCGCGAATACGGGAGCGAGCTGGGGCGCCGATCGCCGCCTCTCGCCCGTCGTCTTCGACGCGCACGACAAGATGCCGGAGCCGTGGACGTGCTTCTTCATTCCCGTCGCGCACTGGTCCGATGGGACGCCCGCTCCACTATATTCGGGAACGTAGTGTGCGAGAGCGCGGGCAAAAATGTCTGCGCCGAAGACGAGTGTGACCGCGTTGCCGGCCGGCGCTACGGCAGGAAGTCGCTGACGGCGAACTCGTCTTCGGGAAACGCTTCGGGCGCGATCGAGTCTCCGCGACATGCGATGCGGATCGATTCGTACACCTCGCCGCGGGGTTCGCGGCGAACGTCGATGCACTCGAGCACCAGGTCGACGATCCAATATTCGCGGATTCCCGTGCGCGCATACGCTTTTGACTTGCGGTTGCGGTCGAGTCCGAGCGAGGTGTTCGCGACCTCGACGACAAGCGCGACGTCTTCGGGAACCGGCAGCCGGCGATAGCGATCGGGCGAGCCGTTCAGGACCATGAAGTCGGGTTCGGGCTCGGAATAGTCGTCGAGCGTCACGGCGCCGCGGGGCACGAGCGTGGCGCGGCCCGCGAGACGCATCACGAGCACTTGGTTGATCGCACTCGTGCTGCGCATGTGTTCCCACCCGATCGGGGGCACCCGGATCAACTCACCGTCGAGCAACTCGACGCGCTCCTCCGGGCCGAAGAAGCCAATCTCTCCGAGCCGGTGGTATTCATCGACGGTGATCGGCCTGCGCTCGTACTCGACCGCCATCTCACTCATGGCCATTCTCCCAAGAAGAGGTTACGGTTCAGTGGCCGTGGCGTGTCCGCCTTGCGACGATTCGTGGTCGTGCTCGCGCACGTGCGCGATGACCAGACTCGCGAACCGAAGATACTGCACGCGCGCACGCAATGCCGTGATCCTGCCGGCGTCGACGTTGGCGCTCAGCTCGGCACGCTTCGCGCGCACCTTGGCGATTGCCCACGGCGATCGGTCGAGCGTGCCCCGAAGCGCACCCCGAACGCTGTCACCTAGTCGGACCGCGCGCCCCTCGGCCCGAACGAACCGCCGGTCTGCCATAAAGGTTGAACCCGCTTCGTTCATGGGAGCGCGTGATCTTGCCCATCCCGCCCAGCGCAGCGGCCCCGAATAACGGTGTGACGACGCCGGTCCATTTAGCGCGTCGTCTTGAGCACGCCGACCGGTTAGAAAAACGGGTTGTGCGCCTTTTCTTCCGCGACCGTTGACGGGGGGCCGTGGCCGGGCATGATGACGGTGGCGTCGTCGAGGGTGAAGATCTTGGTGCGGACGCTGTCGAGGATGTCGCGGTACGTGCTGAGCGTGCCGAACGCGCCGCCGACGCTGCCGGCGAACAGCGTGTCGCCGGAGAAGAGCGTGGAGCGGAAGAGGAAGCACGCCGAGCCGTCGGTGTGGCCGGGCGTGTGCAACATGCGGATGGCGGCGCCGTCGCCGAACGGCAGCTCGTCGCCGTCGACGATGGGGAGCGCGCTCGACGCGAGGTTCCCGAGCGCGGCGACGTCGGACTTGTGCATCACGATCTGCGATTTCGGGAAGGCCTTGGCGACGTCAGCGGTCGCGTCGCAGTGGTCGGCGTGCTTGTGGGTGATGAGGATGTAGCGCAGGTCGTACGGCCCTTCGTTGATCGCGCGCATGAGGTTCGCCGGAATGCCGGCGGGATCGATCAGCGATGCGGTCTTGCCGTCTTCGAGAAAAAAGAGATAGCCGTTGGACGGGTGCGGGTCGTGCGGGTGGTGCCGCACGTCGGCCGGCATCGCGACGTGCGGCTCCCAGCGGACGGCAGCGGCGTCGGCGAACTTGCCGGGGTCGAGCGAGAGCACGCGCGCCATCGCGCGCGCTTCGTCATCGCTCGGAACGCGCGAGCCGTCGCCGAAGGCCTTCACGTCTGCGACGGCGAGGCCGGTTTGCGCGGCGATCGCGGCGTCGTCGATGCGCGTGCCGCGCTTGGCTTTACGAAGGATGTCGACGAATTCGTCTTCGAGCATAGGCGGCTTCGGTTACCCGCGGTGCAACCGGGGACCCTGCCGGAGCGGTCGAACAGGGCGGAATGGAACGCCTCATCATCGTTGGCTCGGGCCCGGCAGGCCTTACGGCGGCGATTTATGCCGCGCGCGCACGCCTTGCTCCGCTCGTGTTCGCAGGGTATCAATACGGCGGCCAGCTCATGTTCACGACCGAAGTCGAGAACTACCCGGGCTTTCCGAACGGGATCCTCGGTCCCGAGCTGATGGAAACGTTTCGGGCGCAGGCCGAGCGGTTCGGTGCGAAGATCGAGAACGTCGACGTCACGAAAGTCGATTTCTCGCGCCGCCCATTTCGCGTCTGGACGGACGACGAGGAATACGCGGCCGACAGCATCATCGTTGCGACGGGCGCGAGCGCGCGGTGGCTCGAGATTCCGGGCGAGGCGGGGCTCCGCGGCCGCGGCGTGTCGACGTGCGCGACCTGCGACGGCGCGTTCTTCAAGGATCGGCACATCGTCGTCGTCGGCGGCGGCGACTCCGCAATGGAAGAAGCGCTGTTCCTCACGCGTTTTGGCTCGAAGATCACCATAGTCCACCGCCGCGATACGCTGCGCGCGAGCAAGATCATGGCCGACCGCGCACTCGCGCACCCGAAGATCGATTTCATCTGGAATACGGCTGTCGCCGAGATCAAGGGCGAATTCCATCTCACTGGGCTCGTCTTACAAAACCTCGTGACGGGCGAACGTACGGATTTCGCAGCGGACGCGCTCTTCATTGCGATCGGCCACGACCCGAATACGGCGATCTTCGCCGGCCAGCTCGAACTCGATAAAGCGGGTTACATCGTTTCAACCGACGGCGTGCATACGAGCATGCCCGGCGTCTTCGTCGGTGGCGACGTCTACGACATCCGCTACAAGCAGGCCGTCACGGCCGCGGGGATGGGCTGCAAGGCCTCGCTCGAGGCCGAGAAATACCTCGAAGAACTCGACGCCGAGCGTGCCGCCGGCAACGCGATCGCGGCCGCCTCGGCTTAGGACGACGCCTCCACGCGGCTAGGCGACCGCGTTATACGCGACGCAGCGGCTTCGGTCGCCGCCACAGCGGCAGCGCTGCAAGGCTCGCAGCCGGCGCTGCATCGAGCGCGCGTGCGCGATCAGCGTTTCGAGTTCGTCGATGCGTCGCCGGACGGCGCCATGCGCGGTCTCGCGCCGGCGTCCGGTGGCTGCCCCGAAAATCGTCGCGATCTCGGGGATCGATACGCCGCACGACCGGTAGAACGCAACCAGCCGCAATTGGTTCGCGACGTCGGGCTCGTACCTACGAATGCCGTTGACCCGCGCCGGCGGTGCCACGATGCCGGCCGACTCGTAAAAACGGATCGATGAGGTCGTAAGCCCCGAGGCCTTCGCGAGCTCGCCGATCTTCACGTCCCACCCCTTGACTTAAAGTGAACTTTAAGAAGTAGGATTGCCTTACCATGAACGCTACTCCTCGCACTAGCCTCGATCTGCTCATCCGCCTTGGGGCCGGGGCCGGATTATTTTCCTTGTGGACCGTTCTCGAGACGCAGATCATCGAGCCGTCGGGACTTTACGTCTACCTGCCCCTGTATCGCGTCAACGGCATCTGCATTTGGGACGTCTTCGCGATCGCCCTCATCGTCGCGGCGTTCGCGCTCGCCGGTCGCCCAAGAGTCGGCGCGAAATGAACCGCCGCTCGTTGGCGCTCGCTGCCACGTTCGCCGGACTGGTTCTCCTGGGTGCGCGGCTAGCGGTCGTGGCGGCTGACGAACGGCGTCCCGGTCTCCTGAGCACGGAGTTCATCGGCGCGGCGTCGGTTTTCGGGGGTATGACGCCGTGCGACGTTCCGGGTCTGCGCGAGCATCTGCTCGGCACGGGCGCGCACACCAAGGCCTATGCGGGAGAGTTCACGCCGACCAGCTTCACGCCGTGGACGCAGGTCAACTCTCGGATGTACCTTTATATCGTGAGCGGTACCGGCGTGATTCGCATCAACAGCTTGACGGAACCAGCGAAGGCGGGCGATTTCTTCTTGATTCCCAAAGGCGCGCGCCACGCGGTGAATGCGACGTCTGCGATCTTGCGCGCGGTCTACGTCGAGGAACGCGGCTGAACGGTTCGAGTTTTCGGTGGCCCTTCGACTGCGCGCCTTCGGCGCTCCGCTCAGGATGACTCGGGGCTAGGTTTTCGCGGCTGCGAGGGCGGCGAGGATGTCGTCGGTCGAGGGGGTGCCGCGTTGGTAGAACACGATCGTGCCGTCCCGCGCGATGCCGACGACGGTGCGGTTGACGACGCGCAGAAGACCGAGCGGCAATACGGCGTCGTATGCAGAGGCGACTTTGAAGTTCGAATCGACGAGCAACGGCGCGGTGAGATCGTACCGATCGATGAAGTGCTTGTGCGACGACGCGCTTCCGTTGTTGATGCCGTACACCGTCACGCCAGCTTCGGCGTAACGCGCCGCGTCATTGCGGACGCTGCACAACTGCGAGGCGCAGCTCGGGGTGTTGTCCATCGGATAGAAGATGAGGACGACCGGGCCGCGCTCGAGCGCCGCCGCGAGCGAAATCGTTTCGCCGGTTTCGGTTTGCAGCGTGAAATCGGGCGCGCGATCGCCGACGATGATTCGAGGCATGCGAGTTACGTCCCGGCGCCGGCTGCGGTTTCCTTCCGCGCCCGGGCGAAGCGGTAATTCTTCGGATCCAGTCGCGCGACTTTGCGGAAGTAATCGAACGTGAACCCGGGCCACAGCGTCGTGTTCTTACCGTGGCGATCGAGATACCAACTCTTGCAGCCGGTCGACCACACGGTGCCGGCCATCTTGCGATGGAGCTGCGCGTTGTGCATGTCCTGCACGTCTTGGCGAACGTCGAGCGCCCACGCGCCCTGCGCTTGCAGCAACTCGCGAGCGCGCATGACGTGGCGGACTTGGGCCTCGGCCATCAGCACGACCGAGTTGTGCCCAAGGCCCGTGTTCGGCCCCAACAACAGGAAGAAGTTCGGAAAGCCCGCGACGCTGATGCCGTAGTACGCGGCCATGCCGTCGCGCCAGACCTCGTTGAGTTCACGGCCGCCGGCGCCGAAGACGCGCAGCGGCGTCAGGCCGTCGGTCGTGCGGAATCCCGTGCCGAAGATGATCACATCGACCGGATGCTCGACGCCTTCACCATCCACGATCGAGCGCTCGCGAACCTCGGTCGCGCCGCTCGTGATCAGCTCGACCTGCGGGAGACTGAACGCCGGATAGTAGTCGTTCGACGGCGTGACGCGCTTGCAGCCCAGGCGATACGTCGGCGTTAGCTTCTCGCGCAGCGCGGGATCTGAGACCTGAGCATCGCGGTGGCGCCGCGCGATCGATTCGACCAACCGCAAGGCGTTCGGATTGACGGTGAAGCCGTACGCGCGCGATTCGAAGAACCAGTAGATGAACTTGCGCTCGAGCCACGCGAGCGGCTTGAAGTTCCGCAGCCATTTCTGCACCGGATGGATCGGATAGTCGGGCTTCGGAACGATCCACCCCGGCGTGCGCTGGAAGACGACGAGCTTCTCGACTTTGGGCGCGATCTGCGGAATGAGCTGCACGGCGCTTGCGCCCGTGCCGATCACGGCGACGCGCTTGCCGGTCAAATCGACGTCGCCGCGCCACTGCTGCGAATGCCAGCGCTGGCCTTCGAACCGCTCCATGCCCGGGATTTCCGGAAGGTTCGGTTTGTTGAGCGGGCCGAGGCCGGCAACGACGAAGCGCGAGACGATCGTCGTACCGTCGGCGGTGAGCGAATGCCACGTCGACGTCGCTTCGTCCCAGCGCATTTCGACGATGTCGGTTCCGAACCGGATCTTGCGCCGCACGTCGAACTTGTCGGTGACGAACCGCAGATATTCCCAGATCTCTTCCTGCTGCGGATAGGATCGCGTCCACTTCGGATTGCGGGCGAAACTATACGAATACAGCACGGAGGGAATGTCGCAGGCGCAACCGGGATACTGATTGTCGCGCCAGGTGCCGCCGACATCGTTCGCCCGCTCGACGACGATGAACGAGTCGACACCGGCGCGCCGGAGCGCGATCGCCATCGCGAGCCCGGAAAATCCGGCGCCGACGATCAGCGTTTCGGTATCGATGCGCGGCGCTTGCGTGCCGGTTGGAATGGCAGACTCAAGGACGGCGGTCATGCGTTCTCCGATGCGGCGGCGTGTTGGCCGCCCAGGCGAGCGAGAAAAACCTCGGACAGAAATTCGGGAATGGTCGGGCGGGCGGGGTCGGGCGGAAGCAGCGGCTCGAGCATGCTGCCGATCAAACCGTTGCCGACCGCGGCGAGGATGACGAGTTGCACCGCGGCGACGACGCGGCGGCGCTGGTCGGCGTCGGCATCGCCCATCAATCCGAGCTGCGCCGATATGATCGCGCAGATCGCGGCGAGCTGTTCGCCGAGCGATTCGAACGTCGGCCGCTCGCCCGAGAGCGCGATCCACGCGAGCAGCCGCGCATAGCCGCCGGCGTCGTACGCCTCGAACGTGCGCGCGGTCGTCATCGCGATCGCGCCCTCGGCCGTCCGCTCACCCTGATAGAGTTTGGCGACGTCGTGGGAGAGATCGGCCGCGATGCGTCGGGCGAGCGAAGCCTGGAGGCCGGCCGCGCTTCCGAAATGGTAGGAGATGTTCGCGTGGGCGACGCCCGCCCGGGCCGCTACTTCGGTGAGCCGCAGACCGTCGGGGCCATTCTCGACGAGCAACTCGGCCGCCGCATCGAGGATGGCATCTCGGGCCTGCTCGGCGTCGAGCCGGCGGCGCGGCGCGCGGCGGGGCCGGCCCGGACCTTTCGAGGGCCGGCGCGGCGAGCGGCGCAATGCGGGTTTCGGATGCGGCACGGGCACATCGTAGCACCTATTGAAAATAATTTCAATAGGTCGGGTGACAACCCCGCGCACGGGTTTCGTCTTTGCGAAGGCGCGCCGCCTGCGGGCAGGATGGGCGCATGGGCGTTTGGACCTGCGCGCTTTCAGTCATCACGTTGGCGCATGGAACCGGCGAATTCTATTCGGGCATCGTGCTGTTCGCGATCTTCCTCGTTCTCGCGCACGACCGCGTGTGCGCCGGCAGCGGGAGAACGCCGCTTTGTAACGATTTCTTCCTCATCATTGTCAGTTTGAAGGCAAGCGCTCAAGCAAGCGTAAAGTGAACCGGAGAGGGGTTGAAGTTGAACGAGTCCTTCGTTCTTTTAGTGGAAGACCGTGAAGAAGACGTCGAGCTGACGCTGCGCGCCTTTGGCAAAGCGGGTGTCAGTAATCGCGTCGAGGTCGTCCGAGACGGGATCGAAGCGATCGAATTCCTCGAAGGCAGCGGCTCGTTTCCGGAGAGCAATCGGTACGAGGCGCCCGCGATGATGCTCGTCGACATCAACCTTCCGCGGCTCAATGGAATCCAGTTCGTGCGGCGCGTTCGCAACATGGATCGCTTGCGGTACGTGCCGGTCATCATGGTTACGTCCTCGAACGAGCCGCTCGACCTGCGCGCGAGCTACGACAGCGGCGCGAACAGCTTCGTGCGCAAGCCCGTATCGACGGCGGATTTCAGTTCGGCGATCTCGCGGATCTGCGGTTACTGGCTCGAGATCAACGAAACGCCGGATCCCTAGCCGGCACTCCGAAAAAAATTACAACCCGCCGACGAAGCGGCCAGGCGCAAGCGTTCCGCGCGGATCGAAGCGCGTTTTGAGCGCTCGCATCAGCGGTAGCGAAAGCGGCGGTGCGCCCCAGGCATCGAGGCGGTCGCGCAGTTTCTCTGGTGCGGCGACCACGCGGGCACCGAATAGCGCGGTGCGGCGTGCGCCGTCGAAGCTCACCGCACGCTCCGCGAGTTCGCCGACGAGCCGCGCCGAAACGCGCGCGATCACATCCCCGCTGCAGAGATCTTCGATCGTTTCGACCGCCAGTTTGTTGGCCCGGGCCACCCGCGCGAACGCGTCGAGCCGCGGAGTCGCCTCGTCGGGAAGGCCGCCGCTGCGATAGGTGACCGATCGCGATCCGAGCGATTCGACGTACGCGTCGATCACGCGCGCGAACGCGTCGCCCGCCTCGCGATCGATCAGCTGCGTTTCGGGAACACCGGCGGCGCCGAGCGCCGATCGCAGTTCCCGCGTTGCAGCATCGACGCCGTGCTGCGACCCCTCGAGTAGCACGAGGACGCGGCCGTCGGCACCGTCGGCGCCGGCGATCGACTTAGCGAAGCCGCGCACGATCAGCGCGGCGGCGGGCTGCGAGTTCAGCGTCCCGAGCTGAGCGACGGTGCGCGCACGCGTGCCTTCGGGCAAACTCGCGACGGCGAGGCGCCGCGCCGCGGGGCGCGGGAGCGTCTTGAAGTTCACGCTCGCGATTGCGGCAAGCGTTCCGAGCGAACCGATGTAGAGTTTGCAGAGATCGTAGCCGGTGACGTTCTTCACGACCATGCCGCCCGTCTTGGCGACCGTGCCGTCCGGTAGCACCGCCGTCATCCCGATGACGAGATCGCGCGGACTACCGTAGCGCGTGCGGCGAGGACCGAGCCAGCCGCTTGCGAGCGTCCCGCCGATCGTTGCAGTCGCGGCGCGCGGTGCATCGAGCGGCACGAACTGGGCGCACGCCGCGAGCGCCGCATCGAGTGCCGCGACGGTGCAGCCGCTCTCGACGGCGATCGTGAGGTCGCGCGGTTCGTGCTCGAGCACGCGGCACAGCCGCGTGCAGTCGATCGCCACGTCGAAACGCGCGGGCGAATGCCCGAGCCCCTGCAGCGTGCGCCCACCGAACAGGACGGCCGCGCGGCCGCTTCGATCGCAAGCGCCGAGCACCGCCGCGAGCGCGTCGACCGATTCGGGCGCTGCGATCTCGGCGGGCGCACGCGTGCCGAGTGTGTACGGCTTGGCCGCCGTCACGCGACGGTCGGCACGGGTTGCGCGACTTCCGAACACACCTCGACCGCGTGCGGAAAGATCTTCCCGGGATTGAACGCGAGCGTTTCGTCGAAGGCGTCGCGCAGCCGCAACATCGTCGCGATGTCGTCGGGCGAGAAGACGAGCGGCAGCGTGTCGCGCTTCTCGTAGCCGATGCCGTGCTCGCCGCTGATCGTACCGCCCAGTTCGATGCAGGCGACCAAGATGTCGTGGCCCGCGGACACGACCGCGTCGACTTGGCGCCGCTCGCGCCGATCGAAGATCAGCAGCGGGTGTAGGTTGCCGTCGCCCGCGTGGAAGACGTTACCGACCGAAAGGGCGTGCTCGCGCGCAATCTGCTCGACCCTCCGCACGGCATCGGGCAGGCGTGTGCGCGGAACCGTCGCGTCTTGGATGTAGTAGTTGGGCGCGATGCGGCCGAGGGCGCCCGCGGCGCCTTTGCGTGCCGCCCACAACGCGTCGCGCTCGCGCGCGCTCGATGCGGAACGCCAGCCGAGCGCACCGTGGGCGCGCGCCAGGATTTCGACGGCGCGTTCGTTCTCGCGAACGTCAACGGCGTCGCCGGCAAGTTCGACGAGCAGCACGGCGCCGGCATCCTGGGGGTAGCCGGCACGATAGTGCGCTTCCACGACGCGAACGATGGTGCGGTCCATGATCTCGAGCGCGGTCGCCGCGACGGGCGCGGCCACGATCGCCGATACGCACTCGGACGCGGCTTCCACGTCGGCGAACGCGGCGACGCAGACCGCCGTTTCGGCCGGCCGCCGCAGCAACCGCAAGTCGAGCGCCGTCACGATGCCGAGCGTCCCTTCGCTGCCCACGAGCACGCCGGTCAGATCGTAGCCGGCGTCGTCGAGCGCGGCTGAAACGACTTCGCCCGACGAATCGACGAACTCGATGCCCAGCACGTGCGCGCTCATCGAGCCGTAGGCGAAGGCATGCGGGCCGCCGGCATTGGTCGCCGCGTTTCCGCCGAGCGTCGAGATTTTCTGGCTCGACGGATCGGGGCCGAAGAAGAGTCCGTGGCGCGCGGCGGCGTGCGAGAGTTCGAGGTTGGCGACGCCGGGCTGCACGCGGGCGCGCCGGTTGCGCGCGTCGAGCGCGAGAATGCGGTTCATGCGCGCAAACGAAATGACGATGCCGCCCGCCACCGGAACGGCACCGCCGCAGAGTCCCGTCCCCGCGCCCCGCGCGACGATCGGCGCGCCGCACTCGCGCGCGATCCGCACGACGGCGGCGACCTGCCGCGCATCGGTCGGCAGCACGGCTGCATCGGGGAGCCGGTCCTCGCTGTACGCGTCGAACGCGTAGACCGCGAGATCTTC
>Ga0073928_10004126_pt1 | contig 21945 bp, 18 predicted proteins | sample PaiPotPPA55metaG_FD_76969 | JGI IMG/M metagenome (GOLD analysis project Ga0073928, IMG submission 76969) | Iron sulfur acid spring bacterial and archeal communities from Banff, Canada, to study Microbial Dark Matter (Phase II) - Paint Pots PPA... ...
AAACTCGGGGTGGAAATCTACTCCTATAATGATCATTGTTCGGCTCCTTTCTCCCGAGCCTTGGTTGGTTAGCACCACCGAAGCTTACTCGGGCGTGGGAGCCGACATTGTCATGGAATCAATTTCAACTCATCATCGGTTGTGAGTGAAATCGCCTGATCGCCCGTTACGGTTTAAGCCTGGTCAGTTTTCCCCTTCCAATTCGGCTATTTTCTGGCGAAGGATTCGTCTCTCGTCAATGATATCGAGGTCATCGGGACTGAATAGCTTCAGTTCCTCCAAGTCGTGCAGACAGCCTTTCATCGCCTCGAGCAACTCAGCTCTGAGAACTTGGGTTTGGATCATTTTGACGCACTCCCATGGTTTCCGAAGCGGAATCCCCACAGATCGAGATCCCAGGCAGCATTGGTATTCGAGCGATCAGGCTGGGCTGAGAACCCTGCCACACTCTAGGCAACAGATTTCGTAGCGGGGGGTGATAAGACGACAAAAGGGGCACATCCGCAGCGATGCGAAATCGCCCGCGCGCGGTGCGATGCCTGACATCTTTCTCAGCCAAGCAAGCATGAAGGCGTGAGGCCTGCGAAGGCGTGCAAGCAGCGGATGACGGATCGAATCCATAGCTAATTCAGCTTTTCTCTCAACTTCCGGAGCCGGACCCACGCGCTCGGGAAGACGTGCAAGATACGTTCGAAAACGTGAATTGACAATGACACGTCAAGTAGGGGAATTCTGTGCCCGATTGCTCATCGCAAGCAGATATCTGCGGAATGCTCTGCGGGAAGTGAGTAAGTAATTCAGAGCAGTTATCCGCGCTCGTTGGCCGCAAGCCCCGAATTGGACAGGCGTCAGGATTCAGCGTAACCCTATTGATGAGTGAGCAGTTCCTTTCCTCTTTCAGGTTCCCTGAACTAAGTCAGCCCATCTGAAGTTCCCCCTCTTGGATTACTTCAAGGAGAAACCAATATGACGCTATTAACCCGTTGGGAACCCGTCCGTGAGTTTTCCGGCCTGCAAGACCGCCTGAATCGAATGAACCGTCTTTTTCGCGAGTCGTTCAGCGTAAAGTGCCGGGAGCTAAGACAAGCTTTTGCGTTCAAGCTTGGCAAGTACATCGAAGCTGGTTCCGCCGCGTACTATCGGGTGAGCACCGAGCTTGCTGCCCATAAAAACGTCGATATGGAGCGCGCCAGAAACGACTTGGAAGAACACCAGTTGGTATGTGCGTCGGTTGGCAACTCTTACCAGAACTTAAAATCTGATTTGAGGCCACACATTCACGGATGACTGAATTACGAGGCAAGAGCTTCTCCGCCTTTGGTGCGAGGGTGGTCAGCGCAAACGTGGGATGTAAACTCTTCGGAAAGTTGAACCTGGAAACTGCGCTTCATTGCGTCTAGTAATTTGACGGAGAGCGGACTAGAAAAGTTAAAGAGCCAAGCGCATTCAGAGCAGCCCCACCCTTCAAAACTCTTTCCTTCGACCCATACCAATTTGCGGGACGTACTTTCTTTGCCCTTATGAAGCACAGTGCCCTCACAAGCGGACGTAGAAATAGTACGTCAAAACACGTTTTCTTCTCTCAATACCGTTGCCGGGTAAGGGAACGTTTAGCGCAAGATTTGCGTACACTAGGGTATGCACTCTGAAGCCGAGCTTAAACCTGAGACGATTGAACGTCTTGAAGAGCAGGACAGGTTCCTATTAAGGACCTACGAGCTGGAATTGGGGAAAGATCCGGCGAGCCGAGCTGCAGAATCCGCTCGTAGCAACCTCATTGCCCTGCGCCATACCATTAATCAAATTTATGGCACATTTTCGGAATCGGAACACAAAGCAAAGGCCAGAACGTTACCTGCCCCGGCCCTTTGTCATTTTCACGTTGTGGATTGGTCGGAACTTAGCACACTCCCCACAGATTAAGCGGCTAATTCTCGACGGTCGGAACACTGAGGAAGCCGGTGTTACGAAATCGGAACAGGATTAGGGAACGCGCCGAGTGGGTTCTAGTGCTTTGGCTCGCCTCGCCAAAACCGGCACTGCCTCGTCTCAAAGGTGGGTCACACGTGTCGCGAGAAGGATTGCAGATCGCACCTTCGCGATCATCTCAGTTGGACCTTCCAACTTGTGAAGACAATAGTCAGGAGGTTCCACCATTTCGCGAAGAGCAGTACCGCCCGAGAGAATCATTATGGGGAGTTTCGGGCTGAGCCGCCTCAGTTCTGCAACGAGAGACCTCCCGGTTCCGGGTGCCAGAAGATGATCGGTAATCACAAGATTGATGGAGTTGGAGTTGAAGACCTCCAAGCCCTGCGTTGCATTCGTCGCTGTGAGGACAGAATAGCCTGCGCTTTCTAAAACCAATTTGCGGAGCGAAAGCGCCAACTCCTCATCGTCGATGCAAAGAATGGTGGAATGGGCAGGCACGCGGAAACATCCTCAATCTCCAAAATAATCGGTGCAGGGAATCCGGCTGTCTGCTCAAAATTGCTCACATGTGAGCAAGGCCAGTTTGTTCGGCAGAGAACATTCAAGTATTTGTAGCACCGGGGGGACGTCCGGACGTTTTGCATGATGCGTCCGAGAGCCACACAAATCATGGCAGAGATCATCACGAGGGCCACAATCATGAGGATCGCGGGATGGACGAGCTCGCCAGGCGGTACGATCGGCGCGAAATTGCCTCCCAGATCGTGCTCGCAACTGGATTCAAGCTGTAAATGGAGGCAAGATCGCCAATGCCCTTGCTGATCGGCACAATAGAGTCTCCCCGGCAATCACTCGGGAAACTACAGCGTCCGAGCGGACGTATAGCTCCATTTCTTGTCTCCCAACGCGCGAACCACGTCTCAATCTGATTTCTGAAACCGTGGGTTGACCTTACCAGAGTAGCAATTCCGGCGATGTTAGTTAGGCAGGTTCAGCCAAGGCCACCCCCGCGCCCTAACGAAGGTGTAGCAAAATCCGCTCAGCTCCATATACCCCGTCAATCAATTGGCATACACGGGAGATTCGTTTTGCTCAAAGATGTACAGCTCTCCGCGACCAACCGTGTAGTTAAAGTTATTCCAGAATTTGGGGACACGTTTTGGGACACGGAAGGTGCCGAAGGTGCTCCTAATTGGAGGATTTATGTCGGGCACCTTCCGGGCACCCAGACGAATGTCTTGTCTGTATCTATTTGATTCTTTTGCGTCGTTCATGGAGTAAGCTGGACGTGCAAGTTATTGTTTGTGTTTAGGTTGGCGACCCTTTTAAGGCATGGGTCGCTGGTTCGAGTCCAGCCGCGCTCACCACTTCTGATGTTTCTAGGCTACGTTCGCCGCTCAATTCTGCGCCTGCCCCGAGCAAGTGAAGCAGGCGAAATTGTCGAAGGGGCCGTGTAAGCGCAATCCTGCCACGTTCACCGTAATTTGGGATCCCATCTTAAATATTTAAGGCCAATTATTGAGGGCCGCCGAAACCGGGAGCGGTAGTACCGGTATTAGTGTTTGCGCTGCCACCTGCGCCAGTTCCAACCGCGCCTGGTCCTTGGGTGTGGTCTGAGTAACCGATTCTCTCATCGCCGAGGCCCAAGGTCCTGTTGTCACCCTTTGCCTTGGCCGCGCTGTCCTTCATCGCCCGGAAACGGTCGCCCGCGTCGGCGATCTCTTTGTCGCTTGCGTCATCAGCATCGGCCTTCACGCCATCATGGTGAACGTCGTACTCTTCGGCAGCCGCGGGTGGAGTGGAAGTTTTCATTGCAGCCGGGGTCAAGGAGCGTTTCTCAAGCAGAAAATATTTGTACAGGTTCCCATCCACGGTGCCGTTAAACTTTTTGGCGTCTTCTGCGATCGCCTTCCAATCCGCGTGGCGGTCATTGGCGACGTCGCTTAGTTTCTTTCCCGCTTTGAGCTGCGCGGCAATTTCCTGCATGGTTGCCCCACTCTTTACCAGTTCAGAGGCGAGGAATAAGGAGCCATAATTAAGGCCGGTCTCGACGCGCTCTTGCACCAGGGTCGTGCGCGGAACATTCAGGGTTTGCGACATGCTCAAGTTGACGACGGTCCGCCCGGTTAAATCGCGCGCCAACGCAGTTATCTTGTTGAGTTCTTTCTGGGCTTTTTGTTGGTCATTCGCCAAGGCGGGGATGGCGATTAATAGGGCGGCAAGGAATACGACTAAGCGGGTGGAGTTCATGACAACAACCTCCTGCGGAAACAGTGTAGATCAAAAAACTATCTGCGATCGGGTTTTTTTCAGACGTTAGGCGTCCAAAACATGAGTGTGAAAACGGGGAAGAACGGCCGTGGGCGTAGTTACGATCCAGATTCCCGGTCGTCTTGGTAAAGCAGCGGCTTGTCCGGCCAGTAGCCGACAGTTGCGTGGCCCCATTCCGCATGCCGCCGGAATTTTTTACATAGAAAATCGTTTTTTCCTTGACAACGTTCATTCCACTGAGCGTAAATAGCGCGCAGCCGTGGGATGTGTGTTTTCCTGCTCAGTGTGGGTACTGAGCGCACTTTCAAATTTTCGCCGGAGGCTGGCTATGCGAAGGGTCTCGTGGGTTGTACTTCCTCTCGTCCTGTTATTGTGCGGAAGCGTTCCTCTACTCGCACAAAGAATCAGTGGCTCGATTAGCGGCACGGTAACCGACCCCCAAGGGGCGGTTGTACCCGGGGCTCAGGTGACTATCACCAACCAAGGTACCGGTGCGTCGCAGACCGTGATTTCTACATCGAGCGGAATTTACTCAGCTCCTTCAGTTGATCCCGGGACGTACACCATCCAGGTGAAGTCGAGCAACTTTAAGGAGTTCGTCGCCAAGAATGTGACGGTTGACGTCTCCAGCGCGACCACGGTGAATGTTGCGTTGCAGCTCGGCAATATGAATGAGGAAGTAACAGTTGAGGGCAGTGCCATTCAAGTTGAGACCAGCACTGGCGCGGTAGGCAATGTGATCAGCGGCACCGAAGTGCGCGAGCTCCCGTTGAATGGCAACAACTTCATGGAGCTAACCCAGCTGGTGCCCGGTGTCTCGTCCCTGTCTGATTTCAACACCACAAAGAAGGGATTGGAAGGCAACACCGACTTCTCCGTGAACGGCAACCTGACCACTTCCAACCTGTTCATGGTGGACGGGGTCAACAATAACGACATCGGATCGAACCGGACCATTCTTGTCTATCCGTCCATCCAGGCGATTGACGAATTTAAGATTCTGCGTAACAGCTACGGGGCGGAATACGGTCAGGCTTCCGGTGCGATTATTAATATTGTTACCCGCAGTGGGTCCAACTCCTTCCACGGCGGCGCCGCCTATTACGGCCGCAACACGGCGTTAAACTCCACCGATTATTTTACCCACCAGTTTGAGGCAACGAACCCGCTCATCACCAAAACGCCATTGCACCGCAATGATGCTCTTTTCAATGTCAGCGGGCCAATCATTAAGGACAAGCTGTTCTTCTTTGAATCGGAAGAGTGGGACAGGGAAATTCGCGGCGCGACCTACGCGGCCCTGGTTCCCACGCTGGCAGAGCGCGGTGGCGATTTCTCCGCCCCCTATCCAGGTGTCGGCGCAGCGCCTAAAGGCGCGAACTGTAGCGGTTCGAGCGTGTCCCCTACCTACACGAATACCGGCGCACCTGCATCGATCCCGACCTTTACCTCGAACGTTATTCCGGCTGCCAATCTCTCCCCGTTTGGCCTGAACTTCTTGGGCAATTTCCCCCTGCCGAATCTCTCTTCTATCGTAAATTGCGCGAATTGGGCGGGAAACGTCAGCACGCCGGTTCACTGGCGCGAAGACCATGTTCGCGGCGACTGGAACATTACTCCGACTACGAAACTCTTTGCGCGCTATACGCGCGACACTTGGACCAATCCATTCCCGAGCACACTACAGTATTGGGGCGAAGATGTTTACCCCAACGTTGGTGACAGCTGGTCCCAGCCCAGCAGCCAGGCCACTATTAAATTGACCAAACTGATCGGCCCAACCGCGGTAAACGACTTTCAAGTCTCCTTCGCGGCTAACGCGATTACGGTCGCTCGCGGAGGTCAGGGAGTAGGCGGCAACTACTACACCTCACCTGGAGTGCTGGCTCCCACCCTTTCAGCCAACGCCTACGTATTTAGCGTAAATCAACTTTCACTTCCATATTTCCCGCTTAGCGTCAAAGCCTACCCACTCAACTCCAGTGCGAGTAGTCTCGGCGAACCCGGTTTTTGGTCCAACGGACCGACCGGTATAAATTGCAAGGTTGGGACTTGCGGCACGCTTGCACAACAAGGGCCGTGGCATAACAACGAGCAGTTGCTAATCCTGAAGGATGACTTCAGCAAAGTGTTTGGATCGCATACCTTCCGGGCTGGATTCATTGCTACCAACAACCAAAAGGACCAGAGAAACCAGAACGAGTCGCTGGGAGAGAATGCGGCATATTGGTCCACGCAGGCGGACAGTTGGGGCGGGCCTGGCACTAGCGGCAACGGCGTTTTTGATTTGCTGAACAAGGGTACGCAGTGGGGCTTTGGAGAGACTACGTCAAATGTGTTCGAGTACACGCGCTGGCACGATTATGAGTTCTACGGCACTGACAACTGGAAAATACGCAGCAATGTAACTCTCGATTTAGGACTCCGCTGGTCATTCCTGCGCAATGGGTACATGGGCAATGGCAAATACGGATGGTTTGAGCCGAGTCTGTTCAACCCCACCTTGGCGCAGGTTAATTCGCCTTGTAACGGTATGCTTACCACTAAGGTCGGACTGGCGACGTGCGCCGCGCTCGGCCTGCAGGGTGGTGCGACGAATAGTGACACGGGACTTGTGCCTAACAACAACCACTTGATACAGCCCAGGGTCGGCATTGCCTGGGATGTGCGCGGGGATGGGAAAACTGCCATCCGCGCCGGATTTGGAACGTTCTACGACCGCTTCATGCTGAACACCGTGTTTGGGTCAGCTGGTAACCCGCCCTTTGCATTCGGGGTTGCGAGCTCGGTAGGGGGTCAGCGGCCACTTGACAACGCGGGCGCACCCTCGTGTCCTGTCTTCAATTCTAGTTGTATTCTCGGCACCGCGCCCGGCTCCGGTATAGCCCTGAACGACCATGTCCCCGAGGCGATTCAATATAACTTGACGATCGAGCATGAGCTGTTCAAGAACACCAAGCTGGAAGTTGGGTACGTAGGCAATCAGGGCCGTTTCCTCGAAACATTCACCAACGCCAATGGGCCGACTAATCTGGCGGGCCGAATTGCATACGCTGAGAGCAGTTACGGCGGTAATGCGAATACGAAGCTGACTCCGTTCGGGAAACTTACCGGCTGGGGTCAAATCGGGTATGCCTCATTTAACGGGACCTCTCACTATGATTCTCTGCAGGCGCTGTTTAAAACGCGGCTGAAGGTCGTGGATGCGCAGTTTGCCTACACCTACGGCAAGTCTCTCTCAAACACTGACATTTCTGACTCCAGCGGCAGCCCGCAGAGCCCGAACGTGCTCCTCGCGAATGATCCCAGGTATGATTACGGACCGAGCATTCTGAATCGGCCGCACATCCTGGCTGGTAGCCTGGTTTACAACGCTCCGGCATTGACTGGCCAGAACTCCTTTGTCCGAGCTGCGCTGGGCTCCTGGGAAACCTCGGCCATCATGCAATATACGAGCGGCGCGTCGATTAGTGTGTTCACCGGGCAGGGGAATGATCTAGTCGGGAGCGCGGAAGTAGAGGCCCTCCGACCAAACTTGGTTGCAGGACAGTCCTGCAAGCCGAGCAACGCACCTGAAAACTCGTTTTTGAACTCTAACCAGTACACTCTGGATCACTACCAGATTGGCGCTATCCCAACCGCGGGACGCGGCACCTGTCTTGGCCCTGGTCTGGCTGACACCGACTTTTCAATTCGTAAGAACTTCAAGATCACTGAGCGTGTGACGGCGAAGTTCAGCATGGATTTCTTCAACCTGTTTAACAAAACCCAGTTCCTGCCCAGTACGGTGAGCACGGGTTTGAGCAATGGATCAGGGCCCCGGCTCTGCAACGCCACGTCCGGCTTTGGAAGCTCCAATGTCTGCCCCGGGTATGCGAACGACTCCGTGGCATGGTATCCCACTGGGAATGCCGCGCTGGGAATCGCCCCTCAGCTCAACACCTCCTTTGGTCAGGCGACAGGAGATCGTACGCCGCGCAATATTCAGTACGGTCTGAAGGTTGAGTTCTAAGGCAAAGAAAGGCTTGTGGTGATAGGACTTGGGGCAACCCAAGTCCTATTTTTTGCTGAAGGCCTATTTGTTAATAATCACTACGAAGCTGTGGGATCTCAGGTCGAAGCTTGACTTGGGCCATGCTCCACGCTTTATGCTTTTAAACATGGCCCGCCTGTTTCCCCAGGTTCTCTCCCGCTGTTGCAGAGTGCTTCTCGCACTCCTGAGTGTTCACGCCGTCCTGGGCCAATCTCCGACAAAGAAGACAACCAAGTCCACGCCTGAGGATTCGCTGAATCAGCATTACCAGGCGGCCCGGACCTTTAGCGTAGTCGGGGACACAGACCACGCAGCGGCTGAGTACCGCGCGTTTCTTGCCGAGGCTTTGCACCGTATGGCAAATGGGCGCATTAGCGAAGGCAACTATGTGGTCGGCTACGACCTATTCGACGACGCTGTTGGAATAGTTCCTGATGACGTCGGACTGCGCCTCGATTACGCGAATGCGTTGCTTCAACCAGGCAATACGGATAAAGCAAAAGCCCAGGTGCAGAAGGCGGTTGACCTTCAACCGCAGAACAGCAAGGCCCAACACCTTCTGGGTCGCGTATTGTACGAGGAAGGCGACTATAAAGACGCAAAGCAGCATCTTGAGGACGCGGCAAAGGCCATGGGCGGGGACATCATGTTTGACGTGGGCTATGACCTGGCCACCACGTATTTGAAGTTGAATGACGTGAACCGCGCCAGCCTGATCTTTGACGAGATGATGATCGGCTTCGGGAACACAGCGCAGCTGCATGTGTATTTCGGCCACGCATATTTAATGACCGATCATTTTGATCTGGCGGTCAGTGAATTCAAGGAAGCGCTGCAGAAAGACCCCAAGATTAAGGAGGCGCATTATTTCCTTGGCCTGGCATATCTTTCCAAGGATGAGGACAACGGCTGGACCGAAAATGCCGCTGAGGACCGCGCTGAGATCGAGAATAATCCGGATGATTTCCGGCCGCATTTTGACTTGGGGAACATTGACTTGAAGCGTCATGTTCCGGATGAAGCGGAACGGGAGCTGAAACGCGCGTCGGAGATACAACCCGACAATCCGGACCCGCTAATTGGTTTAGGGGAGCTCCTGGTGGCACAGCGCCGGACCGCTGAGGCGGCGGAGGTGATGGCGCGGGCGATCGCCTTGACTAAGGATGTTTCGCGCAATGGTTATCAGGTCAGCCGCGCCTACTACGTTCTGGGGAGGGTCCAGATGGAGACGGGCCGAGGTGACGAAGGCACACAGAACCTGAAGACGGCGGCGGAACTTCGCGAGAAGACCCAGGCGCCTCAACAGAGCCGAGACGCAAGTGCCGTCGTCGCTCAGCAACGGCGAGCCAGTGAACAGCCCTTACGAGTGGAAGCCACGGCCTCGACTTTGCCGCCAGAAGAACAGCGGCAACTGGACACCTACTTTGCGCAACTGAAGCCAGCAATAGCCGACGCATACAACAACCTGGGTGTGGCGGCTGCAGCACGCAAGGATTTTCCTGCTGCATTGAATGACTTTCGCAAGGCTGGCGAGTGGTATCCGGCGCTCGATACGTTGGACCGAAATATGGGCATGGCGGCGTTCTACGCGGGGAATTATCAGGAGGCAGTTTCGCCGCTTTATCGCGTGGTCGAGCGCAATCCCACGGACGAGCGCGCGCGGACGGCTTTGGGCTTGAGTTATTTCTCGGAAGAAAACTATAAGGCAACGCTTGAAACGTTGCGGCCGATTGAACCGAAAGTGACAGAGGATCCTGGCGCTGGGGCGGCCTATGCGGTCGCCTTAATCAAGACAGGAAATTATGAGGAAGGCATCGCCCGGCTTAAGGCGCTTGAGCAGGCGACTCCCGATGTTGCGGGCCTGCACACCACGATTGGAGAAACTTACGCCGACCAGGGTATCTACGCGACAGCGATTGATGAGTACAGGAAGGCGCTGACGCTGGATTCTTCTCAGATCAGAACGCATTTCCTGCTGGGGGTGGCGCTTTTGCGGGACGGGAAGCCGGCTGATGCCGTTCCTGAATTTCGCAACGCGCTGGCTGCGAGCCCGTCAGACGCAATCACCAAATATGATCTTGCTTTGTCGCTGCTGCAGGCGCAACAGAAGGATGAAGCTTTGCCCCTGTTGCAGCAAGTGATCAAACAGGATTCAAAGTATGCCGATGCGTACTATCAATTGGGTAAGCTCGAACTCGAGAGCGGCGACACCAAGCAGTCGATTTCTAATTTAGAAACCGCGGCGAGTCTAAGTCCCAGCAGCGACTACATTCACTATCAACTTTCGTTGGCGTATGGTCGTGACTCAAGATCCGACGATGCCAAGCGAGAGATGGAAACATATCAGGCGCTGAAGACGCAGCGTAGGGGAGATCATGAACAACCGCGGTCGAATTAGTTATATTGTCGTCCTTACGACCGCGACGCTAGTTTTCCCGGGCCGTGAATTCGCCCAAGCCCCCAAAGCACAAGGCGACGATAAGTCCACACTGGCCGTGGCGAAATCTGAACTGGCAAAGCATCAGTTGAAGCCTGCTGAGGAGTCGGTGTGGAAGGTCTTATCCTCGGACCCCAATAGCGCCGAGGCCCTGTTGCTACTGGGCGTAATTCGAGACCAACAACAGCGATACCCGGAGGCAGAAGCAGTTTTGCAAAAGGCGGTGCAGCTTGATCCCAAATCTGCGGCCGCGCGGATTTATCTCGGGAAAACGTATGTCACCGAGAACAAGGTTTCGGAAGCCATTGACCAGTATCAACACGCAGAAGAACTTGCGCCCCGGAATGTTGAAGTTCGGGTGACTCTGGCAAGGCTTTATGCAGCCAGTGGAGAGTTCGCGTTAGCGCTGACTGCATTGAATGCGGTTCCCCCAGCGCGCTTGCCGACGGAGGCCATCCCAGTCAAGGTGGGCTCATTATTGGCCACTGGCCACGCCGAGGAGGCGGTGCAACTCGCGGACGCGGTGAGAAATCCCTCTGCAAATCTTGCGCTGGCTGAAATATTCGTGACCTCTAAACTGCCGGCCCAAGCTCTCAAGATGCTGAGCGCGGCCGAGGCTTCAGGAAAACGGCCGCCAGCGCGTTTCTACTACATTAAAGCGAAAGCGCTCGATGCAGCCGGGAACGAAACTGCGGCGCTGGAAAATTTCAAGAAGGCAACCGCGCTGGAGCCATCCTCGGAGGAATTTCTTTTAGGAACGGCGGAACTGTATGCCAGGGAAGGGAAGCACGAACTGGCATACGAGGTGTTGCAGCGCGCTAACAAGGCTGCTCCAGGTTCACCCGCGATTTTGCGGCCTCTAATTCTAGAGGCTTCGTTTGCCGGAAAAAGTACGGAGGTGCAAGAAGCCGCCGAGCAACTGGCAACGAAGTCGGATGACCCAAAAGATCTATTCGTGGCTGCAAGCGTATTCCTGAAGAGCACACGACAGGATGAAGCGATCCCGCTCTTGCAGAAGTATCTGGAAAAATATCCGGATGACCCGAGCGCGTGGGTGGGACTCGGACTTGGTTACGAAGACCAGAAGAAATTTCCTGACGCGCAAAAAGCATTCGAGAGCGCGTTGAGAGCCGACCCGAAGTTTGCCGAGGCGGAATACCAGTTGGGCGTGATAACCGAGCTTTCCGGAAATTCTGCGGCCGCATCGCAGCACTATGAACGCGCTCTGGAAATGAATCCTGAGCATGCTTCGGCCATGATGAAGCTGGGGAAACTTTATCTGGAAGCGGGACAATATGAGAGGGCACGCGACGTGTTGCTGAAGGCGGAGTCAATTGCGCCGCAAGATCGTGAAACCGAATATGATCTAGCTTTGGTTTACAGCAAGCTGGGAAATCATGAAGAGGCGAAGGCGCACATGGCGAAGTTCCAAAAAGCCGGACCAATTGGCGCTACCGAGAAGAGGTAAGCTAGCGCGGCGCCGGCGACTGCGGTGTGTTTCCTCGGGAGGACTGTTGTCCGGAAAACGGCGTCCGCTGAGTGACTCCACTGCCTTCGAGCACGGTGTAGATGAAGTCACCGGCTAGGTTCTGATAAGTCTCTTTCTTGCCACTTGGCCAGGAAATCTCGACGCTGGTCATTAAAGTTTCTTTTCCCAACCCAAAGTGAAGGCGGAGATCGTTCTGCGAAAGATAGCTGCCGCCACTGCGGACCTCATTAATTTGTTTCAATCCGCCGGTGGTCACGGTGACCCGAGCGCCGATAGCCGCTCTGTTGCTCTTGGTTCCGACCAACTTGAAGAGTGCAGCATGATTGGAGCTCTGAGTGCGGTTAATCAACAAGGTAGGAGGGCCAGCGACGTTCAAAATCAGAACGTCAACCTTGCCATCGTTATTTACATCACCGAAGGCTACACCGCGGCGCGATAATGGCGGCATTTTGTCCAGTCCGGCGATTGAGGTGATATCGGTGAAGGTGCGATTGCGAGTGTTACGAAACAACTGCACTGGCTCTTTGTAAGGGGCCCCACCTTTAATAAGGTCCATTTGCGGATACACGTGCCCATGTGCGACGAAAATGTCGGGCCAGCCAGTGTTCTCCGGATCAAAGAATCCCGTTCCCCAGCCCACCCAAAAATAAGTTGACCGCGAGATCCCTGCGGGGTCAGCGATGTCAAGAAACCCCTTTTCGCCCTGGTTCCAGAACAGGCCGTCAGATTCCTCGCTGTAATTAGTTACGTAGATGTCGAGTTGCCCATCGCGATCGAAGTCCCCGAAATCGACTCCCATTCCGGCGCGTTCGACTCCGGTCAGGCTTAACGCGGCGCCCGACAGCAGGCCGACGTCTTCAAATGTGCCGTCATGCTTGTTGTGGTAGAGGTAGTTCGGGCCACCGTCATTGGTAACGTACAGATCGGGCCAGCCATCATTATCGTAGTCGGCCCAGATGCCCTGCATGCCGAGGTAGGTGCCGGGATCATCCACTCCGGCTTTCTTGGAAACGTCCTCGAAAGTGCCGTCGCCGCGGTTATGAAACAGAAAATCGGTCTGTCCGCTGTGACCACGGCGTGCGCACTCCATGCTGATACCGCGAAATTCGCAGCCTTTATTTTCGGCGTCGTAAGTCGGAAGTTTATTCATGTCGAAATCAAGATAGCGAGGCACGAACAAGCTCACGAAGCCGTTGCGATCGTACTCAGCCCAGGCCGCTCCCATGCTGTAGCCGCCTACGCGCACACCCGCTTTTTCGGTGACATCTTCGAATTTGCAATTCCCGAGATTGCGGTAGAGAACGTTGCCGCCGTAACCCGTCACATAAATATCCTGCCAGCCGTCGTTGTCAAAATCCATAACGGAGAGCGACATGCCCCAGCCTTTGCGAGTCAACCCGGCTTTTTCTGTGATGTCAGTGAAGTGAAGATCACTATCCTGATGGAAAAGCCTGACCATGGGGTCGCCGCCGATTTGCCGGTAGCGGTCGACGTTGGAGCCGCCGACCATCAGAATGTCGAGTTTGCCGTGGTTGTCGCAGTCGATGAAACCGACACCTCCGCTGGTGGATTCGACAATGTAACGCTTTTCAGGCGCCGCGATATGCGAAGTAGTTAATCCCGCGCTTGCCGAAACGTCTTCAAACTTTGGGGTGGGTGAGTCTTGAGCCAGACTGCTCTTGACGAGCAGAATGGCAGCCGACAAAAGTCTCAAAGCGCGACCGGGATTTGAGATCATACGAAGCTATTTTGCGAACGGAACTTTTTGCGGAACGCTTCCGCCCTCGGTCAGCGTGTAAATCATGTCAGCGGGGAGGTCCTGGTAAACATCTTTCTGTCCGCTTGGCCAGAAGACTTCAACTTTGTTCATCATGCTGTTTTGGCCGAGGCCGAAGTGCAATCGCAGATCATTTTGCGAGAAATAGCTGGTGCCGCTGCGCACCTCGTTGAATTGCACCAAGTCACCGCAAGTGACTCGCACGCGCGCTCCGACGGCCGCTCTATTGCTCTTGGTGCCGATCAACTTGAATAGCGCCGCATGATTATCGCTTTCGGTACGGTTGATCAGCAAAGTCGGCGGTTCTCCCACGTTCAACAGCAGAATGTCAACTTTTCCATCATTATTTACATCGCCGAATGCCGCGCCGCGGCGGGATGCCTTGGGAAGTTTGTCCAAGCCCGAAAGCGCAGTGACATTTTCGAAAGTCCGATTGCGGTTGTTGCGATAGAGCATTAGCGGTTGTTTGTAGCCAACACCGCCTTTGACGAAATCCATTTGCGGATAAACGTGGCCATTGGCAATAAAAATGTCGTCCCAGCCATCGTTGTCCATATCAAAGAACGCAGTACCCCATCCGACCATTGGAACGCTGTCCTGCGCGATGCCCGAGCTCCAGGCAATATCAGTAAATCCCTTATCTCCCTGGTTCCAATACAGCGCATTGGGTTCATCGACGAAGTTGGTCACAATAATGTCGAGCAGACCGTCGTGATCGATGTCGGCAAAATCCACGCCCATCGAGCCTTCTGCCTTGCCGTCGAGGCTGAGAGCAGCGCCAGACATGAGGCCAACCTCTTCAAATGTTCCGTCGTGTTTGTTGTGATAGAGATAGTTGGGCTGGCCGTCATTGGGTACGTAAAGGTCGGGCCATCCGTCGTTGTCGTAATCTGCCCAGACTGCCTGCAGACCATATAAGTGAGCGGGATCGTCCACTCCGGCTTTTTTGGATACGTCTTCGAATGTGCCATCGCCGCGATTGCGGAATAGGTGATCCGGTTCGCCGGGAAGCCCACCGGGACCGCATTGCACCATCACTCCTCTATAGCGGCAGAACTTATCATTGCTGCCGAATTCGGGCAGATGATTTATGTCGATGTAAACATATCCCGGAATGAAGACGTCAAGAAAGCCATCACGATCAAAGTCGGCCCAAGCTGCGCCGCCGTTGAATGCCGGAACACTTAACCCGGCTTTTGCAGTGACGTCTTCAAACTTACAGTTTCCAAGATTGCGATAGAGGACATTGCTGCCGAACCCGGTTACAAAAATGTCTTGCCAGCCGTCGTTGTCGTAGTCCATGACGGAAACGGCCATACCCCAGCCCTTGCGAGTGAGTCCGGCAGACTGAGTTACGTCGGTGAAATGGAGGTCGCCATCCTGATGATAGAGCGTGATCATGGGGTCGCCGCCCTGCTTATAACGGTCGACCGACGAGCCATTTACCATGATGATGTCAAGCTTGCCGCTGTTATTGCAGTCGATAAATCCAACCCCTCCGCTCATGGATTCGACGATGTAACGCTTGTCCGGCGAGGAAAGGTGGGATGCAGAGATTCCGGCCTTTTTAGTGACATCCTCGAAACGCGGAACCGGCGCGGCAGCCGGCGGAGCCTGGGCGAAGCTGAAGGTCGCACAACTGAGGCCCAGAAGGAGGACGCGAATGGAACGCATGGATTCCGACCATCTTAGCATGCGGCGCACCGGCAAAAATCACGCCAAGACCGCGATTTTACAAGGCCCGGGCGAATGGTACGGGACCGAGACAGTGAGCGAGTTCCGCGGTCAATGCCCGCGGAAGATGAGAGAATTGTCGGGAGTCCATGCCTAAGACCAGCCATCGCACAAGCAGGTTCGGGGAATCGGTAATCCGCGGAATGACACGGCTCGCCAACGAATGCGGAGCCATCAATCTGTCGCAAGGATATCCGGATTTCGATCCGCCTGAGATCGTTCTCCAAGCTGCGGAGCGGGCGGCGCGGGCTGGGCCTCATCAATATGCGGTCACTTGGGGGGCGCCGAATTTTCGCGCGGCACTGGCGCGGAAACAATCGCGGTTTATGGGGCTCGCAATTGACCCAGACGAGAATGTGGTGGTCACCTGCGGTAGCACCGAGGCAATGATGGTTGCGATGATGACCGCCTGCAATCCCGGCGACAAGGTGATTGTGTTCTCTCCGTTTTATGAGAATTATGCGGCGGACGCGATCTTGTGCGGGGCGGAGCCGATTCATGTGACCCTGCATCCACCAGATTTCAGCTTCGATGCGGACGAGATCCAGCGTGCATTTGCGCAGAAACCGAAGGCGCTGGTGTTGTGCAATCCGGCAAATCCATCAGGAAAGGTTTTCACCCGCGACGAGTTGTTGTTCATTGCGAAGCTGGCGGAGGCGCATGACATCTTTGTGCTTACGGACGAAGTCTACGAGCACATCGTCTACGAGCCGCACCAGCACACGTATTTTGCGGCGTTGCCGGGAATGTTCGAGCGGACACTGTGTTGTAGTTCGCTGTCAAAAACATATTCGATGACCGGATGGCGGCTGGGATATGTGATCGCGTCACCGTTCGTGATCAATCAGGCGCGAAAAGTTCACGACTTCCTGACGGTGGGAGCGGCCGCGCCTTTGCAGGAAGCCGCTGTGACTGCACTGGAACTTCCGGACAGCTACTACAAGGAATTACGGACGCTCTACACGGAAAAGCGAGCAACTTTCCTGAAGTATCTGGATGAAGCCGGGCTCCAGTACAGCCAGCCACAAGGCGCGTACTACGTGATGATCGACATTTCGGAGTTTGGATGGAAGAGCGACGTGGCATTTTGTGAGTGGATGGCGCGCGAGGTTGGTGTTGCCGCAGTCCCCGGATCGAGCTTCTTTCACGAACCTGTGAACAATCTGATCCGGCTGCATTTTGCGAAACGCTCGGAAACCTTAGCCGCCGCAGGTGGGCGCCTGCTTACCATGAGGAGCAAGGCTGGAAGCGCTACTCACAACTCTCGCGAAGAGGCCAGGTCTTTTTAGGCTCGATTGCTTAGCGCACACCGCCCGATACCTACGGCTCATACAGAATGTGCGGTATCAAACGCATGGCGACGGGCAGCATCTTACATGAGCGTCCGGGAGCGCCAGCTTGCCCAGAATCTTCCAGATGTTCAGGCGGAACAAAGACCGCAAAATCCGGCGGAAAGCGGTATACATCGCGTTCAAAAAAGTTTTGGAAGCTGAGGTTATTCAGTTCCCTCGGAAGCGGAAAAAACCGCGAGTGGCTGGCTATCAAATCGCGCCCGAGGAACTTCCCGATTACGAGACGATCACGCGCTGGCTCAGACTGGCAGACGAACTGTTGGGTTCCGCCGGCCGGGATAGCAGCGATTACCAAGACAGTGACGATCGCAAAAAAGCGTAAATATCACGAAGGCAATGCTCGACATTTTTCTACTGATTGACTCCGCTCGAAAGCAATCCTCCATCGACAACCAACACCTGGCCGGTGACAAAACTTGCTGCGTCCGAGGCCAGGAACACTGCTGCGCCTCCTAGCTCATCCAGTTGGCCGAAACGATGCATGGGCGTGCGAAGTAAGAATTCGCGCCCCCGTTCGGTGCCATCGAGCAGAGCAGCGTTCAAATCGGTGCGGAAGACGCCGGGTGCGATGGCATTCACGCAAACACCTTTTGTTGCCCATTCGATCGCTAACGACTTGGTGAGAGATGCGACCGCGGCTTTGCTCGCGCAGTATGCGGTAACTTCGTAGAGCGCCAAAAAAGAGGCAACGGAAGCGATATTAATGATTCGCCCATAGGCCCGCTCGATCATGTGCCGCCCGAAAATACGGCAGGTGCGCATGGTGCCGGACAAATTGGTCTCCATGATCGCGTTCCAGTCGGACTCGGGAAAGTCGAGCGTAGGCATGCGTTTGGTTCGTCCGGCGGAGTTCACCAGAATGTGGACGCTGCCAAATTCGGCGGTGACTTTTCGCAGCAGAGTTTCGACGCTACTGTTTTCGGTGACATCGCAAACCTCGGCGAGAGATCGGCGGCCAAGCGCTTCAACTTCTGAGGCGGCAGCTCTGACCAGCTCAGTGCGACGTCCGGTGGGGACGACGTTGGCGCCAGCTTTCGCCAACGCTTTGGCAATGGCGAGCCCGATTCCGCTAGTTCCGCCGATGACGACGGCAGTTTTGTTGGCGAGATCGAGAAGAGGGTGACCCATAAGTGTGATTGCTAATGCGTCGAAATTATACCGTCAAGCCAGCGTGGCTGACATTGCCGTCCCGGGTGGTTCGGGCGGTGTTCTTTAGACGATAAAGAATTTCGCCCGCATGAGGAATGAGCTTAATTCCTTGGCTCTCGCGATTCTTCCAGTCTTCCAAATCGACGGTTCGGTAATCGAGATAGCCAAGGTTCAGTTCGCGGCACCGGGGCTCGGGAATTGAAGTCGCGAGGGTCACGTGAATACGTGGCTTCTCGGTCCGAGTTGCTGCATCATATGAACCCTGGCCATAAAGATGTATCGAGTGGGCAAGGATACCGCGCGGAATGTCGGCAAAACGCTTGGGCTGCTTTAGAAAATACTCGGCGCAGTGGTAGCCAACTTTATCGAGAAAGTTGCGATGGGAGTAGCTGGCTTCGGTAATATGTGGCGCGTAAAGAATTACTTCCCCGCCGTCTGCAATTGCGGGATCGGACTTATACATTCCCTTGGCGCCGGTCCAGAGGTCGGGGTACATTTCGGGGATCACCGCCAGCACGCGGCGGAACGGGCGATCGACCCACTGAATGTGGATTTGAGAGGAGTGCTCGGCGGCTGCTTTCCAAGCCTCTAGCGCTGAGCCGAAATAAATACCATCGACCTTTTCGCCTTTCAGCACCAACGCCAAGCACGCAACAGGAACCGGTACCTGTGAAGCCGCAACATTGATCAGCTCGCGGACCGGAGTGGCGCCCGTGCCAATGATGTTGTAACTGCCGAGCAGAGCTCCCAGCCAGTGAGTCTGGTGAATCATTTCGCCGGTGCTTACGCCGGGGAACAGATATTTATTTCCTCCGGAGAACCCGACCACCTCGTGCGGAAACACGGGCCCGCAAATCAAAACCTGGTCGTAATCGAAGAGCAGGCGATTGATTTGTATGCGGATCGGTTCTGAGAGCACACCGCCTGAAATTCGAGTGACATCAGAGGCGGGAATGATGCCGATCTCGGCGAACGTGTCGGGAACGTCCCAGCGGTGATTGAAGACGCGGGCATTCTCGCACATTCCATTCGCGACGGGGCGCCCCAATAATCGGGTGAGTTGCCCCTCATCCATATGCGCGTGCGTTCCGAGCGCAACCAAATAATCGCAGGCGGAGGCTTGGGCGCCGATTTCCGCCTGTAGGAGTTCGAACATCAGCGGCATCGGCATGGTGCGCGTGCCATCAGGAACAATGACGAGAACGCGTTTGCTCTTGATTGAAAGCTGTGATGCCGCTTCGGAAACGAATCGTCTGACATCATTACGAGTCAGATTTTCCCCGGAAGCGCGTTTGCTCAGCGTGTTCATTTTTAAGTGCGACTAAAATTCCGGCTGAAATGCCTTGGCTTCCGCAAGCGTAATGCGGCGCTTCCCCCGATAAGACAAGTTTGACATATGGGCCACCACAGCCGTGCGATAACCCAGTTCTACAGGAGCATTTGGAGTTTTGCGGCTGCGGATGCAATCGATCCAGTTTGCCATGTGGCTTGGGGTTGGGCTTTCGCCGGTGAGCGCCGTGCCTTCTGGACGATTGAGCTTTTCGGGATAGTAGTGGACCTGTTCTTCTGATTCTCCGCGGACCATGTCAGTGGCGCCGGCGATGTATTCGATGGTCCCGTCGCTGCCCAATATCTTCTGTCCGAGTCCATAACACCGATTGCTGAATGTAGATTGCCAGGTCACGACGAGATCATTAGGGAAATCAAGCGTGACTGCTATGGTGTCGGGGACCTCGCGGCCGTCTTTAACAGAAAAGACTCCGCCCGACATGTAGGCAGCACTGGGTAGAGGAAGATCGAGCGCGCCCATGATCCACGCCATTTGGTGGATCATATTTTCCGTGACGTTTCCGCCGGAGAACATCCAGTACAGACGCCAATTCATGAATCTGTAGGCGTCGAAACCCTTGTCGGGCCGGCCATTCAGAAAGGCCGTCCAACCTACGTTCTGAGGGGTGCAATCGGCGGCGGGCTGGCGGACCCACTGGCCCTGGCCTTGAGGAGTGTTGCGGCCCATCCAGGAATCAACCTGTGTGACCTTGCCGATGATTCCGTCCGAGATCCATTTTCTTGCATCGACGTACGGGCCGCCGCTCTGGTGTTGCAGACCGATTTGAACTACGCGATCGGACTTGCGGGCAGCTTCCAGACATTTCTCGGCTTCGGGAATTGACCACGTCATAGTTTTTTCGGCGTAAAGATCCTTCCCGGCGGCGAGCGTGTCCTGAAAATGAAGGGCGTGAATGTGTAACGGAGTAGCGACCAGGACGCCGTCGACGTCTTTCATGTCCAGGACACGGCGATAGTCGCCGAAGGTTTGGATGCCGGGAGCGATTTTCTTCGCCTCGTCGAAACGGCGAGTGTAAACGTCGGCGATGGCGACGACTTGAACGCCGGGAACTGCGACCACTTGTTTCAGTAATTCCTGGCCGCGTGCCCCCGCGCCGATCATAGCAACGCGAACCCGATCATTGGCACCGAGAACGCCCGCGGCGAATTTGGGAGTGAGAAATGCGGCGCTTACGGCTGCGGTTTTCTTGAGGAAGTCACGTCGAGTGTTCTCGGTCATGCGAAACTCCTTGCGGTAGTCACCGTGCGCGCGTGCAGAGTCCTTCGTGGAGATCAACTCCCGCCAGAAAGATCCGCACGAGCGCACAGATATTCTGCCACGAACCGCAGGGATTTACGCGCGCCCTCGTCCTGCAGCGGTTTTGCATACGACTTTATCCAGCTGGCGGAATTCATCGTGAGCAGCAAGTCCAGCTCAGGGCAGGCTGTCGAGAAACATATAGATCGAAGCAATGCGACCGTTCCGGGATGCGTTGCTTTTATCACACCAGCAATACGATCAATCTCGTCTCGGCCTCGGTAAACGCCTCCGTTGGGATCGTAGAACACACCGTCCTCATTCCAGATGTCGTCGATTGCAGCGCGCCGGCGCACGGGGTCAATTTCGCCAAACACATCGCTCAAATTACGAAGCGCAAGGTCGATATGCTGGGGGACATAACTTGTCTCCTCTCGTAATCACATCCCGAAGCAGGGATCGTACTCGCTGTCTAGATCACGCGTCCAAGGAAAGTTGCAGCAAGACGCGGTGCGCTGATTGTTCAAATCACAACCCGTTGTGAGTGTAATGGCGATTAACAACAACTATCCTCGTCCACTGTGCAGAATTGACCATTTTTCTTCTTCGCATTGCTGCATCATCGTCAACCATGAAAGCCAAGAAGCCTACTCTCAACCTTGGCGTGGGCTTTTCCTTATACGACAGGCGAAGTCCGCTGGCTCTACGTCGGTGAGCGTTGCTCCAAGTGCGACATTTTGGGCTGCTTTGCGGGATGGAAGGTCGCCTACTCCCCTTCCAAAGGACTCCTCGAACAGGTATGACACTCCCTGCTAAAGTGAGCATGAAAACCGTCTTCGAAGAAATTGTTATCGTCATCTTCGTGATCGCAGTCTATGATGCCCTGCCTGCCGGAATCATCGCTGGCTGGATTCGCTGGTTGAGACTTGGTTCGTAAAACCGCCTGATCTGTTTACTGATGTATAACTTCCGGTTAGGCGACAAACCAAGCACACCCTATTCCCGGCCCTTTTCTGCGTTTCGCGGTACTAATCTCAAATGTGCGCGATCTCTATAATCGGCCCATGACCAATCATGGCCAAAAATACTTCTGGCTCACGGCGGTAGCTCTGCTCGTAATTCAAGCGACACTGGCGCTGACGATGGTGCATCGAGAGTCGCTTACCTTTGATGAAGGCGATCACATG
>Ga0073928_10004127_pt1 | contig 21930 bp, 14 predicted proteins | sample PaiPotPPA55metaG_FD_76969 | JGI IMG/M metagenome (GOLD analysis project Ga0073928, IMG submission 76969) | Iron sulfur acid spring bacterial and archeal communities from Banff, Canada, to study Microbial Dark Matter (Phase II) - Paint Pots PPA... ...
AGCGGGGGACCGTCAGAGTGCAACCAGTTCGGGCTGCTCGACATCGGTCACATCAGCATCCTGCGCCACCTGCTCCGCGCCCCCGTGGCCCTGCTGCCCGCTGTGCGGAAGCAGGAAGACCAGGACGAAGGAGAGGGCGGTCAGGCCGAGCGCGATCCAGCCGATCAGCGTCGCCGCGTGTACGGCGGGGGCGGCGGCCGAGGCTGCGTGGGTGCCGAAGGCGTTGAAGAACACGGTTCCGAGGACGGCCACGCCGAGCGCCGCGCCGAACTGCTGGACGCACTCGAGGACGCCCGAGGCGGAGCCGAGCTGGTGCATCTGGACGTCGCCGAGGATCAGGTCGAACAGCGGGACGAAGATCGCTCCCATGCCCAGGCCGTATACCGCCAGGGGCGCGGCCAGGTCCCAGCCGCTCACTCCGGCACCGGTCTGGCCGAGGACGAGCAGGAAGCCCACGATGCCCACGGCCATCACGGCGAGCCCGAGGTGCAGGATGTGGCGGCCGAGCTTGACGCCGACGGTGGCGCTGAGCGCGGAGCCGACGAACGCGCCGCCGGCCATGGCCGTGGCGGTCAGGCTGGCGTGCATCGCGCTGTAGCCGAGGCCCAACTGCAGGAACAGGCCGAAGCTGAGCGAGAAGCCGACGACCACGCCGAAGAAGGCGAGGATGAACACGAGCCCCGAGGAGTACGAGCGGCTGCGGAAGACGTCGAGGTCGATCAGGGGGCTGCCACCGCGCCGGGCGAGCGAGCGCTGCCGCAGGGCGAACAGGGCGAGCACCGGCACGCTCGCGGCCATCAGCGCCACGGACCAGGTGGGCCAACCGGACTCGCGTCCCTCGATCAGCGGATAGATCAGCATCGTCATCGCGCCGCCGCCGAGCAGGGCACCGAACAGGTCGAGCCGGCCGCGGACGGTGGGGGCGGCGGTGGGCAGCACGCGACGGCCGACAACCACCGTGTAGCCGCCGAACACCAGGTTGATCAGGAAGACCGCGCGCCAGCCGGTACCGAAGAAGTTCGCGTTGACCAGGGCGCCGGCGACGACCGGACCGAGGATCGTGGACAGGCCGATGGCCGGGCCGAAGATGGCGAAGGCCTTGCTCAGCTCCTTGCCCGGGAAGATCTCCTTGAGCAGCCCGAAGCTCTGCGGCACCATCATTGCCGCGCACAGGCCCTGGATCGCACGAGCCGCGATGAGCGAGGACGGGGACCAGGCGAAGGCACAGGCGACCGAGGCCGCGGTGAAGGCGACCGCCGAACCGAGCAGCATCCGGCGCCGGCCGTACATGTCACCGAGCCGACCGCCGACCAGCAGGCCGGAGGCGAGCGCGAGGGTGTAGGCGGCGGCGAACCACTGCAGCGCCGCGGTGCTGCCGCCGAGCGACCGGTGGATCGAGGGACCGGCGATGTTCAGCACCGTGGAGTCGAGCAGGTCCATCAGGGTGGCGGCGAGGAGCGCGCTCAGTCCCAGCCACTTGCGGGGGTTCGGGGTCGTTGTCGTCATGAGTCCAAGGTAGGCAGCCATTAGGAAAGGTTGGTTCCTGATAGTGCGGCACACTGGAAAACATGTTGGAGACCTCGGCACGACTGCTGCGTCTGCTCTCGCTTTTGCAGACCCCTCGCGAGTGGACCGGACCTCAGCTGGCCGAACGGCTCAGCGTGAGCACCAGGACGGTGCGCAACGACGTCGAGCGGCTGCGGAACCTCGGCTACCCGGTGGACGCGACTCGTGGCGCGGTCGGCGGCTATCGTCTCGGCGCCGGCGCACAGTTGCCGCCGCTGTTGCTGGACGACGAGGAGGCTGTCGCCGTGGCAGTCGGGCTGCGAACGGCCGCCTCGGGCTCGATCTCAGGGGTCGAGGAGACCTCGCTGCGCGCGCTCGCCAAGGTGGAGCAGGTGCTTCCCTCACGACTGCGGCGGCGGGTCAACGCGCTCCAGACCTATGTGGCGTCCGTCGCACCCACCTCGACCGGGCCGCGGGTGGACGCTACCGTGCTTACCGAGCTGACGGCAGCATGCCGCGACCGCGAACTGCTGCGGTTCGACTACGAGGACCGGAGCAAGAGCGGCAGCCGGCGCATCGTCGAGCCGTACGGCCTGGTCAACTGGGGACGCCGCTGGTACCTCGTGGCCTGGGACCGCGGCCGGGAGGACTGGCGCAACTTCCGGGTGGACCGGATGACGCCGAAGTTCCCGGCAGGGCCCAAGTTCCAGCCACGCGAACTGCCGGATACGGATCTTGCGAGGTACGTCTCCGAGCGGGTGTCCTCCGCCCCGTGGCGGGTGACCGCCCAGATCACGGTGCACGCGCCCGCCGCGATCGTGGCCGAACGCATCCCGAGCTTCGTCGGCACGATCGAGAGCATCGACGCCGAGACCTGTGTGCTGAGCACGGGGAACGAGAACGCGGAGATGCTCGCCGTCTACCTCGGCATGATCGGCTTCGATTTCAGCGTGACCGAGCCGCCGGAACTGGTCGCGGCCGTGCGCAAGCTCGCGGAGCGCTACGCCAAGGCCGCGCCGACTTCGTCGCCGTAACCCGCCGTGCACCCCCGCTACACCCGAGGGGTTGACACGGGAATCTTAAGCTATATCGTGTCCGATTAACGCGATATAGCGTGACCGGAAGGGGGCCGCCGTGACCGAATCCACGGCCAGGGAACGCCTCGCGATCGACGCGAGGGACTTGGTGAAAACCTATAAAGGCGAGGTCCAGGCGGTCCGGGGGGTGAGTCTGCGGATCCCCGCGGGCACCGTCTTCGGACTGCTCGGCCCGAACGGCGCGGGCAAGTCCACGATCGTCAAGATGCTCACCACGCTCTCGGCGCCGACCGGCGGGACGGCGAGCGTGGCCGGGTACGACATCGTCCGCCAACAGAAGCAGGTACGCCGGTCGATAGGCTGCGTCGCGCAGAACTCCGGCGTGGACGTGCAGGCCACCGGCCGGGAGAACCTGCTGTTGCAGGGCCGGGTCTACGGGATGCGCGGGGCCGAGTTGGACAAGCGCGTCGACGAACTGCTGCTCCGCTTCGGACTCGCCGACGTCGGCAGGCGCTTCGTCAAGACCTACTCCGGCGGCATGAAGCGCAAGCTCGACGTGGCGCTCGGCCTGGTGCACTCGCCGCAGGTGCTCTTCCTCGACGAGCCGACCACCGGGCTCGATCCGGAGGCGCGCGCCGAGATGTGGGAGCAGATCCGCGAGCTGGCCTGGGACCAGGGCCTGACCATCCTGCTGACGACGCATTACCTGGAGGAGGCCGACCAGCTCGCACGCTCGCTGGCGATCGTGGACCAAGGCCGGATCATCACCGAGGGCAGCCCGGACGAGCTCAAGGCCGAGCTGAACGGCGACGCCGTCACGCTGGAGCTGTCCGCCGGCACAGACACGGATGCAGCTAAGGCTGTAGCGGTAGACCGCCAACTGCTGACCGACGTCACCATCGACGGGCTGGTCCTACGCGGCCGCAGCGCGGACGGCGCGGCTGCCGTTCCGTCGCTGCTCGCCGCACTGGAATCCGTCGAGATCAAGGTGTCCTCGGTCACCGTCGCGCGGCCCTCGCTCGACGACGTCTACCTGCGGCACACCGGCCGCTCGTTCACCGCGGCCGAGGAGGCCGCCGCCAAGTCCGTGAAGGCTGAGCAGGAGAAGAAGGGGGACCAGCGATGACCGCCCTGTCCGATACCTGGTACATGACCGGACGCGCGTACCGGGCCTTCCTGCGCCAGCCGATGTACGTGGCCTTCACGCTGATCCAGCCGATGATCTGGCTGCTGCTCTTCGGGCAGCTGTTCAAATCGGTGACCGAGATCCCGGGCTTCGGCGCGTCCAATTACGAGACGTACCTGGTGCCCTCGATCGTCGTCATGTCCGGCTTCTTCGGCGCGGGCTGGGGAGGCATGGCGATCCTGGACGACCTGACCCGCGGCGTGCTGGACCGCTTCCTGGTCTCCCCGGTGAATCGCTCGTCGCTGATCCTGGGCCGACTCATCGTGCAGGTGCTCTCGATCGTCATCCAGGCGGTCATCATCCTGCTGTTCGGCGCGGCGGTCGGCGCCAGCTACCACCACATCGTGGTCGGTGTACTGGTGCTGATGGTGGCAACGAACCTGTTGGCGACGGCGATCGGCGCTCTCTCCTACGGCCTGGCGCTGCTGGTGCGCCGCGAGGAGTCGATCATCGCGGCGTCCAATTTCATCCTGATGCCCCTTCAGTTCATGTCCACGGGCTTCATGGCACTGATCCTGATGCCGCATTGGATGCAGGACATCACGAAGTTCAACCCGGTGAACTGGACGCTGGTAGCCGGACGCGGCGCGCTCGGCGAGAGACCGAACTGGGGGCCGATCTTCGAGAACCTGGGCTACCTCGCGGTGCTCATGGTGTTCTGTGCCTGGGTCTCGACGCGCGCGTTCCGCAGCTACCAGCGATCCATGTGATTGCTGTGACTATTGCTCAGCTAACTCGGTCTACTCGGCGATAGGCAGCCGGGCGCCGTCGCGCAGGAACAGCGGGATCTGGTCGAGGGGTGCGGGGACGGTCACGATCTGGCCGCCTTCGTACTCCTCGCCGGTCCAGGCGTCGCGCCAGGTGGCGCCCTTGGGCAGGTACACGTCCCTGGTGCGGGCGTCGGCTTCGAGCACCGGCGCGACGAGGAGGTCGCGGCCGAACAGGTAGGCGTCGTCGACGGTCCAGGACTTGGGGTCTTCCGGGAACTCGAGCAGCAGGGGACGCATGGGGGTAAGGCCGGTCTCGTGCGCCTCACGCATGACCTCGAGCACGTACGGCTTGATCCGCTCGCGCAGCGCGATGTACGCGGCCATGATTTCGTACGCCTCCTCGCCGTACGACCAGATCTCGTTCGGTCCGCCGGTCACCTTCGTCGAGAACGCCTCGGCCGGCTCACGGAAACCGTGCAGGCGGAAGATCGGGCTGAAGGCGCCGAACTGGAACCAGCGCACGATGACCTCGCGGTACTCGGGCGAGGAGGGGTCGCCGCCGTGGAAGCCGCCGATGTCGGTGTTCCACCAGGGCATTCCGCTGAGCGCGGTGTTCAGACCGGCCGCGATCTGCTTGCGGAAGGTGGCGAAGTCGGTCTGGATGTCGCCGGACCACAGGATCGCGCCGTAACGCTGGGAGCCCGCCCAGGCCGACCGGTTGAGGGTGACCACGTGCTCGTGGCCCGCGGCATGCATGCCCTCGTAGAACATGCGCGAGTTCTCGCGCGGGTACAGGTTGCCGACCTCGAGGCCGGGGCCCGCGTGGTAGCGGAGGTTGGCCGGATAGCCGGGCTTGAGCTCGGGCTCGCAGGCGTCGGCCCAGAAGATCTCGATGCCCTTGTCCAGGTAGGTCTCGCGCACCTTGGACCAGACGAATTCGCGCGCCTTGGGGTTGGTGGCGTCGTAGAAAGCGACCTGTACCGTCTTGTCCACGCCCTTGTCCGGCCAGTCGGCGTGTGCGACGGGGCCGAACTCGGTGCCGACGAGCAGGCCGCGGCGCTCCATCTCGGCGTGGTACTCCGAGAGCGGGCTGACGGACGGCCAGACGGAGACCATCAGCTTCGTGCCGTAGGTCGCGAGCTCGGCGACCGCGGCTTCCGGGTCCGGCCACTCGGCCGGGTCGAAGCGCCACTCGCCGAGGTGCGTCCAGTGGAAGAAGTCGGCGACGATCACGTCGAGGGGCACACCGCGCCGGTGGTACTCGCGGGCCACCTCGAGCAGCTCCTCCTGCGAGCGGTAGCGCAGTTTGCACTGCCAGAATCCGGCGGCCCACTCCGGCAACTGCGGAACGTGCCCGGTGGCGTCGGCGTAAGCGCGCTGAATGCTCGCCGGGTCTCCGGCAGTGATCCAGTAGTCGAGCTGGCGGGCGCTGTCGGCGACCCAGCGGGTGCCGTTGACCGCGAGCTCGACCCGGCCGATCGCGGGGTTGTTCCACAGGAAGCCGTATCCCCGCGAGGAGACCATGAAAGGGATGGAGACCTCGGAGTTGCGCTGGACGAGCTCGATCACAGCGCCCTTCTGGTCGAACATGCCGTGCTGGTGCTGGCCGAGGCCGTAGAGCTTCTCTTCCGGGTACGCCGCGAAGCGCTGCTCGAGCCGCGCGTAGCCGTTGCCGTGCGCGGTGCGCAGCCGCGGGCCGGGCCACCAGAAGTGCGCATCCTGCTCGGAGACGAGCTCGGTTCCGTCATCCGAGCGGCTGTAGACGATCCGGCCGGTGAGGCTGACGGTGGCGGTCACGTCGCCGTTGACGATCGTGGCGCTGCGCCCGGCTATCTGCACCTCCGGGTGCACCGCGCCGGCGGCCGATTCGGCCGGTGCGAGCAGCGCGCCGGGCAGTCCTTCGAGGACGGGACCGCCGACCTTGGCGCGCACGCGCAGCGAGTGCGCGCCCCACGCCTCGATGCGCAAGGTCTCCTGGCGACCGGTCCATTCGAGCGCGGGGACGCCGTCGACGGACCGGACCGAGAATTCGCCCTCTTCGTGGGCGAGCGACGCTAGGGGGGATTCCTCGGGCATGGCGGCAGGGCCTTTCCTGAAAAAAGGTGCAGGTGCATACGGCGCGGCGCTCGGGCGCAGCGAGGTCGATGGCTGGTGGCTTGACTGGATATTGAGATGTGAGATGCGGATCCGGAGTCCAGAGGGAGTCCGGGATCCGGCGCTACGCCCTCGGGCCCGGGGCCGGGGCGCTGGAATCGCGCACGGTGAGACTCGGCGGCAGGAGCGTGGTCTGCGCGTCCTGGCCGTCCGCGGAGTCGCCGAGCTGGGCCATGGCGAGGCGCACCGCGGTCCGGCCCATCTGCTCGGCCGGGATCGAGACGCTGGTGAGCCGGGGCGACGCCTGCAGCGCGACCTGGTCGGGGCAGATAGCCACCACGCTGGTGTCCTCGGGCACGGCCCGGCCGGACAGTCTCAGCAGGCTGAGCAGCGGGGCGATCGCCGCCTCGTTCTGCACCACGAAGCCGGTGGTGCCGGGACGCTCCTCGGTGATCCGGGCGAGCACCCCCGCGGTGGATTCGTAGGTGCCCTCGCAGGAGCGGTGCACCGCCCGGACGCCGAGTTCGGCGGCCGCGCGCTGGAAGCCGCTGAGGGTGCGCGCCGCGAAGGTGGTGTTGCGCTTGTAGACGCCCTCCCCCTCGCCGATCAGCGCGATGTCGCGGTGGCCGAGTCCGGCGAGGTGCTCGACGCACGCGGCGCCGGTGGCCTCGAAGTCGAGGTCCACGCAGGCCAGGCCGGCCGGGTCGGCGGGCAGGCCGATGAGTACGGCCGGAGTCTCGGTCTCCCGCAGCACCGGGATCCGGTCGTCCTCGAGCTCGACGTCCATGACGATCATCGCGTCGGCCAGGCCGCTGCCGGCCACCCGGCGCACCCCCGCCGTGCCCTCGTCCTTGGTGAGCAGGAGCACGTCCTGCCCGAACTCGCGCGCCTCGGTGGTCACGGCCATCGCGATCTCCATGATCACCGGCACGTACATGTCGCTGCGCAGCGGGATCATCAGGGCGAGGATGTTGGAGCGGTTCGAGGCAAGCGCCCGGGCACCCGCGTGCGGGTGGTAGCCCAGAGACTCGATCGCGGCCTCCACCTTGCGTCGCGTCTCATCCGAGATGGAGCGCTTGCGCGAGAGCACGTACGACACCGTGGACGGCGAGACTCCCGCCTGGCGGGCCACTTCGGCCAGGGTCACCATTTGCTGCGACGTCCTTATCGGGTGGTCGGGGCGAGGGGGCGGGCGGAGTGGTGGTGAAGCGCTTCGACAATGTGCCGCGCCACTGCGCCGCCCTCCCTATTCATCGAACATGAGAAGCGTAGACCGCGCACGTGAAGAATGTCTAGGCTGCTTATCGAAGCGCTTCGACACAAGTTTCCCGATCCGCGGCCTTGGAACCAAAGCATGTCTACACCACTCTCCTTCCTGACGCGCGCTTTCCCGCGCTGCGGATCTCCGCCTCGCGGGTGCGATGGTCGAATAGGAACACCTTTTCGCCACGGCGCACGGCCTCGACACCCGCGGGCAGGTCCGGCAGCACGGGGTCGGCGCCGGCCTCGGCCGCGATCCGCCGCAGCAGCCTGCCGAGCGCGTCCGGCTGCGGCAGGGTCGCGACGTACCAAGCGACTCCGTTCCCGTGCCGGTTCGCCAGCACCGCCGGCTGGCCGTCCAGCGGCCCGCCCTCGATGCTCGCGACGACATCCGCGCTCGTGCCGGCCAGGTCGAACCATTCGGCCCAGGTACCCGCCGTGAACGCGCCGAGCTCCGCCGACCGGACCTGCAGCCGCACATCGTCTTCGAGCGGCCAGTACTCCTCGATCCGGATGCCGAGCAGCGTTCCGAGCGACGCCGGGTAGCCGCCGAGGCGCACGCGCTCGTCTTCGTCCGTCACGCCGGTGAACGGGCCGACGACCAGTGTGCCGCCCGCTTCGGTGTAGCGCTCGAAATTGCGGCCGGCGGCGTCGGTGATCTGGTAGAGATTCGGCACGAGGACGAGCTTGTACCGGCCCAGATCCCCCTCCGCGGGCACGAAATCGCAGGTGATGTTCGCCTGCCAGAGCTGCTTGTAGTACTCGTAGATCCGGTCGACGTAGGTGAAGCCGTCATGCGGCTGGTGGTCCGACTCGACCGCGCGCCAGGCGTCCCAGTCGAGCACGATCGCGACGTCTGCCGCCACGTCGGTGCCCAGGACGTCGCTCAGACTCTCGAGTTCCTTGCCGAGCGCGCACACCTCGCGGAACACCCGGGAATTCGCGCCGGCGTGCGGGACCATCCCGCTGTGCGTCCGCTCGGCGCCCTGCTTCGAGGCGCGCCACTGGAATTGCAGCACCCCGTCGGCGCCACGCGCGATCGCCTGGAGCGACCAGAGCCGGTAGAGACCGGGCGGCTTGGGCGTCGCGACCGGCCGCCACCCGACTCCGCCGGTGCTCTGCTCCATCATGATCCAGCCGCCGCCGCGCGACTCGTAGCCGAGTGAGCGGGTCAGGTCCTGCGAGAACGCGCTCCAGCACGCGCCGAAGGGATCATTGGGATCCGGATACGAGTCGAGCGCGGCGAAGTCCTCTTCGCGCACCCACCTCCACGAATCGGTGCCCTTGTAGAAGCCCATGAAGTTGGTGACGACGGGGACCTCGGGGTTGCGCGCGGCGACGATGTCGCGTTCCGCCTTGAATCCCTCGAGCAGCAGATCCGAGGCGAAGCGCTGGTAGTCCTGCTCCTGCATCGGGTTGATGACGTACTGGACCTTGCGCGGCGGGATCACCTCGTCCCACTCGCCGTAGCGCTGGCTCCAGAAGCTGGTCCCCCAGGCCTCGTTCAGGCCGTCCAGGTCCCGGTACTTCTGCTGCAGCCAGAGCCGGAACGCGCCCGCGCAGCCGTCGCAGTAGCAGACCGTCCCGAACTCGTTGCCGATGTGCCACATCCGCAGCGCCGGGTGGTGCGCGTACCGGTCGGCGAGCTTCTCGCTGATCGCGTTCGCGAAGCGGCGGAAGACCTTGGCGGACGGGCAGTACGCGTTGCGCGAGCCGTACGTCCGCACCGTCCGGTCCTTGTCCTGCGGCGAGGTCTCGGGCCAGCGGCGGTGCATCCACGGCGGCGCGCTCGCGGTCGGCGTGGCCAGGGCCACGCCGATCCCGTTCGCGTGCAACAGTTCGAGGATCTCGTCCAGCCAGCCGAAGTCGTATTCGCCCGGCCTCGGCTCCAGCAGGGCCCAGGAGAAGACCCCGACCGTGGCCAGGTTCACCCCGGCCTCCCGCATCAGCCGGACGTCCTCGTCCCAGACCTCACGCGGCCACTGCTCGGGGTTGTAGTCGCCGCCGAACAGCAGCCGGCCGCGCGTGGCATCGTGCAAAGAAGGCATCTGATACACCGGTTCCGTCTGGTTCTCAGTTCTGGCCGGCCACGTCGATCGTCTGGATACCGCGGCCGTTGGTGCCGAGGTACACGCGACCGAAGTGGTCGGGATCGCCGACGATCGTCGGGATCCAGCCGAAGTTCTGCCGACTGCTGTTGATCTTCGTCCAGTGTCGGCCGGCGTCCGTGGACATGTAGAAGCCGGTGACGCTGTTCACGGTGCCCACCAGGTAGAGCGTCCGGTAGGGCGAGCCCGGCGCCGCCGCGCCTTCGCCGACCGCGTCGGCCGCGGACAGCTGCGCGCTGCTGACCGCCGACCACGTCGTGCCGCCGTCGGTCGAGTGCAGCAGACCGCCGGTCTGCGCGGCGAAGTAGAGCTCTCCGGCGTGACCGGAGACCGCGAGCAACTGGTCGTTGCTCGCCGCGGTCAGCCCGGTCGCGGCCTCGGCGAAGGACTTGCCGGCGTCAGTGCTCCTGTACAGCACGCCGGTCGAGGAGTCGATCGCGTAGAACACGCTCGGATCCACCGAATCCGCGACCGGGGCGATGCCGCTGGGCAGCCCGGTGACGGCCGTCCACGTCGTGCCCTTGTCCGTCGAGTAGACCGCGCTGGTGCCGTCGGCCGGGTTCCAGACGATGGAGCCGCCGTCGGCCGCGACGGCCACCTGGCCCTGGCCCCAGCTCATCGTGCTCGGCGTCGTGGCGAACTGCGTCCACGTCTTCCCGCCGTCGGTCGAGTACTGGCCGGCCGGCTTGCTCGAGCCGTTCTCGCCGACGAACGCGATCAGGTTCCCGCTCGCGTCCTGCCCGATCCCGGAGCCGGTGCCGTACGTCGTGTCGAAGGTGTCCGTCGGCGACTGGGTGAGCGAGGTGTGGCAGAAGCCGCCGAGGTCACCGAGCGCGCTGATCACCTTGCAGTCACTCGGGCCGTTCGGCACCAGCAGTGCCTTGACGGAGGTCTCCTCGATTCCCTTCGACGCGGTGGCCGAGAAGTTCACCGTGCCGCCGCTGGAGATCGCGCCCATGTCGTACGTGCCGTACAGCGTCGCGCCGGTGCCGTAGACGACGTGGTTCGAGTCGAACGGGTCGACGGCGATCGTACCTATCCACCAGCCGAACTTCGGCGTGGCGCCCCAGTTGAGGTACGGCTCGTAAGAAGTGTTGAGCGAGGTCGAGGCGGAGACGTCGGCCCAGGTCGTGCCGCCGTCCGTGGAGCGGTAGATCGTGTCGACGGGGCTCCAGCGGTCGTTCGTCGAGACGTAGACCGTGTCCGGGTGGTTCGGGTCGATCGCGAGTCCGTCGTAGCCCCACCAGTTCGACGAGTCGAGCGGAGTGATGTCCGTGGCGGTGCCGGCGGCGAACTTGTACAGCTTGCCGGTGCCCATCCAGTACGGACCGGTGTACTGGTCGTAGACGACATACATCGTGCCGTCACTGGAGAACTGCGCCTTGATCGGAATCGTGCCGGGACCGCCGGTCACGGTGCTCCAGGTTGCTCCGCCGTCAGTGGTCTCATACAGCTTGCTGGTGTCCGCGTCGCCGACGACGATGTGCTGCGTCGGCGTGCCGAGGTGTTTCTCGCTCTGGTCGAAGGTGACGAACTGCAGGCCGGACGCCGAGTTCGAGCCGGCGTCCGGGAACGCCGCGTCCTTGGCCCAGGTCGTCCCGCCGTCGGTGGACTTCCACAGACCGTCGTTCTCCGTGCCGTAGTACAGGATGTTGTCGTCGTTCGGGTCGACGACGAGCCGCTCGCCGGAGTCGCGCCCCTGGTCGTTCGAACCGATCTCGAACGGCACCGAGAACGTGTGCCAGGTCTTTCCGTAGTCGTCGGAGCTGAGGATCGCCGACGGCTGCGCGTCGTTCCAGCTGTACGCGTACTGGCCCACGGCGGCCCACACCCGGTTCGGGTGGATCGGGTCCGTGGCCACCGAGTCGACGCCGAGCTCGTTCCAGTTCTGAAACGTGGTGGAGTCCAGTAGCGGGATCCACGTCTGGTTCAAGGCGTTCCAGCGGTACAGGCCGCCGATGTCGGTACGCAGGTAGGCGAGGCCCGGCTGGGTCGGGTTGTAGACGACGCCGGTGACGAAGCCGCCGGCGCCGATGGTCACGTTGTTCCAGACGTACCTGCCGCCCGCTGCCGATGCAGCGGAGGCGACTGGGGCCGCGATGAGGGGCGCGGCAAGCAGAGCCGCGGCCGCGCAGCCGCGCAGAGCCCTCTTCTTCGAGGTGCGCATAGTGGTTATTTGTCCTCTCAGCCCTTGATGGCGCCGGTGAGCATGCCCTTGGTGAAGTGCTTCTGGACGAACGGGTAGAAGATGAGGATCGGAATGAGCGTCAGCACGACCACACACATCTGCAGCGAGAGCGGGGCCGGCTGGTCAACGCCCGCGAACGTGGTCGCCGAGTTCTGGCCCGGCATCGTCGCGCCCTGGGACACGTACGTGTAGAGCACGTACTGCAGCGGCCACTTCGGGCTGTCGGCCGGCATGTAGAGCATCACGTTGAAGAACGAGCTCCAGTAGCCGACCGCGTAGAACAGCGCCATGACCGCGTTGACCGCCTTGGAGGTGGGCAGCACGATGGACCACAGGATGCGCCACTCGCTCGCGCCGTCCAGCTTCGCGGCCTCGATCAGCTCGTTCGCGGTGTTCATGTAGAACGCCCGCAGGATCAGGATGTTGAACGCGGAGACCGAGCTGGGCAGGATCAGCGCCCAGTACTGGTCGTAGCCGTGGAAGATGTCGGCGACGACGATGAAGCTCGGGATCAGGCCGACGCTGATGAACATGGTCGCGATGAGCAGCATCAGGACCGTGCGGTGGCCGTATGACCTGGCTCGGGACAGGCCGTAGGCGCACAGCACCGAGACGAACATGGAAACCGCCGTGCCGACGATGGTGATCCCGAGGCTGATCACCAGCGCCCGGGTGACCACTCCGCCGGAGAGCATCTCGCGATACGCGTTGAGGGTGAGCCCGTGCGGCACGATGACGATGCCGCCGGCGAGGTTCACCGAGCTCTGCGGGGAAAGACTGGTGATCACTACACAGTAGACCGGGAAGACGACGACCAGCACGACGGCCATCAGTGTTGCGCTCTTGCTCACCTGGCCTGCAGCGGAGGACTTCTCCTCCCACACTGGCCGCCGGTTCGCGGGCTTGTGCGGCTTCGGCTTCGCGCTCCGGCTACGGAAGGACAGTGCGGTGCTCATTTACTTCCCCTGTAAAGTCCGTCTTCGCCGAAGAGATGGGCGACCTTGTTCGCACCGAGGACCAGCAGCAGCGAGACGACCGTCTTGAACAGACCTGCCGCGGCGCCGAGGCCGAAGTTGTTGGCGGCGATGCCGTAGTAGTACGAGTAGGTGTCGAGCACTTCGGAGGCGCCGGAACCGACCGCGAACCGCTGGATCAGGAACTGCTCGAAGCCGACGTTCAGTGCGTTGCCAAGGCGCAGGATGAGCAGCAGCACGATGACTCCGCGCATGCCCGGCAGGGTGATGTGCCAGGTCCGGCGCCAGCGGCTCGCGCCGTCGGCCGCCGCGGCCTCGTAGAGCGCCGGGTCGATGGTGGCGATCGCGGCCAGGAAGACGATGACCCCCCAGCCCGCCTCCTTCCACACGGCCTGCGCGGTGACCAGGTACTTGAAGGTGCCCGGGTCGCTCATGACGTTCCACGCGTTCATCCCGTGGCTCAGCAGCAGGTGGTTGAGCAGCCCGGCGCCGCCGAGCATCTGCTGGAAGAGCACGATCACCAGCACCCAGGAGAAGAAGTGCGGCAGGTAGACGATCGCCTGGACGAGCGCGCGCAGCTTGCTGTTGAGGACCGAGTTGAGCAGTATCGCCAGCGCGATCGGGATCGGGAAGAAGAGCACCAGCTGGACGAAGCTGAGCACCAGCGTGTTCTCGAGCGCGTGCCAGAAGTTCGGGTCCGCGAACAGCGCCTGGAAGTTCTGGATCCCGATCCACGTGCTCTGCCAGAAGCCGAGGATGTAGTCGTAGTACTCGAAGGCCGTGATGTTCCCGAACAGCGGCAGGTAGATGAACGCGAAGACGAGCAGCATGGCAGGGAGCGTCATGGCGAGCAGTCGCCAGTCCCGCCGGAACCGGGTCCACCGGCTTATCTTCCGCCGCGCGGTCGGCCGCTCCGGCTCGCTCGGCCCATCCGGCGGCGCGTCGGCGGATGGGGCGCCGCCGCGCACGGATATCGCTGACATCTGATAGCTCCTCGTTCTCGCTTCGCTGGTCCGTGAACAGCTCCGCGCCCGAGTGCGGCGGGCGCGGAGCCGGGATCAGGTGTCAGGACGCTCCGTTGCCGTACTTGTCGTAGACCTCGCTGGTGTACCAGTCGAGCATCTTCTGGCCGCCGGCGTTCTTCCAGTTCGTCAGCGCGGTGGTGAAGTCGCCGACCGTCTTGGTGCCGTAGGTCACCTGGTTCACGATGTCCACGACCTCGGCCATGCTGTACGCCGTCTGGTACTGCGAGGGCGTGGTGATGTTCATGTTCCAGAACGTCGGCTTGTACGCGTACTTCACCGAGTTGGCCATCCAGGCGCAGAACGCCGTGGTGATGGCCGAGGCGCCGAAGTTGGTGACCGCGGACTGCGGGGTGACCAGCTGCTGGTAGATCGCCTGGTTGGCCTCGTTGTTACCCTGCTTGGTGTACGTGGGGCCGGTCGAGGACATGGTGTAGTCCACGCCTTCGACGCCGTAGTTGATCAGGGTGTATTCATATGAGCCGAACGGCGCGGCAAGGTAGTTCGCGACCGACAGGATCTCCTCGATCTGGCTGGAGGAGAGGCTCTTGCTGAGGTAGCTGGTCATGCCGCTGGAGTTGCCGAGCGCGATGGTCGGGGTGCCGCCGTCAGCGGAGAAGAGCGGGAACGCGGCACGCAGGTAAGCGGGGTTCGCGCCGGTGCCCGAGGTGTTGTCCGCGAGGTCCCACGCACCGGAGCCGTCGGACTCGATGAGTGTCTTGCCCGACCAGAAGCGCTGCTTGGCGTCGTTGGTGTCACCGGCCGCCGCGCTCGGGTGCATGTATCCGGACTTGGCGACCTTGTAGGCGAAGGCGAGCGCGGCGGTGAACTCGTCCGTGTCGTAGGCGCTGACCACCTTGCCGCTCTTGATGACGAACTCGCCGGGACCGTTCGGCGGCGCCTTGAACATCTGCTGGATCGAGTACCAGAGGCCGTCGAACGCGTAGACGCCCGCGGCCTTGGAGGTCAGCTCGGCGCCGAGCGCGTACAGGGCGTCGGAGGAGGTGATCTGGGTCGGGTCTATGCCCTTGCTCTTGAAGACGTCCGAGCGGTAGTAGAGCAGCCCGGTGAACGTGTTGCCCGAGGTCCAGCACGGGAAGCCGTAGATCTTGTCCTCCCATGCGGCGGCCTGCCAGCCGCCGGTGGGGATCGCCGCGAGGTTCGGGTACTTGCGGATGTTCGAGCCCGACAGATGGGGCGTCAGGTCCGCGAATCGCGCCGTGGTGAGCTCTCCGGTGTTGGCGTTGCCGTTGTTCCAGCTCGGGATGTTGATCCAGTCAGGCAGCTTGTTGCCCGCGACCAGGGTCGGCAGCGTGGTGGCGTAGTTGTTGCCGTTCGCCGGGTTGACCGTCAGGTTCGTGCCGAGGGCCTTGTTCAGGGCCTGGTAGTAAGAATTGTTCGCAGTCGGGATGTTGCCCCACAGGGGGATGATCGCGCTGTAGGAGCCGCCCGAACCGGGAGTGGCGCTGACCGTCTTGACCAGGTTGGTCGGGTACTTGAGGAAGCCGGGGTCGGTGAGCGCGCCGTTGGCGCCGGTCACGGCCGGGATGTCCGGGGTGGGCCCGTCGGCCAGCGGCACGTAGTCGGGCAGGATCGCCGAAAGGCCCTTTGACGAGGAAACGCCGCCCTTGTTGGCCGCGGCGCTGCCACAGGCGGAAAGCAGCGGCATGGCGGCTATCGCGCCGGCGACACCCGCGGTGGCGCCCACGAAGCCACGTCGGGTGAATGCGGTGGAGCTCGGCATTGAACTCTCCAAGAGTGTGGGGTCGCGTCGGCCGACCCACGGGACCGGATCGTCGAAGCGCTTCAATATTGGCATGAGGCTAGGGCAGCATTTCGACTCAGGCAAGGGGCTCAAGTTACGGTTCGATTACGGGCGCGGCTCCCTTCGGTTCAACCGCCGCGACCCGCACGGGCCTCGGCCGGCGGCCTTAATCTCCGCACTGAGCTGCACATATAGCGATGACAGAGCTGATTCTCGGCAGGTTTCCGGCTCCCGAGGGTTGACATGAACCGGGTTCCGCTGGGACTTTCGAAGCGCTTCGATCAACAACCCCCGTCGAACCGCCCCGAGTGAGAGAGTTACCCCGTGACCCGCACCCCGGAAGAACAGGCCGCGGCGCTGCTGGCCGAGCTGACCGTGCCGGAGAAGATCGCCTTCCTGCACCAGCATCAGCCCGCCGTCGACCGGCTCGGTCTGGCGAAGTTCCACACGGGCTGCGAGGCCCTGCACGGGGTGGCCTGGATCGGCCGGGCCACGGTCTTCCCGCAGGCGGTCGGCCTCGGCGCCACCTGGGACCGCGACCTGCTGCGCCGGGTCGGCGAGGCGGTCTCCACCGAGGTGCGCGCGTTCAAGCAGGACACCGCGAACGCGCTGCAGCTGAGCGGCCAGTCCGAGAAGCCGCCGATGGTCTCGCTCAACGTGTGGGCGCCGGTGGTCAATCCCCTGCGGGACCCGCGTTGGGGGCGCAACGAGGAGGGTTACAGCGAGGATCCGTACGCCACCGCCGAGCTGGCCACGGCCTACTGCCGGGGATTGCGTGGCGAGCACCCGACGGTCTGGCGCACGACGCCGGTGCTCAAGCACTTCCTGGCGTACAACACCGAAACCGACCGCGACATCGTGGACGTGCGCGTACCCGAGCGCGTCCTGCACGAATACGAACTCCCTGCTTTCCGCGGCCCGATCGCCGCGGGCGTGGCCGCAGGGGTGATGCCCGGATACAACCTGACCAACGGAATCCCCAACCACGTGCACCCGCTGATCAACGATGCGCTGCGGGTATGGGACGCCGATCTCGCCGTCTGCTCCGACGCGCAGGCGCCGTCGAACCTGGTCGTACGGGAGAAGTTCTTCGCCACGCACACCGAATCGCACGCGGCCGCGCTCAAGGCCGGGGTCGACAGCTACACGGACAACAATGCCGAGACGCACCACACGATCGAGCGCTTCACCGAGGCGCTCAAGCTCGGCCTGATCACCGAGGACGACGTCGACGCGGCCGTACGACGCCTGCTGTTGCTGCGCGCCCGAGGAGGGGAGTTCGCGCCGGAAAGCGATCCGTACACCGGGATCCGCGCCGACGTGATCGACTGCGCCCAGCACCGCGAACTCGCCCGCGAGGCCGCACTGGCCTCGATTGTGCTGCTGAAGAACGAGAACGGCGCACTGCCACTGCCCGCGGACGACTCGGCGCCGGGCCGGATCGCGGTGATCGGGCATCTCGGCACGCGAGTCCTGACCGACTGGTACAGCGGCACGCTGCCTTACGCGGTGACGATCGCCGAAGGCCTTGCCGCGCAGGCCACGGGAGCCGAGATCACGACGGCGGACGGCGCGGACCTCGTGGTGCTGCGAGCCGAGGGCGGCATCGGCGAGTTCGGTCCGTTCCGGCACCAGGACTGGGGAACGAGCGTGCAGTGCCCGCTCCCGGTGCACACCCTGCAGTCCGTCGAAAACGACAAGTACCTGACGCTGACCGGTGACCAGGACACCGACGTCGAGGCGCGCTCTGGGACGCCGGACGGCTGGTTCGTCAAGGAGCTGTGGGAGTTCGAAAGCGCTGAGGGCGCGGAGGATTCGGCGACCGGCCTCTTCCTGTTGCGCTCGAACGCCCCGCACAGCCGCAAGTACGCGAGGATCGACGTCGGCACCGGCCGGCTCGTCGCCGACATCGAAGACCCAGGTGAGGCCACCCGATTCCGCCTCGAAATCGTCGAGTCCGGGATCGAGGCGGCGGGCCACGCCGCAGCCGCCGCCGACCGCGTCGTCCTGGTGCTCGGCAACGACCCGCACGTCAACGGCCGCGAGACGGTCGACCGCGATGGCCTGGCATTGCCCGCCCACCAACAGGAGTTGCTGCGCGCCGTGGTGGTGGCCAACCCGGAGACCGTGCTCGTCCTCGTCTCCAGCTACCCCTACGCGATCGATTGGGCCGCCGAGCACGTCCCGGCGATCCTGTGGACCTCGCACGCCGGACAGGAACTCGGCACGGCGCTGGCTGCCGTGCTCAGCGGCCGGCACAACCCCTCCGGGCGCCTCCCGCAGACCTGGTACGCCGACGACGCCGAACTGCCGGCCCGTGAGGACTACGACGTCATCGGATCGCGCTGGACCTACCGCTATTCGCGGCGGGAGCACACGTATCCGTTTGGTCATGGTCTTTCCTACACGGCGTTCGAGTACGGCGACCCGACCGCTTCGATCCTGGAACAAGAGCTGGGAGCGCTCACACTAACTGTTCGTCTCGCCGTAGCCAATATCGGGGAGGCGGATGGGCACGAAGTCGTGCAGCTCTACGCCCGCAAAGCAGCCGGAACCGAGCCGTCCGGCGAGCCCGGGGAACTGCCGATTCTGGTCGGATTCGAGCGCGTATTCCTGGCCGCCGGCGAGACGAAGGCGCTGACCTTCGAAGTCCCCCGGGAACGACTGGAGCAGTGGTCCGAGGCTGACAGCCGATTCTTCCTGCGGGAAGGCGAGTACGAGTTCGTGGCCGGACGCTCCAGCACGGATCCGGCTGTCGGCGTTCGCGTGGAACTTTCATGACGGCCGCCGACGAAGTCGCCGGACCCTACTCGGCCGACTGGGCCTCGTTGGCCGGATACTCGGTGCCGGACTGGTTCCGCGACGCGAAATTCGGCATATTCGTCCACTGGGGCCCCTACAGTGTTCCGGCCTTCGGGAACGAATGGTACGCGCGGAACATGTACCGACCGGACAAGCCGGAGTTCGCACACCATCGCGCGACTTACGGCCCGCAGTCCGAGTTCGGATTCAAGGACTTCATCCCGCTCCTCACCGGCGAGCATTTCGACCCGGACGCATGGGCCGCGCTCTTCCGCGAGGCCGGCGCCCAGTACGTCGTCCCGGTCGCCGAGCACCACGACGGCTTCGCGATGTACCGGAGCGAACTCAACCCGTGGAACGCGGTCGAGATGGGCCCGAAGCGGGACGTGATCGGCGAACTGTCAGAGGCGGTCCGCCGGAGGTCGATGATCTTCGGCGTCTCCTCGCACCGCGCCGAACACTGGTGGTTCCTCAACGGCGGTATGACCTTCGACTCGGACGTTCGCGATCCGCGCTTCGCCTCGCTCTACGGTCCGGCGCAGCCGCAGGAACTGGCGCCGAGTAGGCAGTTCCTGGAGGAATGGGTCGACCACACCGTCGAACTCGTCCACGCGTACGAGCCGCAGTTGCTCTACTTCGACTGGTGGATCCACCGGCCCGCGTACCAGCCGTACCTGCCGCAGGTGGCGTCGCAGTACTACAACCTCATGCTCGCGAACGGTCGCGAACCGGTGATCACGTACAAGGACGGCGCGTTCCGCGAGGGCACCGCCGTGGCGGACGTGGAGCGGGGCTCCAGCGCACACCTACGGCCTCAACCGTGGCAAGCGTGCACCTCCATGTCGCGCACGTCGTGGTGCTACGTAGCGGACGAGGACTACAAGAGCGCGCAGGAACTGGTCGGCAAGCTCGTGGACACGGTCGCCAAGAACGGGTGTCTGCTGCTCAACGTGGGCCCCAAGGCCGATGGAAGTATCTCCGAGGTCGAGGTAGCGCTGCTCCGTCAGATCGGGGCCTGGCTGGCCGTCAACGGCGAGGCCATCTATGCGACGCGTCCGTGGCTCGTCTACGGCGAGGGCCCGACGCGAACGGCTGAAGGCATGTTCAGCGAATCGGAACAGGGCGACTACGGGCCGCACGACCTGCGGTTCACCACCCGCGAGGGCCTGCTCTACGTGATCGGCATGGCCGCTCCCGAGGGCGGACGCATCGAGGTGCGGTCGCTCGGCTCCGACCTGACGCTCTACCAGGACCTGATCGGCAGGGTCGAACTGCTTGGCCACACGAAGGAGTTCGAACCACAACCACTGGAGTTCGAGCAACGGCCGGACGCGCTGAGCGTGCGATTGCCCGAATCCTGGGAGTCAGGCCACCGCAAGGACGTGCCGCTGCCTGTCCTGCGGATCACCCCGGCGTAGCTCTTACGTCTCTGGTCTTACATCTCTAGGGGAACCCAGGGCCGCCGTCGACCGTGACGTAGCCCGCGTACCAGCCCGCGGCCACGGCGAGCACGGCGATCAGCAGCCACACGATCCACTGTCGCTTGACCTTGGCCAGCCAGCCTGCCGGCGCCAGCATGATCGGGAATGCGGCGAGGAGTTCGCGGGGCACGACGGTGTAGTCGTGGATCGCCGTGTACACGATCACCGAGACGACCACGGTGTAGAGAACGACCTCCCACCGCTGGCGTTGCACGAACATGACGATGATCAAGATCGGCACGACGAGCAGCACGGCCGTGGTGAGGTGCGACTGGCCGGTGTCGTAGTGGCCGGCGTGCGAGCCGTCGAGCCCCAGCTTGATCCGGTGCAGCACCTGGCCGGCGTTGCCGAACCCGGTGCCCCACTTCTTCTGGGCCTTCATGTAGCCGCTGAGGCTGCCCATCCGGTACGCGACGTAGCTCAGGAATCCGACCGCACCGATCGGCGCGATGACGAATCCGGCCCAGGGTCGCCACCCGGCGCTGCGGCCCTGTTTGCGCAGCTGGAAGAACTCGACTACAGCCGCCACGCACACCGTGAGCACGATCGCGTTCGCGGTCGGGCGGGTCGCGCCGGCCAGGCAGGCCAGCACCCCGGCGGTGATCCACTTGCGGCGCAACAGCGCGTAGAGCGCCCAGGCGGTCAGGCAGATCGCCAGCGTGTCGGCGTACAGGGCGCCCTGGATCACGGCCGAGGGCATCAGGGCCCAGAGGATCGCGAAGAGGACGCCGGTACGCGCGTCCCGCAACAGCCGTCCGAGTTCGAACAGCGCCCAGGCACAGGCGACGGCGGCGACCCAGGTGATGGTCAGGCCGACCGCGGTCACGCTCAGGCCGGTCACCGTGTGCCCCAGCGCCATCAGGCCCGGGTAGAGCGGCTCGAAGGCGAAGGGCGAGAGGTTCGGCGAGATCGAGGTGTCGTAGCCGCGCTCGGCGATCTGCTGGTACCAGCCGGAGTCGACGAACACGAACATGCCGCGGGCCGCGTACCCGTGCCCGCTCGAGAGCAGGCCGAAGACCAGGGTGCTGACCAGGCGGACGGCCAGGTAGCCCGCCAGCGCGGGCCAGGCTCGCCAAGCCGAGCGGCGAGCGCTCGCGCGCAGGTCCGCGAATCCGCCGGGGGCCGAATCCCGAATCGGCGCCTCTTGCTCGGTCGTGCTGCTCACCGTGGCCTTAACCGTCCGTCCATCCGCGCGACATACACCTGACTGACGCCGGATCCTACCGGCTCAGTTGCACATCGCCGCGCCGCCTCGTCGTGCCGGCTCTCGTCAGGCCACCCCGGCGGCCCGCATCCCCCGCAACTCCTTCTTGAGCTCGGAGATCTCGTCGCGGAACCGGGCCGCGAGCTCGAACTGCAGCTCGGCGGCGGCGGTGTGCATCTGCTGGGACAGATCCTCGATCAGCGCCTCGAGCTCCGTGGCCGGCTTGCCCACGTAGTCCACGCTGGTCACGCCCTTCGCGCCGATGCCGGGCACCGGCGAGCGGCCCTTGCCCTGCGGCCGGCCGCCGAGCAGTTCGCGGGTGTCCGCGTCCTCGCGCAGCAGCGAGTCGGTGATGTCGGCGATCTTCTTGCGCAGCGGGGTCGGGTCGATGCCGTGCTCGGTGTTGTACGCGATCTGCTTGTCGCGGCGCCGGTTGGTCTCGTCGATCGCCCGTGCCATCGCCGGGGTGATCTTGTCGGCGTACATGTGCACCTGGCCGCCGACGTTACGCGCCGCCCGGCCGATGGTCTGGATCAGCGAGGTGGGGCTGCGCAGGAAGCCCTCCTTGTCCGCGTCCAGGATCGCCACCAGCG
>Ga0073928_10004129_pt1 | contig 21922 bp, 9 predicted proteins | sample PaiPotPPA55metaG_FD_76969 | JGI IMG/M metagenome (GOLD analysis project Ga0073928, IMG submission 76969) | Iron sulfur acid spring bacterial and archeal communities from Banff, Canada, to study Microbial Dark Matter (Phase II) - Paint Pots PPA... ...
CCTCTGCCGAATCGAAGGCAAAAGGCTATCTGCTGCCGGATTTTTACTCCGGCGCAACCGGATTACCCGGTCGCTTCAGTGAGGGATTATTGCTCCGGCGTTTAGAGGCGAATGAAGTGTCGCGGGCCGGTCGCTACTCCGGCTGACCACTTTTTCGCTACCTACGCACCGTGAGGTAGTGGCCGCTGCGTTTCGGATTTCCGCTTTGGGTGCCCCTTACAAAGGAGCCCCCGGCTCCCGTGCGTTCCCTGCTGCGTGTCTGCGTTTCCACGCCGCCGCGATCAAACGAATCAAATACTGATGACTGAACAATTGCACAAGAGCGAAGCCATAGTCACCATACATTTGTGCACAGCCGCTGCATGTTATACCGGCTTCAGCGATCAGGTTGGAGCTTTGATGAGCAGAGCGACCGGTAGACGGCGGAGGATTTGTCCGACTTCAACTTCAGGACCGATCGGGACTGATTCATCAGCGAGCAAAGCATCTGCGAAGCTCCCCTGCAGATCAGGAGGAATCAGAAGGCGCGTCCCTCCGCGGCACAAAGTCGAGATGCTCAGAAAGTCACTGCTGCCGAAAAGCTGCGCAGTAAGCCGGCAAAACAGGGTGATGGCTGCGTAATCATGCAGAACGCGAGCAAATGCAACGAAATTGTCGGTCGATGGCCCGGCTATTTCGAGGGGTATATAGCGGCCGGCGGAAAAAAGCTGCGCAGTCTTCTTGCGCGCCGCAAGGACACGGACAATCAGGAATTGTTTGAGGCGGCCGTCGAGGCTGGTCGGCGAGCGTAACGGCATCGCCTCGAGGGATGCCTGCCGGGCGGTGAAATCCACGGGCGTTCGATTGTCCGGATCGACAAGGCTAAGATCCCAGTACTCGGCGCCCTGATAAAAATCCGGGACGCCCGGCGCTGTCAATTTGAGCAGCGTCTGCGCCAGGCTCTTTGCGGCACCTGCCGCATGAATGCGCTGCACAAACCCTACGATTTCCGGCAGCAACTCCGACGATCCGGAGAATAGCCAAGCTATGAAATCGCTAGCCGCGGCTTCATACGCTCTATTGGGCTCGGCCCAATCACTGTGTAGTTTTGCCTCACGAAGCGCTTTTTGCTGCCACAACATCAAGCGCTTGCAATAGGCCGCAAGACCCCGTTGATCGGTAATCATCAATCCGTCAGGCCAGGCTCCCACGATGGTCTGAAACAGAATAGCGACATCGCCCGCGCTCGGCATGTCGTGTGACAGTCTGCGATGAGGTGCGCTCAGCTCCAGCCATCGCTCGACTGTTCGAGTCCAATCTTCAGGAATTTCGCTTAAGACAGCGAGGCGCGCGCGCACATCCTCGCCGCGCTTATGGTCGTGTGTCGCGGTTGCGAGCATCGTGCGCGGGGATTCGCTGTTGCGGGCCTCCATCTTGCGGTGGAACTCGGTGGTTGAGTACGCGAACCGTCGCGGATTGAAACCGACGTCATTTCGCGAGATCAGCCGGCCATATCGGTAGAAGGCGGTGTCTTCCACTGCCTTCGCGCAAAGTGGCGCGCTCAATTGCTGAAATCGGGCGAGCGCAACGGCTTGCAGCTGGTCAAGCTCAGGCCTGATGCGCCGGCCGGAAAGCCAGTCGCCAAGCGCGGTAACGAGATCAGCATCGCCCACAGCACAAGTTGATTTCGCGCGTGCCACTGCGGAAGACAAAAATTCGCAATCCGAATGCGAAGCGCTGCCGACCCTGGCGTAGATCCGATAAACCGAAAAATGAGCGAGAATTTCGGTCAGGGCGCGGCAAATCGCTGACCGCGAATATCCGGCGGTTGCTGTGTCGCTTTGCGCAATCGCAAAGACAGCCTCGACGGTTGCAGCCCGTTGGCTACCGAAGCTGCGTTGCAAAATCTGGCGGCGGGCAAGTTCTTCCTCAAATCCGAAATCGTCTGGCCTGCCGCTGACGCGCTGCCATAGTTCGCCTAGCGGGGGCTCGCCGAGCGCGTGATGTAGAAGTGCGCTTGCCTCGTCCATGAAATCGTAGCCAGTCGTGCCATCGACCTGCCAGCCGGTCGGAAGGCTTTCGTTGGACGCCAAGATCTTTTCTACGACGAAATAAGCGCAGCCCTGGGGTATATCGGCTGGCCGCTCTCGTTCGAGTTTCGACAGTCGTTCGCGCATCTTGCGGCAGTATTTTCCCGGCTGCGACAGCCCGTCGATGTGATCGACGCGGATGCCGTCGATCAAGCCCGACGCATAGAGGCGGAAAACAGTGGCGTGAACCGCTTCAAATACCTCGTCATCTTCGACCCGGATTGCGGCAAGTTCGTTGATGTCGAAGAATCGTCGCCAATTGATTTGATCGTTGGCGCTCCGCCACCACGATAATCGATAGTGTTGCCGTCCAAGCAAATTATGAAGCCGCTCTCGTCCCCCCGGGGAGACCACATCAAACTCGGCGGCGGCGTCATCAGCAAAGACCTCATTCGCCGCAACTGGAAATACGTGATCAAAATACCGTATTACAAAATTGCCTAGCGAACGATCATAGGCAAAAGTTATTTCGCCCGCATCGAGCGCTTCGCTATAGGGTCGGCCCAGAATTGGCATCAAGACCTTGCCTCGCAAATCGTGCCTTGGCGAATCCCAATCGATGTCGAAATATTTGGCGTAGCGGCTGTCCCGGCCTCGGGCCAAGACGTCCATCCACCAGGAATTCTCGCTACCGATCGCCATATGGTTGGGAACAATGTCGACGATCAGGCCTAAATCGTGCCGACGAAGCTCGCCGACAAGCCGGCAAAATTCGCTTTCTCCGCCTAATGCGCGGCTAATCCGTATGGGATCGACGACGTCATAGCCATGCGTCGATCCGCGTCGTGCGCTCATAATAGGCGACGCATAAAGGTGACTTATTCCCAACGAGGCCAGATAGGGGACGAGAGAGCGCGCGTCGGCAAAAGTGAATCCGTCATTGAATTGCAGACGCATTGTGGCACGGGGCACATTCGTCACGACGCGCCTCGAGCGACTAGCGTCCCAATCCGATGACGCACGTCGGGATCGTCCAGCAGCGCCGCCGCATCGCCGCCATAGCGATGGCGCCAGTTGGGATATTGATCGACCGTCCCAGGCATATTGGGCTGTCGCTCGGCGGCGATGGCATCTTCGAGCGGCAGCAACGCGAGTCGGGACGGCGTCTTGGCGACGAACGCCACGGCCGCGTCGACGACACGCGATGCTTCGCCCGCCGAAGGCCGATCACCCCCGGCTACTTTGGCCGACTTGAACGTGTCCCAAAGCGCTTCGCGCTCGGCGTTTCGGGCTACTCGCTCGGCGTGAGGATCGTTGAGCAAACCGCAGCCCGCCCGCGCTTCGAGATCGGTCCCGCGCCACCAGCCCGCGACTGTCGGAAGGTCATGGGTTGACGTCATCGCGGCCGCAGCGTCTGACCAGTCCTGCGGTGGAACAAAGCTTTTTTTATCGCGCTCGAACCAAAGCACTCTCATGCCGTAGATGCCGGCGCGCGCGAGCCGTTCGCGGAAGCGCAGCGGCACTGTTCCAAGGTCTTCACCGATTACGATGGCGCGATGCCGATAAGATTCCAGCGCTGTCAGCCGAAATAAATCGTCGACCGGATAGGTTATGTAGGCACCCTCTTTGGCCTTAGCGCCCTCCGGAATGACCCAGAGCCGCGTCAATCCCATGACATGGTCGACACGCAGGCCACCGGCATGACGCATGCATGCACGAAGCGTCGCGATGAACGGTTCAAAGCCCTGTCCGGACAATGCGCGCGGTGAAAACGAACTCAATCCCCAATTTTGGCCATTGGCATTAAACGAGTCGGGCGGAGCACCAATTTGCAAGCCGCTGAGCATGTGGTCCTGGTGGGCCCAGGCGTAGCTGCCTGCGCTTGTCATCCCGACGGCAAGATCGGCGATCAGACCAATCCGCATTCCCGCTCTCCTCGCCTCCTGCTGAGCGTTTGCGAAGGAACGATCGGCAATCCACTGCAAGAAACAATGGAACAGGATCTCGTGCTGGTTTTTTTCACTGAAATCTCTGATCGCCGGACTGCGCGGATCACGCCAACTCGCCGGCCAGTCTTTCCAATTCGACGCTTCAGGATCGGTCTGCAGCCGCGCCGCGTGCAAGGCTTCAAACGAGGCATGCTCTTGAAGAGCCGAGCCGCGTTCGGCGCAGAACTTTGCGAAGTCTGTTGCAAGATCGGTCGGCGGGTTGGACGCGAGATCGGCAGCGACAAAATCTTCGAAGAGGCCGCGAAGAATCGTCATCTTCGCTCGTGTCGATGCCTTCCAGTCAATCAGCGATAAGGCTTCCACTTCACCTGCAGATAACCCTAAACCGGTGGCGGTCCTCGCTCGCACGACCCGCTCCGCGCCGAGAACCGAGGCTGCATCGGCGAAAAGCGGATTGTAAAACAGACGGTTCGACGGCGAATATGGACTGAAATGGTCCGGATCCGCTGCCAACAGTGCATGTGCGGGACTAAGGGCCAGCATCTCAAGCCCAAGTCCGCCGGCTACCTTTGCCAGAGCCGTGACACCCGACATGTCGCCGATGCCACAATCACCCGAGCGGTCGAGCCCATAAGTCTGAATCGTTAAGCCGGCGACACGCTCACCCGCCGCGACATCCGCAATCGAAATACATTGCGCGGGGCCCACCGCCAGGGTAATGCGCCTGCGCCCTATCTCCGCGGTATGGTACCCAATAACCTTGACGCCGGGCAGCCGGATGCCCTGCGCGCTCGCACTGACCGGAAGCTCGATTGCTGATCCATCCTCATGCACCAGTCGTGCGCGGTGCGGAAGATCCGCCCTCCGCCACGGCAAATCCACGGCCTGTCCTATGGTCGCTGTGATCAACGGCGGCAACGTCGCATTATCTAATGCACGTTGGCTGTGGGCTATTTCGTCCGCCGTTTCACAGGGTAGTTGCAGGGCGGTGAGAATGCGTCGTATCGAGTCCAGCGGCACGCGGCGCCGTTTGTTCGCATGGTCGGTCCACTGCGCCGCTATGCCCGCGCGTCGGGCAAGTTCACGAACGGATGAATCATTCATCGCGTTTCCAGGAGCACGACGGTGGAATAGGGCTCGAGCGTGCCATCGCGCGCAGCTCGGCCAGCTCCTTCCGAACTGGCAAACAGCAGCCTCGTTTTTTGCCGTGGGATGACTGCAGGCGATGTGCCGAGATTGCTGCCAATCACAAGCAGTGAATCATCGCCCATCTGCCATTGAGCGAGAATGGCTGCGGGCCCGACGGCCCGCGCGTCAAGCGCCCGCGCGCCGTCCAGGCGGGAAATGATCTCTTTTTGCCGCAGCGCGATGAGATGCTTATAAAGGTGCTCCCGCCTCACAGCTGCCGACGCGTCTGGCATGGGCCTAGAGCGCTCAAACGTATCACGGGAATTAGGATCTGGAACTCGCGCGAGAAAATCCGGGTCGGAGCGTCGAGAAAAGCTGGCAAACTCACGACGTCTGCCTTCCCACACGGCCTTTGCAAGATTCGGATTGTGATCGGTAAAGAACAAAAATGGGGTGCGGCTTGCCTGTTCTTCGCCCATGAACATAAGCGGGATTTGCGGGCAAAGCATCTGCAATGCGATGGCGGCCTCGAGCGCCGCCGGATCGGCGAGCACTGTCAGGCGTTCACCCAGAGCGCGATTACCGATCTGGTCGTGGTTTTGCAAAAACAGGACGAAGGCAGTCGGTGGCAGATCCGCGCTGGGCGTGCCTCGCGGCTTACCATGGCGATAGGGCGAAGGCTCGCCCTGATAAATGAATCCTTCCCGCAGGCAGCGGGCGAGCTGCGCGGCGGGGTCATCAGCGTAATCGCCATAGTATCCTTCGCGTTCGCCGATCAGCAGCATATGCAGGACATGGTGACCGTCGTCGTTCCATTGTGCATCAATATCGCGCGACAAATGGCTGGCCGCGTTGTCGTCGTTTTCCAGAACTAAATGGACTTGTCGCTCCCGCCCTACCACTCGGCGCACCTCGGCGGCCATTTCATCCAACCAATCCGGCTCCGGTATTGCATGGACCGCATCGAGGCGCAGACCATCGAAGCGATACTCGATCAGCCAGTACAGCGCGTTTTCGATAAAAAAACGTCGGACCTCATTGCGGCGGAAATCGATCGCGCTGCCCCATGGTGTTGCGATGTCCGTGCGAAACATTTCGGGCGCGTACATATGCAGATAATTTCCGTCGGGTCCAAAATGGTTGTAGACGACATCCAAGAAAATCATCAGGCCACGATCGTGAGCAGCGTCAATCAGACTCTTCAATTGGTCAGGCGAGCCGTAACTGCATTCCGGCGAAAAAGGCAGAACCCCGTCATATCCCCAATTCCGTGAGCCGGGGAATTCCGCGATCGGCATCAACTCGATCGCGGTAACCCCAAGATCGGCAAGCCGGGACAGATCGCGTGCGACGCCGTCGAAGCCGCCAAGCACGCCGACGTGAAGCTCATAAAACACCGCCTCGTGCCAGGCCCGGCCGCGCCAATTTCGGTTGCGCCAGCGATACGAGCACGGATCGATAACGACGCTTTGGCCGTGGACATCTTCCGACTGGGCGCGCGCGGCCGGATCGGGGACCGCGGTGCCGTCTTCCAACAGGTATCGGTACCGCGTGCCAGCACCGCAATCCGCCTCGACCTCAAACCAGCCCTCATCACGCCGCGCCATCGGCAAATGTAACCGGCCTTCTATGACGACTGAAAGCGTCCGTTGCGTCGGCGCCCAAACTCGAAATTTTGTTCTGCGGGGTGCAATGAGATTTGCTCCAAACGACAGACGCCACTCCGAAGCGCTCATTGCGTGGCAGGCTCCAGTTTGGCGTATACCAGAACCGCACTGTGCGCTTTGACTTCGACTTTCGGTTCTTTCAGTTCAGCTTCCGTGTTCGGCCGCGCCGTATCGATCAGGACGCGACCCGGCAGAGCAGGCTGCGGCAGCTGGAACACCCGTTCTTCGGCCGTTGGATTTAGAAGCAGCGTCAGTAGCGAGACCGTTCGGTCACCATTTCGCGTAGCCCGGCGCAGGCAAAGCAGCCGGTGTTCGGGATTAGTCCAGGACGCGTCCGGTACGTTCTCGCCATCCTCATTAAACCAGGCGATATCGAAGATTCCCGGTGCCGGTTCGCGATGACCGTGCAAAAAATGACGCGAACGCAGTGCCGTATGTTCTTGGCGAACCGCTATAAGTTTTGAGACAAAACTTATCATTTCACGGCCCTCTGGAGAATCGGCCATGCCCCAGTCCAACCAGGATATCTCGTTGTCCTGGCAATACGCGTTGTTGTTTCCGCTCTGTGTTCTGCCGAACTCGTCCCCGGCAAGCAGCATCGGCGTGCCGTGCGCAAACATTACAGTTGCGAGCATTGCTCGCCGAACGCGAGCGCGAAGCTCCTTGATCTTCTCGTCGGTCGTTGCACCTTCAACGCCCCAGTTCGCCGCGTAGTTCTCAGCACTGCCGTCTTTGTTACCTTCGCCATTGGCCTCGTTATGATGCTGCGTGAAGCTCACTACATCTGTAAGCGTAAAGCCGTCATGCGACGCAACATAGTTGATCGAAGCCCAGGGTCGGCGCGCATGACGATCGAACAGATCGCTTGATCCGGCAAGCCGTGCAGCGAGCTCGGGACGCTCGCCCGCGTCGCCGCGCCAGAAACGCCGCGTACTGTCGCGAAAGCGGTCGTTCCATTCGGCAAATCCCGGCGGATGATGCCCGAGCTGATAGCCGCCGGGGCCGAGATCCCATGGCTCCGAGATTAATTTGACTTTTGTCAGTATTGGATCCTGCCGCAGCGCATCAAAAAAACCACTCCCGGCATCGAAACCGTTGGCTTCCCGTCCAAGCGTGACTCCAAGATCGAAGCGAAAGCCATCGACATGGAACGAAGTTACCCAGTAGCGCAATGAATCCATCACCATCTGCAGGACACGCGGATGAGATAGATTCAATGTATTTCCCGTTCCCGTGTCATTGATGTAGTGGCGCGGATTGTCCTGCACCAAGCGATAATAGCTGGCATTATCGAGGCCGCGGAACGAGAGCGTCGGGCCAAGCTCACTCCCCTCGGCAGTGTGGTTATAAACGACATCAAGTATTACTTCGATGCCAGCCGCGTGCAGCCGGCGAACTGCGACGCGCATTTCGTTACGCGAGCCATCCGAAAGGTAGCGCGGCGCGATGCGAAAAAAGGTGATTGAGTTGTATCCCCAATAATTCTTCACGCCGTGTTCGATGAGTTGACGGTCTTGAACGAAGGCGTGGATCGGCAATAGCTCTACCGCTGTGACGCCAAGTGTTTGTAAATATTTGATCACATTTGGATTGGCCAGCGCCGCGAACGTCCCTCGTTCATTAGCGCGGATGTCTTCCCGCCGCATCGTCATACCCCGAACATGCGCCTCATAAATGACCGTACGTGACCATGGGATGTTTGGCGGGCGATCGTCGCCCCAATCGAAGACGTCATCGCTCACGATCGCCTTGGGTATGCTCGGCGCACTGTCGCGCCGATCGTACGAGAGGTCCGCTCTCGGGGAATCGATGCGATAGCCGAACAGGGCATCCGTCCAGCGCAACTTTCCGATCAAACGACGGGCATATGGATCGAGCAAAAGCTTGTGCGGATTGAATCGGTGGCCGTCCTGCGGGCGATAGGGGCCGGAGGCGCGATAGCCGTAGATCACGCCGGCTCGCGCATTGGGCAGATAGCCGTGCCAGACTTCATCGGTACATTCCGGCAAATCGAGACGCCCGATCTCGCGGCGCCCGCTCGGATCAAAAAGGCAAAGCTCTATCCGCTCGGCATGAGCCGAAAATACCGCAAAATTTATCCCCAGGCCGTCCCAGGTAGCGCCGAGCGGATACGGTGCCCCGCGATCAAGTTGGACCGAGTTCGACGACATCGATTATCCGTCGTAGCGCAGATAAATCGTCGCAAGCGGCGGCAACACGATTTCCACGGAATATGGTTGGCCGTGCGCGGCGAACTGTTGAGCCGCCACCCGGCCTTCGTTTCCGACGTTCGACCCACCATAAAAAGCTGAATCGCTATTGAATATTTCGCGCCAGGCGCCGCCCAGCGGCACGCCGATGCGGTAACCGTGCCGCGGTACGGGCGTCATGTTGCAAACGACGAGGATCGGGGACCGATTCGCGCCATAGCGCAGAAATGAAAACACCGAATTGGCGCGATCGTCGCCGACCGTCCATTGAAACCCAGGCGTCTCGCAATCGCGCTCATGCAGCGCCGGCTCGGAAACGTAGAGTCGGTTGAGATCGCGGACCACGCGCTGAATGCCGGCATGCGCGGAATCTTGCAGCGAGGGCCAATCAAGCTCTCGGTCGTGGTTCCACTCGCGTTCTTGCGCAATTTCGGCACCCATGAACAGTAGTTTTTTGCCGGGATGCCCCCACATAAAGCCGAAATAAGCACGCAGGTTGGCAAACCGCTGCCAGCGATCGCCCGGCATCTTGCCGATCAACGATCCTTTTCCGTAGACGACCTCATCGTGCGAGAGCGGCAGAACAAAGTTCTCAGTAAACGCGTAGAGCAAGCCGAATGTCATGTCGTTATGATGATACTGGCGATGAATGGGATCCTCCGTCATATAGTTCAAGGTATCGTGCATCCATCCCATGTTCCATTTGTAGGAAAACCCGAGTCCACCGTCCGAGGTCGGCCTGCTCACCCCGGGCCACGCCGTAGACTCTTCGGCGATCATGATTGCGCCCGGACAGCGCTCGTCGACCACCGCATTGAGATGGCGTAAAAAGCCGAGTGCCTCGAGATTCTCGCGGCCGCCATAGACATTCGGGATCCATTCGCCCGCTTGCCGGCTGTAGTCGCGATAGAGCATCGACGCGACCGCGTCGACACGAAGACCGTCAACATGAAAATGCTCGAGCCAGTAAAGCGCGTTGGCAATCAAAAAGCCTTGTACTTCTCGGCGGCCAAAGTTGTAGATCAAGGTATTCCAGTCACGGTGGAAACCCTCGCGCGGATCGAGATGCTCGTAAAGCGCAGTACCATCGAACCGCGCCAAGCCGTGTGGATCGGTCGGAAAATGCGCTGGCACCCAGTCCAGAATGATTCCGATATTCGCGGAATGCAAGGCGTCGACAAAACGGAGCAATCCGTCCGGCGGTCCAAACCGAGCAGTAGGCGCGAACATGCCGAGCGGCTGATAGCCCCAGGAGCCACCGAAAGGATGCTCGGTGATCGGCAGCAACTCGACATGGGTGAATCCCATATCGACAAGGTAAGGCACCAGCCGCTCGATGGCGAAGTCCCACAGCGACCCCGAGCGATTGCGCTGATCAGGTTTCAGCCATGAACCGAGATGAACCTCGTAAATCGTGATCGGCGCGTTGGGCGCCTGGCGCTTGGCCCGCTCGGCCATCCAGACGTCGTCATGCCACCGATGATGATCCGGTTGCGGGACAACAGACGCGGTATTTGGCGGCATTTCTGCCTGACGCGCGACCGGATCGGCCTTCCACGGGACCTGGTTGCCGCCAGGGCCAACGATATCGAATTTGTACCTTGACCCGGGAGCAACCCGCGGCACAAACAATTCCCAAATGCCGGCGCCATGGCGCACACGCATTGCATGGCGGCGGCGGTCCCAGGAATTGAAATCGCCAACAACGGCGACGCGCTTGGCGTTTGGGGCCCATACGGCGAAGCGCACTCCTGTTACGCCATCGATGGTAACGAGCTGCGCTCCGAGACAGTGCGCAAGCGCGAAATGCCGGCCCTCATTGAAAAGATGAAGATCGATATCGCCCAGCAGTAAGCCGAAGGAATAGGGATCCTCGGTCTCCTGCACGGCATCGGGCCAAAAGACGCGCAGCCGGTAGGGCGCACGATCGTGTACCAGGTTTTCAAATAGCCCGTTCTCGCCGCGCGGTTCGAGGACCGTCAAGACGTCGCCGTCAGACCGGCGTACAGCCTCGACCCTTGTGGCTCCGGGCAAAAAGGCGCGGATCACGCGGCCGTCCTGCGTATCGTGCGGACCAAGCGCGGCGAAAAGATTGTCGTAGGTCCCACGCGCGACCGCCCGGGCGGACTCGAGATCGAGTTGCCAGGAATGCCGCAGCCGCACGTCAGCCATCGCGACCTCCGTCCTCCTTGTCGAGAAGGCGCTGGGTCAGTCGCAGAAGCCCGGCCAGAGGCACGCCAATCCAAGTTGGCCGATTGGCCGCCTCGTATGCGATCTCATAAGCGGCTTTTTCGACCAGGAACAGTTCGAGCAAAGCGCGCTCGGCGGCACCCCCGACAGAGCTGCGCGCGAGCCAATAGTCTTTCAGGAAGGCGCGCGATGACCGGGTTCGGAACTCGGCAACGAGGCGGTCACGCAGCGTCTCATCGATCGGCGCAGCGCTGACCCCTTTGCCCTCGATCAATGTAGCGCCGGCATAATCAATCGAGCGCAGGAGCCCTGCCACGTCGCGCAGCGGACTAGTCTTGGCGCGGCGTTCCTCGATTGACGCCGCTGGCTCGCCTTCGAAGTCGATAATGTAAGCATCGCCGCTCGCAACAAGCACCTGACCTAGGTGAAAGTCACCGTGGACACGAATCATCAAAGTTCCTGCACCGGACTTGGCGAGCCTCTTAACGGCAGCGGAAATTTGTGCGCGCTGGTTCAGAAGCGTCTTTGCGCGATCGCGATCTTGATCGCTCGTCCAGTCGCGCGTTTGTTCAATGGCGGCATAGGCCTTTTCGAGCCGCTGTTCTGCCTTTCGCGCCCAGACCGAAGCATCGTCCGCGTCGGCGATCCTGGGCACAAAAGCTTCGTCCGATGCTTCGCGCGCCAGTGCCATATGCATTTCGCCAAGGCGCCGGCCGATCGTCCTGGCGATTGCTTCGCAGTCGCTCAACTCGAATTCCGACCCGCTCGGAGCGAGGCTGTCGAGGGCGCGCGTAAGGTGATCGAGGGTCCAGGACCATGCGTCACCCTGATTACGGACAAATCCGAGAGCGACGGCCAGGGTGTGCGACTTTCCATCCGCAGAGACCTGGACGAGGTCGCCGAGGAGCTCTGGCGCATTGGCGAACCCAGCTCCTGTGAGATAGCGGCTCATCTCTGTTTCAGGATGCTCGCCCGCAGAAATACGGCGGAATAGCTTCAGCATTACGCTGTCGCCAATGGTCAATGAGCTGTTGGATTGCTCCGCCGTAAGCCAGTCCACTTGTGCATCAGCGTCGGCGCCGGCGCGGAGAAGTTTCCGACCAGTGTCGGTCGGACGAAAAAGCAGCGTACCCTCGGAATTTTTAAGCTCCCGGCCATCGAGGAGTGCTTCAGCGACCCGATGAGCAAAATTCGGCAAGGCAAAGCCATCGGTCAGCAAGCCGAGCCGCCTGCCTCGCCGCACCCGAGCAAGCGCGAGTCGAATGGGCAGGGCCGCAGAAGACTCGTCCTCCCAAAGAATCGCCAACGGAAGCAACCAGCGAGTGGTGGCGCCATCGGTCTTCACTTCGATTTCGGTTAACAGAATCTCGCGGTCGCTGTGCCCGATATTGGTCGAATTGGCGATGCGTGTTGTCTTGATCCTTTGGTCTTTCAGACCGAACCAGCGGCGCTTGCCGATATATTGCGGCAGTGATTCGGTTTCGATCTGAGCTTGCGCCGGACCGGTAAGCGCTTTCGCCAAGCTCTCCCGCATGACCACGGTCACAAACTCCGGCAGCGGCTCGGGTGCTTGCGTGTGCCAAGATGGCCAATCGCTCTCCGAGGCCAGCGCAAACCAATAGAAGCCGTAAGGCGGCAGGGTAAGGAGATAAGTGAGTTCTCCGATCGGCGGAAACGGCGTCCCGGCATTTAGCTCTACCGGCACACGGCCAGCGAATTGCGACAGATCGAGTTCCACCGCCTGCGGACTATGCGCGAGATTTGCCACACACAACAGCATGTCGCCTTGATACTCCCGGAGATAAGCAAGAATTTTTCTATTCTTGGGATAAAGCAGCGTCGATGTGCCCCGACCGAACGCGGGATGTCGGCGCCGCACCGCGAGCATTCGCCGCATCCAATTTAGAACAGAGTGTGGATCCCGGCTTTGCGCTTCCACGTTCACCGCTCCGTAACCGTAGACAGGGTCCATAATCGGCGGCAAAACCAAAGCGGCGGGATCGGCGCGCGAAAACCCGCCGTTGCGGTCCGGTGACCACTGCATTGGCGTACGTACACCGTCGCGGTCGCCGAGATGGATATTGTCACCCATGCCAATTTCGTCGCCGTAATAGATCACCGGCGTGCCGGGCATGGACAGCAATAAGCTGTTCATCAATTCGACACGGCGGCGGTCGCGTTCCAACAGCGGTGCAAGGCGGCGTCGGATCCCAAGATTTAGCCGGGCCCTACGGTCAGATGCGTAGGTCTGCCACAAATAATCGCGTTCGCTGTCAGTAACCATCTCCAGCGTGAGCTCATCGTGATTACGCAGGAACACCGCCCATTGACAGGTCTCCGGTATCGACGGCGTCTGTCGCATAATGTCGCTGATCGGAAAACGATCCTCGCGCGCTATCGCCATGTACATGCGCGGCATCAGGGGAAAGTGGAATGCCATGTGACACTCATCTCCATCACCAAAGTAATCTTTGGTGTCTTCCGGCCATTGATTAACTTCGGCGAGCAACATCCGCCCGGGAAAGGCGCAGTCAACCTCGGCCCGAAATTTCTTAAGAATCGCATGCGTTTCTGGAAGATTTTCGTTCGTCGTTCCCTCGCGCTCGATAAGATATGGCACCGCGTCGAGTCGCAGGCCGTCGACGCCCGACTGCAGCCAAAATCGCATCACACTCAATACCGACTTGAGCACCTGCGGGTTGTCGAAATTGAGATCGGGTTGGTGAGAATAGAATCGGTGCCAGTAATACGCGCCGACCTCCGCGTCCCAAGTCCAGTTCGAGCGCTCGGTATCGACAAATATGACGCGCGTTCCGGCGTATTTTTGATCATCGTCGGACCAGACATAATAATTGCGCCTGGGCGAGCCGGGTTTGGCGCGGCGCGCTCGCTGAAACCATGGATGCTGATCGGAAGTGTGATTGACGACAAGCTCGGTAATGACGCGAATTCCGCGCGCATGCGCCCGCTGAACGAAGTGACGAAAGTCGGCAAGCGTGCCGTAATCGCGATGAACGTTGCGATATTCGCTAATATCGTAGCCGTCGTCCAACAGCGGCGAGGGATAGAATGGCAGCAGCCAAATGGTATTCACGCCAAGATCGGCGATGTAATCGAGCTTTGAGATCAAGCCGGGGAAATCGCCGATCCCGTCATCGTTGCTGTCGAAGAACGATTTGACATGCAGCTGATAGATGATCGCATCCTTATACCAGAGCTCGTCGGTTGCGACTGCAGCTGCTGACGCTTTCGTCTGGGCATCCACTTTAGCCTCCCAGACCTGGTGTTATGCGCCAAATGGCGAAAGGGAGCTCCGCCGGATCGAGACGCAAGCGCTGCAATTTACCGTGCCACGTGAAGGTGGTGTCGCGCATCAAGTCGCTGACCTTCATGGAAGCGCTGTCAGGTAGGCTCCACTCCCACACTGGCACCTCGATCGTGACATCGCGAGCGTGAAATGGATCAAGATTGACGGCAATCAGGATCATTTCTGCCTGTTCAGGCAGCCTCTTGCCATACAGCAAGACGTGATCGTCATGCGCAGGGTAAAAGCGCAGGCCGAGATGGCTCTGGAGCGCCGGGTGGGCTCTTCGTATCCGGTTTAGTCTTGCGATTTCAGACACAATGTTTCCCGGCGCGTCGTAGCGTCGGATCCGGATCTGATATTTTTCGGAATCCAAATATTCTTCGCGGCCTGGTAGCGCAGCGGCCTCGCACAGTTCATAACCCGAATACATTCCCCACAAACCCGAAAGCGTGGCCGCGAGCGCCGCGCGAATGAGAAAGCCCGGTCTTCCCGAGGTCTGTAAGAAATAGGGATTGATGTCCGGCGTGTTGACGAATAGATGCGGCCGAAAATAATCCTTCACCGCGGAGGTGGTCAGTTCGGTAAAGTAGTCGGTCAGTTCCTGTTTGGTGTTGCGCCAAGTAAAGTATGTGTACGACTGGGAGAAGCCTGCCTTAGCCAGCCGATACATCATTTTCGGCCGGGTGAAGGCTTCTGAAAGAAAGATCACATCCGGATACTCTGCACGGACTTCCGCGATCAGCCACTCCCAGAACGGCAGCGGCTTGGTGTGAGGGTTATCGACGCGAAACATGCGTATGTTTTCGCCGCGCCAGTAAAGAACAATGTCGCGTAACGCATTCCACAGAGCGGAAAACGACTTACGGCCGTAAAAATCGATGTTGACTATATCCTCGTATTTCTTCGGCGGATTCTCCGCGTAACGCACCGTGCCGTCTGGACGCCAGTTGAACCATTCGGGATGATCTCTCAGCCACGGATGGTCGGGCGAGCACTGGATGGCGAAATCAAGCGCAAGCTCGATACCGTGAGCGGCGGACGCTTCGCGCAGGAGCCGAAAGTCATCAAGTGTGCCGAGCGCGGGATGGATTGCATCGTGACCGCCTTTGGCGCTGCCAATCGCGTATGGGCTGCCCACATCATCGGGCTCGACTATCAGGCTGTTGTTTTTGCCCTTGCGATTGGTGCGGCCGATAGGATGGATCGGTGGCAGGTAGAGGACATCGAATCCCATACCCTTTATACGCGGCAAATGCCGGATGACGTCCCTGAACGTCCCGTGGCGGTTAGGATCTTCAGTTGCAGAGCGCGGAAACAACTCATACCAGGCTGCAAAAGTGGCCTGCGGACGCTCGACTTCAATCGGAAATCGCCGCTCGTGTCTGGACAGCCAGAAGTGCTCCTCCGCCTCGCGCATCACCTGCCGTAGATCAGGCGCCAAAAAGATTCCTAAGCATGCCTCGATATTCGCGTCAGCGAGCGAGCTCAGGGCGGACTCGATTATGTTGCGGTCGCAACCTTGTATCCGTGCCTTGGTTTGCTCCAGCAGTTGTCGGCCTTCCAATATCTCGATGCCGACATCCGCGCCGGCTTTGGCCTTTACTTCGAGATCGCGGCAAAAACTGCTGTATCTATCCCACCACGCTTCAATGGTGAATTCATAACGGCCAACTCGGTTCGGTCTGATTGTCGCCCGCCAGCGATCATTGCCGAGGAGCTGCATGCTGGCGCGGCGCCACTTGGCGGTGCCTGCAGCGCGCCACAACAGATCAACGACAAGCAGATCGTGCCCATCCGTGAATACATCAGCTTCAACAGAGATGGGATCGCCGACGACCCGCTTCGCCGCGAAGCGGTCACCATCGACTGTTGGCGCGACGTTATCGATCACGATACGCGGCAGTTTCGTCATTGCCGCCATCTGTGCATCGTTGCGACCCAATTTGATCGGCATGCTAGGCCGAACAGCAACAAGCCGGATTTCTGCGGGCGCGAGCGTAGCACGCCAATCACGATCCGCCGAAACAGGCGCGTCAGCCACCGCCGCGATTCCTGCGGCGGGGGGTAGTGGATCCAAACAACTCGGCAGTGGCTGCTCATGCTGCAAATCCGTATTGATCAGGACGGCGATGGAAGCGCTGGCGTATCGAATATCGGCAGCATCCGAACGTAGCAAGGCGGTGACCGACCCTTCAGGAGCGGTGAGAGCACGCATCTCACCTCCGGCACCGAGCTCCGACAATTTGTTTGTTAGCTCGAGCGCTTCGCGGACGTCGCACGCGTATCTGGTTTTGCCGCTTTTGACAGGAAGACATTTTTCAGGCGCACCGCGTCGGTCCATGTCCGCGGTCGCGCCAAACTCCAATCCCATCGGGATCATGATGCCATCGCCAGTAACCACGGCGCGGCGAAGCAAATGACGATACTCGGTAGCCGGATATCGTATGCGGCTCGCCAATCGCGGTCCGTACGGCACCTCCGGGCAACCAATGACCGAGCCAAAACCGCGCAGCAATTCGTGTTCTTCAATAAACCAACTCGCTCGACCATCCCACCACGCCACCGACGAAAAAGCTGCGTCAAATCCGACCTCTCGCAAAGCGGCAATTGCCTGCCAGTCCAATCCTGGCGTCCAAGCCAAGAATCGACAATGCGGTGCGCTCTGCTTGACGCTACCGATTACGTGCCGCCAGACATTCGGGGGCATCGCACCCGGATCTTCGCATCTGAACCCGTGAGCTCCCGCGCGCGCGAGGCGCGTGAGGCGATCAATCCACCAGGCTGCAATTTGCATAGCGATCGTCGGATCTTCGAAGCGTCCCAACGCAGCGCCGATCTGACGGCGCATGTCACGCGGATCGACCCACCCGCTGCTCGCGTCTGCGCGAAACCATTCCGGTCTCGATTTGGCAATTGCGGCGTTGGCGGCGACGCGTCCAAAGACCACGTCGAGCAAGAACTGCAAACCATTCTCTCGGCAAGCTCGTGCGAATTCGGTGATCACCAGGTCCACCGGAGCTGTGGCATCGATGGCCGGATTAGCGCGCTCGTGGTCCGTAGAGAGGAACAAATCCACGCTCTCACCGGGATCAAAAAGCGGGGCCGAGAGGACGTGGCTAAAACCCAGTTCTTTGCAGCGGCTGAGATGCGCTGGCCATGAGGGACGCGGGCCGGCAAGCAACGGGTGAAAATAGTAGATCCTCGGTGCAAATGACTCCTGAGTCCGACTCACCTGAGCGATTGAACGGGTGAAAGCACGCATTGGGCTATGCTGGATGAAGCTGCGTTACACCCCTTTCGCAGTAAAGCGGGATGCAGCATAAAAGTTCCATTCAGGGAGGATTTTCCTGTGTGTTTTCAGAGTACTGGGATTTGACTTTGCGGATTAAGCTGAAATGAATTTATACGCTTCTTGATCCTGTCAGGTGCACTGGTCGATGATGATCTGCGCCTGTCCCGGCGCAGGATTCGTTGCCCCGTGCTCGCGCATTCCACCTTCCGGTTGCTCCACGATCGAACCGACGAGCTCCTTGGTAAGTTTTGGACACAGCTACTTCGTCAAAAATTTGATCGGGCGCGAGCGCCGCTACATGACATTTCCGCTACGTAGCTCAAGTTTACTGGCTGTTGTTACAGCGTTTGTAGGGCTAATCGCCATATGCGTGTCCGCCGAAAGTGTACACGCACAGGCGAATGCTCCGCCAGCCATTGCTCCCGCGCCTCGCCTCACGCTGACAGCGGAACAGGAGTATATCATTAGGGAAATCATATTTAAGGACCTCAATGTGCAGAAGGAAGACTCTGCCTCAACAACCGTCGGCGTTTCGGTGCCGGACAATGTGAAGCTCTATCCCCTTCCGCCCGAAGTTGTGCAAAAAGTGCCGCAGGCCCGGTCCCATATGTTTTTCGTGAAAGATGATCAAATTATACTCGTCAGTTCGAGCGATCGGCGGATCGCTGACGTAATTAAGAAGAAATCAACCGACTAAGGAATCCTGTTATCTGCGCCAGCAGAGGAGTTGGAAGACATGGCGGAGGTTTGGGAGCGGCTCGCGCGTGAGCGCCGACAGGGCATTGTCGAAAATGGGCCCGATAAAGCGCAGCATCAGACCAAAAGCAATCAACAAAGGCAAAGCTCTCAGGTCGGAAAAGCTGGCAGTTTCTTTATGACTGCATGACAAAGTAGGCATTTCCTAGTGCTTTAGAGTCTGCTTTCGCGGGCCCTTGTCTTGCGGGGGCATTGCTATTGTGCCGATCCGTATTGCGGGCGCTGATAACGTAACGAATTAGTTGGCGCGATGTCATCTTATGCCCGACCCAGACTTTGCAGAATGTCCGCCATCAGGGGCGAAGAGGAAGTAACTGGCGTCTGCTCGAAACGACGCGATTGACCCGCAACAGACATCGGCCGGGGTAGGTTTGCTGTGATGCAGCACAGCTCTAATTGAGAATGTGGTAGGGTGTGTCGTCCGGCTGACGGCACAGCACGTCGAGGCGACGCCAATTCATCATCCTTCTCGCATGTGCAAGGAGAGTTAGGTGCGATCTGGCCACCAGATGCTGGGCGCGCTGGCTGGCGTAAAAAGGAAAGCTATTGGATCCTTTTGCCATTTGGCGTTCACGCCACGTTCGGGAGGCTGACCGGTGGACGCGCAAGCCAAATCAGCCGCGGCCGTCACGGCGGATCAGCTCTGGTACAAGGACGCGATCATCTATCAGCTGCATGTGAGATCGTTCTTTGACAGTAACGACGATGGCATCGGCGATTTCCCGGGATTGATATCCAAGCTCGACTACATCGGCGATCTCGGCGTCAACGCCATCTGGCTTCTGCCATTCTATCCGTCGCCGCGACTGGATGACGGTTATGACATTAGCGACTATCGCGACGTTCATCCGGAGTATGGCACGCTTTCCGATTTCCGGCAGTTCGTGCGTGCGGCCCATGCCCGTGGCATCCGCGTCATCACCGAGCTCGTGGTCAATCATACCTCAGATCAGCATCCATGGTTTCAGCGGGCCCGCCGCGCGAAGCCCGGATCGCCGTTGCGCAATTTCTATGTGTGGTCCGATAACGATCAAAAATATGCCGGCACGCGCATCATCTTTATCGACACAGAACGCTCCAATTGGGCGTGGGATCCGGTTGCTGGCGCCTACTACTGGCATCGCTTCTACTCGCACCAACCGGATCTGAATTTCGATAATCCGCAGGTTCTAAAGGCGATGCTGGGGGTGATGCGATACTGGCTCCAGCTTGGCGTCGACGGTCTGCGGCTGGGGGCCGTGCCGTACCTGGTCGAGCGCGAAGGCACCAGCAACGAAAACCTTCCTGAGACCCATCAAATTCTCAAACGCTTCCGCGCCGAACTCGACGCCACTTTTCCCGACCGCATGCTACTCGCCGAAGTCAATCAATGGCCGGAAGACGTAAAGGAGTATTTCGGCGAAGGCGACGAATGCCACATGGCATTCCATTTTCCGCTGATGCCGCGCATGTACATGGCGATCGCGCGCGAGGATCGATTTCCGATCAGCGACATCATGCGGCAGACGCCACCGATCCCGGATACCTGCCAATGGGCGGTATTCCTGCGCAATCACGACGAGCTCACGCTGGAAATGGTGACCGACAGTGAGCGCGATTATCTATGGCAGACCTATGCCGCCGACCGCCGAGTGCGTCTCAACTTAGGCATCCGCCGGCGCCTTGCACCTTTGCTCCAGGGCGACCGGCGCCGTGTCGAATTGATGAACAGCCTTCTATTGTCGATGCCGGGCACGCCGGTCATTTATTATGGTGACGAGATTGCAATGGGGGACAACATCCATCTTGGCGATCGCAATGGCGTGCGTACACCGATGCAATGGTCGCCAGATCGCAACGGTGGATTCTCCCGCGCCGATCCCGCCGCGCTGGTATTGCCGCCCCTCATGGATCCGCTCTATGGCTACGGGACGATCAACGTCGAAGCGCAAAGTCGGGACCCGCATTCACTCCTCAACTGGACGCGACGCATGCTCGCGATCCGTTGCCGGCATCCCGGATTTGGACGCGGCACGCTGACATTGCTCTCTCCCAGGAACCGCAAAGTCCTGGCCTACCTTCGCGAGTATGGCGGCGATACCCTCCTGTGCGTTGCCAATCTGGCGCACAGCTCGCAAGCCGTCGAGCTTGATCTGTCGCAATTTGCTGGGCGCGTTCCCGTGGAGCTCAATGCCGGGTCGGCGTTTCCGCCGATCGGCGAACTGACTTATCTCCTTACCTTGCCGCCCTTTGGTTTCTATTGGTTCGCGCTTGCAACAGCGAGCGATCAGCCTGGCTGGCATACCCCCGCCCCCGAGCCGCTGCCGGAGTTCGTGACAATGGTAATTCGCGATAGCCTGGCCAAAGCGCTCTCCACGTCCGCTGCCAAACTCGTCGAGGACGAGGCTCTGCCACAATACATTGCCAGGCGTCGTTGGTTTGGCCTGAAAGACCAAGCCATCAAGGCGACACGTATTATCAACCTCATCGACATCGATGAGGACGCCCACGAAATTTTGCTCACCGAAGTTGAAGTCAAGACACCGGGCGCGACCACGCGTTGGTTCCTGCCGCTATCAATCCTATGGGAAGACGAACCGTCCGCCGCGCTGCCTAACCGGCTGGCGGTGGCGCGCGTCCGGCGCGGTCGGCGCGTGGGACTTCTCACCGACGCCTTTGCGTTACCGTCATTCGCGTACAGCTTTGTGGGCGCTCTGGCGGCAGGGAAAGAGTTTGCCTATAGCGACGGCGTCGTGCGTTTCCGACCGACCGAAACCGGCCGCGCGCAACTCGAAGCCATTCCGGATGCAGAGGTCAATTGGCTCTCCGCGGAGCACTCTAACAGTTCGCTAACGATCGGCGACGTAGCGATGTTGAAAATTTATCGTCGCATCTCGCCGGGCGAGCACCCCGAAACAGAGATGGGACGCTATCTCACCGCGCGAGGTTTCATCCACGCACCGCCGCTTCTCGGCGATGTCGTTCGCGTGGCGTCGGACGGAACGCCCTTCACCCTCGCCATCGCGTTGGGTTTCGTCGGTAATGAGGGCGACGCCTGGTCTTGGATCCTGGACCACCTGACCCGCGCGCTGGACGCGCGCGCGGCTCCGGCAGGGGTTGCCGGGGGCTCGGAAGCCGACCTCCTGGCGGACTGCGAAGCCGTGGTCGGGGCGATCGGCCAGCGTCTTGGAGAGATGCACGCAATACTGGCGCGCGAGACATCCGATCCGGCCTTCGCGCCCGAAGCCGCCGGTGCTGATGATGCGTCCAATTGGGCGCAGAAAACCGAAGAGCGAATTCAAACTGCCTTCGAGGGACTAAGCGGCCGGCAAACTTGGGAGCGTGAACGAGATCGCGAACGCGCGCAGGCATTGCTGAGCCAGCGCAAACAGATCGGTGGCGCAGTTCGCAGTCTCGCAAAAGCCGGCACGGGGA